>Ga0070714_100000765_pt1 | contig 22737 bp, 20 predicted proteins | sample LARL83metaG_FD_65450 | JGI IMG/M metagenome (GOLD analysis project Ga0070714, IMG submission 65450) | Corn, switchgrass and miscanthus rhizosphere microbial communities from Kellogg Biological Station, Michigan, USA - LAR L8-3 metaG | ecosystem: Host-associated > Plants > Roots > Rhizosphere ... | reverse complement strand
GGCTTTTCCTTGGCGGTATCGGGGATGATGATGCCTCCGGCGGTCTTCTGTTCCGCTTCCAGGGGCTTCAGCAACACCCGGTCATGCAAAGGCCGAATCTTCATGCCGGTTCTCCTAATTTCTTGAAAAACGCCAGAAATCCGGGCTCTCCGGACGCTGTTAGCACTCTGGCGCATTGAGTGCCAGGGTTATAGGCGTGGGTCCGACGACTGTCAACGGGAGAAGGATGCCGTCGAGCGGCTCGGTGGGGTAAGTCACTCCGGATCAGCAGGTTCCGGTCCCGTGCGAAAATAAGGACTCGGGAGAGCGTGGCGGTCAGCCGGCCCGGGCGGTCCGGCGATTGTGCGGCAATTCCGGCTCGATCCCGAACCGGTCGGCGAAGCGGGCAACCGAGGAAGATTCCAGGGCAACGTCGATTTCCACCGTCGCGTCGGCGTCATCGCGGCGGCTCACCACCTCGCCATGGGCGTAGAGCCACGCCAACGCAGCGCCATTGGACGGATCGAGGCGGTACGAGGTGATGTCGCGGCCGGCCGCGAGGCGCTGGTCGAAGCGTTCGAGAAGGCGCTCCATGCCCTCTCCCGTCCACGCCGAGAGCGCCACCAGGGAACGATCGGCAACGGCGAGACGTTCGATCCTGAGCTTCTCTTCGGGCTGAAGGAGATCGATCTTATTGAGCACTTCGACCGTGTTCTCTTCCTGCTTTTCGGAGAGGCCAAGCTCGGCCAGGACCTTCAGCACGTCGTCGCGCTGAGCCTCGGTTTCGGCGTGGGCAATGTCGCGGACGTGGAGGACGATGTCGGCTTCCAGCACCTCTTCGAGCGTCGCGCGAAAGGCCGCGACGAGATCGTGCGGCAGATCGGAGACGAAGCCCACCGTGTCGGACAAGATCACCGTTCGACCCGACGGCAGACGCACTTTGCGCATGGTCGGATCGAGGGTTGCGAACAGCAGGTTCTTGGCGAAGACATCGGCGCCGGTCAGGCGGTTGAACAGCGTCGATTTGCCGGCATTGGTGTAGCCGACCAGGGCGACGACCGGATACGGCACGCGCTTGCGCGCCTTGCGGTGAAGACCGCGGGTGCGCTTGACGTCATCGAGTTCGCCCTTTATGCGATCGATGCGTTCGGCGATCTGGCGCCGATCGGACTCGATTTGCGTTTCGCCCGGGCCGCCGAGAAAGCCGACGCCGCCGCGCTGGCGTTCCAAGTGGGTCCAACTCCGCACCAGGCGGCCCTTCTGATAGCTGAGCCGCGCGAGTTCGACCTGAAGGCGGCCTTCGCGGGTTCGGGCGCGCGCACCGAAGATTTCCAGGATGAGCCCGGTGCGGTCGAGCACCTTGCATTTCCAGGCAAGCTCCAGGTTGCGCTGCTGAATCGGCGACAGGCGACCATCGATGACGGCGACCGCGATCGCCTTCTCGGCGATGATCTCCGTCAGGCGCTCGACAGCGCCCCCGCCCAGCAGCGTACCTGGATTGGCAGCGCGCAGCGGCACCACCTCCGCATGTACCACCTCGAGCGAGATTGCCGCGGCGAGGCCGCAGGCTTCCTCCAGTCGCGCCTCGGGCGTGCGCGCGAACGCGTGAGTCTCGGCACCGCGCTCGCGCAGCAAAGGGTGAAGGACGAGGGAGCGCACGCCTTCGCCCAGATGCACCTGGGTGGCCTCGGCCGCCGCCCGGGCATCAGCGCGCCGGCGGCGGACGCGCTCAGCGCCCCTTTCCGCCGAGTCGTCCCCATCGGCGATCGAAGGTGGAACGCGCGTCGATTTCACCAAGAAACGGGAGCCAATCAGCTAGCGCCGCCTTCGACATCCTTCTCGCCCTCGAAAAGCTGGATCGGAGCGGCCGGCATGACGGTCGAGATCGCGTGCTTGTAGACGAGCTGCGAGTGGTTGTCCCGGCGGAGGAGCACGGAAAAATTGTCGAACCACGTAACGATGCCCTGAAGCTTCACGCCATTGACGAGAAATACTGTCACTGGAGTCTTGTTCTTACGAATGTTGTTGAGGAATACATCCTGGAGATTCTGGTTTTTATCGCCGGCCATCTTTGGCTCCTTTGTCTTATCTTGCTCTTGTCTTCTTGGGACGAATCGGGCCCAGCCATTCCTCTAACATGGTGACGCCGATTTGTCGCCCCTCGAGGCCATGCAAGCGGGTGAGAACGGCCGTGCGTCGCGGTCGCACTGGCCATTTTTCCGACACATTCTCCGTCTGTCATATGGGACGAAAGCGCTCGGCGACAAGGTTCAAAACGCTGTCACAATCCGGGCACACCCACGCGGGCCTGGGGGCCCCCATGGGGACGCTGTCGTTTGAGCCGAAAAAGATGGGCGTAAGCCGCGCGTTGGCGGCGCATTCCAGATCGATGGCACCATCTCCGACGAACCAGACCTCGGGACCGCGCGGCACGCCGCTCGCGCCGAGCGCGAGATCGACCGGATCGACGGCCGGCTTGTCGGCACGGGCGTCGGTCGCCCCCACCAGGCAGCCGAAATGGCCCGTCCAACCGAGCTGATCGGCCTCGCTGCGCAGGTAGCGGCCGGTCTTGTTGCTGACGACGCCGAGGTAGATCCCGTGCCGCTTGCAGGCCTCGAGCATCGCACTTGCGCCCGGCAACGGCTTCAGCTCCCTGAGGTGAACCGATTCGAAGCTCTTATAGAAAATGTCCCGTGCTTCGGTCCATCGTTCCCCGAACAGCGTCGGAAAGCTGTCGCGCAAGGAGCGCGCGACGTTGCTGCGGGCCTCCGCGAGCGTCCACGGCCGATGATCCATGGCAACGAGCGTGAGATTGATCGCAGCGTGGATCGCGCCCCAGTTGTCCACCAGCGTGTTGTCCCAGTCGAACAGGATCGCCTTCGGCCGGGGCAGCGGCATGCTCACGAAGCGTTCCTCGCGATGCGGCGAGCCTGGCGAGCAAGCGCCGCAAGATATCGTTCGCGCAGCTGCATGGTGACGGGGCCGGGCCGGCCGCTGCCGATCGGCCGTCCATCGACCGAGACGACGGGCAGCACGGCACTGGTCGTCGAGGTAAGGAACGCCTCGCGCGCGGCGAACACGTCCTTCACGGTGAAAGGACGCTCAGCAACCTTAATATCCGCCCTTCGCGCGACCTCGATCACAACCTCCCGCGTGATACCGCCGAGAATGCGATGGTCGGCGGGATGGGTCAGAGCGGTCCCCTTGCCATCGACGATCCAGGCGTTGGTCGAGGTGCCCTCGGTAACGACACCATCGGCGCCGACCTGCCATGCTTCGTAGGCTCCGGCGGCCTTGGCCCGCTGCTTGCCGAGCACATTCGGCAGCAGCGACACCGACTTGATGTCGCACCGCCCCCAGCGGATATCAGGAATCGTGATCACGGGCACTCCGCGCACGACCAGCTCCGGCCGCTGCGGCGCGAGCCTTTTCGCCGTCACCACCAGAGACGGACGGGCGCGCGCCGGGAAGGCGTGATCGCGCGGCGCCACGCCGCGCGTGATCTGAAGATAGATCATGCCGTCGCCGATGCCGTTGCGGCGCACGATTTCGGCGATGATGTGGCTCAGCGCCCGGGGCGAAACCGGCCAGGCGATCTGCATTTCTTCGAGCGATCGCGCGAGGCGCGCCATGTGCGGTGTGGCGTCGACCAAAGCGCCACCGACGACGGCCACCACCTCGTAGACGCCATCGGCGAACTGATATCCCCGGTCCTCGATGTGAACGGCGGATTCGGCGGCGCGCAAATAGCGGCCGTTGACATAGGCGATTCGGAACATGATTCAGCGGTCGCGAGAGGAAATCACGCGGAGGCTCGATCCTGGCCGTTGACGGCGCCGCCGAGGCCGAGCGACTTGAGCTTGCGATGAAGGGCCGAGCGCTCCATGCCGACGAATGCGGCGGTCCGCGAGACATTGCCGCCGAAGCGCACGATCTGGGCTGCGAGATACTCGCGCTCGAATACTTCCCGCGCCTCGCGGAGCGGCAGTCCCATCATTTCGTCTCCCTTCTCCCAGCGCAGCACCGCCGGCGTGATGTTGAGAATCTCCGGCGGCAGCATTTCGGCGGTGATGCGCCCCTTCCCTTCTCCCGGCGCCATGATCAGAAGCCATTCGACGACATTGCGGAGCTGACGCACGTTGCCGGCCCAGTCGTGGGCCTGGAGCGCCGTCGTGGCGTCGTCGCCAATCTCGCGTTCGGGCAGGCCCGAAGCCGTCGCCGCATGGCGCATGAAGTGCCGCACCAGAAGCGGAATATCCTCGCGGCGCTCCTTGAGCGAAGGAACGCGGAGCGGCACGACGCTCAAGCGGTAAAAGAGATCCTCGCGGAAGCGCTCGGCGGCGATTTCCGCCTTGAGGTCGCGATTGGTGGCGGCAATGACCCGCACGTCGACCTGGACCCGTGTCCCGCCTCCCAAACGCTCGAACACCTGCTCCTGGAGGATGCGCACGATCTTGCCCTGGGTCGCCAGTGGCATATCGGCAATCTCGTCGAGGAACAGCGTGCCGCCATGGGCCGATTCCAGCATGCCGGTGCGTGAGCGCCCGTCGGTCCCCACCGACGCCTCGACCCCGAACAACTCGGCCTCAAACCGGTCCGGATCCATGATCGCGCAGTTGACGGCGACGAACGGCCCGGCGTTCCGCGCCGAGCGGCGATGCACCAGGCGCGCCACGACTTCCTTGCCCGAGCCCGGCGGCCCGGAGATCAGCACCCGGCTGTTGGTCGGCGCGACACGGTCGATTCCGGCCTCGAGTTGGCGCATGACGCCGGACTGACCGATCAGATCGGCATCGGCGCCGACGCGCAGCTTGAGCTCCTGATTCTCGCGCTTGAGGCGGGCGGCTTCCACCGCCCGCGATACCACCACGAGGAGCCGGTCGGCCTTGAACGGCTTCTCGATGTAGTCGTAGGCCCCCTCTTTGATGGCAGCGACGGCGGTTTGGACGTTGCCGTGACCGGAGATCATCACTACCGGAAGGTCGGGGTGCTCGCGCCGCAGTACACTCAGAATCTGCATGCCGTCGAGCTTCGAGTTCTTGAGCCAGATGTCGAGCAGCACCAGCGACGGTTTGCGCGCACGCACCGCCGCCAGCGCCGATTCGCTGTCGCCGGCTTCGCGAGTGGCGTAGCCCTCATCCTTGAGGATGCCGGACATCAGCAAGCGAATGTCCGTCTCGTCGTCGACGATAAGAATGTCGTGGTTCATGAGCGGCTGTGTGTCCGCACTGCGGCCGCGCCCGACGGCTCCCGGTCCGATTCGATGGACTCGTTCGCGGTATTACTCTCGACCTTGGGGAAAATCAAGGTTACGCAGGCGCCGATCGGCTTCAGATCGGCCAGTTCGAGCCGGCCGCCGTGATCTTCCATGATCTTCTTGACGATGGCGAGGCCAAGCCCGGTGCCTTCCGCGCGCGTGGTGACATATGGTTCGGTCAGGCGCTCCCGGTTCTCGCGCGGCAGGCCCAGGCCATTATCCCCGACGGCTATCGCGACCGAATCTCCGCGCTCCTCGATGAGCACGCGTATTTCGCCTGGCGGTTCGGATGACCGCTTCAACCTGGCGTTGAGCGAATCGGCGGCGTTTTGGAGAAGATTGGTCATTGCCTGGGCCGTCTGACGGTCGTCGCAGGCGATTTCGATCGCGTGCAGCGGCGCTTTGGTCGTGTAGGTGATCGCGGGGTTCGCCGAACGTTGGAGCAGCACCACGCGGCCGACGATCTCCTCGATATCGTGCACGCCCTTGTCGGGCGCCGGCATCCGGGCGAAGGCGGAGAATTCATTGATCATGCCGCCGATATCCTCGACCTGCCGGACGATGGTGTCGACGCAGGCGGCAAACGTCTCGGGGTCGCTCTTGACCTCGGAAAGATACCGCCGGCGCAAGCGCTCGGCGGAAAGCTGAATCGGCGTGAGCGGGTTCTTGATCTCATGGGCAAGACGACGGGCGACGTCGGCCCACGCCGCCATGCGCTGCGCCGACATCAGCTCGGTGACGTCGTCGCATGTCACGACAAAGCCGCGAATAACGGTCCCTTCGCACTCAACGAACACGCGGGCAAGCAATGTGCGCACACGGCCGTCACGGGTAATGTCGATCTGCGATTCGCGTAGTCGCGTGGGACGCACCCGCGCCTGCTCGACCAGTTCGCCCAGTTCCGGGGCCACGGAAACCAGTGGCTCGCCGATATGGGCATCGAGATCGACACCGACGAGATCGGATGCGACCCGGTTCGGAAAGTTGATGCGCCCATCGGCATCGAGACCGATGACCCCGGCCGACACGCCGCCCAGCACGGCTTCGATGAAACGACGGCGCTGATCGATCTGGCTGTTGGCCTCGATCAGCTCGCGGCGTTGACCTTCGAGTTGACTGGTCATACGGTTGAAAGCCCGCGACAGCGAGCCAAGCTCATCGCTCTCCGGTCCTTCGGGCACGCGCGCCGAAAGATCGCCTTCGCGCACGCGCTCCGCGGCTGCGGCAAGATTCATCACCGGTCGTGCCAAATTGTTGGCGAGCGCCAGCCCCGTCCACACCGCCGCCAAGAGCAGCAGCAACGCCACCATAATGAAAATCATGGCAAAGGTGATCTGGATTTCCGAGCGATGCTGCTCCAGATTCTGATAGGACGCGACCGCTTCCTGGGCGCGCTGCATATGCTGGAGCACCCGGCTTTCGACAAAGCGACTCACGTAAAGATACGTGTTCGGCAGCGACACCAGGGGCACGAGCGCGCGCACACGATTATCGCCGTCGTTGACGAACACCACCACCTCGCCGCGCTGCGCGCGCTCCATTGCATCGGGCGGAATGGGGTCGAACTCCATCACGAACGAGAAGCGCGAGCGACCGAGAACGCGACCGGACTGCTCGAACACGACGGCGTCGGTCAGAGACCGCAGCGCTGCCTGCGTGTTGATGAGATCGTTGAAAGCAGCTTGGTTGTTGATGACGGCCGGCCCGTCGCGATTGATGTCGTTCGCCATCGCCAGCACGTCGCCGCGGATGACCTGCTGGTGCTCCTTAAGATAGGACTCCGCGACCGCCAGCGACTCCTCGACCGCGGTGCGGACGCGGGTCGAAAACCAAGCCTCGACGCCGAGATCGAAAAAGAGCGCCGAGAAAACGGCGACGACGATGGCGGGCCCTACGGCAACCAGGCTGAACAGCACCACCAGACGGACGTGCAGCTTGGAACCGGCGGAGCCGCGCCGGCGTTCCGACCACACCTGGACGATGCGGCGCGCGACCAGTGCGCCCAAGGTCAGCAGCAGCACCAGATCGAGGTTGAGAAGAACGAGAACGATCGTCGGGCTGGGGCCGAACGGTGCCGTCCCCGTCAGCGCGGTGTAGGTCGCAACGCCGCATACCGCGGCGGCGATCGCAACCGCAACCGCGAGGTGGTTCAAAATGCCGGTGCGTTCGACCCACGCGCTGATGGCCTGGTAACGGCCAGCGAGGCGCATGCCGGAGCGCGCAGAGGACGATCCGTCCCGCCGTTGAGCTGTTTGCACTACCACCACCTGAGCGCACCGTCCGCCGCTGATCGCGGCCGATGGGCGAAGGCGGTCATTTTATTCCCCGCACAACCTGAATGTCCAACTCGCGCAGCTTCTTGCGAAGGGTGTTGCGGTTGAGGCCCAAAAGCTGTGCCGCCCGGATCTGGTTGCCGCGGGTTGCGGCCAGCGTCAGCGACAGAAGCGGCCGCTCGAATTCCCTGAGCACGCGGTCGTAAAGGCCGCTTGGCGGCAAACCGTCGCGATGGGCGTTGAAATAGTCGCGGAGATGACGTTCGACCGATCCCGAGAGACTCTCGCCCGTGGCCGGCTCGGAAACGGCCGTGCTGGGCGTGGTTTCGGCGAGCTCCGCCTCGATGACATCGACTCCGATCACTTCCTGCGAATAAAGAGCGGCAAGGCGCCGCACGAGATTTTCCAGCTCGCGCACGTTGCCCGGCCAACGATAGTCCTTGAGGCGGGCCGTCGCCGCCTCGTCCAGCCGCTTGAGCGGCAGGCCTTCCGCCGCCACCCGCGACAGAAAGTGGCGTGCCAGAAGCGGAACGTCCTCGGTCCGCTCGCGCAATGGCGGCAACCGGATCGGCACGACGTTGAGGCGGTAGAAGAGATCTTCTCGGAACAGGCCCTGATGGATCAGTTGGCGCAGATCGCGGTGGGTGGCCGCGATGATGCGAACGTCGGAATGGATTGGGGTACGGCCGCCGACCAGCGTGTATTCGCCTTCCTGGAGAACGCGCAAAAGGCGCGTCTGCGCTTCGAGCGGCATGTCACCGATCTCGTCGAGGAATAGGGTTCCGCCCTCCGCCTGCTCGAAACGACCGACATGGCGTTGAGTGGCGCCGGTGAACGCGCCGCGCTCATGACCGAACAGCTCGGATTCGATCAGCTCGCGCGGGATCGCCGCCATATTGATGGCCACGAACGGACCGCCACGGCGTTTGCCGAAATCGTGGAGTGCCCGGGCGACCAGTTCCTTGCCGGTGCCGGATTCGCCGGCGATCATCACCGTCAGATCCGTGCCGACCAGGCGCGCCAGCGTGCGGTAAATCTCCTGCATTGCCGGTGAACGCCCGATCAGTGGCAGCTCGCCGTCGGCGTCTTCGGCCTTGTCGACCCGCGCGTCGGCTGCGACCGGACGGGTCAGCGCGCGATTGACCACCGACACCAACTCATTGAGATCGAACGGCTTCGGCAGATACTCGAAAGCACCGCGCTGGGTAGCCTTCACCGCCGTCAGCAGAGTGTTCTGCGCGCTCATGACGATGATGCGAAGCTCAGGCCGCTGCTTGCGGATGCGCGGCACGAGGTCGAGACCGTTCTCGTCGGGCAGCACGACATCGGTAATGACGAGATCGCCCTCGCCGTCGGACACCCACCGCCACAGCATCGCGGCATTGCCGGCGGCGCGCACACGATATCCTTGCCGACCGAGCGCCTGCGTCAGGACCGTGCGAATGGCCTGATCGTCATCGGCAATGAGAATGGTGGCGTCCGCCATTACCTGGTCTCCGTCGTGTGATCGATCGGCAGGTACACCCTGAACACCGTTCTTCGCGGCTGGCTCGAGAATTCGATGATCCCACCGTGGTCGCCGATGATCTTGGCTACCAATGCAAGTCCGAGGCCAGTTCCGTTGATCTTGGTGGTGACAAAAGGATCGAACAGATTTGCACGCAGATCCTCCGGGATACCGTCGCCGTTGTCGGTGACGGTGACCACGAGCGGGAGTTGCGTGCGGGCCTCCGACCCCGGCACGGCCAGGCGGACACCTGGCTGATAGGCGGTTGCGAGCGCGATCTCGCCGCCCTTGTCGGGGACGGCCTCCGCCGCGTTCTTAACGAGATTGAGGAACACCTGGATCAACTGGTCGCGGTTGCCCCACACCGGCGGCAAGGACGGATCGTAGCTTTCGTTGATGCGCACATGGCGCGCGAAGCCCGATTGAGCGATCCGCCGGACATGCTCGAGCACCTGATGGATGTTGACGCCCTCGCGCTCGATGCTGGGCTTATCGGCGAAGATATCCATGCGATCGACGAGAGCGCAGATGCGATCTGTCTCGGTGATGATGAGATGCGTCAGCGTGCGGTCCTCGGCGGGCGCATTCTGCTCCAAAAGCTGTGCTGCACCGCGAATTCCCGACAACGGGTTCTTCACCTCATGAGCGAGAATTGCCGCCATCGCCGTCACCGAGCGGCCCGCATTTCGATGGGTCAACTGACGATCCATCTTATTGGCGATCGAGCGCTCGCTGAGGGCGATCACCGCCGCACCCGGCGCCTCGGCGATCGGCGCCACCTGAATGGTGGTGAGGTGCGTGCCTATCTTCGGCGTCTCCAGGGTGACGCCGTACTCCGACACGCTGGCTCCCGTATCGCGCGCCTGCTTCAGGAGCGTGAACAGAGGGCTGTCGGCCGGCAGGAGATCCGAAAGCCCGCGGCCGGCGAGCATCGACGCACTCGCCTGAAAGAACTGCTCCGCCGCCGAATTGGAGAGAAGGATACGTTCGTCGCCATCCACCACCAGCACTGGGTCCGCCAGTGCGTTCAAAATCGCTTCGTACCGCTGAACCGGATCGGCACCGAGAACGGCTGCCGAATGGCGCGAAGCGGGATGGGCAAACGCCATGCGGCTCTCCAAAGCCTAATATTTAGGCAGTATTACAAAGTGAACGTTTGTTGTGCATAGTCATTGTATACGTCACCGGAGCGCATCCGATCAAGCGCGACAAACGGAATCCCATACTGAAAAAAAGAGGCGAGATAATTAATCTAATATAATAAGAATCACGTATAATAGTTTATAATATAATCTGTTTTACGAAAATAACACCGAGAAATCCGAGCGTCAGGACGAGCCAGGCGATGAGAATGCCTCGCGCCAGCTTTCGCCCGCCAAGGCCGCTGCGGAAATCCGCGGCCGACAGTCCGGCCAGCAGCACAAGCGCGGCTACGGTCAGCACCGTCTTGTGGTTGAGGACGAGGACCCGTCCGGTTTCCTCGATCTGCACGGCAGTACCGGTGGCAATACCAAGCGCCAGTGCCGCCGCGGCCAACCCGAGCAACACGCCTTGAACGCCCTCCGATTCGGCGGCGCCCGGGAGCACTCCGGCGAGCGCCGAGCGGCGGCGCGCCTTCAGCGCCCGCTCCTGGATCACCACCGCAAGCGCCGCCACCGCGGCCACGGTCACCAGCGCGTTGGCGATGAGCGCGATCGCCGCATGGGCGAGGCCCCACGTCGACGTCTCGGCCGTCTCGCCGGGAGCGCCAATGAACGCCAGGGCGAGGAGGCCAAGCACGGTAAGATACGGGAACAGCAGGGTTCCCAACCGTGCCGATATCGGCCGCATGAAAGCAAGCGCGCCAAACACCGCCAATGCGGTGGCCGCCGTGAGCCACAACGCCGATGCCATGCTGAATCCCGCCACATTCAAGCTCGCGGCGGCCGCGGCTCCGGTGCCGACGACACCGGCAGCGATCAAGGCCCAGAAACGGAGGTCGCGCGGAAGCGGCTGCCGGAATCCGGCAAACGAGCCCGCCAACAGCACCAGCGTCGCCGTCAGGGATAGAAGAAGGTCGATTCGCATGTCTCTCCGGATAAACGCGAAAATGGCGGATCGAACGAACATTGGGATCATAGCACGCATGCGGGATCGCCATATCTGCCCACGCGAAGGCCTGTAAACTTACGAGCGATGCCGCCGCAACCCGAGCTCCCGTGTGCAGGCAACCCAACGAGGACCGCCGTGACCGCCCCCCTCCCTCCCGCGATCAACGCCGCCGAAGCTCCCGCCAATACCAAGAAGTCCAACTATCCCGAACCGTTCTTCTCGCGCATGGCCAGGCGTGTGAAGCATCCGCTCGGCCACGTGTTCGGCCTCAACAACTTCGGCGTCAACCTCACCCGCTTGCTCCCAGGTGGGCAATCGGCATTGCGTCACGCCCACAGCAAACAGGACGAATTTATCTACATTCTCGAAGGCGAGCCGACGCTGATGACGGATGCCGGCGAGACCCAGCTTCGGCCGGGAATGTGCGCGGGCTTCAAGGCTGGATCGGGCGACGCTCACTGCCTTCTCAATCGGACCGACAAGGATGTGATCTACCTCGAAGTCGGCGACCGCACCGCCGGCGATACCGGGAGCTATCCCGACGACGACATTCAGGCAACACTCGACGGAAGCGGCACATGGCGCTTCACCCATAAGAATGGCACGCCGTATTGAGAGTGCTGCGATTTTCGCCGTTCTTGGCAACCGCGCTGCTTCCCATTACGGTTCGCGCATAGTGCCTCGCCGTAACCGGATGCCTCGATGCCCGACTGTATTGCCCTGATCGTTGCCGCCGGCCGCGGAATCCGCGCTGCGCGCAGCGGTGACACCCTGCCGAAGCAATATCGATTGCTTTCAGGTGAGCCGATCCTGCGCCGAACGGTGCGTGCGTTCTCCGAACATCCTGCGGTCGATGCGATCCGGGTCGTTATGGCCGAGGAGGACCGCGCCCTCTACGATGAAACCACGGCAGGCCTCGATCTTCTTCTTCCGGTCCAGGGCGGCGCCAGCCGACGGGAGTCGGTGCTGCGTGGTCTTGAGAGCCTTGCGTCCGATGCGCCGCAATTCGTCCTCATCCACGATGCCGCACGCCCTCTGATCGATCCCACCGTCATTTCCCGGGTACGCGGCGCCCTCGACCATCATGCCGGTGCCGTCCCGACAATCGCCCTCGCCGATACCGTCAAGCAAGTAAAAGCCGGACATGTGCGCGGGACCCTCCCCCGCGACGGCCTGTGGCGCGCCCAGACGCCGCAGGGATTCCGGTTCAACGACATTCTTGCCGCCCATCGCACCGCGGCGGGTCTGATGGATGCCGACCGCTTGACCGACGATTCGATGGTGGCGGAGGCGGCGGGGCTCGACGTCGTGACGGTCGCGGGCGACGAGGACAATATGAAGATCACCACCGAATCCGATTTTGTCCGTGCCAAGCGCACGCTCCTGGGCCGCCTGCCCGAGGTACGCGTCGGCCAGGGCTTCGACGTCCACGCCTTCGGTCCCGAAACGGCGGGCGCATGGATCATGATGTGCGGGGTGAAACTCCCGCATCCCCGGCCGTTGATCGGACATTCCGATGCCGATGTCGGCCTGCATGCCCTGACCGACGCGATTCTGGGCGCCCTCGGCGAAGGCGACATCGGCAGCCATTTCCCGCCGAGCGATGCCAAATGGCGTGGCGCATCGTCGGAAATCTTTCTCGCCCACGCGGCAGGGCTGATGGCGAAGCGTGGTGGCCAGCTCGCGCACGCCGATGTGACGATTCTATGCGAGGAGCCACGCGTCTCGCCGCATCGGGACGCGATGCGCATGCGCATCGCAGCGATTCTCTCGCTGCCGACGGACCGCATCAGCGTCAAGGCGACCACGACCGAACGGCTGGGCTTTCTCGGTCGCGCAGAAGGGATCGCCGCCCAGGCGATTGCAACCGTGCGATTGCCGGTTGGCCCGTGAACGAATCGGAAAAATCAGCGACACGCTTTCCGGCTTCGTTCGTCGCCACTGTCGGCGGTGTCGGCCGAATCGGTCGTGCGCCGGGGACGCTTGGCTCGCTGGTCGCGCTTCCGCTTGCATGGGCCGCAAGCATGGGCGGGTTGGCGGGACTGCTGGCTCTCTCCGTCCTCGCGTTCGCAATCGGCTGGTGGGCAAGCGCTTTCTATATCCGGGACGGCCGGATCCAGGATCCGCCGGAAGTGGTGATCGACGAGGTTGCCGGCCAGTCCCTGACCCTGGCGTTTGCCCCCATGCCCCTCGGCCTCCCGTGGATTGCGGCCGGATTCGTCGCCTTCCGCCTCTTCGACATCTGGAAGCCGTGGCCGGTAAGCCTCGCCGAGCGACGCCTGCCCGGCGGGCTCGGCATCATGGCCGACGACATCGTCGCGGCGCTTTACGCGGGCCTTGCCCTGGTCGTCGGGCGGATCATACTTGGTGCATGACCGCGCTGTTTCCGAGCGACATTATCGAGCGCGCACGCCGCGTCGTCGCGGGCTGCAGAACGCACGGGCTGTCGCTCGTCACCGCCGAGTCCTGCACCGGCGGACTGATTGCGGCGGCAATCACCGAGATTCCTGGCGCATCGGACATCTTTGAGCGCGGCATGGTGACGTACTCCAACGAAGCCAAGATCGAGCTTCTGTCGGTTGCCGAGGAAACTCTCGTCGGACATGGCGCCGTGAGCGAAGCGGTTGCGCGCGCCATGGCCGAAGGCGCAATCGCCAACAGCGCAGCGGTTCTCAGTGTCGCCGTCACGGGCATAGCCGGTCCCAGCGGCGGCAGTCCCGAAAAGCCGGTGGGGCTGGTGTACCTCGCCTGCGCGCGGAAAGGCCAGCCGACGCTGCATCGGCGCGAAATCTTTCCCGGCGACCGCACGGCTGTTCGTCTGGCGACGACCGCGGCCGCGCTTGACCTGCTCCTCAAGCGGATGGCGTAAGGATCTTCCGTGCGCGCGTCTCGAATGCACGCACCATGCGCGTGACGGCTTCGTGAAAAACGAGACCCATGAGCTTCTCCAGCATCTTCGAGCGGAAGGCGAAGTCGACGTGAAAGTCGATCTCGGTGGAGTTCGGCGCCACCGGATGGAAGATCCAGCGGTTGCTCATGTGCTGCATCGGCCCTTCGATATACTCGACGTCGATGCGGCCCTCGGCGTTCTCCGACTCGGGCCCAGTCAATTTCACCCGCGAAGTGAAGCGCTCGCGGATCAGCCGGTGGCCTATGACGAGATCGGCGATGACGATGTTATCCTGGTGCGAGCGGATACGCGCGGCTAGACACCACGGCAGGAATTCCGGATAGCGGTCGATATCGGCGACAAGATCGAACAGCGCCCGCGGCGTGAAAGGCAGCACGCGCCGCTCGGTGTGGACCGGCATGACCGCCCTTAGGCCTGGGCCGCGAGGGCAACAGCGCGAGCGGCCTTGAGGCGCTCGAAGTCTTCGCCGGCATGATAGGACGAACGCGTGAGCGGGCTCGCGGACACCATCAGGAAACCCTTGCCGCGCGCCATCCGCGCCATGTCGGCAAATTCTCCGGGCGGCACGAAACGCTCCACCGCCGCATGCCTCGGCGTCGGCTGGAGATATTGGCCGATGGTGAGGAAGTCGACACCAGCGGCGCGGAGATCGTCCATCACCTGATAAACCTCCTCCTTCGTCTCGCCGAGCCCCACCATCAGGCCGGATTTGGTGAACAGCGACGGATTGATCCGCTTTGCCGTATCCAGCAGCTTCAGCGAATGGAAGTAGCGCGCGCCGGGGCGAACCGTCGCATAGAGCCGCGGCACCGTCTCGAGATTGTGGTTGTAGACGTCGGGCCCCGCCGCCGCGACCGTCTCTATGGCACCTGGCTTGCGCAGAAAGTCCGGCGTCAGAATCTCGATGGTGGTCTTCGGCGCCGCGGCGCGAATCTTCTCGATGACGGCGACAAACTGCGCGGCGCCGCCGTCGTCGAGATCGTCGCGATCGACCGACGTGATGACGATGTGCGCGAGACCGAGCTCGGCCACCGCCTCAGCGACGTGATCGGGTTCGTGCGGGTCGAGCCGGTCGGGCTTGCCGGTCTTGACGTTGCAGAAGGCGCAGGCGCGGGTGCAGACGGAGCCCAGGATCATCACCGTCGCATGCTTCTGGGTCCAACACTCGCCGATGTTGGGGCACGCCGCCTCCTCGCACACGGTGTGGAGGTCGAGCCGCCGCATCAGCTTGCGCGTCTCCGCATAAGCCGCCGACGTCGGCGCCTTGACCCGAATCCAGTCGGGCTTCGGCGCGCGCGCTGGACGTTCGATGGGCTGGTCCACGGACCTTCCTTCGGTACGGCCTTCAGGGGCCTTAGATGTGGATAACGCGTCCGTAAGCGTCAAGGACCGACTCGTGCATCATCTCCGACAGCGTCGGATGGGGGAAGATGGTCTCCATCAATTCGACCTCGGTCGTCTCGAGCGTCTTGCCGATGGCGAAGCCCTGGATCAGCTCGGTAACTTCGGCACCGATCATGTGGGCTCCGAGCAGCGCGCCGGTCTTGGCGTCGAACACCGTCTTGACCAGGCCTTCCGGCTCTCCCAAGGCGATCGCCTTGCCGTTGCCGATGAACGGAAAGCGGCCGACCTTGAGCTGGTAGCCCTTGGCCTTGGCGGCGGCCTCGGTGAGTCCCACGCTCGCCACCTGCGGGCGGCAGTAGGTGCAGCCCGGCACGTCGAGCGGCTTCAAGGGATGAACGTCCTTCACGCCGGCGATCTTCTCGACGCAGATGACGCCCTCGTGGCTCGCCTTGTGCGCGAGCCACGGCGGGCCCACCAGATCGCCGATGGCGTAGACGCCGGGCTCGGCCGTCCGGCACCACTCGTCGATGACGACATGGGTGCGGTCGACCTTGACCTTGGTGCCTTCGAGGCCGAGGCCCTCGACGTTGCCGACGATGCCGACGGCCAGAATGATCCGGTCGACGGTGACGGTCTGGCTCGCCGCTCCCTTCACCTCGCCCCCACCTTTGACTTCAATGGTCGCCGTAACGGAATCCTTCGCGGCCTTGAGGCCCTTCACCGTGGCGCCGGTGATGATCTTGATGCCGCGCTTCTCGAACTGCTTCCTGGCGAAGGCGGAGATTTCCTCATCCTCGACCGGCAGCACGCGGTCCATGACCTCGACCACCGTCACCTCGACGCCGAGGTCGCGGTAGAAGCTCGCGAACTCGATGCCGATCGCGCCGGAGCCGACCACCAGCAGCGACTTCGGCATCGTCTGCGGCACCATTGCCTCGCGGTAGGTCCAGACCAGCTTACCGTCGGGCTCGAGCCCCGGCAGCGCCCGGGCGCGCGCGCCGGTCGCCAGGATGACGTGCTTCGCCGTCAGATCGGCGATGGGCTTGCCGCCCCTGGTGACCGCGAGCTTGCGAAGAGCACCGGCGGTTCCGGCGAGCTTGCCCTCGCCGTCGAACACCGTGACCTTGTTCTTCTTCATCAGAAAGCCGACGCCCCTCGAGAGCTGGTCGGCGATTCTGCGCGAGCGCTTGACGATGGCCGCGAGATCCGGCTCGACGGTCCCCTTCACCTTGAGCCCGAAGTCGGCGGCGTGCTCGATCAGATGCGCCACCTCGGCGGTGCGCAGGAGCGCCTTGGTCGGGATGCAGCCCCAGTTGAGGCAGATGCCGCCCAGGTTCTCGCGCTCGACGACGGCGACTTTCATGCCCAGTTGCGCGGCGCGAATCGCGGCGACGTAGCCGCCCGGACCGCCGCCGACGACGATGAGGTCGAAGGACGTCTCGGCCATATTCCTTCTCCTCAGATCACCAGCCGGAGCGGATGCTCGATCAGCTCCTTCAGGATTTTCATGAACTGGGCACCCACCGCGCCGTCGACGACACGATGATCGGCCGACAGCGTCAACGTCATCACCGTCGCGACCGCAAGCTGGTCGTTCTTCACCACCGGCCGCTTCTCGCCCGTCGCGACGGCGAGGATCGCCGCCTGGGGCGGATTGATGATTGCCGAGAACGAGCGCACGCCGAACATGCCCATGTTGGAGATCGAGAACGTGCCGCCCTGGAACTCCTCGGGCTTCAGCTTGTTCGACTTGGCGCGCCCGGCGAGATCCTTGATCTCGGCGGAGATCGCAGCAACGCCCTTCTTGTCGGCGGAGCGCACGATCGGCGTGATCAGCCCGCCCTCGATCGCGACCGCGATCGAGATGTCGGCCGCCTTGTGACGGCGCATGCCGTCCTCGCCCCAGGAGCTGTTGACTTCCGGAACTTTCATCAAAGCCAGCGCCGAAGCACGGACGACAAAGTCGTTCACCGAGATTTTCGCCTCGGGAAGCATCTCGTTGAGCTCGGCGCGGAGCTTCAGAAGCTCATCGATTTCGCAGTCGACGTCGACATAGAAGTGCGGGACCGTCTGCTTCGATTCCGAAAGCCGCTTGGCGATGACCTTGCGCATCGTCGAGTGCGGAACGACCTCCGACGGAGCCGGCGGGAACGCCTTGCCGAGGCCGGCGGTGACGCCACCGCCGACGGCACCGGCACGCGCACCGCCGCGCGACGCAGCCGCGTCGACGTCGGCGCGGACAATGCGCCCGTGAGGACCGGTGCCCGAGATGCCGGCAAGATCGATCCCGGCATCGCGCGCGATGCGGCGCGCCAGCGGCGACGCGAAAATGCGTTCGCCCGAGGAACGCATCGGAGCGGGGGCCGGAGCGAGGGCGGGACGCGGTGCCGGAGCAGCCGCTCGAGGCTGTGGCTGCGCCTGAGGTTGGGGCGACGGCGCCGCGGCAGGGGCCGGCTTCGGCGCGGAGGCCACCTTCTTCGCCTCGGCAACGGCGGCTTCGAGATCGCCTGGCTTCTCGCCTTCGTTCAGAAGGAGCGCGATCGGCGTGTTCACGGCAACGCCATCGGTCCCGTCCGCGACCAGGATGCGGCCGAGGGTGCCTTCATCGACCGCCTCGACCTCCATCGTCGCCTTGTCGGTTTCGATTTCGGCGAGGATGTCGCCGGACTTCACCTTGTCGCCTTCCTTCTTCAGCCACTTGGCGAGCTTGCCTTCGGTCATCGTCGGCGACAGCGCGGGCATCAGGACCTTGGTCGGCATGATCCCCTCCCCTACCGGCCGAGAGCGGCGCGGACGCCGGCGACGATCTCGGGAGCGCGCGGCACCGCGAGACGCTCGAGGTTCGCGGCATAGGGCATCGGCACGTCGGCGCCGGTCACGCGCCTCGGCGGCGCATCGAGCCAGTCGAACGCATGCTCGATGACTTGCATCGTCACCTCCGAGCCGATGCCGGCGTAGGGCCAGCCTTCCTCGACGGTGACGAGGCGGTTGGTCTTCTTCACCGACTCGACGACCGTGTCGGCGTCGAGCGGACGCAGCGTGCGCAGATCGATCACCTCGCAGTCGATACCGTCCTTGGCGAGTTCCTCGGCGGCGGTCAGCGCCTCGCCGACCATGATCGAGAACGCCGTGATGGTGACGTCCTTGCCCTGGCGGCGGACGCGCGCCTTGCCGATCGGCAGCACGAACTCCGGATCCTGCGGCACGTCGAAGCTCTTGCCGTACATGATCTCGTTTTCCAGGAAGATGATCGGGTTTGGATTGCGGATCGCCGCCTTGAGGAGCCCCTTGGCGTCGTCGCCCGAATACGGAGAGATCACGATCAGGCCCGGAATGTGCGAATACCAGCTTGCAAAGCATTGCGAGTGCTGGGCACCGACGCGGGCGGCGGCACCGTTGGGGCCGCGGAAGACGATCGGCGATCCCATCTGCCCGCCCGACATGTAGCGGGTCTTGGCCGCCGAGTTGATGATCTGGTCCATCGCCTGCATGGCGAAGTTGAAGGTCATGAACTCGAGAATCGGACGAAGGCCCGCGAAGGCGGCGCCGACCGTGAGGCCGGTGAAGCCGTGCTCGGTGATCGGCGTATCGACGACGCGCTTCGGCCCGAATTCGTCGAGAAGCCCCTGGCTGACCTTGTAGGCGCCCTGGTACTGGGCGACCTCCTCGCCGATCAGGAACACCGTGTCGTCGCGGCGCATCTCCTCGGCCATGGCATCGCGCAGCGCCTCGCGCACGGTCTGATGCTTCATGTTCTCGTAAAAGCGCGGGTCGACGTCGGCGGGCGGAACGTGGGTCGGCGGCGTGGGTGCCGCGGCCGATGCGGCGGGAGATGCGGCCTTTACCGATTCGGTGTCGCCGGGCGGCGTCTCGGTGGGCTCCGTCTGCGGTTTCGACGCGCCGGCGGCTGGCCCCTTCGGCGTGAAAGTCTTCAGCGCATCCTTGCTCTCCCCTTCCTCGAGAAGAACGGCGATCGGCGTGTTGACGGCGATACCCTCGGTGCCTTCCTCGACCAGAATCCTGCCGACGGTTCCGTCATCCACCGCCTCGACCTCCATGGTCGCCTTGTCGGTTTCGATCTCGGCGAGAATTTCCCCCGTCTTCACCGAATCGCCTTCGCGCTTGCGCCACTTGGCAAGCTTGCCCTCGGTCATCGTCGGCGACAGCGCCGGCATTAGAATTTCTTTTGGCATCGATCCACCCAGATACGAACGTGCTCAGTTACGCGAGACGAATTGCGCCGAAACGACGGCGCGGAAGCGGCACCTACGCCAGAACGTCGGTGTAGAGCTCGGACGGGTCCGGCTCGGCGTCGGTCGAGGCGAACTCGGCCGCGGCCATCACCTTGTTCTTCATGTCCTTGTCGATCGCCTTGAGCTCGTCCGCCGTGGCGATGCCGCGGTCCATGAGGTGACGCCCATAGGTCTCGATCGGATCGTGCTGCTCGCGCACTTTGTCGACCTCCTCGCGGGTCCGGTACTTGGCCGGATCGGACATCGAGTGGCCGCGATAGCGATAGGTCTCCATCTGCAGAATGTAGGGCCCCTTGCCTTCGCGGCAGTACGCCATAGCCATTTCGCCCGCCGACTTGACCGCCAGCACGTCCATGCCGTCGACCTTCTGGCCGGGAATGCCGAACGGCTTGCCGCGCTTGAAGAAGTCCGGGCTGGCCGAGGCGCGCGCCACCGACGTGCCCATTCCGTATTGGTTGTTCTCGATGATGAAAACCACCGGCAGCTTCCACAGCGCCGCCATGTTGAAGGCCTCGTAGACCTGGCCCTGGTTGGCGGCGCCGTCGCCGTAATACGTGAGCGAGACGTTGCGGTTGCCGCGATAGTGATGGGCGAAGGCGAGGCCGGTGCCGATCGGCACGCAGGCGCCGACGATGCCGTGGCCGCCGTAGAAGTGCTTCTCGGCGGAGAACATGTGCATCGACCCGCCCTTGCCCTTGGAGTACCCGCCGCGCCGTCCGGTCAGCTCCGCCATCACGCCCTTGGGGTCCATGCCGCAGGCCAGCATGTGGCCGTGGTCGCGATAGGTGGTGATAACGGTATCGCCCGGCGTGACGCCGGCCTGCATGCCCACCACCACGGCCTCCTGGCCGATATAGAGATGACAGAAGCCGGCGATCAGGCCTTGTCCGTAAAGCTGGCCGGCTTTTTCCTCGAAGCGGCGGATCAGCATCATGTCGCGATAGATGCCGACCAGTTTCTTCGGGTCGTCCTTGGCGGCCGAAGAGCGGGTCGCGCGCATCGGCGCGGGTCGCGACTTGCTCGCGCCTCGCGGCGGGGCTTTTTCGGAAACCTGGGAGCGGCTTCGGTTGAGAGCGTTGGCCATAATCGCGTCCTTGGACTGGGTGCGGCGGGGCGTCAGGCGGGGGCGGCTGCCGTGCAATGGGCACCAGCGGCTCGTGCGGAAAAGAGGCCGGACGATAGCGCCTTCCCTCCGCTACGGGAAGAGCCATAGTTTTCAGTAAATACAATGTGTTATGTATTTTTAACTGATATCGAGTTATCAGTTAGCTAAGGCATTAATTTTATGTCTGAAAGATACCTTAAAAGGCAATTTTCGATAACGTGGAATGGGGTGGATTCCGGGGCTCCACAGCGGCGCCAAAACAAAAGCACGGCATCCGGCCATTCCGGCCACATACCGCTCATTCGCATCGGCGTGAGGTCGGTGGATTAACGAGCGTCGTTGCCGCCGGAACCGAGGGTCAGCGCCACAAGTCGGCCCCGGACCGTGCCCGCATCGGACCGATGTTCGTCCGCCGCTGGCGCGACGATGATGACCTCATCCTTGCGGACAAGACCAAGAACCGCACGCGCACGCTCGTCCAACATATCTGGATCGAGGCCGTCGGACCGCAAGAGCTCGGTCTGATGTGCGAGCGCCTCGCGGGCGTGAGTGACCTTGGTGAGCTCGGCCTGGGTCGACTCGATTTCCTGTTCGAGCTGGATCCACGCCAGCAAGCCGCGGTCGCCTTCCACCGCGTGATAGGCGAAATACGCGAACAGGCTCACCGCCAAGGTCGGGCCGACCACTTGGCGAGCGTATCCGCGAATGTCTTTTCGAAGCGCCATGATCCGAACGAATCACAAGCGATTCCGGTGCGTCAACGAAAAACTGAAAATCGTCGTCGCACGCGCTCGCAGCGTTGCGGATGAGACTCAGTTTTCGAGTTTCAAAGTCGGAAGTGTTGCAAATTTGATTCAGGCGGCAGCGCAACGCTTCGCTTCACCGCTCGAATCGAGCGGCTGCTTCAGAGCGCGCGGAGCGCCTTGCGACCGGCATAGCGACCGCTCGCCCCCAGCTTCTCCTCGATGCGGATAAGCTGGTTGTACTTCGCGAGACGATCGGAGCGCGCCAGCGAGCCGGTCTTGATCTGGCCGCAGTTGGTGGCCACGGCGAGGTCGGCAATGGTCGCATCCTCGGTCTCGCCGGAGCGATGCGACATCACCGCGCGGTAGCCGGCCTTGTGGGCCATCTCGACCGCGTCGAGCGTCTCCGTCAGGGTTCCGATCTGGTTGACCTTGACCAGGATCGCATTGGCCACGCCCTTCTCTATCCCGTCGGCCAGACGCACGGGATTGGTGACGAAGATATCGTCGCCGACAAGCTGGATCTTGTCGCCCAGCTCCTCGGTGAGCGCCTGCCATCCCTTCCAATCGTCCTCCGCCATGCCATCCTCGATCGAGACGATCGGGTAGCGGCGGCAGAGGTCGGCGTACAGCTTGACCATGGCGTCGGAGCCGAGGGTCTTGCCCTCGCCTTCGAGCTTGTACTTGCCCTTGTCGAAGAACTCGGTCGAGGCGGCGTCGAGGGCGAGCGCGATGTCGTCGCCCGCCTTGTAGCCGGCCTTCTTGATGGCCCCCATGATGAGCTTGAGCGCCTCGTCGGTCGAGGCGATGTTGGGCGCAAATCCGCCCTCGTCGCCGATGCCGGTGTTGAGTCCAGCATCCTTGAGCTGGGTGCGGAGGTGATGAAACACCTCGGCCCCCATGCGCACCGCATCGGCGAGGCTCTCAGCACCGACCGGCATGATCATGAATTCCTGGAAGTCGATTGGATTGTCGGCATGGACGCCGCCATTGACGATGTTCATCATCGGCACCGGCAAGGTGCGGGCGCTGACCCCACCGACATAGGCGTAGAGCGGGAGCCCGGTTTCGACTGCGGCGGCCTTCGCCGCGGCGAGGCTCACGCCGAGGATCGCGTTGGCGCCGAGACGGCTTTTGTTCTTGGTGCCGTCGAGTTCGATCATCGCACGGTCCAGCGCGATCTGCTCGGCCGCGTCCATGCCGCCCAGCGCTTCGAAAATCTCGCCGTTGACCGCATCGACCGCCTTGCGCACGCCCTTGCCGCCGAAGCGCTT
>Ga0070714_100000764_pt1 | contig 22762 bp, 18 predicted proteins | sample LARL83metaG_FD_65450 | JGI IMG/M metagenome (GOLD analysis project Ga0070714, IMG submission 65450) | Corn, switchgrass and miscanthus rhizosphere microbial communities from Kellogg Biological Station, Michigan, USA - LAR L8-3 metaG | ecosystem: Host-associated > Plants > Roots > Rhizosphere ... | reverse complement strand
GACGTGCGGTGGTCGCCAGCACGACCAGACCTATCGTGGCGGAAAAAGCCGCAAAACTCATTGCATGACGCAACGGCGTTTTAAGACCGTTCAATCGATTGTACTGCCCCGCGAGTCCGCTTGGATAGGATCGAAGGAACCGAATACCTAAAGGGCGGCGAGCCAGAAAGAAAACCCCCATCGCGAGAAGAAAGCCGGCTATGCCGAATATCCAAAACCCTTGCGGTCCGAAGAGTTGACCATACAGACTAAGCAACATCCCCGGCAGTAGGGCGGCAAGGACGGTCGCATAAACAACAGCACTGCGAGCTAGGAAACGCCTGCTTTCGGTAGTCTCCTCTTTAAAAAAAGGCTCGGGCGCGGTCCGGACATTTCGTTCCGCGTCGAACCGAAAGACTACGAAAAGACATGCGATGATCGCCATGCCGGTTGTTGGCAAGATAAGAAGCCGTTGTGGGTTTTCTGTGAAGAACGGCGATTCATGCACGGCAGCGGCCGCCTCCATAATAAACAACAGCATCAGGATCCCCGCTCCGAGCCAGCCATACCGTTTCAAGCGTGTTCTCTCGCGAAAAGCTCGAACAATGCTCCAGATGGCCACCAAGACTGCCAACGTCAAGCCAACGAAAATCGATGTTTTCTCACCGGACGTAAAGGGCGGAAAACGTGAAGGCATCATCGGGACTCTGATTTGGCAAAGTCGCTTTGTCCAGCCGAATGCAGCAAGTGGAAAGGGCACCAAAAACGAAAGATAGACAGGATTCCTTTTCCTGCGTTTTTTATCCGTGTCATCCGCGTCATCCGCGGTTAAATTTTTCCCGCATGGCATTCCGAGATTTTCCAGACCAGGAGCAAGGGGTCAGTTTGTTGCAGCGTTCACTCGAACGCGGGCGGCTCGCGCACGCCTATCTTTTTACCGGGCACGAATTGAGCGAACTCGAAGCCATCGCCCAGACGCTCGCCAAAACGTTGAATTGCCAAAATCCCGTCCGTGGCAAAGGCGGCGTGGCCATCGATTGCTGCGATGAATGCCTTAATTGCAAAAAAATCGCGAGCGGCAACCACGCCGACGTCCATTGGGTGCGCCCGGAATCGAAATCCCGCACGGTCAGCATCGGGCAAATGCGCGATTTGATGCACGACATCAATCTCAAGCCGACCGAGGCCGAATACAAAGTGGCGACCATTGTGGCCGCCGACCGATTGAACGTGCAGGGCGCGAATGCGTTTTTGAAAACGTTGGAAGAACCCCCGCCCCGCTCCGTGCTGATTTTGTTGACGACGGAACCCCAGCGTTTGTTGGAAACGATCATTTCCCGATGCCTGCGCTTGAACTTTGCGGGCGACGGCCCCCGCCCGCTCGCGCGCGCGGAAATGGAATGGCTCGCCGCCTTCAGCGAAATGGCCGCTACCGAACAAAAAAGCCTGATTGGCCGCTATCGCCTCATGGATGTGCTGCTGCAAAAGCTTAACGCCATGAAAACAGCCATCGACGAAAGCCTGACCGCCAAGTCGCCCTTGCAGCGCTATGACGACATGGAAAAGGATTTGCGCGATAAATGGGAGGACGAACTCGCGGCTTCCATCGAGGCGGAGTATCGCCGCCAGCGGATGGATTTGCTGGCGATTGTCCAGCGCTGGCTGCGGGACGTCTGGTTGCAGGCGATCGCGAAAGACGGAACCCGCCACACGCAAGGCGCGGCGCCGAACACCGCCGAGTTATTGAATTTTCCTGAATTGGCGGGAACGAAACAAGTGGCGGCGCGGATTTCCGCGAAGGATGCGGTGGAGAACCTGCAAATCATCGAAGGCACGCAGCGTTTGTTGCATACCAATGTGCAGGAAGCCCTCGCGCTGGAGGTCAGCTTGTTGAAATTACACTTGTGACCAAGGACGCTTCCACTGTAGCCACCGACGTGAGGAGGTGGATTCGGCTGGCTCGCTCCGCCTCCTTACGTCGGCGGCTACGGGAAAGCGGATCGCCTTGATATGCGCACCGAGGCAGCAGCCAAAACCTCGACCGCGAGAGACATCACCGCGACTGAAATATTTGCGATGGTGTTCGGTTTGTTCCTCGGCCTCGCGCTGCTGAAATTCGGCAACCCGGTCATCCTCGATCAAATCATTTTCGCGCCCAGATCCTGGGCCAGCGCCTGGGCCGACGCCTGGCCGTTGCATTGGGCCAACTGGCTGCTGGCCGGCCTGGTTGTAATCGGCGCGGGAATAGCGGTCGCAACCAAACCTCGCTGGCCGTCCATCCGCTGGCTCTGGGTCCTGCCCGTGATTTGGTTTGGCTGGCAGCTTTTGTCAGCAACGCGCACCGCAGACGCCGAACTCACCAGGGTTACGCTCTGGCAATTCGCCGGATGCGTCGCCTGTTATTTTCTCGGCACGCTGGTCATCGCCAGAGGACGCGGCTGGCGTTTCGTGCTGCTCAGCCTGGTTGCGGCGTTGGCCTTCTGTCTCGTGCGCGCGGTGGATCAAAGGCTGTTCGAATTTCCCCAGGGCAAGCGGTTCCTCCTCGAAAGCCAGCGCGTCGGCTGGACGAACGTGCCGCCCGAGATGTATTTGGAACTGAAACGCGAGGGAGTGATCATTAATACGAATGCGGTCGAGGTCGCCAACCCGGCCATCATCGCGAAATACGAAAAAGGCCGCGTTCATGGCACGCTCGTTTATCCGAACGCGCTCGCCGGCGCCGTGCTGCTGCTGTTGCCCGGTGCGGTCGTGCTGGTGTGGCAAGGCACAAAAAAGCTGCGGCGCGCAACCTGCATCGCGGCCGTCGGGTTGATGACCCTCCTCGGCGTGGCCGGATTGTTTTGGTCCGGGTCAAAATCCGGCTGGCTCATTGCGCTCGCGGTTGGAGTATTTTGGCTGTTCCGGCTGAAATGGTCGCGCCAACTGAAATGGATGCTCGCTATCCTGCTCGTCCTGGGCGGCTTGGTCGTGTTCGGGTTGCGCTTTCAAAGTTACTTTGCCAAGGGCGCAACCAGCGTGGGGGCGCGCTTCGATTATTGGCGCGTGGCGGCCCGGGTTGCGGCGGAACATCCGCTCCTGGGCACCGGCCCTGGAACCTTTCAACGGCCTTACGCGTCATTGAAGCGACCGGACGCCGAAATGGCCCGCCTGGTTCACAACGATTACCTCGAACAATTCTCCGATTCCGGTTTCGTGGGCGGCATCAGCTATGCGGCTTGGCTGGGTCTGCTCTTATGGACGATTGGGCGGCGGACCTGGACGGGAAACGATTGGCTGGAATTTGCAATCTTCGCCGGCCTGCTTGGCTGGTTCATCCAGGCCTTTATTGAATTCAGCCTGTTCGTTCCCGCGCTGGCTTGGACGGCGTTCACGCTGGCGGGTTGCCTGGTCGGGAGGTCGGGAAATCAGGTCGACAAATTCAAAGCGGCTGTTTAGGCTCTCGCGCGATGAAGATTCTCTTCCTCAACGGACCTAACCTGAACCTTCTCGGCCAGCGCGAGCCGGAAGTCTATGGCCGAACCACTTTGAAGGACATCGAAGCCAAGGTCCGCGAGCGCGGAGCGAAGCTGGGAGCCGAAATCGACTTTCGCCAATCCAACTTGGAAGGCGAATTAGTAGCTTGGATTCAGCAATCCAAGGGTAACTTTAACGTTATTGTACTCAACGCGGCCGCTTATACCCATACCAGCATCGCTTTGCGGGATGCGATTTCTGCCGTGGGAGTGCCGACGATTGAGATCCATTTATCAAATATCCACGCCCGAGAAGAGTTTCGGCACAAATCGATCATCGCGCCAGTGTGTCGGGGGCAGATTTCGGGATTTGGAGCGGACTCCTACGTTTTGGCCGTAGAAGCTGCCGTTATCGTTAACGGAAAGCTAAATTAGCATTTTGAAAAGGTTTTTCGCCTTGTTTAAGGGCTTTTTTTGAGTGTTGTTTATTGAATTGGATTTTACTTCTTGACGCTTTTTTTGCAGGCAGCTATGTTCGCCAGCAATTGAACTATTGATCTGGGCAGAGTCGAGTCTCGGCTACTGCTTTTTTGCTTCTAAGACGGTGTCGGCCGGTTGGATTTAACGAACTAATCAAACGAACAACTGTGGATCTAAAAGACATAAAGGCCATTATTGACCTAATGAAGAAGAACTCCGTCTCGGAGTTCGAACTTGAGAAGGAAGATTTTAAGATCAAGCTGAAGCGCACGCCCAGTGGCGGAGTGGCCCCCGTGAGTTACGAGGAAGCGCCGATCGTCACCTACGCCCCGCCCGTGGCTATTTCCGCCGCCCCTGCCGCGCCGATGGCCGGCGGTGCCGGGTCTGCCCCGGTCGCCAGTTCTGGGGAACAGGAGATCAAATCTCCCATGATCGGAACCTTTTATCGCTCCCCCTCCCCCGAAGCCGGTCCGTATGTGGAAGTGGGGACGGAAGTCAATCCGGAGACCGTCGTCTGCATCATCGAGGCGATGAAAGTGATGAACGAAATCAAAGCTGAAGCCCGGGGAGTCATCACCCAAGTACTGGTGGAGAACGCCAAGCCGGTGGAGTTCGGCCAGCCGCTGTTCAAGATTCGCCCGAATTGAATCCGTTGCATCAGTAGTGATTGGTTAAATCGCTGATTCGCGCATCGCTGAACTCATTTAACCAGTTCCACTCATTTAACATTTACCATGTTTGAAAAAGTTCTCGTAGCCAATCGCGGAGAGATTGCCGTGCGCATTATTCGCGCCTGCAAGGAGTTGAACATCCGCACCGTGGCGGTTTATTCCGAAGCGGACAGCAATTCCATGCACGTCCAGCTCGCGGATGAAGCCATCTGCATCGGCAAGGCGCCCGCCAACGAAAGCTACCTGCGCATCGACCGCCTCATCAGCGCGGCGGAAATCGCCGACGTGGACGCCATCCATCCCGGCTATGGTTTTCTCTCGGAAAACGCCCATTTCGCCGATGTGTGCGAGAGCTGCAACATCCGTTTCATCGGGCCGAGTTCGCGGGCGATGAACGCCATGGAAGACAAGGCCGTGAGCCGCACCCTGGCCAAAAAAGCCGGCGTGCCCACCCCGCCCGGCTCGGAAGGCACCGTCGAAAACGAGCAAGACGCCCTCGCCGTGGCCAAGCGCATCGGCTACCCGGTCATGATCAAGGCGATCGCCGGCGGCGGCGGACGCGGAATGCGCGTGGCGCACAACGATATTTCGCTGGTGAAGGGTTACCACACCGCGCGCACCGAAGCGGAAAAGGCCTTCGGCAATTCCGGCGTTTACATCGAGAAATTCATCGAGAATCCGCATCACGTGGAGTTCCAGATTCTCGCCGACACCAAGGGGCACGTCATTCATCTCGGCGAGCGCGATTGTTCGATTCAACGGCGCAATCAAAAGGTGGTCGAGGAAACCCCGTCGCCGCTTATCGAGCACAAATATCGCAAGCTGCGCGACAAGATGGGCAAGGCGGCGGTGAAAATCGCCGAAACCGCCAATTACACCAACGCCGGCACCGTCGAATTCATTGTCGATGACAAGGGAGATTTTTATTTTCTCGAAATGAACAAGCGCATCCAGGTCGAGCACCCGATCACCGAAGAAGTGACCGGCATCGACCTCGTGCGTTACCAGATCATGATCGCGACGGGCGAGCAATTGCGCCACAAACAAGGCGACATTCAGTTCAAGGGCCACGCCATCGAATGCCGCATCAACGCCGAGGATCCGTTTGATGATTTTCGACCGAGCCCGGGCCGCATTGAAATGTATTATCAACCCGGCGGCCGCGGGGTACGCGTGGACACTCACGCCTACGCCGGCTACACGATTCCGTCGTCCTACGATTCCATGATCGGCAAGCTGATCACTTATGGGAAAGATCGGCGCGAAGCGATGGACAAGATGAGCCGAGCTTTGAGCGAATACATGATTACCGGGGTGAAGACCACGATTTCATTCCAGCAAGCCATCCTGCAGGACCCCAACTTCCGCCGCGGCGTTTACTCGACGAGCTTCGTCGAACAACTCCTCAGCGGCGCCCGCCGCGAGCTGATCGAGGAAAAAAGTTAATCGATTTACGAATTACGATATACGATTTACGAGCGCTGGGAAATCGATCGCCAATCGTAAATCATATATCGTAATTCATCGCAGTCGCCTACAGAGCTTTTTTCGGAAAAGAGGGCACTCTTCATTTCCTTTTATTAAAATTTTTCAGTTAGATATGCTCAAGTTTGTGAGGTTTAATGGTGGCTAACGAACTCATAGAGATGCTGACAGGGTATTGGCCGTGGTACCTGCTTGCTGGATTCCTCGGATTTGTTGTTACCCTCTTTATTACCTCGGCGCCCGTTCGGGCGTTCACTTGGCTCTTGGTTCCCATCGCAGTCGGAGTCATCGCCGCTCAGATCTACGGCGTCCTTTTTATAGGTTTGCCACTGATTTTGTTTGTGGGGTTCGCGTTTATTTTGACAGGAACGGGCATTGCGCTCGGACATAAGACTCGGAAGAAATATCCCCGTATCCAAAAGAAGAATTGAAAACAACCCGCGGTTTCAACTCAGTTTTGATGGGTGATTAGCAAGCCTCAAAAAATCTCTCAGTGTAACGTCTCCTCGGGCAACGCTTAACAACGCGGGCAACTGGTCTATCGAACAGGCGCGAAGAAATCGGCCGATAGCAGGGAAGAACACTAGACCGCAGCCGGTCGTGCGAAAGCGAAGGAAACGGCGACAGGATTTGCCGTCGCTACTCGGCATCTCATCGGCGACAATAATCGGATTCCCTGCCATCTGATGAATGACCAGCACGATGAAAAGCAAAAAAGGCAAAAGCGCAGCGAGGGAGATGCAAGCCACCAACCGCTCAGGAACGATGACCAAAATGACGCGGCAAGCCTCATCGCGTGGGAGTGGTTTGCCGTAGAATTTCAGTACTTGACCGCGCACCCATAAGGTTTGGTTTGCGCTATCGTGACTTTTTCGCCGGCCATGATTTTATCAACGGCGTCGCGGACGTAATTGTGGGCCTTGCGTGGGTCGTGGAACGGGTCGGGTTGATCGTCAATGGCGCCTTCGTAAACGAGCGTTCCCGTCTTGTCGATGACGAACATATGAGGCGTGGTCAACATGCCATAGAGCTCGGCGATCGCGGCGGTGCTGTCATCAATCCAGGCGGTCGCATTCAACTTTCGCGCCGCCCAATCCGCGCGGGCCTGTTCGGGCGAGCGATGACTGCGATTCCGCGCGTTCACGGAATTGACCATCAGCCAGACCACGCCTTTGCCGGTCATCTCCTTCTGCAATTCCTGCATCGCGCCGCTCTTGAACTGGTTCTGGCAATAGGGACAATCCGGGTTGTCGGATTCCAGCACCACAATTTTTCCTTTGTAATCGCTGAGATGGATGGTTTTGCCGTTGATATCGGTGCCGGTAAAATCGGGCGCCGGCTTGCCGACTTCCGCGACCGCCAAGGCGCTGCTGACCAGCGCCATGAGTCCAAAAAGGGCAATTGCTTTTTTCATAACGCTCCAAAATATCGGTTAAACCATAGGCTAAGAACGCGCCAATCGCAAAAATGTTCAATCATTTCGCGGCTTTGTCGAGGGCGTCCAGGACGATGCCCGCCGTCAACACCTCGGGCAGGACGATCGGCTCGGCGTTGGGTTTGCCCGGGAACACCAGCACCAGCGGCACTCCGGCGCGGTGAAACCGATTGAGTTCGTCCGTGATGGCTTCCGGCAGTCGGGTGTAATCACCCATCAGGTTCATCGAACCGATTTGCTTGAGCTTCGCGCGAACGGAAGGAACTTCGAGGGCGACTTTCTTGTTCACCTGGCAAGTCAAACACCAGTCCGCCGTAAAATCCACCAGCACGGGATGCCCTTCGGATTGAGCCTTCGCCACCGCGGCGGCATTCCAGGGTTGCCATTGAATTTGGTCAGTGCCACGGGTGGCGGCGTAAGCGCCAAATCCTCCGACCAGCAGGAGGCTGATAATGGCGGCCAAACCACGCCGTTTGCCGCCGCGCTGGACAAACTCGCCCCAGATCCAAACCCCCAGCGCCAGCACGACGAGGAAGAGTCCAAACCAAAGAGTGGCGCTCTTGTCCAAATTTCCGGCGGCCAAAGTAAAAAGCCAAATTCCCGTCGCGAGCATGGGAAAACCCATGAACATTTTGAATTTCTCCATCCAAGCTCCGGGCTTCGGCAGGAATTTGAGCCAGGCCGGCTGAAAGCTCAGCACCAGATAAGGCAGCGCCAACCCCACGCCGACGCTCAGGAAAATCAGGATGATAATGGCCGTCGTTTGCGCGAAGGCGAAGCCGAGGGCGATACTCAAAAAAGGCGCGGTGCAAGGCGTCGCCAGGACGGTGGCGAGAATGCCGTTGAAAAACGCTCCGGAAACACCGTGCCGCGAGGCCAATTCACCGGCGGCGCCCATCGCCCGCCCGCTCAAGGTAACTTCAAAGACGCCAAACAAATTCAACGCCACCAGGACCACCAGGATGGTCAACGCGATGATAAAGTTCGTATTGCCAAATTGCATTCCCCAGCCGGCTTTGTGTCCCGCCGATTTTACCGCGATCACGACACCCGCCAGCGCGAGGAAGGAAGCAAATACGCCCAGCGTATAAACCAGCCCCAGTTTGCGAACGCGCCCCGGATGATTTCGGGCTTCGCCCACGAACCCGAGAATTTTCAGGGCAATCACCGGCAGCACGCACGGCATGATGTTGAGGATCATCCCTCCGATAAAAGCATACAGCAGCATTTTCCAAAGGGATTGCGTCGAAGCTGCTTCACCGGACGGCGACGCCGAGGCCGCCGCTGTGCTGGCAGTAATGGGCTCGTTCAACGCAAAACCGTTCGTTTGCCCATTGCCGGCGATCACAATGACGCCGCCGATTCTCGATGGCCAATCGCCCGAGAATTTTTTGACGGTTTCATGCAGGGCAAAACCAGCCTTTGACGCCGTTTTTTCCGTGGTTCCCTGGATTTCGAACTGGTCGCTGGCGTCCGGAAAAAAATCAACCGTATCGATCGGAAGACTATCCGGCCCGGCCGGGAAACCTTGGATCACCAAGGCGCGCGTGTCGTTAGCGACGAAATTTTCCCAGTGAGCCTGGAACGAAAACAATTTGTCGGTCCGCGGAATCCTGTGCTTCCAGGAATCGATTAGCGCCGCATCCGGCGAGGGTTTCGTCTCAGTCCCGATGTTCAACGTCGCTTGCACGTCGCCGTCGGCGGGAATGCATTGCTCCTTGCATTCGAGCCAGGAGACCTTGGCTTTGAGTTGCAGTGGGCCCGGCTTTAAATCCGCGCCCAGCTTGAGAGGGACCAGCAGCATGACCTCGTTGTCGTAACCGTAAGTGATGACTTCGGGGGGCGGAATTTTTTCCGGAATCGGCCACTGAATTTCCCCGGCCGTGACACCGGGCGGAAGCTCCCAGTCGATCTTCGTCGCCATGCCGGCGGCGCCCGGATTTTTCCAATAGGTATGCCAGTCCGGCTCCATTTTCAAACGAAGGCCGGCCAGCACGGTGTCGCCCGGGCGCGCGGAATCATCGGCCAACAGCAACTGCGCCTGGGTATGGGCGGCGCGCGCGGAGGCAATGCACAGGCCGAGCAACATCGCGGCAAAAGCGGTTCGCAGGATTCTCACACAGGTATAGATGCTATAAATGACCATTAATTAGAATATTTTTCTAAGTTTAATTTGGACTAAAGGAGCGGACAGGCTCCCTTATAGGCTTTCGTCGCGATAATAGGGTTTTGTCGCGGTTGCCAATTGCGTCCTTACAAAATAATCTGGTCCGGACATGGCGTCAGCCGCAACCGACATTACTTGCAACTGGTTGTGCACCGGAGATGAAATCTTTCCGGCGATGCTCGCCGCCATCGAGGAGGCCCAAAAGGAAGTCTGCCTAGAAACGTACACCTTTACCCCGAGCCCGCTCGGCGAGCGTTTCCGGGACGCCCTGGTCCGCGCGCGGCACCGCCGCGTGCGCGTGCGGGTGCTCGTCGACGCGCTCGGCTCCTACGGTTTGCCCGATGATTTTTTTCGACCGCTCCAGGGCGCCGGCGCCGAAGTGCGGCAGTTTAATCCCATCGCCCTGAACCGGCTGTCGATTCGCAATCATCGCAAGCTTTTGGTGTGCGATGATCAAGTCGCGTTCGTGGGCGGCTTTAACATCGCGCCCGAATACGAGGGCGACGGCGTCACGTGCGGTTGGTGCGATGTGGGCCTGAAAATCGCGGGGCCGCTGGCGGCGCAACTGGCTTCCTCTTTTGACGAAATGTTCGCGCGCGCCGATTTCCGGCACAAACGGTTCATGCGTTTTCGCCGGTTCGACGCCAAGAAATCCGTGACGTGGCCGGCGGAGCAGATTCTTTTCGGCGGGCCGGGCCGCGGGCAGAGCCCGATCAAACGCGCGTTGCGCGAGGACTTAGAGCACGCGCGCAACGTGAAAATCATTGTGGCGTATTTCCTGCCGACTTGGAGCTTGCGGCGGGGCTTGACGGAGGTGGTGCGCCGCGGCGGGACGGTGCAATTGATATTGGCCGGCAAATCCGACGTGTTAATCTCGCAATTGGCGGGCCGCAGTTTATATCGCCGTCTTCTGAAAGGCGGCGTCGAGATTTACGAATACAAACCGCAGGTCCTGCACGCAAAATTGATCATCGTCGACGACGTGGTTTACGTGGGCTCATCCAACCTGGATCAGCGCAGTTTGCAGATTAACTACGAGCTGATGATCCGCTTTCAAAACGCGGAAGTCGCCCGGCAGGCGCGGGAGATATTTGATGGGAGCCTGAAGCATTGCCACAAAATCGGGCTCGAGGAATGGCGCAAGTCCCGGACGCTCTGGCAAAAGATCGAGCAACGCTTCGCCTACTGGCTGCTGGTCCGGATCGATCCCTACTTTGCGCGGCGGCAATGGCGGGCGCTGCCGGATTGAGTGCAGCTGCGCTGGGAACAAGCTTTGTTGGCTCTGGAATCCGCTCCCCGTTCGTGTCAATCGACGTCTCCCGAATTCCCTATTGCTTCAAATGTTGGCTGCTGTTTACATCTCGCCAGTGAAGCTTCCTAATGGCATTCGAGCGGATCTCGGAACAAAATTGGAGGATTATTCATTGAACCCGCTGCATCGGCACGGTCAGCACAAGGCGCGAGTTTTCCAATCTGTTCTGGGTATCACATTAGCCAACGCAAATCTCTTGCGTAACGCGCTGAAGCAAGCCGCCGCCACCTCCGAAAATGCGATCCACCGAGAGAACAATGGATTTGGCGAAAACTACGAACTGCGCTTTCCATTGGCGACTGAACTCGGCGCGGCCACTATCCTCAGCGCTTGGATTATTCGCAATGATGAGGACTTTCCACGGCTCACGACCTGCTTTATAATTTGAAGAATGAATAGCGAAATCCACATGCACGATACAGTGGCCCTGCTGGAGGATATTGCGCACACGCATTTCCTGACAGGCCAACCTCTGATGCTGCGCCGGGGTCAGGTCGGCACTGTGGTGATGACGTACGACGGCAGCGCTTTTGAAGTCGAATTTTCCGGACGCGATGGAAGAGCCTACGCCATTCTGCCGGTTAAAGCTGAAAAATTGATGATGCTGCGTGAAGTGCCCGAAACTGCCACAGCCTAGCAGCCGAGCTCACGAGGCTCCAAACGCACCGCAGCGTTCAGTGGCTCCTTCTGATTCCTTTGAGTCCCGGATTCCTTATCTCGCCAGCGCCACGAGATAGCGTTGCAGCCGGGTCGTTTCCTCCGTGAGTTCCATCTGGCCGTAAATCTGGTGCAAGTTGCTGCAAATGCGCATCAGCATCCGCCGCGTGCTCACCGGGGCGAGAAATTCATCCTGCAACCCGTGGCTGCCGCTCACCAGATACTGGATGCAATCCGCCTTGGTCAGGAATTTCCCGTGGTGAAAGGCATCGATGTAAATCTCGTCCGAAGTGGATTGGTAACGGCAGACAAAATGCCCCGGCAAACCGATTCCCGCCACGGGCAATTGCAGCCGCCGGGCCAGCAGCAGGTACACCAGCGAAAGATTGATCGGATTTCCCTTCCGGCGATCGATCACCCGGTTCAAATAACTGTTTTGCGGGTCGTAATAATTTTCCTCGTCGCCTGTGAAGCCGAGTTCGTCAAAGAGGTAATTATTGATCGTGCTCAGGATTTCCTTGTCGGTCTCGTTGAAATCGATGCGTTCGCGAATCTCCCCGGCAAAACTATCCAGCAACGCGCGGTAGCCTTCCACGTTGATATCCGGATATTGGGTGAGGGCGAGCAGCCAGATGCCTTCCTCCAGGTCAAACTCCTCGCCGTGTTTCAGGCAAAACGCCAGGAACCACGTGTCCGCCTCCTGCCGGTCAAAGTGCCGGACGATTTCGCTCGCGCGCCTGCGCAGGACGGGGTCATCGCTCAGCCGATGCGGACGCAGCCATTCGCCGGCGTCCTCGAAGGACAGGATTTTATCGCGAACCGCCTGGTAAATCGCGGGGTCGTCATCGCCCAGCAAATTGACCAGCGCTTTGCGTTGGCTTTCCGAAAGCTCTTTCGCGGGCGCGGCTGTGACAGGCAAACTCATGCAAACTCTCCTGCACCAATCAACCAAATCCCCCGCCGGATTTCAATGACGAAAAGCGGTTGGGAAGAAATTTGTTGGGGGATTATCGCCGACGATTGCCGGCGCTGGGGCGGCCCGCCTTCATTTCCTTTTGCCGGGCAATCTCGTGAATGGTCTTTTCCAGCAATTCGCGCTGTTGCTCCCGGGCCTGGCGCTGGACCCCGGCCACGTCCAGGAACGCAAATACGATCGCCAGCGCCGTGAACACAAAACAGACCATCCAATACAGCACGAACGGCACCTTGGTCAGGCTGGAGCGCAGCAGGGTTTCGCCGAGGATGAGCATCAGCACGGCGATCATGAGAAAAACCAAACCGCGTTTGCGATGGGGAAAAACTGAGTTGCTGTCCATGGTTTTAAAATAGCATCGAAACCGATTCTGCCAGAACGTTTTTTTTGCGGGCAATTTCCCGCATGATAAAGAATGACAAATGACAAATGACGAATGGCGCGACACATGCGGATTATCGCATCCATTCGTCGTTCGACATTCCTCAATTTGAAAAGTTAGCTGGCGAATCCCCGGGTGCGTGTTATGGTTAGCGCCGACCGAAGCAGTCTTATGCAGATTACGAAACAACTCGCCGTCTTCCTCGATAACCGTCCCGGCACTCTCGCCCGACTCGCCGATGCTCTCGCCGAAGCAAAGATCAATATCTATGCTATTTCCACCAGCGACTCGGTGGATCACATCGTCATCCGCCTGGTCGTCAGCGATCATCGCAAGGCGTTGCATCTCTTTGAGGAACGCGGGACCCTGGTGGTGGATGACGACGTGTTGATGATTGAAGGCGACAACAAACCTGGTTCCCTCGCGCGCATCGCGCACAAACTTTCCGACGCCAAAATCAATATCGAATACGCCTACTTTGCGACGCCGCCGGATGCGAAAAAAGGCCTGTTGATTTTGCGGGTGGCGAATGTGAAAAAGGCGTTGAAGGTGCTCAATACGTAATGCGTGAAACCCGCCATTGATAAGGCTCTAAGGGTCCTCCGCCTGATTCTGGTTGCTTGCTGCACTCTGGCCGCTTCGACTTCAGCGGTCCGTGGAACGGACGCGCCGCAGCCGGAGGATACCAACTGGTTTCTCCTCACTTCCCATGTGAACGAACGGGAGGGATTGCATCTCGCTGTCAGCCCGGACGGATTGAAATGGCAAGCCGTCAACAACGATAAATCGGTGCTCAAGCCGACGATCCCTGAGGTTTTCCGCGACCCATCCATCGCCAAAGACGAATCAGGCACCTACCATCTGGTTTGGACCATCGCGTGGAAATGCGGGCACCACAAGGGAATCGGTTACGCCTCCTCGCGGGATCTGATCCACTGGAGCGAGCAACGGATTATTCCGGTGATGGAAAACGAGCCGCGCGCCGAGTTCATCTGGGCTCCCGAACTTTTCCGGGACAGCGCGAAAAAGGAGTGGATGATTCACTGGTCTTCATCGGTTGCGGGCAAATACCCGGAAACCCTGGCCCTCTTTGACGGCCATGCAAATCCGCGCATTTATTATACCACCACAAAAGACTTCAATACGTTCACGCCTTCGCAACTGTTGTTTAACGCGGATTGTCTGGCGATTGATTCTTATGTCTATCAGAGGGATGACCACGACTTCTATGTCTTCTTCAAAGCGGACCGGAAGGAGCCGCCCAAGCGCGGGATTCTCATGGCGAAAGCTCCCACGCCAACCGGTCCTTACACGCTTGACCCGAAAATGATAACCGCACCGGACGAAGGCGCCGCGGAAGGGCCCTGCGCCATCTCGATCGGGAACAAGACCCGACTTTATTACGCCCCAGCAGACGATTTCGGCGCCTATGAAACCACGGACATGGAGACATGGATGAATATTCGCAAAGCCATGGTTCCTCCCGGAGGTTATCGGCACGGAACGGCGATTCGCATTTCAGCGGCCGAGGCGAAAAGCCTGCTCTCACATAAATACGAGTGAGCTGCCACGTCAAGTTCCCAGCCTTCACAACGACCGACAGAGACGCAATAAGAAGAATCACCGTGCCCAAATATCTGCCAACATAAGCCCGACTATTCATTCCTTGCAATTCACCTGCCCCAGCTAATTTTGCGCTTCGCGGGCCTCTCCAAAATAGCCGTTCGGGCCAATCGCGTATTTCGTCGTATTCCTTCGAAATGTCTGCGGTTTTAGTTCCGTGAATTCAGCCGAATCGGTGTTAGAATCCATGGATGGTTGAGTATGCAAAAAAGTTAAAATGAATGATTGCGAACTTGTGCAAATTAAGTAAAAACTATAAAAATTTCGCTCATTTTAGTTTGAGCTGAAAAGAACCGTAAAAACCGATGAGCAGCAACGCGACAAATCAGAAGAGTGACAATGTTTTATTGGGTCCGCCGCCGAAGCAGGGCCTGTACGATCCGCAATACGAGCACGACGCTTGCGGCGTCGGTTTTGTGGTCAACATGAAGGGGCGCAAGTCCCACTCACTCGTCGAGCAGGCGTTGCAGATTCTCGTCAATCTCGATCACCGCGGCGCGTGCGGTTGCGAGGCCAATACCGGCGACGGCGCGGGCATCCTGATGCAGATGCCGCATGAATTTTTCAAGCGCGCCACCGACAAGTCCGGCTTCAAGCTGCCGAACGTCGGCCAATACGGCGTCGGCATGCTGTTCATGCCCAAGGACCCCGCCGAACGTGAGACGGTCAAGACCGCCTTGGCCAAGATCATCGCCGAAGAAGGCCAGACCCTCCTCGGCTGGCGCGATATCCCGACCGACAATTCCTCGCTCGGCCAGACCGCCAGGGCCGCTGAGCCGTTCATGATGCAGGTCTTTGTCGCGCGCAATGCCAATCTCAAGGACGACCTCGCTTTCGAGCGCAAACTGTACGTCATTCGCAAAGTCGCCGAACAACGCATCCGTTACGGCGGGACTATCCCCGGCGGAAAATGGTTTTACGTCTCCAGCTTTTCCTGCCGCACCGTCGTTTACAAAGGCATGTTGATGCCCGAGCAGGTCGCCAAATATTATCCCGACCTGAGCGACGCGGACATGACCACCGGCCTGGCGCTGGTGCATTCGCGCTTTTCCACGAACACCTTCCCGAGCTGGGACCGCAGCCATCCTTATCGCTACGTCGCGCATAACGGCGAAATCAACACGTTACGCGGCAACATCAACTGGATGTATGCCGGTCAGTCGAATTTTCAATCCGACCTGTTCGGTGACGACATCAAGAAGCTGTTGCCGGTCATTAACACCGACGGCAGCGACTCGGCGATGTTTGACAATTGCGTGGAATTGCTCCTGCTCACCGGGCGCGAATTGCCGCACGTGATGATGATGATGATTCCCGAACCGTGGGAGAATCACGAGAGCATGAGCCCGGACCGGCGCGCGTTCTACGAATATCATTCGTGCCTGATGGAACCGTGGGACGGCCCGGCGTCCATCGCGTTCACCGACGGCCTCCGCATCGGGGCGTGCCTCGACCGCAACGGCCTGCGTCCCTCGCGTTATTACGTGACCAAAGACGACCTGGTAATCATGGCGTCTGAAGCCGGCGTGCTGGATATCGCGCCTGAGCGCGTGGCCATCAAAGGCCGTTTGCAACCGGGCCGCATGTTTCTCGTGGACACCGAGCAGGGCCGCATCGTCGCCGACGAAGAGCTGAAGAATAAATACGCCACCGAGCATCCGTACCAGCAGTGGCTCGATCAGCATCATGTTTTGTTGAAGGACCTGCCCGAGCCGCCGCACAAACGCGAGCCCGGCCATGAAACCGTCCTGCAACGCCAGCAGGCGTTCGGCTACACGTTCGAAGACCAGCGCTTCATTGTCGGTCCGATGGCCAACGACGGCGTGCAACCCCTCGGTTCCATGGGCACCGACACCCCACTCGCGGTGCTCTCGAACAAGCCGCAGTTGCTTTACAATTATTTCAAACAACTGTTCGCGCAGGTCACCAACCCGCCGATTGACCCCATCCGCGAGGAGAACATCACCTCGACGGAAACGATGGTCGGTTCGCGCGGCAGCCTGCTCAAGCCCACGCCGGAAAGCTGCGCGCTCATCAAGCTCGAGCATCCGCTGTTGACCAATGAAGACTTGGAAAAGCTTCGGCAGGTCGATCGCTCGAAATTCAAGGCGACCACCCTGCCCATCCTGTTCAAGGCCGCGGATGGCGCGAAGGGCCTGGAAACGGCGCTCGACACCCTGTTCGCCGCCGCGGACAAAGCCATCGCGGACGGACACAGCATTTTGATTTTGTCGGACCGCGACCTTAATAAAGAGAACGCCCCGATCCCGGCATTGCTGGCGGTGGCCGGGCTGCATCATTACTTGATCCGCAAAGGTTCCCGCTCGAAGGTCGGCCTCGTCCTGGAATCGGGCGAACCGCGCGAAGTGCATCATTTCGCGTTGCTCATCGGCTACGGTTGCAGCGCCATCAACCCGTATCTCGCGTATGAGACTCTGGACGACATGATCCGCGAAGGCATGCTGCCGGGACTCGATCACAAGACCGCGATCAAGAAATACATCAAGGCGGCCGTCAAAGGCGTGGTCAAGACCATGGCCAAGATGGGCATCTCGACCATCCAAAGCTATCGCGGCGCGCAAATCTTCGAAGCCGTCGGCCTCAACAGCGCCGTGGTGGACAAGTATTTCACCTGGACACCGTCGCGCATCGCGGGCGTGGGCCTGGATGTGATTGCCGAGGAAGTTTTGAAGCGGCACAGCCATGCTTTCCCGGACCGGCAGGTCAACGGCACGCTCGATGCCGGCGGCCAATATCAATGGCGCGCCGACGGCGAGTATCACCTGTTCAACCCGCAAACGATTCACAAGCTGCAAATCGCCTGCCGCCTGGGCAGCTACAAGACGTTCCAGGAATATGCGGAACTGGTGAACAACCAGTCCAAGAACCTGTGCACTTTGCGCAGCCTGCTCGAGTTCAAGTGGGCCGAGAAGCCCCTGCCGATTGAGGAAGTGGAATCGGTGGAGGAAATCGTCAAGCGTTTCAAGACCGGCGCCATGAGCTACGGCTCCATCAGCAAGGAAGCGCACGAAGCGCTGGCCATCGCGATGAACCGCATCGGCGGCAAGAGCAACACCGGCGAAGGCGGCGAGGATTCCGAGCGTTTCACCTGGACCAACGAGAAAGGTGATTCCAAGAATTCGGCCATCAAGCAGGTGGCCTCGGGCCGGTTCGGCGTCACGAGCCATTACCTCGTCAACGCGCGCGAACTGCAGATCAAAATGGCCCAGGGCGCGAAACCCGGCGAAGGCGGCGAGTTGCCCGGCAAGAAAGTGTATCCCTGGATTGCCAAGACCCGCGGCACCACGCCCGGCGTGGGATTGATTTCGCCCCCGCCGCATCACGACATTTATTCCATCGAAGATCTGGCGGAATTGATTCATGACCTGAAGAATTCCAACCGCCATGCGCGCGTGAGCGTCAAGCTCGTGTCGGAAATCGGCGTCGGCACCATCGCCGCCGGCGTTTCCAAGGCGCACGCGGACGTGGTGCTCATCAGCGGCCATGACGGCGGCACCGGCGCCTCGCCGCTGTCGTCCATCAAGCACGCGGGCGGGCCGTGGGAACTCGGCCTCGCCGAAACCCACCAGACGCTCGTCTTGAACGGCCTGCGCAGCCGCATTTACGTGGAAACCGACGGCCAGCTCAAAACTGGCCGCGACGTTGCCATTGCCGCCTTGCTGGGCGCGGAGGAATTTGGTTTTGCCACCGCCCCGCTCGTGGTGCTCGGTTGCATCATGATGCGCGTGTGCCATCTGGACACCTGTCCGGTGGGCGTGGCGACGCAGAACCCGAAATTGCGCGAGCGCTTCACGGGCAATCCCGATCACGTCGTGAATTTCATGCGCTTCATCGCGCAGGAACTTCGCGAGATCATGGCCAAGCTCGGCATCCGCAAAGTCGAAGACATGATTGGCCGGACGGATAAACTCGTTCCGTGGAAGGCCATCGACCATTGGAAAGCCAAAGGCCTGGACCTCACGCCGATTTTGCACCAGCCGAACGCCTGCTCGGACGGGGCGCGCTTCCGCCAGATTGACCAGGATCACGGCCTCGAGAAATCGCTCGATATCACCCGCTTGCTCAGCATCTGCGAGCCCGCCATCGAACGCGGCGAACGCGTGCACGCGGATTTGCCGATTCGCAACGTCAATCGCGTGGTCGGCACCATTGTGGGCAGCGATGTCACCAAGAAATGGGGCGCGAACGGATTGCCGGACGGCACCATCCATCTGAAATTCAACGGCAGCGCCGGCCAGAGCCTCGGCGCGTTCATGCCCAAGGGCATGACCATTGAGCTCGAAGGCGACGCCAACGATTATTTCGGCAAAGGCCTGAGCGGCGGGCGCATCATTGTATATCCACCGAAAGGCTCAACCTTCGTCGCGGAGGAGAACATCATCATCGGCAACGTGGCGCTGTATGGCGCGACGGCGGGTGAAATTTTCGTGCGCGGCATGGCCGGCGAACGCTTCGGCGTCCGCAACAGCGGCGTGAGCGCGGTGGCGGAAGCCATCGGCGATCACGGCTGCGAATACATGACCGGCGGCCGCGTGATCATCCTCGGCAAGACCGGACGCAATTTCGCGGCCGGCATGTCGGGCGGCATCGCTTACGTGCTCGATGAAGCCGGCGATTTCGCCTCGCGCGTCAACCTGCAGATGGTCGAGTTGGAAAAGCTCTCGGACACCGACGAAATCGAGGAAATCTGGAAATTGATTCAACGTCATCAGACCTACACCAAGAGCGAGCGCGCCGGAAAAATCCTCGCGGACTGGGACGGCATGATCAATCGCTTTGTCAAAGTCATCCCGAAGGATTACAAGCGCATGCTTCAGAAAATCAAAGAGGCTAAAGAACAAGGTCTCAGCGGTGAAGCCGCGACCCTGGCCGCCTTCGAAGCCAACATGCGCGACACCGCCCGCGTCGGAGGCGGATGATCCGCAGATTGCGCAGATTTACGCAGATTCAGAAGTGAACAAAGATCCGCAAACGTACGAGATCATTGGCGCCGCAATGGAAGTGCATCGCCAATTGGGCCACGGCTTTCTCGAATCTGTTTACCAGGAAGCGCTGGCGATTGAATTGGCGGCGCGGGAAATTCCATTTAAACGCGAAGTTGCTCTTCCGGTGAAGTATAAAGGGCAGCTTCTACAGTGCAGTTACCGGGCAGACTTCGTCTGTTTTGAAGAAGTCGTTGTGGAGCTTAAGGCCATCAGCCAGTTGACTGGCATGGATGAAGCCCAAACGATCAACGAACTCAAGGCAACAAATCTGCACCGTGCATTATTGATCAATTTTGGGGCGCCGAGCCTCGATTACAAACGTCTGGTTTTTAATCTGCGTGAATCGGCGCAATCTGCGGACAAAATAAAAGACCTAAACCTAACAGGAGTGCAACTTGGGTAAACCAACAGGATTCATGGATTTTCTCCGCGAACTGCCGAAGGATCGTTCGGCGGCGGAGCGTATTAACGACTGGAAGGAATTTCACTTTCACATGCCGGAACCCGACCTGCGCAAGCAGGGCGCCCGCTGCATGGATTGCGGCATTCCCTTCTGCCACACCGGCACGCTCATCAGCGGCATGGCCAGCGGCTGCCCGATTAACAATCTCATTCCGGAATGGAACGACCTGGTTTATCGCGGCCTTTGGAAGGAAGCGCTGGAACGGTTGCACAAGACCAACAATTTCCCGGATTTCACCGGCCGCGTCTGCCCCGCCCCCTGCGAAGGCTCGTGCGTGCTCGGCATGAATAATCCGCCGGTCACCATCAAGAACATCGAGCAATCGATTGCCGATCACGGGTGGGACAACGGCTGGATCGTCCCCGAGCCGCCGGAAGTTCGCACCGGCAAGAAGGTGGCCGTGATCGGTTCCGGCCCCGCCGGCCTGTGCGCCGCGGCCCAATTGAACAAGGCCGGCCATTTGGTCACCGTTTTTGAACGGGCGGATCGTCCCGGTGGTTTGCTGATGTACGGCATTCCCAACATGAAGCTGGATAAGCAGGAAGTCGTGCTGCGCCGCGTCAAACAACTGGAAGCCGAAGGCATCCAGTTCGTTTGCAACACCGAGGTGGGCAAAAATTATCCCGCGGAAAAATTGCTCAAGGAATTCGACGCCGTCGTGCTCGCGACCGGCGCCACCAAGCCGCGCGATCTGCCCATCGAAGGCCGCAATCTCAAGGGCATCCATTTCGCGATGGATTTTCTCACCGGCAACACCAAAGCCGTGCTCGACCAGCATAAGAACGGCACGTTCATTGGCGCCGAAGGCAAGGACGTCGTGGTCATCGGCGGCGGCGATACCGGCACCGACTGCGTGGGCACGTCCATGCGCCACGGCTGCAAGAGCCTCGTCCAGGTGGAAATCCTGCCCAAGCCCCCGCTGGAGCGCGCCAAGGATAATCCGTGGCCCGAATGGCCCAAGGTTTACAAACTGGACTACGGCCAGGAAGAAGCCGCGGCGAAATTCGGGAGCGATCCTCGCGTGTATCTCACCACCGCCACGAAGTTCGAAGGCGACGCCAACGGCCACGTCAAGGCGGTTCACACCGTCCAGGTGCAGTGGGAGCGCAATGACAAAGGCCAGTTCATTCCCAAGCACGTACCTGGCTCGGAAAAAGTTTTGCCCGCGCAACTCGTCCTGTTGGCGATGGGTTTCCTCGGGCCCGAACAGCCCTTGCTCGACTCGCTCGGCGTCGAACGCGACCCGCGCACGAACGTGAAAGCTGATTTCAACAAATACAACACGAACATCAAAGGCGTGTTTGCCTGCGGCGATTGCCGCCGCGGACAAAGCCTCGTCGTGTGGGCGTTCAACGAAGGCCGCGGCGCCGCGCGCGAGTGCGACCGCTTCCTGATGGGCAAAACGGATTTGCCCTGACCAAGGCTTTCGCCAATTTCCATCCAAGCGGCAAACGTTAACGTTTGCCGCTCTTTTTTTGTTGCCATTGGGAAACTGGGGGCTTTCCAGTCGCCCGGCTCTCACCCACTTTTAATCGCACCCAGCAGAGCTGTATGGGGACCATTTCCATTGACAAATCTGCTCCGTCCTCGAACAATCATCGAACATCTGTAAGGAAGAAAAACCCTGATGGCTCAGAAAGGAAAATTTGCGCCGTTTTGAAGCGCATTGTGATGGTCCCAAACCATTGAAGGAGAGCTTATGAAAATAATTTTGAGAGTTCTTGTCGCCATTGGCCTTTCCCTGTCTTTGTGGCCCGCCGCCGCTCAAACCAACGTGCCGCTTCCCGGGCGCTCGATAAACAAGCTGTTGCCCGATTATCTCCGCCCGTATGTCTACGCCCTGAACCAGGCCAACGGTTCCGTGCCGGGAACATTGCTCGCCCTGAATGCAACCAACGGCGCCATTATCAACGAAATCTCTCTGAACCTGAATCCAACGGATATGGCCCTGACCCCGGCAGGCGATGCGCTCTATGTGATCAACGCCGGCAGCCGAACCATTACGAAAGTGGATTTAAATTCATTCTCGGTGGTGGCGGACAAAAGCATCTCCACTCCCAACAGCTACAGCCTTTCCAATCCGCTCCACATCGCGGTGGGGAGATCCAACCTGGTTTATTTCACGGATGGCGGCTGGGCGCCGAGCATCACAACCTTCGATTACGCCAACGGCACCAACGTTGCGGTTTACGACGATGGCAACGGAACCGGCGGCCTGGCGGTCACGCACGATGGCCGGACCCTGTATCGCTGGCGGCAATACGGCTGGGGCGCCGGCAACGTGAATTCCTGGGTGACGCGCTACGATGCTTTCACGAATGCCAACCTCACGCCTTTGGAAGATTCGTTCGTTTCCTGGCGCCGCGACCCGACGGATACGCCGATTTTTCTGGATACGGCTGAACGGTGGGTCTTCAACAAGCAACAAATGTTCGCGGCCACCAACGTTTCGGTTTTGCTGAACCAGTTCTCTGATAATATCTACGGGGTATCGCTCGACGGATCGGTCGCCTTCGGCCCCACCCAGGTCTTCAATACGCAGAACGGCACGACGTTCACCAACCTGCCCTTTTCCACCACGGTCCAGACTCTGTCCGGCGACCAAAAGAAACTTTTCCGTTATAACAGCTCCACCACCAACGTCGTTATCTATGACATGGCTGGCATCGCGTCTATC
>Ga0070714_100000763_pt1 | contig 22775 bp, 23 predicted proteins | sample LARL83metaG_FD_65450 | JGI IMG/M metagenome (GOLD analysis project Ga0070714, IMG submission 65450) | Corn, switchgrass and miscanthus rhizosphere microbial communities from Kellogg Biological Station, Michigan, USA - LAR L8-3 metaG | ecosystem: Host-associated > Plants > Roots > Rhizosphere ... | reverse complement strand
GAGGAGGCGGCCCGGATCGACGGCTGCAGCCGGGTCGGCGTCCTGACGAAGATCGTGCTGCCGCTGTCGGTGCCGGCGCTCTCCACGCTTGCCCTGATCATGCTCCTCTGGACCTGGAACGACTTCCTCTGGCCGCTGGTCGCGATCAACACCGAGAAGCACATGACCCTGCAGGTGGGCCTCTCGACCTTCCAGGGCCAGCACCAGACGCAGTGGACGGTGCTGATGGCGGGGAACGTGCTGGCGCTCCTGCCGCTGGTGGTCGCATTCCTGCTCACCCAGCGGTCGTTCGTGCGCTCGATCGCCGCCTCCGGGGTCAAGGGCTGAGCCGGGGTGGCCACGGTCGAGTTCCAGGGCGTGACCAAGCGGTTCGGCGATGTCGTCGCAGTCGACGACCTGTCGCTGCGCATCGGCGACGGCGAGTTCATGGTGCTGGTCGGCCCCTCCGGCTGCGGCAAGACGACGGCGCTTCGGATGGTGGCCGGCCTGGAGCAGCCGAGCGCCGGCGACATCCTGATCGGCGACCGCGTGGTCAACGCCGACTCGCCGGGCCGGCGCGACATCGCGATGGTCTTTCAGAACTACGCGCTCTACCCGCACATGACGGTGGAGCGGAACATCGGCTTCGGCCTGCGCCAGCGGAAGATGCCGCGGTCCGAGGTGCAGGCGCGGGTGCGCGAGGTGAGCGCCCTGCTCGGCCTCGAGGAGCTGCTACGCCGGAAGCCCGCCCAGCTCTCCGGCGGCCAGCGCCAGCGGGTGGCGATGGGCCGGGCGCTGGCCCGCCACCCGCAGGCGTTCCTGCTCGACGAGCCGCTCTCCAACCTGGACGCCAAGTTGCGGACGCAGCTTCGCGCCGAGCTGAAGAAGATCCACCAGATGCTGCCGACGACGTCGATCTACGTGACCCACGACCAGGTCGAGGCGATGACGCTGGGCGACCGGATCGCCGTCATGAGCCAGGGCCGGATCCAGCAGCTCGGCCCGCCGCAGGAGGTCTACGACCGGCCCACCAACCTGTTTGTCGCCGGCTTCATCGGCAACCCGCCGATGAACCTCCTGCCGGCGGCGGCCCGCTCCGGCGTCCTCACCTCCGGCGACCTGCAGATGCCGAGCCCGAACAGTGCCGAGGGCGAGGTGATCCTGGGTGTGCGACCGGAGCGCCTGGCGGCCGCCGGCGACGCGGACCCCCGGCCCGGCTTCGACGTCACCGTCGACGTCGTCGAGCCGCTGGGCAGCGAGATCATGGTCCACGGGTCGCGGGTCGATTCGGCGCCCGGCGACGCCGCCGCGGAGATCACCGCCAGGCTTGCCGTCGGCGCCATGCCGGCGCCCGGGGAGCGGCTCCGCCTGGCCTTCGATGCGGAGACGGCGCACGTCTTCGACGCTGCCACCGGCGCTGCCCTCAGATCGAGCTGACGACCGCCCGGCCGGCCAACCGCTCGGCGTCGTCGCGCGAGAAGCGGCCGGCGCCCGGTACGGCGGCATTGGCGGCGGCCGCGCCCAGGGCGAGTTTGGTTGCGTCGACCCAGCCGCCGCCGGCGGCGCGAGCGACGACCAGGCCGGCCAGGAAGGCGTCGCCGCTTCCCACCGGGTAGCGGCCGGAGGCGTCGAGTGCCCCGGTCAGCGCAGACCCGTCCTCGGTGACCAGGACGGCACCCTCGTCGCCGCGGGTGACGGCGGCAGCAGCCGCGCCGCGGCGGAGCTCGCGGGCGGCGGTCAGGGCGCCGTCCGCGCTGCCGGTATCAGCGCCGGTCAGACGAGCCGCCTCGGCAGCGTTCACCTTGATCAGGTCGACATCCGCCGGCGCCGGCTCGGTGCTGTCCAGCGCCAGCGGGCAGGCGGCGGATAGCCGGCGGTAGCCCTCCCGCGAGGCACCCGCCGGCAGCGAGCCGGACACCGTGAGCCAGTCGCGGCCGCTGCTCCGCTCGCGGGCCAGCGCGGCCAGCTCGGCCCAGGCGCCAGGGCTGACCTCCGGCCCGCGCTCGTAGAACTCGGTCAGGCCGCCGCCGGCGCGGTCGGCGACCGACAGCGACGAGCGCGTCTCGCCCTCCACCCAGACCGCGTCGACAGAGATGCCGGCGGCCCCCAGCTCCTCGGCCAGCCAGCGCCCGGCGTGGCCGGCCAGGATGGCAAGCACCTGCACCTCGGCGCCGAGCGCGGCCGCCGCCCGGGCGACGTTCACGCCCTTGCCGCCGGCGACCTGGACGAAGGACTCCGGCCGGTGCACCTCTCCGGGGCGGAGCCGGTCGATCTCGAACAGGCGGTCGATCGAGGGGTTGGCGGCCAGGCACAGGATCACAGGTGGCCGATCGCCTCCGCGAGCGTCGGCTGGGCGGACGTTCCCCCGGCGGCCCGGGCGGAAAGCGAACCGCAGACCGCGGCCAGCCGGGCGGCGCGCTCGGCCGTCCAGCCGTGCAGCATCCCGGCCAGCCAGCCGGCGTCCGTACTGTCACCGGCGCCGATCGTGTCGACGACCTCCACCTCCAGTGCCGGGGCGCGGTGGATCTCGCCGCCCGCCGCGGCCAGGACGCCGTCGGGGCCGCACTTGACCAGCACCGCCGGCCCGGCCGCGGCCAGCTGGAGCGCCGCCTCCGCGGCGGCGGCCAGTCCGGTCAGCGCGCGTGCCTCGGCGGCGTTCGGGAGCAGGTGGTCGAGGTGGGGGAGAAGCCCGGACAGTCCGCCGTCCCAGCGCCCGTCGGGGTCAGCGCCGGGGTCGAGCGAGGTGGTGGCGCCGGCCGCCCGGGCGCGCTGGAAGACATCGGCCAGGAGATCCGCCGCGCCCTGCAGGAAGTAGCCGCCGCTGTGCACGTGCCGCGTCCGCGCGAGCAGCTCGTCGGGAACCATGGCCGGCTCCAGCGCGCCGATCGAGCCGCGGAAGGTGAGGGTCGCCCGGTCGTCCGGCTCGACCAGCACGGCCGAGAGGCCGGTCGGCAGGTCGGCCGCGGTCACCACCGGCCCGGTGTTCACGCCCACCCGGGCCAGTTCGCCGAGCATGAAGCGTCCAAAGAGGTCGTCGCCGACGACCGCCGCCATCGCCGTCCGCAGGCCCAGCCGGGCCGCGCCGCAGGCGGTGATCGAGCTGGTGCCGCCGACCACCAGCCGCGCGTCCTCGACCCACGTCTCGCCCTGCCCGAACGCCGGTCGCACCCGCGCTCCGGCGAGGATCAGGTCGGGGTTGCAGTCGCCCACGACGAGCAGGTCGATGTCGCGCATCGGCGGTGGATCATCCCACAGCCCCGCGGGCACCCATGGAGTACGCTGGGCCCGTGGCGCCTGCGGATCTGCTGGGGTTGGGGTTCCCGCTCGCCGGAGTGGCCATGGTGGCGCTGCTCTACGGGTGGTTCCGGCGGCTGCCCGCGCTGCCTCCGGAGCCGTCGGGGGGAAGCGGACACGGGCCTGACGGTCCGCGCGATCCGGTGCAGCCCTGCCCCTGGCGCATGGCCGGATCGGGGCGTCGCGGGCGGCGGTCGACCGGTCGCCGGCGGAGGTCCAGCGAGCCCAGTCGACGCTGACACGCCGCGGCCGCGCCTGGATCGGTGAGACTGCGCGGGTGCCGTTCATTCCCGAGACGCCGCTCCTGACCGATCGCCTGCTCCTGCGCACCTTCGAGGAGGGCGACCTGGCGGCGCTGGTCGAGATCGAGTCGCGCCCAGAGGTCGCCCGCTTCCTCTACTGGGAACCGCGCACCACGGAGCAGGTGCGCGAGTCGCTGGCGAGGAAGATGACCGGGCACACGCTGAATGCCGCCGGCGACACGCTGACCTTCGCCGTCGTCGTGCGCGAGAGCGGCGAGCTGGTGGGCAGCGTCAACCTGACCTGGACGAGCGAGCTCGACCGCCAGGGCGAGATCGGCTACATGCTGAACCCCCGCCACGAAGGGCACGGCTATGCGACGGAGTCCGCCCGGCGGTTGCTCGGGCTGGGCTTCGACGAGCTCCGGCTGCACCGGATCATCGGCCGCATGGAGGCGCGCAACAGCGGCTCCGCGCGCGTCCTGGAACGGCTGGGCATGCGCCGCGAGGCCGAGCTCGTCGAGAACGAGTGGGTCAAGGGCGAATGGCAGAGCGAGCTCGTCTACGCCATGCTCGATCGCGAGTGGGCGTCGCTAGGCGGCGCCTGAGTCCTGCTGCCAGAGCCGGAAGTCGTTTCCCTCGGTGTCCGCGCAGACCGCGAACCAGCCGTGGCCGGGGACCGGCTGGCGGTCGTCCGCCTTGCCGCCGAGGTCGCGGATCTTCTCGATCGATGCGTTGATGTCGTCGGTGTCGTAGTAGTAGTGGGGATGGCCCAGCGACTCGGCGCCGGTGTAGATGGCGGCGCCGACGCCGTCGCCGAGGTCGGCCATCCGGTACTCCATCCCGGGCATCACCGACTCGCCGAAGCTCCAGCCGAAGAGGCCGTTCCAGAAGCCCTGGGCACGGTCGGAGTCGGTGGACGGATACTCGATGTGGACGATCTTGCCGGACATGTCGGTCCTCCCGTTGTCGGGCCGGCGGGAAGGGGGTCGGGACGGGCCGTCGAAGAGACCGGCATGTCCACCGATACGTTCGAAACCCCCCGCCTGGCCGATTCCCGGCCATTCTCGCACCACGACGACGAGACCGCCACGACCCGCGAGCAGGACGTGCGGCCGCCCCGCCGACCGCCGGCCTGGAGCGGCCTGGCGGCGGCCGTCTCGCAGAAGGCGTCCCGGATGACGGGCGCGACGCGTGAGGGGCTGGCCACGACCAGTCCGGCGCTGGGCCGCCTGCGCACCCGGATCCGCGACCTGATCGCGGCCGGCTGGACGGCCGTCGGCGCCCGCACCGACGGGCTGCGACAGCGCATGGAACAGTCGCGCTGGCGCTCGCTGGACGCCGCAATCGTCGTCATCTGGAGCCTCGCCGTGGCGATGGTCTCGGTCGAGCTGGCGCTCGCCGTCTCGCCCCTCGCCGGGATCGCGGTCGCACTCGCCCTGGGCGTCGGCCTGGGCGCCGGCGGCCAGCGCCTGGCGCGCCTGGTCACCCGCTAGAGAACCCGCACGCCAAGTGGCATCGGCCGGGGTGCGCCAAGCGGCACTCGCTGAGTGCGCCAAGTGGCGCACCCGGCTTGCGCCAAGTGGCGCGCGCTCGCGTCGCCCTCACATATCCGGGTCGCCGACCGCGGTCGAGGTCGTCTGCCTGCTCGATGCCGACACGGCCGCGGCGCTGGTCGAGCCGCGGCGCCCGCTCGTACATGAACTTCTGCGAGACGCGCACCGACTGCGACCACCTGTTCGGCGTCGACGTCCACGCCCGCCTGCCGGCGGTCAAGGCGGCGGTCGGCCCGGACGACGTGTTCCGCGCCGACCACCCCATCGTGGCCTGAGCTCACCACCATCTACGCTGCCGGTATGGACGGCGGCGACCCGATACAGGTCGAGATCTGGTCTGACCTGATCTGCCCCTGGTGCTATCTGGGCAAGCGGCGCTTCGAGCTGGCGCTCGACCGCTTCCCCGCGCGCGAGCGGGTGGACGTGCGCTGGCGCAGCTTCGAGCTGGAGCCGCGAAGCCCGGTGGAGCCGGTCGACCTGGCCGCCGGCCTGGTCACCCGCTTCGGCATGTCCGCCGACGAGGCGGTCGAGCGAAACCGCCATATGACCGAGCTCGCGGCCGCCGACGGCCTCGCCTACCGGCTCGACATCGCCCGCCTGGGAAACACCTTCGAGGCCCACCACCTGACGCACCTGGCGGAGGAGCAGGGGCGGCAGGCGGAGGCGGTCGAGCGCCTGTTCGCGGCCTACTTCTGCGAGGGGAAGGCGATCAGCGACCGGGCGATCCTGGTCGAGCTGGCCGGCGAGCTCAGGCTCGACCGGGAGGACGTGGCCGCCGCGCTCGACGCCGACCGCCTGGCGCCGGAGGTACGGGCGGACGAGCGGGAGGCGTCGGAGCTGGGGATCGGCGCTGTGCCCTTCTTCGTCCTCGACCGCCGCTACGCGATCGCCGGGGCGCAGCCGGTGGAGCTCTTCCTGCAGGGCCTGGAGCGGGCGCTCGCCGACCGCCAAAACGCTCTAACCTAACGCCGTGGACGGGATCCACGACCTCGGCGGCAAGCAGGGCTTCGGCCCCGTCGTGACCGAGCAGCACGAGCCGCCCTTCCACGAGCCGTGGGAGGGCCGGGTGCACGGCATCAGCCTCACCGGCTCGTTCGGCCCCGGCTTCCGCCATGCCATCGAGCAGATGGGGGCGGTCGAGTACCTGACGACGTCGTACTACGAGCACTGGCTGCATTCGATCGTCGAGCGGGCGGTGCGAAACGGCCGCTTCACGCGGGCCGAGCTGGAGGAGTGGGAGCGCCGGATCGCCGCCGGCGAGGACGCGCCAACACGCAACGACCCGGAGCAGGCGGCCGAGGTGCGCACCTGGTTCGGGCCCGAGGCGGAGGCGCCGGAGCGCTATCAGGCCGCGCCGCCCCGGCACGCGTCCGGCGACCGCGTGCAGGTCGTCCGCATCCTGCCGTCTGGACACACCCGCTGCCCCGGCTATCTGCGCGGCGCAACCGGCGTCGTCGAATCGGTGCACGCGCCGCAGCCGCTGCTCGACGTCTTCGAGAACGAGGACGGCCGCGTGCAGCCGGAGGCCTGGTACACCGTCGCCTTCGACGCTGCCGACCTCTGGCAGCTGGACGAGCCGGGTCACCGCGTCCTGGTCGACCTGTGGGAGAGCCACCTGGAGGAGGAGCCCGGATGAGCGAGCACCAGCACGGCCACAACCGGCCGAAGTCGCCCCAGCAGCTGCGCACCGAGGCGCTGGAGGCGCTGCTGACCGAGAAGGGGCTGATCGCGACCGACGCCGTCGACGCGGTCGTCGACATGTTCCAGAACGAGGTCGGCCCCCAGAACGGCGCCCGCATGGTCGCCCGGGCCTGGGTCGACCCTGACTACAAGGAGCGGATGCTCGCCAACGGCAGCGCGGCTGCGGCCGAGTTCGGCTACGGCGGCTACGAGGGCGAGCACCTGCGGGTGGTCGAGAACCGGCCCGGGCTGCACAACGCGATCGTCTGCACCCTCTGCTCCTGCTATCCATGGCCGGTGCTTGGGATCCCGCCCGTCTGGTACAAGAGCGCCTCCTACCGGGCCCGGGTCGTCCGCGAGCCGCGGGCGGTGCTGGCCGAGTTCGGGCTGGAGCTGCCCGACGACACCGAGATCCAGGTCTGGGACTCGAGTGCCGAGATGCGCTACCTGGTGCTGCCGATGCGGCCGGAGGGCAGCGAGGAGATGAGCGAGCAGGAGCTGGCCGAGCTGGTCACCCGCGACTGCATGATCGGCGTGGCCGTGCCGCGGGTGGGGGTGACGGCGTGATCCCCGACCGGCCCGACGACGAGCGGCCGTTCACCGAGCCATGGCAGGCCAGGGCGTTCGCGCTGGCGGTGGTCACCGCCGAGCGGGCCGGGGTGCCCTGGGATGAGTTTCGTGCCCGGCTGAAGTCGGCCATCGCCGCTCGCCCCGATCAGCCCTACTACGAGTCGTGGCTGGACGCGCTGGAGGAGCTGACCGCGAGCCTCGAACCCGTCGCCTAGGCGGGATCGGGGACGAGCCGGAGCCGGTTTCCCGACGGGTCGCCCAGCCAGGCCTCGTCGCCGATCCGCTCCACCGTCGCAGCGCCCTCCGCGGCCCGGTCGGCGACGCGGTCGCGCTCGCGGGCGTCGGGGACGTAGACGGTGAAGTGGCGAAGCGCCGCAGAGCCCTCGGGCGGCGCCGCCGCGCCGGCGCTCTCCCAGGTGTTGGCGCCCAGGTGGTGGTGGTAGCCGCCGGCCGAGAGGAACGCGGCCTGGCCGCCCAGCGCGGCCGTCAGCCCGAAGCCGATCCGGTCGCGGTAGAAGTCGATCGTGCCCGGAATGGCCGCCACCCGCAGGTGAACGTGCCCCATCACCGTCCCTGCCGGCAGGCCGTCGAAGGGCGCGGTCGCCGGGTCCTCGAGCTCGCCGAGCAGGTTGTCGGTGTCGAGCGGCTCGGTGGTCATCCGGATCCCCACCAGGCCGTCCCAGATCTCGCGCGGCCGGTCGGCGTAGATCTCGATCCCGTGGTGGTCGGGGTCGCGCAGGTAGATCGCTTCGCTGACGTAGTGGTCGGAGAGGCCGGTCAGGCCGACCCGGTCGCGGGCGGCGTGCGCCAGCCAGGCGGCCAGGTCGGGTCGCGTGGGGACGAGCAGCGCGAAGTGGAAGAGTCCGGTCATCCGGTCGGCCGGCACCGCGCCCGGCACCTCCACGAGCTCCAGGAGCTCGCTCTCGCCGGTGCCCAGGCTCGCCCGGCCGTCCTCCCGCTCGAGCGTCTCGAGGCCGATCTGGCTCTGGTAGTAGGCGAGCGACCGGTCGAGGTCGGCGACCGTCAGCGACACCGGACCCATACGGGTCGCCGCCGCGATCTCGCCGATCTCGGGATTCCCGACCGCCGTCGCTTCCTCGGGGTCGCGGGTACTCATGGCGTGCACGGTAGCCGACTTCGGCTCATTCGAGGATCTCGACGCCGAGGGCAGCCGCGAACAGATGGCCGTTCTCGATCACATCGGCCCAGGGCATGCGGACGCCGCCCAGCGACGCCAATCCGCGGATCCCGTCCAGCCGGCAGCCGCGCAGCTCGACCCGGGTCAGGTGGACGCCGGTGACGGTCGCCTCGCGCAGGTCGCAGCGCTCGAAGAGGACGTCCTTCAGGTCTGCCTCGTAGAGGTCGCACTCGGACAGCCGGCAGTCACGAAGGACGACCCGCTCCAGCTTCGCCATGCGCAGGCCGGCCAGATCGAGCCGGCACTCCTCGAGCGTCAGGTCGGAGAGCGCCGCCTCGGCGAGCTCGGTGCCGGTCAGCCGGCAGCGGCGCCACTCCGCCCGGCGGACGATCAGGCCGCGGGCCTGGAGGTTCGCCCAGTCGGCGTCCTCGGCGAGCACGTCGACCATATCGGCGAGATCGGCGACGGGGACGCTCTCGTCAGCCAGGTCGGGCGCGTACGGCGTGTGCGGAGGCTTGCCCAGGCGGTTCACGATACCCGTGGATCCCCGCTGCCGGTACGCTGCGCCCCGATGGCAGAGGCGATGACCGCGCTCGGGGTGCTCGAGGCCTCGCCGCCGCGCTTCTCGCCGGCGGAGATCTCGGCCATCGCGGCCGACCTCTTCGACCTCCGCGGCGACGCCCGCGACCTGGGAAGCGAGCGCGACCAGACGTTCCTGGTCGAGGGGCCGGACGGCTCCGGCGTCCTCAAGGTGTCGAACGTGGCGGAGGACCCGCTGGTGCTCGACTTCGAGACCGAGGCGCTCGCCCACATCGCCCGCGCCGACCCGGAGCTCCCGGTCGCACGCCAGCTTGAAGCCCCCGGCGGCGGCTACCGGCCGACCGTCCGCGGCGCCGACGGCGCCCACTTCGTCCGCCTCTTCGAGCGCCTTACCGGCCGCTCGATGGTGCTCAGCGACCAGCTCGCAGACCCGGCGCTCGCCGCCTACGGCGCAACCACCGCTCGGCTCGCCGCCGCTCTTCGCTCGTTCTTTCACCCCGGGGCCGGGCGTCGTCTGCTCTGGGACACCGCGAACGCCGTCGGGCTGCGGCCGCTGGCCGACGCCGTCGCCGACCCCGGGCAGCGGGCACTGGTGACCGGCGCCCTCGACCTCTACGAGGAGCGGGCGCTGCCGGCCTGGCCGCGGCTGCGCGCCCAGGTCGTCCACGGCGACCTCGCACTGGACAACGTCCTGCTCGACGAGCACGGCTCCGTCTGCGGGATCGTCGACTTCGGCGACCTCGTGCACACCGCGCTCCTGGTCGACCTGGTGGCGGCGCTGGCCTCCGCCCTGCGCGGCCGGCCGCCGGCCGACGTCTACCGGTCGGCCCGCCTCTTCCTGGACGGCTACCAGTCGAGGACGCCGCTGGAGCCGCTCGAGCTGGAGCTGCTGCCGGTGCTCCTGGGCGCCCGCCTGGCGACCATCGTCACCATCAGCGCCTGGCGGGTGCTCCGCTATCCCGAGAACGCCGAGTACATCCAGGCCTGGGACGCCGCCACGTGGCCGTTGCTCGAGCAGTTCGCTGCGGACGGTCCGGACCGCGTCCGCCGCGAGCTGACGGGAAGTGGGACGATCGTGGCCGACGCCGAACTGGCCGAGCGGCGGCGGCGCGTCCTCGGCTCGGCCCTGACCGCGCCCACCTACTCGCGCCCGGTGCACCTGGGGCGCGGCGAGGGCACCTGGCTGATCGATGTCCACGGCCGCCGCCTCCTGGACGCCTACAACAACGTGCCGGTGGTCGGCCACTGCCATCCCCGCGTCACCGAGGCGGTCGTTCGCCAGACGCGGGCTTTGAACACGCATGCCCGCTACCTCTACGAGCCGCTGATCGAGCTGGCCGAGCGGCTGGTCGAGACGATGCCCGACGGCACGGGTCTGGACACCGTGCTCCTGCTCAACTCGGGCAGCGAGGCAAACGACATCGCCTGGCAGATCGCAACCACCTGCACCGGCGCCGACGGCGCGGTCATCACCGGCTTTGCCTACCACGGGATCACCGAGGCGATCGCCGACCTCTCGCCCGAGGAGTGGCCGGCCGGGTTCCACCCCGAGCACGTGGCCCTGCTCGAGCCGGGGGACGGCGCGGCCGCCTGGAGCGGGCCGGCCGCGATCGCGGCCGTCGCCCGCCTGGCCGCCGGCGGCCGCCGCCCGGCCGCGCTCCTGCTCGACCCCTGCTTCACCAGCGATGGCATCCACACGCCGCCGCAGGAGGACGTGCGGGCGATGGTCGAGGAGGTGCGGCGGGCCGGTGGGCTGATCGTCGCCGACGAGGTGCAGGCGGGCCACGGGCGCACCGGCGAGCAGCTGTGGTCGTTCGAGAGCTACGGGTTCGTGCCGGACATGGTCAGCCTCGGCAAGCCGATGGGGAACGGCTATCCGGTGGCGGCCCTGATCACCCGTGCCGACCTGGTCGACCGCTTCGCCGAACGGGCCGACTTCTTCAGTACCTTCGGCGGCAACCCGGTCGCCGCCGTGGCGGCGCTGACCGTGCTCGACGTGATCGCCGACGAGCGGCTGGTCGAGCAGGCCGGGCGGGTCGGCGCGCTACTGGGCGCCGCGGTCGAGGACGTCGCCGGGCGGCACCCCGTGGTCGCCGCCGTCCGCCGCCGTGGCCTGCTGGCGGGGGTCGAGATCGCGGCCCAGGCGGGCGGTGCCGAGCGCGCCTCGGCGGTGCTGGACGGGATGCGCGAGCGGGGTGTCCTGGTCGGCCTGACCGGCCCGCAGGGGAACGTGCTCAAGATCCGCCCGCCGCTCGTCTTCGGCGAAGAGCAGGTGCCGATCCTGGCCCGGGCCCTGGACGAGGCGCTGGCTGCGCCGTTCAGCGCTCGGGTGTGATCGCCGAGACCGGGTCGCTGGCCGGGAAGGTGCCTGCCAGGGCGTCGTCCAGGTCCTCCAGCTCCTCCGGCTCCGGCGGCGTGGACTCCTGATCGGGCCGCTCAGGGATCTGGGGGCGCTTCCGCCGCATCACCTGCAGGATACGTCCGCTGCTCGATGCCGGCCAGGCGTCGCTCCAGGAACGCCCGCTCGGCGTCGTTGCCGCTGAGCTCGATCGCCCGCCGGTAGGCGGCCGCCGCCTCCTCGTCCCGTTGCAGCCGTCGCAGCAGGTCGGCGTGGGTGGCGTGGGCCGGCTGGTACCGCTCCAGACGGCCGGACGCCAGCAGCTCCTGGACGATCGGCAGCGCCGCCTCCGGGCCGCGGGCGACCGACACGGCGGCGGCCCGGTTCAGCTCGACGATCGGCGTCGGGTGCACCTCCACGAGCAGTTCGTAGAGCGCGACGATCCGCTCCCAGTCGGTGGCCGCGGCGGTCGCCGCGGTCGCGTGCTCGGCGGCGATCGCCGCCTGCAGCGCGTACTGCCCGGGCGGCCGCCGCATGGCCAGCGCCCGCGCGGTCAGGCGCACGCCCTCGGCGATCTCGGCACCGTCCCACCGCGTTCGGTCCTGGTCGGCCAGGAGCACCAGCCCGCCGTCCGACCCTGTGCGGGCATCACGCCGCGCGTGATGGAGCAGCATCGTCGCCAGCAGGCCGGCCGGCTCTGCCTCGTCGGGCATCAGCGACACCAGCACGCGGGCCAGCCGGATGCCCTCGCCGGCAAGCTCCTCGCGCCGCAGCTCGGCGCCGGCCGACGCCGTATGGCCCTCGGTGAAGATCAGCGAGAGCACCGCCAGCACCGTTCGCAGCCGCTCGCCGAGCACCGCTGCCGGCGGCACCTCGAAGGGGATGCCGGCGATGCGGAGCTTCCGCTTGGCGCGCACCAGGCGCTGGGCGACGGCGGCCTCCGGGAGCACCAGGCCGCGGGCGATCTCGGGAACGGTCAGGCCGCCGACCAGCCGCAGCGTCAGCGCCACCTGCGACTCGGCGGCGATCGCCGGGTGGCAGCAGGTGAAGATCAGCCGCAGCCGCTCATCGGGCACCGGCTGGTCGTCGAGATCGGGCAGGTCGGTCATCTCCTCCTCGGGCAGCAGCAGCGGCGCCCGCTCCTGGAATGCGCGCCGGCGCCGCAGCTGGTCAATTGCGCGGTTGCGGGCGGTGGTCACGATCCAGCCGGCCGGATTGTCCGGCGCGCCGTCCTGCGGCCAGCGCTCGAGCGCCACCAGGTAGGCCTCCTGCACCGCGTCCTCGGCAGCTTCGATGTCGCCGAGGGCGCGGGTCAGGTAGGCGACCGCGCGGCCGAACTCCTCCCGGAACAGGCGGTCGGCGGTGAGCCGTCCGGAATCGCTCAGTCGAACACCACGACCGGCCGCACCTCGATCGAGCCGGTGCGGGCGCCGGGGATCCGCCGGGCGGCGTCGACCGCATCGTCCAGCGAGGCCGCCTCGATCAGGTAGTAGCCGCCGAGCTGCTCGCGGGTCTCGGCGAACGGGCCGTCGGTGAGCATTGTCTCGCCGTTTCGGACCCGCACGGTGGTGGCCGAAGAGGTCGGCTCGAGCGCATCGCCGGCCCGCATCTTGCCCTCGTCGATGAGCGCCTGCGTGTACTCGCGGTACTCGGCCATCATCGTCCGCCCCTGCTCCGGGTCGGTCGTCTCGCGGCCCGACTCGTCTCCGTAGATCAAGAGCATGTACTGCATGTCGACTCCTCGTGTCCCGGGCGGCGCCTGTCGCCGCTCTCGATCATATGACGAACCGCACGGCGATGAATCGACGCTCACCGGACAGGCTGCTTTTCGACACTGTGAGCGGCCTGGCGATGAGTTCACGCGCACCGGACAGTCATCTGTTTCGACAGGGCGGGCGACCGCCGCTACCCTACGCAGCTTACGCAGGGGAGAAGGGGCTGAGGGATGACTGAGCACGCAGACCGCGTCGCCGAGGAGCGACGAATCGCACACAGCGGCACGTTGGCCAGGATCGCCGGTCGCTGCGCGCGCCACCCGTGGCGGGTGGTGGGCGGCTGGCTGGCCATCATGGTGGTGCTGATCGGGCTGAACGTCGCCTTCCGCGGCGAGCTCGTGAACAACTTCAACATCCCCGGGTCGGACGCCCAGAAGGCGGTCGACCTGATCAACGCCAAGTTCGGCGGCCAGAAGGGGGCCGCCCTGCGGGTGGTCGTGGCCGCTCCGCCGGGGCAGCGTCTGGACACGCCCGAGCGCAAGGCGGCGATCGAGAAGATGCTGCTGGCGGGCACCGTCAGCCAGCGCGCGATCGACCAGAAGCAGCGCGACGTGTCGGCGATCACCGACCCGCTGGCCGCGAGCTCGCACCAGCTCTCGAAGAACGGCCGCATCGGCTTCTTCGATGTCCAGTACGACCAGACCGGGTTCCAGATCCCGCGCTCGGGTGTCGTCAACGTGGAAGACAAGATGCGGGCGATCGGCGAGCCGGTGGGGATCGACGTCCAGTTCACCGGCGACGCCGAGAACGCCCCGCCCACGCAGGGCCTGAGCGACATCATCGGCCTGATCGCCGGGTTCATCATCCTGATGGTGCTCTTCCGGGCGCTGGTGCCGGCAGTGATCCCGCTGCTGTTCGCGGTCACGGCGGTCATCGGGGCGTTCCTGATCCTCTATCTGGCCACCCACTTCACCGACTTCAACACGATCACCGAGATCCTGGTGCCGATGATCGGGCTCGGTGTGGGCATCGACTACACGCTGTTCATCGTCACCCGGTTCCGGCAGTACCTGCACGACGGCCTCTCGCCGCAGGACGCGGCCGCCGCCGCCGGCGCCACCGCCGGCCGGGCGGTGCTCTTCGCCGGGACGACGGTCGCCATCTCGATCACCGGCCTGGCCTTCATCGGCATCGACTTCATCACCAAGCTGGGCATCGGCAGCGCGCTCGGCGTGCTGACCGCGGTGCTCCTGGCCAACTCGCTCCTGCCCGCGGTGCTGTCGCTGCTCGGCCACAAGATCGACCGTGGCCGGCTCGGCATGCCGGTGGTAGACGAGTCGCGCGAGGGCCAGGGAAAGACGTTCGTCGCCGCCTGGGGGCGCTTCGTGACCCGCAACGCCAAGGTCGTGCTGCCGATTGCTGTGGTGGTCGTCCTGGTGCTGGCATCGCCGGTGCTCTCGTCGCGCCTCGGCCTGGCCGACGCCGGCACCGCGCCCAAGAACCAGACGACGCGGCAGGCGTACGACCTGCTCTCGGAGGGCTTCGGCCCCGGCTTCACCGAGCCGATCCCGATCGTCGTCGACATCCAGGGCGACCATGCGATCACGCCCAAGCTACGGTCGGCGCTCGAGAAGACGCCTGGAATCGCCCGCGTCGTGCCGCCGATCTACAACGCCAAGAACCCGAACGACGCGTCGGTGGCGATCATCAACACGTATTCCCAGTACAAGCCGCAGGACCCGCAGACCGACGACATCGTCTCCAACCTGCGCGACAACGTGATCCCGGGCGTGCTCGCGGGATCGCCGGCGCACGTCTACGTGTCGGGCTCGAACGCCGCCTTCACGGACATCGGCAACCGCATCTTCTCGCGGGCGCCGTGGTTCCTGCTCTACATCATCGGCGTCACCTTCCTGGTGCTGGCGATGGCGTTCCGCTCGGCGGTGATCGCACTGAAGGCCGCGCTGACCACACTGATGTCGGCCCTGGTCGGCTTCGGGGTGCTGACCTTCGTCGTCCAGGAGGGCCACGGGATGGGGCTGATCGGCCTCGACCGCACCGGGCCGATCGAGAGCTTCGTGCCGCCGATCGCCTTTGCGATCCTGTTCGGCCTCTCGATGGACTACGAGGTCTTCCTGATGAGCCGGGTGCGCGAGGAGCACGTCCACGGCAGCAATACCGTGACCGCTGTCCAGGATGGCGTGGCCGGGGTCGGGCGGGTTATCGTGGCGGCGGCGCTGATCATGTCGTCGGTGTTCTTCTCGTTCATACTGGCGCCTGACCGGGTGTCGAAGGAGTTCGGCCTGCTGCTCGGCGTGGCCATCCTCTGCGACGCGCTGATCATGCGGATGACGTTCGTGCCGGCGTTCCTGACGCTGCTCCGGGAGCGCTCGTGGGCGATCCCGCGCTGGCTCTCGAAGGCGCTGCCGAACGTGACGATCGAGCCGCCGGCCGTGGCCGCCCAGGATGCGCCTGTGCCCGAGCCGGAACCGGTCGAGGCGTAGGCAGCCGAGAGCTCGTGGACGGGGCGGCGTGAGCGCCGCCCCGTCCACGGTGTTGCCAACGTGCGAGAATCCCCGGCACTGAACGCACACCCGGAGGTGCCGTGATGTCCGAGACCAAGATCGTCATGTCCGAGCGCGACATCCCTCGCCACTGGTACAACGTGCTCGCGGACGCACCGACGGCGCCCCAGCCGCCGCTCCACCCCGGCACCGGGGAGCCGATCGGCCCCGACGACCTGGCGCCGCTGTTCCCGATGGAGCTGATCCTGCAGGAGGTCTCGGCGGAGCGCGAGATCGCGATTCCCGACGAGATCCTGGACGTGCTCCGGCTGTGGCGGCCGACGCCGCTCTACCGGGCGCATCGCCTGGAGCGGGAGCTGGGCACCCGGTCGCGCATCTACTACAAGTACGAGGGCGTGTCGCCGGCCGGCTCGCACAAGCCGAACACGGCCGTGGCCCAGGCCTACTACAACGCCCGCGCCGGCCGCCGCCGGATCGCGACCGAGACCGGCGCCGGCCAGTGGGGCAGCTCGATGGCGCTCGCCTGCACGTTCTTCGGCCTCGAGTGCAAGGTCTACATGGTGCGCGTCTCCTACGACCAGAAGCCGTACCGGCGGATGATGATGGAGACCTGGGGCGCCTCGGTGGTGCCCAGCCCGTCAGCGGACACGAATGCCGGCCGCGGCGTCCTCGAGCGAACGCCGGACTCGCCGGGCAGCCTGGGCATCGCCATCTCGGAGGCGGTCGAGGATGCCGCCACCCGCGAGGATACGAGCTATGCCCTGGGCTCGGTGCTGAACCACGTGCTGCTGCACCAGACGGTGATCGGCCAGGAGGCGCAGCGCCAGCTCGAGTTGGCGGGCGAGTCGGCGATCGACGTCGTCATCGGCTGCGTCGGCGGCGGCTCCAACTTCGGCGGCCTGGCGCTGCCCTTCGTGCGCCAAAAGATCGCCGGCGCCGACATCGAGATCCTGGCCTGCGAGCCGGCCGCCTGCCCGACCCTGACCCGCGGTCCGTTCGCCTACGACTTCGGCGACACCGCCCAGCTGACGCCGCTGGTGCCGATGCATACGCTCGGCCATGACTTCATCCCGGCCGGGATCCACGCCGGCGGCCTGCGCTACCACGGCGTGGCGCCGATCGTCTCCCAGCTCTACCTGGACGGCCTCCTGCGGGCCGAGGCGTACCGGCAGACGGACGTCTTCGCGGCGGCGCTGACATTCGCCCGCAGCGAGGGGATCGTGCCGGCGCCGGAGAGCTCGCACGCCGTCAAGGGCGCCATCGACGCGGCCCGGCGGGCCGACGAGGAAGGCATCGAGCGGCGGATCCTGTTCGGCCTCTCCGGGCACGGCCACTTCGACATGGCGGCCTTCGACGCCTACTTGCATGACCAGCTCGAGGACCACGAGCTGCCGCAGGCCGAGATCGACCGGGCGCTGCGGGCGATCGAGGCGATGCCCAAGCCGGCCGTCGGCGTGTGACCGCACGCTCCGGCTGATGCTGGCCGCCGTCGGGGACAGCTGCGTCGACCGCTACCTGCCGCCGGTCGACCGCACGACCGCGGGCGGGAACGCGCTCAACGTGGCGGCCAACCTGGCCGCCCGCGGCCACCGGACGGCCTACGCCGGTGTCGTCGGCGACGACGCCGACGGGCGCCTGATCCGGCGCGCGGCGGAGGCCGCCGGCATCGACCTGCAGCACCTCTCGACTGCCGCCGGGGCGACCGGCGTCTGCGTCGTCCGGCTGTCTGCCGACGGCGAGCGGGAGTTCGTCTCGGAGCGCACCGGCGTCTCGGGGACCTACCGGCCGTCGCCGGAGACGGTGGAGTTCCTGGACGGCTGCGAGTGGGTGCACGCCGCCGGCCTGGCCGTCGGCGAGCCGGTGCTGCCGCGGCTGCGCTCGCACCGTCGTTCGTACGACTTCTCGAGCCACGACCCGGGCCGGATCCGCGCGATCGCCCCGCACCTCGACGTCGCGTTCCTGTCCGGCGCCGGCCTCGATCGCGAAGGGGCAGCGGCCCTTGCCCAAGCGGCGGTGGCCGCCGGCGCCGGCACGGCCGTCGTCACGCGGGGCCGCCACGGCAGCCTGGCTGCCTGGGACCACCACCTCGCCGGGCAGCCTGCCGAGCCGGTCGAGGTGGTCGACACGCTGGGCGCCGGCGACGGCCTGATCGCCGCCGTCATCTCCGCGCTGGTAGGCGGCGCCGACCTCGACCAGGCGCTGGCCGAGGGGGCGCGGGCGGCGGCGGCCGCCTGCACCCACCTCGGCGCATGGGTGGTCTGAGCAGACGATAGTTCGCAGCCGCAGGCCACCGCACTGCGCCGATTTCCGAGCGTGGTGCGCTCAGGCGGGCGGCGGCGTGGATCCAATCGTCTTAGTCCCCGGTTGCCGGGGCCAGGCCCTCGTTGCCCTCCAGTGGCTGGGTGACCATGCTCGAGCGTGTCTCGGAGCCGAGCCAGTAGAAGATGACGCCGGCGATCATCGTCACCCCGATCGCGATGAACGAGATCAGCTCGTACTTCAGGCGTGAGACGTTCGCCGGCAAGTCTCCGTCATTCAAGATGTGGTGACCGCTGAAGATCGCGTGCGGGCTGTAGTCGAGGAACCCTGGGAAGAGCGCGACGAGAGTGGCAAACACCGCCCAGAACGTCGTTAGCCCGGCGCAGATCCACACACCCGCCATGCCACCGGGCACCTTGTAGGGCCGGTTGACGTCGGGGTGTGATTTTCGCAGGATGATCAGCGTCGGGAAGATCAGAATGTAGGAGATGGTCGTGAACGTCAGCACCACGCCGATCATCACGTTGAACGCGTCGGCAGCGCTCCCCGAGAGCCTGGTGGCGATGATGAACACGATGGTGGAGAACACGCCGGACATGAAGTTGACCCGCACGGGCGTGCCCAGCTTGGCCGAGAACTGGCCCAGTGCCCGAGGGCCGGCGCCGTCATAGCTCGCCACCGCCTGGCTCCGATCAGAGCCCATCAGCCAGGTGCAGGCACTCGAGACGACGGCCATCAGGAAGCCGAACACGACGATGTCGAGGAGCACGTTCGCGGCGCCGCCGTAGACCCCGTTGAACACGGTCGACACGGCGTCAAGGAAGGCGGACACGCCCTTGCCCTGGATCTGGTCGGGCGGCACCACCGAGATGATGGCAAGAATCGGCAGGCCGTAGAGCAGGATCGAGGTAATGCAGGCGCGCAGAACGGTGAACGGCACGTCCTTCTGGGCGTCCTTCATCTCGTCGCCGGCGGCGTTGGGAAGCTCGAAGCCCACGTAGTTGAAAAACAGCAGCGGCGTCAGTGCGATGAAGCTTCCCCAGGTCGGCGAGAACTTGGACGCCTCCGGGAAGTGCAGCCCGTGCTTGAAGGCGTAGACGACCGTGGTGACGGCGAAGATTGAGATCACGATGATCCGACACCACGCACCGATCGTGGGGATCCATTTGCCGATACCGAAAGACAGGATGGCCGAGTAGACCGAAAACCAGATGTAGATGAGACCGACCGCGTAAAACGGGAAGCTGTTGTTCGAGAAGTTCCACCAGTAGTTCTGGATCGCGGCGCAGGCCAGTAGCGCCAGCGTCGCTCCGATCCAGATCGGGTTCGAGAACCAGTAGAAGATGGCATTGATCGCCGCCACCAACCGGCCATACGACATTCTCGTCCAGACGTACTGGCCCCCCTCCTCGGTGAAGGCGGATCCCAGTTCGGCTGTCAGCAGCGCGTATGGGACGAAGAAGACCACTGCCAGGACAAGCAGCCACAGGAAGCCCTGGGCGCCGTTCTGCGCCACCTGGCCAAGGGTGTCCACACCGACAATCGTGCAGATCAGGAAGAAGTAGATGTCGAAGCGGTTGAAGTGCTTCTGGAGCTTTGCCTTCTCCTCAAGCGCTGCTGCCGTCGTCGTCTCGACGAACTGTTCCGACGTCGCCATCAGGGGTTCACACTCCTTCGGTCGGCTGGGGGAATGCCGCCAAGTCTTTCGAACCCGCGTTTGCTTGTCAATCTCGGGTCTAGCCCGGCACGCCGCACCAGCGCAGCGCCATCAGCGCCAGCGCCTGTGCGCAGGGCACCAGGTCCTCGACGGGCGTGTACTCGTCGATGGTGTGGGCGACCGCGATGTCGCGCGGGCCGAAGGCGAACGAGGGCGTGTCGGCCCAGGCGGTGAACGTCGCGCCGTCGTACCAGGAGTCGAGGCCGGAGACCCCGCCCGGGCGGCCGGCGGCCGCCGTCGCGTCGAGCGCGATGGCAAGCAGTGGGTGGTCGGCGTCGATCTGCATGGCGTGCACCGGCGTGCCCCACTCGAAGGCCGGCGGGTGCTCGGCCAGCCAGTCGTCGGTTGCCACCGCGTCGTGCACGAACTCCTCGACCTGCCGCTCCACCGGGCCGCCCCAGCCGTCCTCGCCGGACTGGGCCGGCAGGTAGCAGGCGCTGACGACGATCCGCGCCTCGGCCGGGTAGGTGACCCACCACTCGCCGGCCCGCATCATCGTCGGCACCACGTCGGGCGGGCCCAGGTGCGGGTGGCGCAGCGCCGGGTCGTCGTGCCAGCGCGCGCGAAGATCCTGCAGCGCCGCGAGAACCGGCAGTGCCTTTTCGATCGCGTTCACCGGGCCGCCCTCGCGCCAGCCGGGGTGGGAGAGCTCGGCGTGCCCCGGCCGGCCGGGGACGCGGATGGTGGCGTAGCTGGTGCCGCGGCAGCAGTTCCAGACGTCGAAGCCGGTCGGCTCGGTGACGACGCCGGCGTCGGCGTGGACGCCGTGGCGGACGCAGGCCAGGCCGCCGGCGCCGCTCGACTCCTCGTCGGTGTTCGTGCAGACGACCAGGTCGCCGGACAGGCGGATGCCGAGGTCGGCCAGCACCTCGGCCGCCAGCGTCATGCAGGCGATGCCGCTCTTCATGTCCGAGGCGCCGCGCCCGTATAGCAGCCCATCGCGGACGGCGGCCGTGTGCGGGTCGCTCGTCCAGGCGGAGCGCGGTTCGACCGACACCGTGTCGATGTGGCCGTTCAGCATCAGGCTGCGGCCGCCGCCGGCGCCTGCGAAGGTGGCGGCCAGCTGCGGTCGGCCGGCGAAGCCGATTCCCGCCGGCGCCAGTGGATGCCCGGCCACCTCCTCCGGCCGCGGCTCCCACAGGTCGATGGCGGCTCCGCGCTGCTCGAGCCGGCCGGCCAGGTACTCCTGGAGCGACCGCTCGTCGCGTGGCGGTTCCTCGACCGTCGCCCGCGAGGTGGTGTCGAATGCGATCAGCGAGGCCAGGTGATCTACCAGCTCGTCCGAGCGCTCGGCGATCGCGTCCAGCACCCGCTGCTCGTCGGTCATCCCTCTACCCGCAGCACCCGCTTCACCTCGCCGTCCTCGACGTCGATCAGCAGACCCTGCAGCATGCCGGTATTGGCCTCGCTGCCAGGGTTCACGCTGACCGTGCGGCCGATCCGCCGCTCGCCGGCCGATTCGTGGATGTGGCCGTGCACGCTGAGCAGCGGCTGGCGCTCCTCGATCAGCCGGCGAACCGCCTGGGAGCCGACCGGCCCGCGCAGGACGTCGCCGGCCGAGACGGTCGGACGCAGGTTCTCGTCCAGGATCGGCGCCGTGTCCAGCCCCGAGTCGTAGGGCGGGACATGGATCATGAAGACGGCGCTGCGCGGGTCGGGCACCTGGTCGGCGAGGGCCTCCAGCCGGCTGTGCAGCTCCTCCTCGGTCACCTCCCGCGGCGTCTTCCAGGGCGTCGGGTTCGACCAGCCGTAGGCCAGCAGGCTGAGCCCGCCCGGCATCTCCAGCACCCGCCCGTCGGCGTTCACCGGGGTGTATTCCTCGCGGTCGAGGATGGGGTCGATCCCGAAGTCGTCGTCGTTCCCCGGGATCAGGAAGAGCGGCACCGTGGAATCGGCCAGCCGCTCGGTGGCCAGCTCCATCCAGGCCTGTACGCGCTCGTTCATCAGCCGGTGCAGGAGCTCGTCGCGCTCGGCCTCGTCGGAGGCCAGGCGCTGGGCGTCCTCGGCCGAGCCGACGAACGAGTAGTAGCCGACGTCGGCGATGTCGCGCTGGAGCTTGGCCAGCTCCTCGTCGCCGCGGGCCGTGCGGGCAACCCCCAGGAGCGACGCCCGGTACTCCGAGCCGGAGCTCACGATCGGCACGATCGCCTTCCCGGTGAAGTCGCCCGCGACCAGCGCGACGTCCGCCTTGTACATGTTCAGGCGAACCGCGTTCAGGAACTTCCGCCACGCCGTCTCGGCGGCGTGGAAGTCGCTCGCCACGTAGATGCGGGTCATGTCAGTCGGGTGGGATGGTGGCGAACAGCATGTCCGCATCCACGCCCTGGGCTCTCGTACGCAGGCGCATGATGATGTAGATGACGACGCCGATGGCGTAGAACAGGATCGCGTCCAGGATGCCGTTCGTCTCCAGGTAGGTCAACCGGTTGGCCCCGCTCGTGGTCAGGCTGTCCCAGATCGGCTTGATCACCGCCAGGATGTAGATCCAGAGCGGGAAGACCAGCCAGACGATGCCGAGTATGGGCAGCTTCCACCCGTAGGGCGCGTTTCGCATCAGCTCCGGCCGGCGCATGCGGGCGAAGATGGCGTTGATCCCGGGCATGATCCAGGTCAGGCCCAGCATCGTGATGCTGAACCAGGCGGTGCCGGCCAGGTTCAGCTTGTTGCCGGTCGTCGCGAACAGGTGCGGGACGACGTTGTAGGACTGGAAGAACAGGAACAGCAGGGTCAGCCCCAGCGTCGCCAGGATCGCGTTCAGCGGCGCCCGCAGGCGCGGGTTCACCTCGGCGAACCAGGACGGCACCTGGCGGTCGAGGCCCCAGGCCAGCTGGATGCGGCTGATGAAGTTGATGTAGACCGGGCAGAGCAGGAACGGGAAGATCATCCCGGCGAAGCTGATCAGGGCCCAGAGCGGCCAGAGCGTCTTGTTGGCCACCACCGCCAGCAGCGGCATCGAGTTCGGCTGGCCCATCGGCAGGTTCAGCAGGTGGCTGTTGAACCCCCAGTAGGACGCTCCCCAGCTGACGTTCAGGTCGAAGCCGAAGTGCCGGGAGAGGGCGTCGATGTAGACCGAGTTGGCGAGCACGCCGACGATCAGGGCGCCGATCAGCGCGAACGAGACCGAGCGCTTGACGTTGCCGCGCACCTCGCCGGCGATGTAGGCCGAGTACTGGAAGCCGATGTACTGGAAGAGCAGGATCGAGAGCATGAACGGGAAGACCGTTC
>Ga0070714_100000762_pt1 | contig 22793 bp, 26 predicted proteins | sample LARL83metaG_FD_65450 | JGI IMG/M metagenome (GOLD analysis project Ga0070714, IMG submission 65450) | Corn, switchgrass and miscanthus rhizosphere microbial communities from Kellogg Biological Station, Michigan, USA - LAR L8-3 metaG | ecosystem: Host-associated > Plants > Roots > Rhizosphere ... | reverse complement strand
GCTGCCGCTATTCTCTACCCTTAACTTGGTAGTTACGGTAGTGCCGGGTTTGGCGTTCAGTAGTACCGGCAATGGCGAGGTGGTGATGTTGAAGGGAGCGGCCAGGGCGGTGGCTGGGAGTAGGAAGATGATAGCTATAGCCGATATGGCGCCCAAAAGGCGTCGAAAACTCATATATGACTATTGTAACTTAAGAAGTATTTGAGAGTAAGGCTTATCGCTAGAAGCTACCGGCGCCGGTCAAAGTGATAGTGTCGGTGTAGTCTGTACCGGCAGGGGTAATTGCGCTGATGGAGGCTCGTTCCTGGACACGGAATACAGCGCCGCTGGCCGTACCTGTAGAAGAGGCTATGAGTCTGAGCGTACTATCCAAGCCGGAGCCCTGGGCGGCGGCGGCGGTGCCACCTGAGCCGTTACCATAAGCGTTAGTAGCCGATGTGGTGCCGGCTCCTGAGCCCTGTGTAATCGAAGTTACCCCTAGGACGTAGCCCTCACTGCCAGAGGATAGAGTGGCGTTGGTGCCGGGTGTGGTCGAGGCGATAGTCTTGGAGGCCGAAACTGAGGTCAAACCTGTATTCGAATCTTTAGCCCAGGCGAACCATCCGGTCTTAGCATTGGTGTTAACCGTAACATCACAACCTGTAGTGGTACCAACGGCACTAGGGCTTAGATTACCAGTGAAGTTATCGATATTGCTGCTACAGGTGCCGATTGCGAAGTTGAAAGTCGGCGGCACTGTTGCGTTTACAACTATTTGGTCATTGCCGACGACAGCGGTGGCATATGTACCTGATTCTATAGTGGCGGGAACGCTGTCCTGTGTAGTCACCGTACCGGTCAAATCGGCGGCGGCGGCGGCTCTAGTAGTAATTGCCGCTGAGTTAGTCCAGTTGAAGCAGTAGAGTGTGCCGACCGTAAGGTCGGTGCTTGGGAACGTGGCTGTCTTAAGGGTATTGTCAGCAGCTGTGGCTTGAGCGATACCGGGCCAAGCAACAGCACCAGATGGCCAACCAGTAGTAACTGCCGTGGAGACACCCCAGTTAGTAAGCGTCGTGCTCACTACAGTATTAGTTGGGAAACCAACGACTACCGATGCTTCGGTAGCAGTAGTTGCCGGCTGGGCGCAGACAAGGCCGGTAGTGGCCGTAGCAGTGGCCATTCGATCGAATCTGACAGTTACGTGGGTCAGGCCGGCTGCTGAGGCAAAACTGCCTAGAAATGCAAAGTTAGTGGCAGTTAGCAGCGCTGCAGCCAGTACAACTCTGAACTTATAGACTTTTGTTTTAAGCATCTTTTTGTTATTTCCTGATTATTTTAATTCGCTTAAGTTTAGAATAGGGGTGATAAGGAACTTTGTCAACAACATTTAAGCTGTTTTTAAAGCGCCTAGTAACTGGCTGCGGCTACAAATGTCAGAGTTTCGGTATAATCCTGGGCGGCAGGAGTCGTAGCCGAGGCTTTGGCCTTCAGGGTAGCGCTAGCGCTACCGCTGTTAATTGTCGATGTCGAGCTGAATAGCGGCTGGAATGTAGTGTAGATACTACCGACAGTATTGGACGTGCCATCATAAGGACTCTGGATTGTTAGAGGGGCGCTGGCGCTCAGACCTTGCAAGCCGAAACCTTCACTTAAAGAGGAAAGGTCGCCGCTAGGCGGCGATACCTGAATAGTGTAGCTGGAGTTCACGCTCCGAAGGCCTGTATCCGAGCCGGTTACATAAATAGTGCCGCCAAAGGCTGAGTTACTGGTAAAGCTGAAGCTAATGCTCGAAGGGCTGGTAACAACGGAGCCAGCGCTCAAGCTGCCCATATCAAGGTTATTGGGCGAGACTGAGAAGCTCAGTGACGGAGGCGGAACGGTTGCCGCACTGGCTGATGGGCCGAAGCCTGTGGCTGTAAACTTACCTTGCATAGCGGCGACTTTGAAATAATATGTTGTCGATGAAGATAGTCCGATAGCCAAGGATCCTGCTGCCCCGCCCCACTGAGAATAAGTCTGAAACACCTGGCCGGCTCCAAGGGTGCCGTCGGCTTGGACGTAATTTGTAACAGTGAAGTTGCTGGTCGTGGACACAGCCACCACGTAAGTCGTATCTGTGGGGTTTGAAGCCGTATTGATAACAAAATGAAGCTTGTTGAAATAAGTGCTGCTGTTATTATCCACTGTCGGCGCCCCGGGAACATTGGCCTGCTGGGCTTCAATAGAGCCCGATTTGGTTTGGTAAGTCGTCGCTCCGCTGACATTGCCGCTCACCTCTCCGGTACCGGCTTGCAAACTGTAGGTGCTGGAGCTTGAATTATTGGTGCCGCCCGAATTAACACCGTAGCTTTTCAGTTGATAGTTACTACTGGAAGAAAAGGCTCCGAAATTAAGTACAACCATCAAAGCGGCCAGGCTTTTCCAAATCATTACCTAAGCCACTCCACGCTTTTGATAATATCCATTTGTTCAGCTTGCATCCGTTCGCTATCTCCCTGCCCACTTAAGGCTACGCTTAGAAGCATAGCATTATGGCTGATAAATGCGGCTTTGGAGTAGGGTTCTTGCTTGTCGGTAAACACCGGAACGCTACGGCCATTTATCTCCAACATTTCCAAACTATACCTATCCGGGTTACGGCTGCGCATATTGTACGAGCCGTCATCTTTCAGATTGCCGCTTGGCAATTGGCTGACGCTCAGCGCTAGCTCACGGAATGGACTATGTTTGGTCACGAAATCAAATGTTTCCAGCTGTGGGTCAACCAGCTTGGCGCTTGGCACCGTACGGTAATTATCCTGATAGGAAAATTTTATATATCGGCCGATGACTGGGGCGCTCTGAGTCGGCAACGCATCATTTTGCACCGGGTTCCTGGGCATAGAACTATTCTGGACGACGGCGCCTTGGGCGGGTGTACTCAATATTTTAATCAGAGCTATTGCGACTAAGGCACATATGACGACTGCCGCGCTAAGCAGCCTTCTTATCTTTTTTTGTCTTTGCTTGCGGGCAAGCACACTACCCCTGTTCATTGGCTAAATTATAACATTAGGGGATTGGCTTTGATAATTGAGATAAGCAGACAGCTATTTCTCCCGGTGCGGGAGAGGCCTATGAGAAGTTCTGGCCCCTCCCGCACCGAAATCGATCCTTGTACTTCCCTACGCGGCGATGGCCCCGATGGGGACCAAAGGTTCTGCGGCTTCCTCGAGCGACTCGGAGCCCGCGGCGGGCTCGAAGCGGTCGTAGGTGTCGATGCCGGCCTCGATGGCCCGACTGTCGGCCACACAGGCGGCGCGATCGGCGGCTTCGCAGCACCAGTCGTCGAACTCGAGCGAGACCGGCTTGAGAATGCACTCCTCCAGGAGCCGGATCAGCTCGGTCGAATCGAGGTGGCTGCTGATGTGGCGGCTGACACGCAGCTTGACGGTCAGGCGGCAGTTGCTGCCGTCCTCTCGATGAGCGTGGACGTGCCCGGTGACCTTGCGGCGGCGGCTGCGGAAGCGGTTGGCGTTCCCGTAGTAGCTGCACAGGGCGGCCGGGATCAGCTTGCCGTGGAAGGCGTCGTTGAGCTTGAGCAGGAGTTCCTGCTCCAGGTCGCACGGCTCATCGAGCTCGTCCTTGCTGCAGCTGAACTGGTAGCCGAGCTTGATGCCCGGAAACCGGTTGTTGGCCATCATGCCACTGTGGAGCAACATCGATTAACCCCCTCCTCGCCCGGGTAGATTTTAAGGATTAAGGCGAGGCACAGACCACTAACGTTAGTTAGTAAACCTACGCCCCGCCTTATAACTGTCTGCTTATCAATGTACATCGGAGCAAAAGAGCAAGATGCCCAAGCTCAACAATGTTATTGCTATTAAAGCATATGTATATTAAATAATCAATGCCACTTCCTGTCAAAAAGACGGCGGGTTATACTACTACTATATGGAGCAGCCGTTAGCAGAGCGGATGAGACCGCGGAAACTTAATCAGGTGGTCGGCCAAGAGCACATTCTTGGCGATGATAAGCTGTTGCCCAAACTTGTGGCCAGTGGCCAACCTTTCTCTTTGATTTTCTGGGGGCCGCCAGGTAGCGGCAAGACCACGCTGGCCAGAATCATCGCCAACGAGATGAATGCCGACTTCATAGAGATCAGCGCCGTAACCGCCGGTAAGGCTGATGTAGCTAAAGTTGTGGAGCGGGCCAGGCGTAACGAACAAGGCGATACTACCCGGCCGCCCTGCAAAACCGTGCTGTTCGTAGATGAGATACATCGTTTCAACAAGGCCCAGCAGGATGCTTTCTTGCCGCACGTGGAAAGTGGCTTGATAACCCTCATCGGAGCCACCACCGAAAACCCCAGTTTTGAAGTGATTACTCCCCTGCTTAGCCGCAGCCGGGTCATAGTTCTGGAGCCGCTAGGCAAACAGGACATCATAAAAATACTGAAGTCTGCCGCCAAGACAGAAAAAATACCGGCTAAACGCTTACCGGCCGCCAGCTTGGACTTGTTGGCCGAACTATCCGGCGGCGATGCCAGGATAGCCCTAGGTAATTTAGAGCTAGCCAATCGAATCGCTAAAGGAACGATTACCAAAGAGGTCATAGAGTCGGCCGCCCAGACACGGATACCCGGTTACGATAAGGCCGGCGAGAATCACTACAATATAATCAGCGCCTTCATAAAGAGTATGCGTGGCAGCCAGCCGACGGCAGCTGCCTATTATATGGCCCGAATGCTCCAAGCTGGTGAAGACCCTAAGTTCATCGCCAGACGGATGGTAATTTTTGCCTCGGAAGATATCGGGCTGGCCGCCCCGGCTGCCCTAAATCTGGCAGTCTCAACATTTATGGCTGTCGAGCGCATCGGGATGCCGGAATGCCAATATAATCTGTTCCACTGCTCGGCCGTGCTATCGAAGGCGCCTAAATCGCGGCAGGTGACCGATGCTATGGGCCAAGCCTTAGCCGCCGCCAAACAATTTCCGGATCTGCCGGTGCCAATCCATCTTCGTAATGCACCCACTAAACTGATGAAAGACCTAGGCTACGGCAAGAACTACAAATGGGAGGCAGATTTCAAGCACCAGGAAGGTTTCTTGCCGCCGGAATTAGAATCGGCTGAATTCTTCGACTGATGACCCTCAATTTATATCTGGATACGATTGAAGCGGTTGACCGCAAAGATGCTGGTAACAGCTAGGGTTGCCAGCAAAACTACCACATCTAGTGCCAGGTTGAAGTGATGCTGATAAATCATCGTATAGCGCAGTAAGTCTACGGCGTAGCTGAGGGGATTTATAGAGGCTAAGAACTTAAGGACTGGCGGTACGTTTGTAAGCGGATAAAGAGCGCTAGACAAGAAGAACAGCGGAAAAATTAAGAAGTTATTGATGCTTTGGAAACCTTGGAAGTCCTCTACCATACTGGCAATCGCCGCGCCGAAACTGGTTAGAGCAAGCGCCAGGGCGATCATAACCAGCAGAGACAGTGGAATTAAGAGCCAGTTATACGGGCGGAAACCAAGAACCAGGGACACGATAAATACGAAAATGCCTTGAATTAAGGAGATGGTGGCTCCGCCAAGAGCATTACCCCAAAGGATTTTAAAGCGACTAACTGGTGCTACAAGCATTTCTTTCAGAAAGCCGAAGCGTTTATCGAAAAGGATCTGCATACCCCAGAAAACTCCCGAGAAAAGAATGGTCTGCATTATTATGCCCGGTACTAAAAATTCTAGGTAGTTGCCTTCACCGGCTTTCTTATACACCGAACCTACACCGTAACCCAAAGCTAGTAAGAATAGTATCGGCTGACCGATTGCACCGACTATGCGGCTGCGCGTCCGGAGATAGCGGACCATCTGTCTGAGCCATAAGATATAGATAACAGGCATTCTTTTTATCCTCTCATCTTATTCATAGTAGCCGTCCGCATATTCAGACCATTGTTAGCATTGCTAGTTTCATCACGCAGGGTTTCTCCGGTCAGGCTTAAATATGCCTCCTCCAGGTCTTTGGTGCCGGTGGACTTTGTCAGCTCGGCAGTCGTGCCGCTGGCTACGATGGTGCCGTGATCGATAATGGCTATGCGCTCAGCCACATCTTCGGCCTCATCCAGATAATGGGTGGTGAAGAATATGGTCATTCCTTCGGTTTTGCTGAGTTTTTGGACATATTTCCAGAGCACGTTGCGGGTCTGGGTATCAAGTCCCAGAGTCGGCTCGTCTAAGAATAAGATTTTAGGATGATGCAATAAGCCGCGGGCGATTTCTAGGCGCCGGCGCATACCGCCGGAGTAAGTCCGCACCAGTGAGTCCTTACGTTCCCAGAGCTCCACCAGTTCCATCAACTCTTTGATGCGATCGTCCTGCTGAGTTTTAGGAATACCGTAAAGCACGGCGTGCAAGCGCATATTCTCATAAGCCGTCAGTTCCTCTTCCAGACTGGGGTCCTGAAAAACGATGCCAAAAGACTTGCGGGCCGCGTCCTGGTCGGTCATCACATTGTGCCCGTTCAGCAGCAGTTTGCCGCTACTGGGCCGCAGCATAGTTGTTAGCATCTTTATGGTGGTGCTTTTGCCGGCACCGTTCGGGCCCAAGAAAGCGAATATCTCACCGGCTTTGACGTCAAAACTGATGTCGTTGACGGCGGTGATGTCGCCCGGGTAGACCTTCACTACGTTCTCGGCTTGTATAATGCTTTTTGGCATCTAACTATTATACCTAAGCCAGCACATCTTTATAATTAGAACCTTTGGCGTAAATTTTCAGGTGCCGGGGATGCATCGACCAATACTGCTGAACAGGCTCCAATATGCGCCAGCTAGCTAAGACTTCCTGACTGCCGGCGAACAGGTTCTGGCTGCCACGCATAGCATCGATAATCACTTGTTCATAGGCATCCGGCAAATCCTGGCCGAAGTATTGATCATAATTAAAATCCAGGGGCAGTTGCTGCAAATTATGGTCGTAGCCCGGCTTCTTAACCCATAGCTCCAGCTCGATACCCTCCCGAGGTTGGATGCGCAGCGTCAAGCGGTTGGCTTCGGAGGCCTTTGACTTCTTGAAATGGACCCTTATCTCCGTGAATTTCTGGTCAAGGGCCTTACCGGTTATCAGACGGATCGGTACTCCGCTCCACCGAGGATCGGCTGATTTCAATTTGGTGCAGACAAAAGTTTCTGTGTTGCTGTCTGAATTTTCCACTTCGCTCGTATAACCTTCATACTGCCCGGCAATTACGCTCTTATCTACCGGCCCATCCAGCTGCAGTTGGTTGAGAGCCTCTAGCCTGTGCCTTGGGACTTCTCGGAAATCGAAAAGATCAGTGCAAGGCTTCATTAGTACCAAAGCCGCAAGCTGCAAGAGGTGGCTCTGCAGCACGTCGCGCAGGGCTCCGGATTGTTCATAGAAATGCACTCGACCTTCGATATCGATTTTCTCTGAGGCGATGATATCTATCCTGGAAATGAAATCGTTGTTCCAGACGTGTCTGAATAAAACATTGCCGCCTAGGAATACAGTGATGTTCTGGGCCATCTCTTTGGCCAGATAATGGTCGATCCTATATACCTGCTCTTCCTTAAAATGCTTGGCTGTTTCCTTGATAAGGTCGTCAGCTGAGCTTAAATCGACGCCGAAAGGTTTCTCTAGCAGTATATTGAAATTCTTGTCATTCAAACCGGAGTTGCCAAGGTGCCTGATTATCGGCAGGACCGCAACCGGTGGCACGGCGAAATAAAATATTATCTGCGGTGTTGCCTTGAAACCGCTGCCGATGGCCGCCAGTCTTTCTTTTAGCTTTATATAATCGTCTGGGGTGCCTAGATCCATCTGAAATATCTCCGCGCCGGCCCGCAAAGACGATTGATCGGCCAGCACCTTATCTACCGACAGGTTCTGCCGGGAAATTCCGACCAGATGAAATTCGGCGGGCAGCTTTTTATTTCTGTTTATTTTTAGCAAGGCTGGAAGAAGATAGCGCTGGGCCAGGTCGCCACTAACGCCGAAGATAACTAAAATAGTCGGGGGCAGTGCCTTCTTCTCATCCATCTTTATCTACCATTATAAAACTGATACACTAATATACGAATGAGCTTTTTGGAAAAGCAAAGCGACCGACATTTTGATGCCAGCCGTTTGGCTAGGTATGGTTTAGGAGTGGGATATGATTCAGACATTTTTTAGTTTAGAGACCGAACCGTTAGCCGCCGAAAAATTATTTAACATCGGGCCGCTAGCTATTACTAATGCCCAGTTGTTCGCCGTTATAACCGGTGCATTTACTGTCGGTCTTCTGTTGCTGGCCGCCCGCTACAGCCAGCTCCACCCTAAAAGCCGGCTGGCATATTATGTAGAGCTCCTGCTTGATGGCATCTGGGGCGTAGCTATCGGCACTTTCGGCGATCGCAAGACAGCCTTGAAACATCTGCCGCTTCTGGCGACACTGTTCATCTTTATCCTTGTCGGCAACTTGACCGGTTCCGGAATGCTGCCGGGTGTCGGGACTATCACCGCCGTCCATGACGGGCATACCAGCCCTCTGTTTCGGCCTTTCACGACCGACCTAAACGCAACTCTGGCTATGGCCATCACCACCATCGGCTTGGTGCAGTACTATGCCCTGCGGGAGCTGGGACTCAAAAAACACCTGCGTCATTATTTTGCCAGTCCTCTCTATAACCCAATGAACCTTTTTATCGGTATCAATGAAGTTTTTGGCGAACTGTTAAGAATTGTTACTCTATCTATGAGGCTTTTCGGCGTTATCTACGCCGGCGAAGTATTGATTGCCGCCGTCGGTCAGCTGACCGGCAACTTAGGTTGGCTGGCAACTATACCGACAGTACTGTTAGAAATTTTCTTTTCGGTTATTCAAGCCTATGTTTTTATGATGCTGAGCGCTACATACCTATCGGTCGCGGTAGGTGGCAGTGATGGGCATAAAGCAGAGGGTGAGAAAGCAAGCGCTACTTAAAGTTAATAAATAAGGAGATAAATTTAATGCAACACGTAGACCCCGCTCTTATCAAAGGACTGGCCATCGGTCTGGGCGCTATCGGCCCGGCAATCGGTGTCGGTTTGATCGGATCATCAGCCGTCGGTGCTATTGGCCGCAATCCGGAAATGCAAGGACGTATTCTTTCGACCGCTTTCGTTATGGCCGGCTTGGTTGATGCCGTCTTAGCCTTCGTATTACTAATCGTATTTACCACTTAGGGAAAAGGATTGATTGAGCTTGTTTAGAATATATCCACAATTCGCCGAAGGCAGCAGCAGCGGAATTTCATCCTTAGGTATCAACCTGAAGGGCTTCCTATTTCAGCTGATCACTTTCCTGATCGTACTGTGGCTGCTTAGACGCTATGTCTTCCCCAAATTGGTGGCGACTCTAGAAGCCAGGCGTAAAGCTCTGGAAGAGAGTCTGGAGCAAGCCCGTCTGACCGAAGAAGCCCTGGCCAGGGCCGAGGCTAAAGCCGAAGAGCTGATGGCTAAAGCCAGAGTTAACGCCGACCAGGCTATGGCCGACGCCAAGACCAAGGTTGATCAGATTATAGCCGCCGGTGAAGATACGGCTTCACAGCGGGCCGCCAGGATTATCAAAGACGCCGAGGAACACCTTGGCCAAGAGCGCGATCGGCTGCACTCCGAACTGAAGAAAGAACTGGCCGATTTGGTAGTTACAACCACCGAAAAAGTACTGCGCCAGAAATTGGACGCTAAGCAAGACCGGGCGCTGATAGAAAAATCGCTGAAGGAGCTGGCTTAAAATGCAGAAATTGAGCCGCAGACAACTAGCCAAGTATGCCGCTGACCGCCTAGAACAAGGCGTTTCCCTAAAAGATGTCGCCGCCCACCTGGCGGCAGTGCTTGCTAGCTCAAAGCGCGGTGGCCAAAGCCGCCAGCTAGCGGAAGATGTCGCCTTCGAGATGGAAAGCCGAGGCTTAAGGACCGAAGCGACTCTTACCTCAGCGCGTCCGCTCGGCGATGATCTAATAGGCCAGTTGGAGAAATTTATCAAAGCTGAGACCAAGACCGATAAAGTCATTATCAACCAAGTTGTAGAGCCGGAAGTTATCGGCGGAGTAAGAATCGAGACGGCGCGGCGCAGTTGGGACCAGACTATAAAAAGAAGATTAACTGATATACGGGAGACATTTTAAGATGAGCAGTACTGATTTTGACGTAAAGACTCTGGCCGATGAAGTTAACAAAGCCATATCAGGCTTGAAACAAAGCGGCCAGGAACAAAGCAGCGGCATCGTCACCCGAGTCGGTGACGGCGTGGCCTGGATATATGGCCTGCGTGACGCCGGCTATGCCGAGATGATCGAGATTGAGACCGACGCTGATCAGCGGGTTTCGGCTTTTACTCTGAACCTGCTGGAAGATGAGATCGGCGCAGTACTGTTGGGCGATGACCAGTTCGTCAAAGCCGGTGCCCGGGTACGTCTGACAGGTAAGGTTCTCTCCGTGCCGGTCGGGCCGGAAATGCTGGGCCGGATCGTTGACCCGTTAGGGCGGCCATTAGACGGTAAAGGCGAGATCAAGACCAAACAGACCGGTATCGTTGAAAAGGCCGCACCCGGAGTTATAGAGCGCAAAAGTGTCCACGAGCCCCTGCTGACTGGACTGACAGCCATTGACGCGATGGTACCGATCGGCCGCGGTCAACGCGAGTTGATCATCGGCGACCGCCAGACTGGAAAGACCGCTATCGCCGTAGATACTATGATCAACCAGGCTAAGCAGCAGACCGGCGTAGTGAACATTTACGTGGCCATCGGTCAGAAGAACGCCAAAGTTGCCCGCTTGATCGAACGGCTTAAGCGTGAAGGCGTGATGGACCAGACCGTGGTAGTCGCTACCTCGGCTTCAGATCCGGCTTCGCTGCAATACCTGGCGCCATATGCCGCCACGGCTATCGGTGAGTGGTTCCGTGACAATAAGCAGCACGCCCTAATCATTTATGACGATTTAAGTAAGCACGCCACCGCCTATCGCCAGATGTCGCTACTGCTGCGCCGCCCTCCGGGCCGTGAAGCTTATCCTGGTGATGTCTTTTACTTGCACTCCCGCCTACTGGAGCGCTCGGCCAAACTATCCGACGAGCTCGGCGCCGGCAGCCTGACGGCCCTGCCGATTATCGAGACCCAGGCCGGCGACGTCAGCGCATACATCCCAACTAACGTCATTTCTATCACCGACGGCCAGATCTATCTGGAAACCGACCTGTTTTACCAAGGTATCCGGCCGGCTATTTCGGTAGGTCTTTCAGTCTCCCGTGTCGGTGGGGCTGCCCAGCCGGCTTCCACCAAAAGCGTGGCCGGTAATCTGCGGCTTAACCTGGCTCAGTACCGTGAGCTGGCGGCCTTCAGCCAATTCAGCAGCGACCTCGACGAAGATACCCAAGCTCAGTTATCCCGTGGACATCTGTTGACCGAACTGTTGAAACAAGCCCAGTACTCACCGCTGTCGGTATGGCAGCAGGTAGCCACTATCCTGGCGGGCACAGAAGGCGCCTTTGACGGCGTGCCGGTAGATAAGGTCAAGGCCGCCCAAGAAGCCCTGCTAACCCACCTGGAGCAGAAAGAAAAGAAGCTGACTGAGAAATTGAACACCGAAAAACCCAGCGACGAAGATAAGAAGAAGATTACTGAAGCTGCCAGCGCAATCGCCAAACAATATCACGGAGTTAAGAAGTAACCTATGGCCCAGACCCAAGCACTAAAACGGCGTGTCCGCTCTGTGAAGAATGCCGGCCAGATAACCAAGGCATTGGAGGTCGTGGCTGCCAGCCGGATGCGCAAAATTCAGTTGCTAGTCAGTAAGAGCCGCAGCTTCGAGGAGCTGGCGGATTCGATAATCAGGCGTATCTCGCCTAGCCAGGAAGCTAAGCAGAGTCCGTTTTTTAATCTTGGCGGAGCAAAGAAAAAGCTGTACATAATCTTTACTAGCGACAGAGGACAAGCCGGAGCGTTCAACTCTAACATCTTCATCCAAGTGCGCAACGCGGTCGCCAAGGACCGGGCTGATGGTTTGGAACCCAGCGTCATCGTTTTTGGCCGCAAAGGAACCGGCCATTTTTCCAGAATTGATGACATCGAGCTGGTCGGAGCCTATGAGGACGTGGAAGATTCTCCGGAAGCCAACTTCTTCTCGCCGGTACTGGAAACCATCATCCATAATTACCAGGATGGCAATTTCTGCGCAGTCGATATCATCTACACCAAATTTATCTCATCCTTGAACCAGCAGGTCCAACAGTTCCCACTGCTGCCGGTGACATTGAATGAGGACGAGCAGACAGACAATACTAATACTGAGATCGTCTATGAGTTCGAGCCGAATCTTGAAACCGTCATCAAGCAGGCTATCCATATTTACGTGGAAGCTAAGTTGATGCAGTCCAGGATAGAATCGGCGGCCAGTGAGAACGCTATGCGTATGGTGGCGATGGGCAACGCCAACCGTAACGCCAAAGACCTGATAGAATCATTAACTTTAGAATTAAACTCTTTGCGCCAGGCTGCCATCACCCAGGAGATTGCGGAAATTACCAGCGGCACAGAGGCTATAGCAGCTTAAAGAAAGGAATTACCATATGGCAGAAACGGCAACAAGAAGTAAGACAAAAGAAGGCATCGTCGTCCAGATCGTCGGCGTGGTGGTCGACGTGGAGTTCGACAGCCATTTGCCGGCTATCTATAACGCCCTGAAGGTCGAGCTTAACGGCAAAACTTTAATGTTGGAGGTGGCTCAGCACCTCAGCCAGAACAGTGTGCGCGCCATTGCTTTGAGCTCAACCGACGGCCTCAGCCGCGGTCAAAAGGTAGTTGATACGCTCGGACCTATATCGGTTCCGGTCGGTGACGCTACTTTGGGCCGGATGTTCAATGTTATCGGCGAACCGATTGACGGCAAGCCAGCACCCAAAAACTATAAGACGGCGTCCATCCACCGTGACCCGCCAGCCTTAGAAGAACAAAGCGGCAAAGTTGAGATTTTCGAAACCGGTATCAAGGTCGTTGACCTGATCAGCCCCTTCACCAAAGGTGGTAAGGTCGGTCTGTTCGGCGGCGCCGGAGTGGGTAAGACCGTCTTTATCCAGGAGTTGATCAACAACATCGCTAAGTTCCACGAGGGCAAATCGGTTTTTGCCGGCGTTGGTGAGCGTACCCGTGAAGGCAATGACCTCTACCACGAAATGGGTGAATCCGGCGTTATCAAGAACACCTCACTGGTCTTCGGACAGATGAATGAACCGCCGGGCGCCCGGCTTCGCATCGGTCTGACCGGATTAGCCATCGCCGAAAGTTTCCGCGATGAGGGCAGCGACGTGCTGCTTTTCATCGATAATATCTTCCGCTTCACTCAGGCTGGAAGCGAGGTCTCCGCCCTGCTCGGCCGACTGCCTAGCGCCGTCGGTTATCAACCAACACTAGCTACCGAAATGGGTGCGCTGCAAGAACGTATCACTTCGACTAAAAAAGGTTCCATTACCTCCGTGCAGGCAGTCTTCGTGCCGGCCGACGACCTAACCGACCCGGCACCGGCTACCACATTCGCCCACCTGGATTCGACCATCGTGCTCAGCCGCGCCCTGACGGAACTTGGTCTGTACCCGGCGGTAGATCCACTAGACTCTAACTCCACGGTACTTGATCCGGAAATCGTCGGCGATGAGCACTATGAGGTCGCCCGTGAAGTCCAGCGCGTGCTGCAGCGATATAAGGACCTGCAGGACATTATCGCCATCTTGGGTATGGAAGAACTGAGCGAGGACGATAAGGCCTTGGTTGGCCGCGCCCGCCGTATCCAACGCTTCTTGACCCAGCCATTCTTCGTCGGCGAGACCTTCACCAACATACCGGGCCAATACGTACCTTTGAAAGAAACTATCCGCGGCTTCCGCGAGATCCTGGACGGTAAGCACGACGATAAGAGCGAACAAGCCTTCTATATGAAGGGTACTATCGACGAAGTTAAGGATAAATAACAATGCTCCGCTTCCAGCTGGTGAGTGTCTCAGGAATGAAATTCGATGATGACGTATATGAGGTGTTAGTGCCGACCAAAGACGGCGTGATCGCCATCTTCGAGGACCATATGCCTCTGATAAGCGCCGGCGTTCCTGGAGTTATAAGCATCCGGCAACAGCAATCCGACAAAGATGATGATATGCGCCATTTCGCCGTCAACGGCGGCATTTTGGATATCGACGGCAAGACCCTGCGCTTCTTAAGCGAAGAGGTCACCGCCCCGGAAGACGTCAGCGAGAAACAAGCCGAAGAAGCCCTGGCCCGGGCTCAGGCATTAATAAGCGGCGCCGGCAGCCGAGCAGCTCTGGAAGAAGCCCATCATATGCTGCGACACTCTACGGCCCAACTGCATATCGCCCGCTTGAAGCGTCGCAAACACTAATTTGCCAGAGCTACTTTTTCTCTCAAGTGATCAAGCAAGTACTTGGCGTTTAATTCTTCGCCTGTCACCTTCTTAACTAGTTCAGCTGAGGTATAGCGCCGGCCTTGGGAATGGATATTTTCTCGTAGCCAACCAAGAAAACCGCTAAAATTACCGGCAGCAAAGTCTTTTTCCATATCTGGCAGAGCTTTTTTGGCGGCATTGAAGAACTGGGCGGCGTATAGGTTGCCCAGCGTATAGGTTGGGAAATAGCCTATTGAGCCGTGCGACCAGTGTACGTCCTGAAGAACGCCCAGCGCGTCATTGGGTACATCCAGACCTAAGTATTTCTTTACTTTTTCATTCCAAGCGGCCGGCAAGTCGGCTACATTCAAATCCCCCTCGATCAAGGCTTTCTCGAGTTCATATCTAAGAATGATGTGCATATTATAAGTGACTTCATCGGACTCGACCCGGATCAGATTAGGCCTGACCCGGTTGAGCCAACGGTATAGCTGCTCAGGGCTATAGCTGATACCCGGAAACAGTTCCGTGAGTACCGGGTGTAGATAATTGGCGAAGGCTCGGCTGCGGCCGACGAAATTCTCCCAGCTCCGGGATTGTGATTCGTGAATACCCAGTGATACGGCTTCACCTAAGGGGGTACCGAAATGTTCCTCGGGCAAACCTTGTTCATACAGACCGTGCCCCACTTCGTGAATCGTCGAGCCCAGGCTTACCCAGAAGTCTGTTTCGTCGTAGCGGGTAGTAACCCTCACGTCTGTGGTATGAAAAGATATAGTGAAGGGATGTGGACTGACATCAATGCGGCCGGCATCCATATCGTATCCAAGCTGGCGAGCTATCCTGTCGCTCAACACCTCTTGGGCGGCTTTTGGATAATTAGACGCTGCGATTACGGCCGGCTCAGATTTGACCGAGGCGATTAGCTTAGATAGCTCTTGGCCCAGCGGCTTGAATACGGCATCAACGCTGCCGGTTGTCATTCCGGGCTCAAATTCGTCAAGCAGCGCATCATAGGGCGAAGTCTTGTAGCCGAGAAGTTCGGCTTCCCGCTTCTTCATTGCCAGCATCTCTTCCAAAATAGGAGCGAACAGGGCGAAGTCTTGTTTTTTGCGGGCCTCCACCCAGACACCGAAGGCTTTGGTAGTCAACAGACTCATTTTCTCAACGAATTCCGTCGGCAGTTTGCGGGCCATATCCAGATCACGCTTGGTCTCTCGGACTACCGTCTTTTGATCGTCACTCAAACCGGAAAAGATTCCAGGCTCGCTCAGTTTAGCAACCAGATCATAAGTCTCTTGTTTGGTCAGCCGGTTATGAAAATCACTGCTCAGCAATGCGTTTACTTCGCCTCGGTAGCTGTGCGCACGAGCCGGCAGATTGACTTCTTCATCCCAGCTAAGCAGAGACAGGGCCGAGCCGTATTTAGCCAGCGTTTTAAGCTCCGTCACTAATTTCTCGTAACTTTCCATTATGTCCAATATAGCAGACACAGCCGAAGATATCTGTCAGGCGTTTAACTGTTTTATAAAAGGTGTGGATAGTAGTACACTGTATACTTGTATTATGGTAGATAAGTTGGAGACTAACGAAGATTTTCTTCGTAACTATTACTCAAAGTATCCGGTCCGCCTGATAAAGAAAGGTAGACCGTTATTTTACCAGGGAGAAATACCGCGCACCGCATACTTCGTTAAGAGCGGAGTGATTAAGTTTTATAACATTACCAGCAACGGCGAAGAAAAAATCGTTGGTTACGAAGGCACGGACAGCCTGATGCCTAACGAATGGATTTTCGGCAAATCACCGGTCTCGCTTTATTATTACGACACTTTCACCGATTGCGAAGTCTACTCCATCCCCCGAGTCGAGCTGATGGATATCATCAATAACGACAAGCAGGTGGCGATTTCACTGCTCAACCGCTACATCTCTATGTATATCGGCTCCACTATGCACCTGCACGCCCTGGAACAGCTAAAAGCCCGTGAGAAGTTGCTGCACATCCTTCAGTACTTAGTGCTGCGTTTCGGCACGGAAGTCAGGAAGAATTGCTACCGCATATCCCTGCGCTTGACCCATCAGGACATAGCCAACTTAGTCGGTTTGACGCGCGAAACCGTCAGCACGGAAATCAGCAAACTACGTAAAGACGGCGTCCTGGAAATAGTCGACCTGCACTACGAAGTCGACACCGACAAAGCCCTGCGCATCGTCGGCGAGAGCGATTTTAACGACCTGACCCTTTAGTCTTCTTCGTCTCTGGCGGTCGGATTTAGGGTTTCGTTGACTACTTTTACCAGTTCTTTAGGTGAGCTCCAGGCTTTTAGAATGTAGCGCGTGGCACCGTGCTTAAAGGCCTCATCGATCTCTTTCTGTTCGTCGTAATTACTAAAAACGATGATACTCAGATCAGGGTCCTTATCCTTGGTTTCGAGTTTCTTTAAAAATTCCACGCCGTCCATCTTAGGCATCCGCAGATCCAGGAGAATAAGATCGGGTTTATGCGATTCAAAAATTTGAAGGGCCTCTTCGCCGTTTAAGGCCGTAGAAACGTCATGCCCTTCCTTCTTCAGCACCATTTCATAAGCTTCGTTAAGCAGTTTTTCGTCTTCGACTATCAGTATTTTTGCCATTTATCCTACCTTTACAACAATTGCCTATTATACATAAAGACTTGAAAAATCCTTGTTAATTTTTTCCTTTTTTCTTTCTGGGCAAGTTAATTATAAAACTACTCCCCTTACCCAGCACCGATTTAACATCGATTGAACCGCTGTGCAGTGTAATGACCTTATAGGCCCAGTAGAGTCCCAGACCAGTACCACCGACTTCGACCGATAATGGGTTAGGAATGCGTGAGAACTTTTGGAACAGCTTAGGGAAGTCTTTCCTGGCGATACCGACTCCCTGGTCCTGAATGATTACTTGGATCTGAGTGGCTGAGCACTTCACACTGACTGTAATCTGGGTTTCGGCGATGGAATAATTTATGGCGTTGTCCAGGATATTTTCAAAAACCATCCGGAGGCGTTCAGCGTCACCATCAACATAGACTGGATTCTTCGGTGCGGCAAACGCGATCTCTTGTCTATGCTGCTTGAGTTTGTCTTTGAATTCGCTAATAACTACTTCTAGAGTTTGAGCAATATCAACCTTGGTTTTCCTGAGTTTAAAGGTATCCGAATCAATGCGGGCAACCCGCAGCAGGTCGTCGATTATGCGCAACTGGCGGTCATTACTCTCGTGAGCCCGTTCTATGAACAGCCTCTGATGCGGGGTCAGATCCTCAGCAAAACCGTCCAGTAATAGATTCAGATACTGTTTGACACCGGTAGCCGGAGTACGCAGCTGATGGCTGGCGATACCGATAAACTCATCTTTTATCTGGTTTAGTTCTTCCAGCTTGATATTGCGCCTGACTAATGAAGCGGCCTTCTTGTTGAGTCGGATTTCTCTGGCTCTCAGGTCTTCAACTTGCTGCTGCAAGTCCTTAATGTCTCGTTTTCTCCGGTCAGTGTTACTCAGCCGTTTAGGTTGGCTTCGCGCACCACGTCCGGGGAGAGGTAATATCCGAATACGACGCATAGTTAATATACTACCAGATATAACTATTAACACCTTAGGGCTATTCCCTTTTTATGGTTATTATGTTAAAGTATTCTAACTATGTCGGAGTTGCCTAAATATAGGTACGAGAAATTAAAAGCCGAAAAAGCTACGACCGAAAACATTCGGCAAGCTTTCGCCGATTGGGAGACTAACCCTATCGGCGGTGACCCATATATCGCCCAGATCGGGATAGCCGCCGCTGACTTGATAGACAGCTACCAACCGTTTAGAAATACCATTGATTTTTTGGTTGAGGCCAAGAATGACCCAAGCGGGTATTTCAGAAAACTTATGATGCCGGGTGAATCCGTTACTCAGGGCAGGATCCTGACCAGTGAATATGCCGCCAATCTTGTGCGTTGCGCCATACAATATAACTTTCTCAGATTCCCCTCTGACAAGAGTTTTCCGCGTGATTATCAAGATGCCGCAGCAATAAAGGAGACTATTGTGTCCTGGTACGAGGATAAGCCCGAGGGTTATTTAGAAGATAGCCGGGCAGACGTGCTGGAGATGAACCTGATGTACAGAATTATCCAGACTAATATTCCCGAGAGGTATAAGGGCGTTCAAATCGCCCGTTATGTCCTGGGCGATGAGTTCCCCGCCGAAGTCTACGGCCTTGATGTCGGATCGAGTATGGGCGAGGGCTGGAGTCAGCTGGCGATGGTGGAAGACTACCCATTCGACCACTTCGAAGCTATGGCAGTCGATCCAGCCACTGGCCTAGCCATACCAAGCCCCCATCAGACCGAAATAATAAACCGTGAGATAAACAGGCCCCTGCCTATTGGCTACAGTATGGGAGTCGATCTGACCAACCCCAAGGACCCGCGGGAGGTCGAGACCAGCAATTGGATATGGAGTAATCGCCGGCCGATGGAGCTAATAGACCGTCAACTGATAAATAAGGATTATGCCTTAGCTACCGCTTCACTGCCTACACTGGGCTTCATAAGAGGCAACTTCGCTAAAACCCGCGATAAGGACGAGGTTCGTGCTGAAATTCAGAAGTTATGGCCGGAAAAACCGCAGAAGCTTAATCTGGTCACGATTTTTACAGCTGCTTATGAAAGTTCTGACCAGGAGGTAAGCATATTGCTGGACCACGCCGCTGAGCTACTGGACGAAGATGGTCTTTTATTATTACAGGAACCAGTAGACATAGACCCCAGCGCCCCCAACGGACTTAGGTTTTATGATGATTTTAGGATTCCGTTCGTTTATAAGCTGGTGGCTATTTGGCCGCATAAACCGGAGCGCGGCGTCCGGGTGTTGGCGGCTTACGACAGCGGCCGCTGCCGAAGCGCCATTATCAACCCGGGGGTATAAAAAGTTGGTCAGCGTTTGATTCTACCAAGAGCCTTGGCGGCTATAGAGGCGTACTGTTTCATAAACTTGTGGTGCTCTTCGCCGATTCTATCGATTGTCTCAAAATAGCTGAAAATAATCGCTCCGCCGTCACGAGCACCCGGTAGCGGGTATATCGCGCTGCAGGCGATGCCGCCGCCGGCTTGGTTGAAGCGGGCGTCTTCCGCCGACAAGTCCGGTGTAAACAGGTACTGCCAATCGCTGGTTATCATATAGTGGCCGCTACGGATGGCGATAGCGATATAGTTTTCTTTGTTACTAAGAGGTATCTTGATCTCTCTGAAGGGTTTGGAAGACATATTGAGCGTGCCTTGGGCCAACTCTGTGCGGGCCAACGCTATCCTGTCGATAGTTTTGGCCTTCTTATTGACCAGCAATAAAACAACTATACCCAGCCCGAACATAGTAGTTACGGATTTGTCGTGAAAGGGGGCGTCGGCAATGGCTTGAAACAGTTGCTGATCCGTCTTGGCAGACTTAAGAAGCTCTTCTATTCCGGAGTAATACCTCTCATTTACGGGTATATGCGGGATTCCCATTGCTTTAAATTATAACAAGACTGCTGAAAGTGGACAGAAATTGTGACATTTATCTAAGTTTTTACATAGATTTTTTGCAAAAAGAGCTATAATAATTTCGCCAAAAGGAGCCTTAAAAATGATTAAACGCCGAACTTATTATGTCGGATTCGTCTTATGGAGTGCGATTTACCTTATCGGGACTATAATCGCTCCCGTCGCACCTAACCGTTTTAATTTAACCGTAACTCAGACTCATTTATTGCAGATGACATTCGCGATTCCGATTGTGCTGGTTTGGCTGGCGGCAGTTTATGGTGCGGAGCGTTTTAAATCCTACACTCAAAGAATAAAGAATGATCCCGACGGTAAAGCTCTTGATGGAGTGGCCAATGGCCTGAATATCCTTATGATTTCAGTCCTGGCTGGTGGTCTGGGCAGCATTTTACGGCCCTGGGCACTCAAAGATGGCTGGATACGAACATTTACCATCTGTTACGGATACTTCCAAGTACTCTTGCCACTGTTGGCATACTGGATAATGTTCAGGGGTTCACGCTGGCTGAGAGTTATCACTTCGAAGAAAAAGGAGCGCCGCGCCGCCTGGCTACCTATCCTCGTCATTATCATTCCGATAGCCGTTATATACCTATTCTTGATACTGCATTATCAGTATCGCAACGACACGCCCAACCCCACCAACTATAGTTCATTCTACTTGCCGGATTATTTAATAATTTTGAGCCTAGCCCTGCCGTATCTTGCGGCCTGGGCGCTGGGCATCAAGGCGGCGATGAACCTCGGCCTCTACTCCAAAAAGGTCAAAGGTATTCTCTACAGGATCGGCTTTAAAAGAATTACTTTGGGCATATATACCATTATCGCTTTCGCTATCTTGTTGCAGATGCTGGTGGCGTTCTCGACTACCATAGCTCAAATTGGATTAGCCGGCATCCTGTTGATTATTTATGCCATTGTAATCCTGTATTCTATTGGGTTTTTACTAGTTGCAAGCGGTACTAAGAAGCTTAATGAGATAGAGAGTATCAATCAATGAGTAATTCGGGCTTATTTGAACAGGTAGTCGCAATCACCCAGGAATACCTGGGACCTGCTGCGAATAGGTTCGTTATGCGCATTTTAGATTCGCATTTCCAAAAAGAACCCCGGCAGCTGAAGTCAGACGATATCCCGGAGCTGAGCGAATGGATAAAAGTATCGCTTGGTCTTCTAACAGATGATAAACGTATAGTAGATGAGTGCGAGCATAAGATATTGAAGTTAATTTAACGCTAAACGCCAGTGAGCATCAAGAAAGAACCGCAAACTATAAACGAGCAATCCCCGAGCGATCTTTTGCATAAATTAAAAGGTGCCGAGCAGCGGTTGGCAGATTCCCAGCATCTGCATAACGCGCTTATTGAGAGCATCGGTGATGGCCTGATAATCGTCAATGAATACGGCGTAATCAATGAAATAAATAAAGCGGCTCTTGATATGTTGGGATATGACCGTGAGGAAATGATTGGTGAATGGCTGCCACGGGCGCTACCCAGTAAAGACAAAGACGGTAACGATCTGCCCCCCACCGAGCGACCTAGCCTAAAATCGCTTATTACCGGGCATCCGGAAACCGCTATCACTACTTATACCCGCAAAGACGGATCAAACTTTCCGGTTTCCGGCACTGCAGCTCCATTGATGGTAGAGGGCAAGCCTAAGGGATCGATAATCGTATTCCGGGACTTTAGCCGTGAAGTCCTGGTCGAGCGGGCCAAAAATGAATTCGTGTCCTTGGCATCACATCAACTCCGGACTCCTATAACTTCAATACTTTTATACATCGGCTTGATCAAATATGACGAAAAGGGCTTAAGTGCCGAAATAAAAGATTATCTGAAGCGGATAGAAATGTCAGCTCAGAGTATGCAGCAATTAGTCGGCGACTTCCTTAATATCTCCTCGCTGGAACTTGGCGGCGTGGAAGCCCGACCGATTCCGATCGATCTGATAGAACTTATCAACGACCAGATATCAGAAATCATCGGACTGGCAGCTGATGCCGGTGTTAAGATTTCATTTTCAGAACCTAAGGAACCAGCCACCGTAAGTACCGACCCCGCTCTGCTAGGCCAGGCTATCCATAATATAATGACCAATGCTATCCGCTATAAGGCAACCTCGGCGGCGGAGATAAAAATCAAAATTAAAAAGCAGCCTCAAAATTACGTAATTACTGTTGCCGATAATGGTATAGGTATCCCCGAGGATTCCCAGCATAAGATATTCCAACGGCTCTATAGAGCCGACAATGCGGTTAAGCAACATACCCAAGGGACAGGCCTTGGACTATACTTGGTCAAAAAGATAGTGGAAACGTTGGGTGGCAAAATTTGGTTCGAGAGCCAAGAGAATGTTGGCACCACCTTTTTCATACAGCTTCCTAAAAATAGGTTTAAGTTGCCGGTTATAGAATCTATGCAGCGGTAGGGCGGAGTCTTTCGGCGGATCGGGGGCCACGGCCGCTTCTCAGCGAGAGCTGGCGTAGAAATGTCGAACTACCATTCCGGCTTCATACAATCCTCATTCATACTATGGCCTTCCTCGGCTATTAATTTTTCCAGGTGATCGTAAGTATTCAAAAGTTCTGACTTATCGGAAAAGACTGCCGGGCGATAAAATAGCTTCAAGTAACTCAAGACATCGTCATCATAACCCTGGTGTTCGGCATATTGAACCACGCCCCGCCCGCTAATTGGATACTCTTTGACTTCCCCGATCAAACGGTTCAGCTCCTGCCGACTTGGTAAGTGTTCCAGATATATCATAGCCACCTCCTGTACTACTTACATAGCCGAGTAAAGTGTGCGCGGCGCCCTTGGGTTTTCCATTAAGT
>Ga0070714_100000761_pt1 | contig 22822 bp, 21 predicted proteins | sample LARL83metaG_FD_65450 | JGI IMG/M metagenome (GOLD analysis project Ga0070714, IMG submission 65450) | Corn, switchgrass and miscanthus rhizosphere microbial communities from Kellogg Biological Station, Michigan, USA - LAR L8-3 metaG | ecosystem: Host-associated > Plants > Roots > Rhizosphere ... | reverse complement strand
AGGTCATAGTCGTAGCGCGGATCGTCGATCAGGAAGTCGAACTGCCTGGGATCGACCTGCGCGTGCCCGGTCATGAACGGCATCTGCGCGTGTGTCTCGCCCACGACCACGATCTCTCGACCGGCGCGCCGCGCTGGCGCGAGCAGCGGCAGCAGATCGGCGCTCACATCCGGGTTCGAGCCGAAGCTCAACTGCAGCTCGCCATCCACGACGCGGCGCGCGACCAGCTGCGCGATCACATTGACGCCGCGCGCGAGTGCGTCGCGGGCTACGTGGGTGTAGTTGGCGCTCAGGTAGTGGCGCTGCGCATGCCCGGAGTGCAGCAAAGCGCCCGGCGCCAGGTAGAACTCGATTATGCGAACGTTGCCGGGCAGCCGGTCGGCGCGCAGGTCGCGTGCGTAGTCCGGCTCCACGTAACTGCCGAACACCCGCGCGCTGAGCGGATCCAGCAGCCGCGCCTCGAGCGTCGAGCGTGCCCGCGGCTTGAGCAGCGAGAGCGCGGTGAGCACGGTGAGTTCGAGGCCCGGATCGCTGCGCGCACGCCGGTAGAACTCGTTCGCGAGCGGGTTCGGCTTGCCGATGCCGAGCGGCAGTGCGAGCACGACCCGCGGCCCCACACGGCGCAGCACGGCATCGACGCAGTGGCCGACGTCAGCGAATATCTCGGGCATGCAGCGTGTGGCATGCTCCCCGAGCGCTGCGGTGTCCGTCAACCCGTGAAACGCCAGGAGTCAGCCATGTCACTGCGCAAACCGGCGCTCGATCCACGCACCGTCGAAGCGGTGATCGCCAGCGGTTACCCCGAGCCCTACCGCTCCCGGGTGTTACCGCGAGCGAAACGCCGTATCGGGGAGGCACTCGGGCTCACCCGCATCGGTATCAACTACACGCTACTGCCTCCCGGAAAGGAATCCTCCATGCGGCATTGGCACACGCACGAGGACGAGTTCGTGTTCGTGGTCGAGGGCGAGCTGGTGCTGCGCACGGGAAGTGGCGAGCAACGTCTCACGGCCGGCATGTGCGCAGGCTTCCCGGCAGGCAGCGAGGATGGCCATCATCTCATCAATCGCAGCGACCGCGACGCGGTGTATCTCGAAATCAGCAATCGCGACCGCGCGGATGGGGCGCACTACAGCGATCCGGAAGTCGATCTGGCCTGGAGTCCGCCGCACGCACCCGGGCGGTTCACCCGCCGCGACGGCACGCCGTTCTAGCGCACGAGCCGGCTCAGCGCGCGCCTGCGCGGGCGGGCGGCACCTTGCGCTGCTCGCGGAACCAGCAGAGCGCGTCCTCGAAAGCGCTCGCAGGAGGCCGCCAGCGGTAACCGAGCTCGTGCACGGCCTTCTCGCTCGAGAAGTACATGTGCTTGCGGGCGAGGCGCACCGCTTCGACCGTCACGCGCGTGCTGCTGCCGGTGAGCCGGGAGAAAGCCTCGGCTGCGTAGGCGACCGGCACCAGCGCCGCGTGCGGCAGGCGGATACGCGGTGGTGAGCGGCCCGCGAGACGGCAGATCTCGATGAGGATGGTGTGCAGCGTCATGTTCTCGCCGCCGAGGATGTACCGCTCGCCGATGCGTCCTCGATCGAGCGCTTGCAGGTGACCCGCGGCCACATCGTCCACGTGGACGACGTTGAGGCCCGTATCGACATACGCCGGGGTGCGTCCCGAGGCGGCATCGATCACCATCTGTCCGGTCGGTGTCGGCTTGATGTCGCCGGGCCCGATGGGGGTGGATGGGTTGACGACGACGATGGGCGCACCGGAGCGGGCGAACTCGCGCGCCACCTCTTCGGCCAGAAACTTGGAGCGCTTGTAGTGACCGATCATGTCGGTGAGCGCAACGGGAGTGTCTTCGTTGCCGGGTGAGCCATCGGCGGGCAAGCCGATCGTGGCGACGCTGCTCGTATAGACGATGCGCGTCACGGCGGCGCGCTGTGCGGCCTCGAGCACGTTGCGGGTTCCCTCGACGTTGCTCCGATAGAGCGGACGCGGGTCGGCGACTCCGAGCCGGTAGTCGGCCGCGACGTGAAAGAGCGCCTGGCAACCGATGAGCGCGCGCGACAGGGATGGAGGGTCGCCGAGATTACCGACGCTGAGCTCGACGGGAAGATCGCGCAGATTGCTCCGATCGGAGCCGCTGCGCACCAGCGCCCGGACCTGACAGCCCCGCTGACACAACGCGCGCACCACTGCGGAACCGACGAAGCCTGTCGCTCCGGTCACCAGCGCTTTCATGACATTGCGCTGCCCGCGGCGGCCCGGAGGCCGGTGGGCGCGAGGGCGCCGCTGCGGGCCACGGCAAAAAGCGCGCGCCGCGCGCTGCGGTAACGACTGCCGAGACGCAGGAGGCCCGGCAGCTCGCCTGGGGCAAGCGCGAGAGCACCCAACAATCGACCGACGCTCAGTCCACCGGTCCCGACCGTCAGCGCCGCGAGGGCGGCTCGCGGCACCTCATCCGCGGCGGTGTCCACGATGGCGCGCACCGCGAGGAACGGCAGTCGCGCCGCGGCCGCGACCTCCGCCACGGCGGAGCTCTCCATGTCGACGGCGATGGCCGCGGTGCGCCGGAAGGCGAGCGACTTGGCCGCAGGCGAGGCGAGCGCCTCATGGCAGGTGAGAAGTCTGCCGGAGCAGACCGGGTGATGCGCCGCGATGGCGCAGCTCACGCGTTCGCGCCATTCGCGCGCGGTCGCGAACAGGCGCCCCTCGGGCGACATGACCTCCACGGGCAGCACCAGTGTGCCGGGCGCGAGGAGCGGGTCCAGGCCCCCGGCCATTCCCCAACTGAGCAGCGCTCTTACACCCGCGGCGGCGAGGCGGCGCGCGCCCTCGGTCGCCGCCGCCGGTCCCGTGCCGGCGAGGATCAGCAGCGTGCCGTCGGCGAGCGGGGCGGGGTGCTCATACCCGCGAGGCGCTGCACCGAGCGGGCGGGATTCGGCAGCGAGTGCGGCGACGATTCCCAGCCCATTCAATGCAGGGTTCCGAGCCGCGCACGCGCACGGCAAGCGGCGAGAGCCCAGAGCGGGAAATAGGCGCAGTAGCCGTGATATCGCAGATAAAACACCCGCGGAAATCCGGGGGCTGTGAAGCTCGCATCGCTCCACAGCCCATCCGGCTGCTGCGTATGCAGCAGATAGGCCGCGCCGCGCCGTACCGCATCCGATTCACTCTCGCCGGCCGCGAGGAGTCCGAGCAACGCCCAGGCGGTCTGGTACGGAGTGCTCGGCGCGCCCTCGCCGCGGCGCTCAGGAGCGTAGCTGTCGTTGCTCTCGCCCCAGCCGCCGTCGGCGTGCTGTCGTGAGATCAGCCAGCCCACCGCGCGCCGCACTGCGGGGTCATCTGGGCGTACGCCCGCCTGCGCGAGTGCGGTCAGCACCGACCAGGTGCCGTACACGTAGTTCGTGCCCCAGCGGCCGAACCACGAGCCATCGGTCTCCTGCTCCTTGCGCAGGAAAGCGAGCGCCCGGGCGAGCGGTGCGCCATCCTGCGGGCGGCCGACGAGTGCGAGGGCGGTGACCACGCGCGCCGTTACATCGCTGGTCGGTGGATCGAGCAACGCGCCGTGATCGGCGAAGGGAATCTCGTTGAGGTAATAGTCGGTGTTATCTACATCGAACGCCGCGAAGCCGCCGTTGCTGCTCTGCATGCCGACGAGCCAGTCGAGCGCCCGACCCACGGAGTAGGCATAACGCTCGCGATCGGCAAGGTGCATCGCCCACGCCACCACCGCGGTATCGTCGAGGTCGGGATAGTGGGGGTTGGCACGCTGGAAGGCCCAGCCGCCGCCGGCGAGGCGCGGACGGCGCAGCCTCCAGTCCCCCGGCGCCTCGAGCAGCTGACGAGGCAGCAACCAGTCGAGCCCGCGCACGGCCGCCGCGAGTGCATTCGCGCCGCGCTCCTCGAGCAATGCCACGCTCGCCAGCGCCGTATCCCACACCGGCGAGAAGCAGGGCTGGCAATATGCGCTCGCTTCCTCGAGCACCAGCAGCTGCTCGAGGGCGCTGCGTGCGGCGCGCAGGCGCGGATCTTCACGCGGGTATCCGCGCAGGGTGAGCACCTCGAGCGCGTTCACCATCGCGGGGAAAATGCCGCCCAGGCCGTCTTCGCCATTGAGCCGCTCGAGCATCCAGGCTTCCGCACGCCGCAGCGCGTGCGCGCGCAGCGCACGCGGGATCAGTGGGTCGATGAGGCGGCCGAGCCGGTCGAGGATCAGGAACAGCCGGGTCAGGAGCGTGGTGCGCCCCAGCGGCCGGCGGAAGTAGTCGCGCTCCTCCTCCGGCGGTACGGTGAACAACTCAGCGATCTGCACCCCGCGCGGATTGCTGGCCCGCGGCTTGAGTGTGCACAGCATGGTGAGCGGTACCATCACGGTACGCGACCAGTACGACACGCGGTAGAGGTTGAACGGAAACCAGCGCGGCAGCAGCACGATCTCAACCGGAATGTACGGCACACCGCGCCAGGGCAGCTGCCCGAAAAGCGCCAGCGCAATACGCGTGAATACATTGCTGGCGGCCGCGCCGCCACGCTCGAGGATCGCGGCACGCGCCCGTTGCATGTGCGCAGCCTGGGGGCTGTCGCCGGCGAGCTTCAGCGCGAAATAGGCCTTGACGCTGCAGCTGATGTTGAACGCGCCGTTGTGATACAGCGGCCAGCCGCCGTGCTCCTGCTGATGGGCGCGCAGATACACCGCTATTTTCTGCTCGAGCCGCGCATCGATCTCGCCGAAGAAGTGCATCATCATGATGTACTCGGCGGGGATCGTGCAGTCGGCCTCGAGCTGGAACTGCCAGCACCCCTGCGCCGACTGCCGCGCGATCAGTGCGTCGCGGGCCGCCTCGATCGCACCATCGAGCCGCGCTCTGCGGGTGGCATCAATGGCGGCGCGCGTGGCAGGTCTCTCCTCGAGAGCGGTGACGGAGGGCATGAGCAGCTCCGGTGCGGGCTCGGACCGGCTCACCGTGCGCGGCTTTCGCTGAGCTCCGAGCGGCGCTCGGCGCGCGCCACCGGTGCCTGCTCCTCGCACAACGTGCGTGCCGTGAGCGCTGCGCGGCCCGCTGCGCGGCGTACCGCCAGCGGCGGCGCGAGCGGCAGCCCGCGGGCCGCGTAATCGAACATGCGCCGCAGCAGGCGATCGTTGCGCGCCGCCGCGCTGGTAGACAGCCTCACGAGCAGCACCGCCGAGTGCGAGACCTTCACCTGTTCGCCGCGGGTGTAGCCGGGATGCGCGTTGATCCTGCGTAGTGTCAGCACGGCAAGTCCGATGGCCCACAGGCAGAAGAGGCGCACCCCCTTCTCCTGCGGCGGCAGCAGCAGCGCATACGCGAGCGCATTGCGCAGATGTCCGTGCGCCACCGCTACCAGCTCGCGCACTCCCGCCTGGAAATGCTCGTCCGAGCGCTGCGGCGTGAGCTCACCGAGCTCGACCCCATGGCGCGCGAAGACTTCGCGCGGAAACCAGCACGCCCCGCGGCTGCGATCCTCCCAGAAATCCTTGATGATGTTGGTGAGCTGCAGGCCCTCGCCGAACGAGGTGGACAGCTCCTGCAGCGCCGCGCGCTGCGTTGCGATGGTGGGTGAGTGGCAGCAGAACAGCTCCGTGAGCATCTCGCCCACGACTCCGGCCACGTAGTAACAGTAGCTGTCGAGGTCGCTGGAGCGGGCGAGGCCGGCGAGGCTCGCCGTCTGCTGAAAGTGATGCATGCCGAGGCACATGATCTCGATGCAACGCTCGATGGCTGGACGCTGCTCACCGAGGCTCGCGGTGACGGCGATGACCTGCTCCATGCCATTCACCAACTCCCGTTCCGCCGGTAGTGTGCGTTCGGATAGCCGGCGCACGAGCTCGCGCGCCAGCGGCGCCGCCGGCTCGGAGCCGCGCACCACCGCGGTGAAACGCTGCAGGAAAAGCCGGGTTTCCGCGGCCGGCAGCGCCGGTTCATCCTCGATCGTGTCGGCGATGCGGCACAGCAGATAGGCGTTGGTCACGGCCATGCGCAAAGGCATCGCCAACTGCGGGATCGTCAACGCAAAAGTGCGCGAGACGTGGGGCAGTATGCGGTGCTGAAATTCGGCGGCGGGATTTCCGGTATCCATCTGGAGGCTCGCATCGCGATCGCGTCAAAAACGCCTCGCACCAGCGCAGTCTGCGCAACGATGCAGTTCAAGGCAAGCGTTGCGCGACGGACTCTTGGGGCACCATGTCTTCGCCATCATTGCCGACTGCAAACTGATGTTGGCGGCCGCGTGGCGGCTCGTCATCGGGAGGACACCGTAGTCGCTGGCGGTGCCGGTTACGCGGGTCGCCGGTGGCGCCGAGCTGACTCAGGTGAGGCGTGATTCCCTCGGGCGGTCCGAGAGCAGCCACTGCGCCAACTCCCGCAACGACTCAGCGGAGGGACCGAGCGGGCGCAACACCTCGAGCGCCTGCGCATACAGCCGCTCGAGCCGTTCACGCGTTGCCTCGGCTCCGATGGCCGCCGGATAGCTTGGTCTGGCCGATTCCGCAGCGCCGGGAGCCTGCAGCAGATCGGAGCGCATCTGGAAAGCGAGCGCCAGTGTCGAGGCGAATTCCGCCAGCGACTCCTGCAACCGGGAAGTCGCTTGCGGGACGCAGGCGGCGGCCATGAGCACACTGGCGCGGATCAGTGATCCGGTGCGCCGGGCGTACATGGACTCGAGGTCGGAGACCGCGAGGCGCTGACCGTGTGCCGCGACATCGAGCGACTGCCCCCCGGTCAGGCCGCTGGCTCCGATTGCCTCGGCGAGCAGCGCGATGAGCCGCAGACGCACGTCCGGCGAGGCCGGCAATGCCGTATCGGCTGCCAGGACCTGGAAGGCGAGCGACTGCAGTGCATCGCCGACGAGCACGGCGGTCCCCTCGTCGTAGGCCTTGTGACAGGCCGGCCGGCCGCGACGCTCCTCGTCATCCTCCAGAGCCGGCAGGTCCTCGTGCACCAGGGAGTAGGCATGGATCAACTCGATCGCGCAAGCTGCGGCTTCCACCTCGGCTTCCGTCAACCCGAGAGCGCGCGCGGTGCCAAACAGCAGCGCGGGCCGCACGCGCTCGCCGCCGTTCAACACGCAGTAGCGCATGGCTGCGTGCAAGCGCGTTGGCTCTGCGTCGCTCGACGGCAGCCGCTGCGCGAGCGCCCGCTCCATGCGCGCCTGCCACGCCTGCACACGCAGCGGAGACCCCACGACCTCGATCACTGCAGCTCCGCAGCTCGCGGCGTCTCGTCGCGGGCACGCTTCACGGCGCTGAGCGGCACCACGACAGTGCCGCCGATGCGCTCATGCTCGCCGTACAGAACGGGTAAGTCGGGCGCCATGGCACCGCTCAGCCGTGGCCCGCGCAGTGCCACCGTGAGCGCTTTCAATGGATGTGCCAGAGCATCCGTTACGGCAGTGCCTTCGTAACCGCAGTGCGCCATGCAGTTGTCGCAGCGCGGATTGCGTCCAACACCGTAGCGCTGCCAATCGGTCTCCTCCATGAGGGCGCGATAGCTCGGGGCACTGCCCTCATCGCTGAGCAGGTAGCACGGGCGCTGCCAGCCGAACACGTTGTAGGTAGGGTTGCTCCAGGGCGTGCACTGGTAAGCCTGATTGCCCGCCAGGAAGTCGAGATACAGCGCCGAATGATTGAATGACCAGCGCCGTCCGGCGGCGCGTTGGCGGCCGCGGCGGAAGACCTCGCGGAACAGCGATTTGCTCGCGGTGCGGCCGAGGAACACATCCTGCCGCGGCGCGTGACTGTAGCTGTAGCCCGGCGAAACGGTGATGCCCTCGATCCCCTGCTGCATGGCGGTGTCGAAGAAGTCCGTCACCCCCTGCGGGTCGGCGTTGTTGAACAGGGTGCAGTTGACGGTCACGCGGAAACCTTTGCTGCGCGCGAGCCGGATGGCTGCGATCACCTTGTCGAACACTCCTGGCTGGCACACGGACTCGTCGTGGCGCTCGCGATCGCCATCGAGGTGCAGCGACAGAGTCAGGTAAGGCGAAGGGCGATACTCATCGATGTGCCGCGGCAACAGAATGGCGTTGGTGCACAGGTAGACGAATTTCTTGCGCGCCACGATGCCGGCAACGATCTGCGGCAGCTCGTGGTGAATGAGCGGCTCACCGCCGGCGATGGACACGACCGGCGCGCCGCATTCATCGACAGCCCGCAGCGCATCGGCAACGCTCATGCGCTGCTGCAGCACTTCCTTCGGATAGTCGATCTTGCCGCAGCCGGCGCAGGCAAGATTGCACTGGAACAGAGGCTCGAGCATCAGTACCAGCGGATAACGCTTCTCGCCCCGCAGCTTGCGGGTGAGCACGTAGCGGCCGACACGGTACATTTGCAGCAGGGGAATGGCCAAACACACCCTCCTCAGTGGCAAGGTAACATTATTGCAGCGCCAACACGGCTGCGCGGTGCTCGCGCCAGATTCTGTCCCATTCGATCCTGAACCAGGGGGTAAACCGGGCGCCCCCGGGGGCGTGCATCTCTGACTGGAGCGCGGCAGTACTGATCCAGCGCCAGGCGTGAACCTCGGCGGGGTTCGCTGTGACACGGCCGCTGCAGCGACCGATGAAAACCGAGCACAGCTCGCGCTCGGCCCCGGCGGCATCGAACTGCGCCTGGTACTGGAACTTGAACAGGAAGTGCAGCGGGCAATCGAATCCGAGCTCCTCCATCAGGCGGCGGTGAACGGCTGCTTCCATGCTCTCGGTGCGCCGCGGATGACTGCAGCAGCTGTTCGACCAGTACAACGGCCAGAGCCGCTTGCTCGCGGCGCGCTGCTGCAACAGCAGCTCACCGTTGCCGTTGAATATCAGCAGCGAGAAGGCGCGGTGCAGAACACCAATGCCGGCGTGGCAGTTGGCCCGGTCCAAATGGCCGATCTCGCGGTCCGCTTCGTCCACGAGTATGAGCGCTTCGGAATCGAGCGCGATGTTGGCTGCGCCTGTTGGCGCCGGCCGAACCTGATCCGTCAAACAAGTCACTCCGCACGAGCCAAGCGCACGTGTAAGTGCGCTACGATGATACCTCCACAGGACAGCCAACACAGAGTCGTTGCACGGATGAACGCCGCCCAGCTCTGGCTCAGCGCACTCGGCACCGCGCTGGCTGCGTTGGCAATGGCCTATGCCATCGCCGCCGCGCTCGCCAGGCGTGTTGGCGGTGCTGCGCCAGCGCAGCATTCGCCAGCCCTACCGCCGGTAACCCTGCTCAAGCCCCTGTGCGGTGCGGAGTCTGCGCTGTACGAGCACCTGCGCTCCTTCTGCCTGCAGAGCTATCCCCGCTGGCAGGTTGTTTTCGGAGTACGCGACCCGCAAGACCGCGCGCTCGATGCCGTGCGCAGACTGCGCAGCGAGTTTCCACACCTCGATCTGCAGGTTGCCATTGACCCGACGCAGCACGGTACCAGCAGCAAGGTCAGCAACCTGATCAACATGATGCCACTGGCGCGTCACGATTACCTGGTTATCACCGACAGCGATGTCAGCGTGCAGGCCGACTACCTCGAACGGGTGATAACTCCTCTACTGGACGAGAGAGTCGGCATCGTTACCTGTCCGTACCGGGGACGGCCGCGGCCGGGTCTGTGGTCGCTGCTCGGCTCGATGTTCATCAACGAATGGTTCATGCCTTCGGTGCGCGTCGCAGCTGCTCTCGGCTCGCGTGCCTTCGCCTTCGGCGCCACCATCGCATTGCGCCGTGCGACGCTGCTGCAGATCGGCGGCTTCGCGGCGATCGCCGATCAGCTGCCCGACGATTACCGCCTGGGCGAGCTCACCCGCCGCCTGGGCCTGCGTACGGTGTTATCGGGATTGGAGGTCGAGACCTGCGTGGATGAAGCGAGCCTGAGCGGGCTGCTGCGCCACGAGCTGCGCTGGCTGCGCACGGTGCGCACGGTGCGGCCCCTCGGTTACGCGCTGGCAGGCATTACCTTCGCGGTGCCGGTAGCGCTCGCCGGCAGCATCCTGGCGGGCGGCAGCGCAACCACGCTGGTACTGGTCGCGATCACGGCGGCTGCGCGTCTCATGGTAAATTCTGCGCCTCGCAGCTCGTATTCGCTCCCGGGGCAGCTGGGGCTGGTCGCGATCAACGATCTGCTCGGCCTCGTCCTGTGGTGCTGGAGTTTCGCGACCCGTCGCGTGCATTGGCGCGATGGCAGTTATCAGCTCGCTCGCGATGGCAGCATTCACCCGATACCCCACTGAGTAGACGGCCGTGAGAACACTTTTCCTGCACCCACCCTCTTTCGACGGCTTCGACGGCGGCGCCGGTGCGCGCTACCAGATGACGCGCGAGGTGCGCTCGTTCTGGTACCCGACCTGGCTCGCGCAACCGGCGGCGCTGGTGGAGGACTCGAAACTGATCGACGCGCCGCCGGACCGGCTCAGTTTCGAGGACATCGTCCCCGAGATCAGCCGCCGCGAGCTGGTGGTGATGCATACCTCCACGCCTTCGTTCAGGGCCGACGCGCGCACGGCGGCGAAGATCAAGGAGGTGAATCCACACATACGCATCGGCCTCATCGGTGCGCACGTCGCGGTCGAGCCGGCGAAGAGTCTGGAGGCCGCGCCGGCGGTCGACTTCGTGGCCCGCAACGATTTCGACTTCACCATCAAGGAGGTCGCCGAGGACCGGCCCTTCGGGCAGATCAAGGGACTGTCGTGGCGCAATCCCGCGGGCACCATCGTGCACAACGAGCCGCGTGAGCCGCTCGCGGACATGGACCAGCTGCCGTGGGTAACCCCGGTCTACAAGCGCGATCTCAAGGTCGAGAATTACTTCAGCGGCTATCTCAAGCATCCGTACGTCTCGTTCTACACGGGCCGAGGCTGCAAATCGCGCTGTACCTTCTGCCTGTGGCCGCAAACCATCGCCGGCCACCGCTACCGGGTGCGCTCGGTCGAGGATGTGGTCGCGGAGATGAAGTGGGCCAAGGCGGCATTTCCGCAGGTGCGCGAGTTTTTCTTCGATGACGACACGCTCACCGACAATCTGCCGCGCGTCGAAGCGCTCGCCGTGGAGCTCGGTAAGCTCGGTGTCACCTGGTCCTGCAACGCCAAGGCCAACGTGCCGCGCAAGACGCTCGAGGTCATGAAGGACAATGGACTGCGTCTGTTTCTGGTCGGTTACGAGTCCGGCAATCAGCAGATCCTGTTCAATATCAAGAAAGGCATGCGCGTCGAGTTTGCGCGCCGTTTCACGCGCGACTGCCACGAGCTCGGCATCCTGATCCACGGCACCTTCATCCTCGGGCTGCCCGGGGAGACGCGCGAGACGATTCGCGAGACGCTCGAGTTCGCCAAGGAGATCAATCCACACACCATCCAGGTGTCGCTCGCTGCCCCCTACCCGGGCACCTTCCTCTACCGGCAGGCCAAGGAGAATGGCTGGCTGTACCAGGAGGAGAGCGAGCTGCTGACGCAACACGGCACGCAGATCGCGGCGCTCAACTACCCCCACCTGAGTCACGGCGAGATCTTCGAGGCGGTGGAGGACTTCTACCGCAAGTTCTACTTCCGCCCCTCGAAGATCGCCTCCATCGTGGCCGAGATGTTCACCAGCCCGGAGATCATGAAGCGCCGTCTGAGCGAGGGCGTGGAGTTCTTCCACTTCCTGCGCTCACGCCGGGATGCGGTGTGAGGCACTTGATCGTAACCGCCGATGATTTCGGCGCCGCGCTCGAAGTCAACGAGGCAGTCGAAGCAGCCCATTGCGATGGCGTGCTGAGCGCGGCGAGCCTCATGATCGCAGCTCCGTGCGCTCGCGATGCCATCGCGCGCGCGCGGCGCCTGCCTGCGCTGCGCGTCGGCCTGCATCTGACGCTGCTCGAGGGGCGACCGTCGTCGCCCATGGCGGCGGTGGCCCAGCTGCTGAATGCGCAGGGGACTTTTTTCTCCAGTCCGGCCGCGCTCGGCATGCGCCTGTGCGTGAGCCGCAACGCGCGACGGCAACTGGCCACGGAAATCCGGGCGCAGTTCGCCGCCTTCGCCGACAGCGGACTGACACTCGATCACTGCAATGCGCACCTGCATTTCCATCTGCACCCGCTGGTCGCCGAATTGATCGTGACGATCGGCGCCGCCTTCGGCCTGCGTGCGGTGCGCGTGCCGCTCGAGCCCCGCGACGTGCTGCGCAACATCGAGCCGTCCGCATGGCACGCATCGGCCGCACTCACGCTACCTTTTGCACTGGCACTGCGGCGGCGGCTCGTTGCCGCGAACCTGCTGGTTGCGGAGCGGACCTTCGGGTTGCGCTGGTCGGGGCAGATGACGCGTGCGCGGCTCGCCGGCATCGTGCGCCACCTTCCCGAGGGGATCAGCGAGATCTATCTTCATCCGGCCACGGGCCCGTATCCCGGCGCGGCGCGCGGCTATCGCTACACGGAGGAGCTAGAGGCGCTCACCGCAGCGGAGGTCATCGCCGCCTGCCGCAACCCCTCGGTGCGGCTCGGTGGTTACGGCGATTTTGCAGCTGCCGACTCGCCGGCTGTGCGCCTGGCAGGCCACGAGCGCGAGACATGCCGGCCGCGCATGAGAGCATGAGCTCCGTCGACGCATCGAGTCGCGCCGCATCCCTGCGGCGCGGGAGCGAGGCTCACAAAGCGCTCTTCTGCCGCACGCTGCTCGATACCCACAATCCCTACAAGCCCGCGGTGATCGACTGGCCGCAGCTCGAGAGCGACGCGCGCCTGCGGCTCGTGAGCCTGCCGATCTGGGACATTGCGGTGCAGACCGAAGGGCGCGCGCGGCTGAACGTCGCTTCCTACGCGGCGCTCATCCACGATCCGTTGCTGCGCCAGGCGGTCGAGCTCAATGCGTTCGAGGAGGGCCGGCACAAGCGCGTGCTCGCCAACATGGTCGCGGCCTATGGCATCGCGCTCGCGCCCGAGCCCGAGTACCCGGCGCCGCGCGACCCGGAATGGGCCTTCATGCTCACCGGCTACAGCGAGTGCATCGACAGCTTCTTCGCGTTTGGCCTGTTCGAATCGGCGCGGCGTTCCGGGTTCTTTCCGCCCGAGCTGGTCGACACCTTCGAGCCGGTGATGCAGGAGGAGGCGCGCCACATCCTGTTCTTCGTCAACTGGGCCGCCTGGCACCGCCGCACCATGCCGCTCTGGCGCCGTCCATGGTTCGAGCTGAAAGTGCTCGGCATATGGGCCGTGCTGGTGTGGGAGCGCATGCGGCTCGCGCGGGATGTGGGCCACGGCGTGCAGGACAACAATTTCACCCTGAGCGGTGCCACATCGGTGAGTGCAGACATCAGCGCCGCCGAGCTGATCGGGCTGTGCCTCGCCGAGAACGAGCGGCGTATGAGCGTCTACGACGAGCGCCTGTTGAGGCCGACGGCGGTGCCGGCCCTGGCGCGGCTGGCGCGGCGGCTCATGCGATGACATGAAGTTGCGCCTCGCCATTCTGGCGGCTGTCGGAGTGGCGCTCGCGCTCTATCTGGTGAGGTATGTCGGCTGGCACGCGGTGCTGCACGCGGCCGCGGCCATCGGCTGGGGCGGGTTTGCGCTCTTCTGCCTGTGTGCACTGGCGCTGTTCGTGCTGCTCGGTGCGGCCTGGCGGGTGTTACTGCGCGGCACCGAGGCGCCGCCGCTGCGGCTGCTGGTGCGCGCGCGACTGGTGCGCGATGCGGTTGCGGAGGTTCTGCCGCTGTCACAGCTCGGCGGCATCGCTCTCGGCGTGCGCGCGGCGATACTGCAGGGGCTCGCGGCGCCGCTCGCCGCGGCCTCGATGGTCGTCGATGTCACCACCGAGATGCTGGCGCAAATCGCCTATGCTGCCGGCGGCCTGCTGATCCTCGCCGCGCGCGTCCCGCGCAGCGAGCGATTGGCCTCACTCCTCAGCAGCGGCGCGCTCGGACTGGTGCTGGCGCTGCTCACGGCGGCGATCTTCATCGCGCTGCAGCGGCGCAGCGTTCAGATCACGGCGCGATTCGCCGGCAACATGCTGCGCGGCGCGGGCACAACTCTCGCGGGCTTGAGCACTGCACTGGAGACGATCCATCGGTCGCCGGTGCGGGTGGCGCTTTCGGCGGCCCTGCATCTGGTCGCGTGGATCGGCAACGGCGCGGCGGTCTGGCTGGGCTTTCGCCTGATCGGCTCACACATCGATGTGGCGGCCGTGATCGCCATCGAGAGCATCGTGTACGCCATACGCAGCGCTGCGGCGTTCATCCCCAACGCGCTCGGAGTGCAGGAAGGCGCTTACCTCCTGCTCGCGCCGCTCTTTGGCCTCGGCACCGATACCGCACTGGCCATATCGGTGCTCAAGCGGGCACGCGATGTCGCGATCGGCGTGCCGGTGCTGCTGCTGTGGCAGGCGGCGGAAGGTCGGCACGCGCTGCGTCGCACCGCGGGGCCGCAAACCAGGAACGGCGACGCTCAGTGAGCAGCCAGGCGTAACGCGAACGATACGCCCACATCGTTCCCTACCTGATCGGTCGCCTTCCAGTCGCCCTGACCCACGCCGTAGTCCAGCCGCCGCAGACTCGTCTTGCCGCTCATGTAGCCTGCGGGTGCGCCATTCTCGCTGGCCGCCTTGAAGGTGAAGGGTAGGTGTGCATCGCGCGTCACGCCGCGGATGGTGAGCTTGCCGATGGCGTCGTAACCCGCAGCGGTGCGCTCGATTTTGGCCGCGGCGAAGTGCGCTTGCGGAAACTTCGCCACGGCGAGCAGATCGGCGCTGCGCAGCGTATCGTCGCGCTCCTGATCGCCGGTGTCGACTGAATTGGTCTCGATGGTGACATCCAGGCGGCTGGCCGCGAGGTTGTCGGACGAAAAGTCGAGGCTCACCTGCAAGGTCCTGAAGCGTCCCTTGTTGTGCGCTCCGGCCTGCAGGAAGTTGAATTCGAGCGAGCTCCTGGCGGGATCGAGCACGTAATGGGTCACAGCGGGCGCATCGGCGGCCGCCGCGCGCGCGGCGAGCAACGCGGTCGCGAGCAACGGGGCGCGCACGCTGCTGGTGACGATCATGCCTTCGGTCCTTGACGCGTGGTGGTGAAAGGCAGCATGCGGCGCAATACATCATCGCGGAGCATGAAGTGATGCTTGAGCGCGGCTAGCACATGCAGCGCGACGACCGCCGCCAATACCCAGGCCAGTGCCTCGTGCGTGGTCAACAGCGCCGCATACAGGGATTTGTTCTTGGGCACCAGATCCGGCAGCGTGAAGAACCCGAACCAGCTCACCGGGAACCCACGTGCGGACGACATCGTCCAGCCGGAGAGCGGCATGGCGAACAGCAGCACGTACAACGCCGCGTGCGTGAAGCGTGCGAGCAGGCGCTCGTACGGCTTGAGTGTCGTCGGCAGGAGCGGCGTCAGATTGAGTGAGCGCCACAACAGTCGCAGGATAACCAGCATGAGGATAGTGATGCCGACGGATTTATGCCGCGCCAGCAGCGCGAGCTTCTTTGCGCCCGGTGGCAAATCATCCGCCAGGCTCGCGAGCGTCACCTGTACGATGACCAGGGCGACGATGAGCCAGTGGAACAGCTGGGACAGCACGCCCCAGCGATGTCTGGTGTTGCGCAGTGGCATGCCGGCAAGCTTATGCGGCTGAGTTCACCTTGGAAACTCCCGCTCGCCGCGGCGCTGTTTCTGGCGATGCTCAGCGGTTGTCCGCGTCCCGAACGGAATGTGCCGCCTGCGCCGCAAACCGTGGCCCCAGGCACTGCCGCACCGGGCGTTCCAGCGGTGCCAGCGCCGCACCTGGGAACACCTCACGAGATCCTGCCGCAGCAGTCACTGCTCACCGTGCTCGTCTACCGCGCTGGCGCCCTGGCGAGCGCCGGTCACAACCATGTCATCGCCTCGCACGATCTGAGCGGCACGATCTACGTGCCACAGCAGATCATGCAGAGCAGCTTTGAGATTCACATCCCCGTGGCCACGCTCACGGTCGATGAGGCCGCGCTGCGCGCGCAGCAACCCGCCGCCGAGTTTCCTGCGGACGTCCCGGACGGAGCGAAGCAGGGGACACGTCACAACATGCTCGGTGAAGCGCTGCTCGATGCGCAGCACAACCCGGAGATCGTGCTGCAGTCGCTGCAGCTGACGCCCTCCGGCGGCACGGCAGATTCCAGCGCGGTGCTGGCGCACGTGCAGAGCTCGGTGCGCGGGCAGCTGCGCACCTTCACGGTGCCGGTGCGTTACCGGCTCACCGGGAACGGGAAGGTGGAAGCCTCGGGCGAACTTGCGCTGCGTCAGACTGATCTCGGCCTGACGCCCTTCAGCGCCATGCTCGGTGCGCTGCAGGTGCAGGACGAGATGCGAGTGAGCTTTCACATCGTTGCGCAGGCGGCGCCGCGCGCCGCTGCACCCGCGGGCTCTCCCTAGAGGCTGCCGCTACAGGCTTCAGTCGGCAGCTTCCAACAGCAGCAGCGGGGTACTTCCCGGGGCTTCGAGCAGCGCACTGCCGCCCGCCGCCTGCACTCGCGCCGGTGCAGCGGCGAGCTCGAAGCCGCGCGCACGCAGACGGTCGAGACGCGCCGGCATATCCGCGGCGTGGAACACCAGCATCGCTCTGGCGCACACCTGGGGTGAGTGGAAAGCCAGGTCGAGGTGGTCGCTGGTGAGTGTCAGGTGCGGGTAGGGCGACTGCGCCTCCTCCGCCGCGACGAATCCGAGCGGCTCCCAAAAGGCCTGAGCGACCGGGAAATCCGCCGCCGGCAGGCTGAGTTCGGCGAAGTCTCCACAGAGCGAGACCTCGGTCGGGCCACGCGCCACCGGCGAGTAGGTACGCGCCTCGAGTATGGCAACCTCCTGCCCGCAGGGGTCGCTGAACCCGATCTCGTTGAAAACTTCCTCGCCCGTGTGGCAGCGGGACAGATGGACGCCGGCGGCGGCGAAGGTGGCGACGGTGCCGGCGACCCCGGGGCGTACGAAGGTCAGGATGGGCGATGCCCCAACACGTTGATGCAGCCCGATGAACAGGCGCCCGTCGGTGAGCACCCCGTAAGAATGGGTGAAGGTGTCGGTGGTCGTCGCCTGGCTGAATCCGAGGCGCTCGTAGAACTCGACGGCGCTGCGCACCTCGGCTACCGCGACGCTGAACTCGTGGAAGGTTCCCGCGAGCGGCAGCGCAGCGTGCGACATCACGCAGGCGCGCCGTGCGCGGTGCCCGGCAGGTGTGAACGCAGTCCCTGCGTCCAGCTCTGGCAACGCTGCGCAACCAGATCCGCCAGGCAGTGAGCGTGAGGCGTGCCGGCGTTGAGTGCCGGAACGTACTCGAAGCGCTGGCCGCCGGCCTGCATGAAGAGAGCGCGGTTCTCGATGGCGATCTCTTCGAGAGTCTCCAGGCAATCGACGGCGAACCCTGGACATACCACGGTGACTTCGTGCACACCGCGCGCGGGCATGGCGGCGAGCGTGGTCTGCGTATAGGGCCTGAGCCATTGCGCAGGTCCAAAGCGCGACTGAAAGCTCACGCTCCACTCACCTTCCTGCAGGAGCAGCTCGTCAGCGAGTAACCGCGCACTCGCGTGGCAGCGCTTGTGATAGGGATCGCCCCGCCGCGCGTAGCGCTCTGGTATGCCGTGAAACGACATCAGCAGGTGTGGCGTACGGCCGTGCGCCTTCCAGTGCGCCACGATGCTCGCGCGCAGCGCCTCGATGTAACCCGGATGATCGTGATAGTCGGCGACCAGCTGCAGGTCGGGCAGCCAGCGCAGGCGGCGCAACGCGGCACTCACCTGGTCGAAGGCCGCTCCGGTGGTCGCGCCACAGTATTGCGGAAACAGCGGCAGTACCAGCAGCCGCTGTGCACCGCCTTCACGCAGTCGCTCGAGCGCGGCGGCGATGTGCGGGCTGCTGTAGAGCATGCCCACCTCGACCTGCAGCGGCGCGAGCATGCGCTGCGCCAACACGCCGGCGAGCTCGACGCGCAATCTCAAAGTGAGCTCGCGCAGCGGCGATCCGGCCTGTGTCCAGATACGCCGGTACTTGCGTGCGATGCGGCGTGGACGGAAGGGAAGGATCACGCCATACAGCAGTGGCAACCACAACGCTCGCGGTAGCTCCACCACGCGCCGGTCCGCGAGAAAGCGCGCGAGGAATGCGCGCACCGCTGCAGGCTCCGGCGCCTCCGGCGTGCCGGAGTTGACCAGCAGGATGCCGATGCGTTCGGTGCTCAAGCCAGGCCGACGCACACGAATTTCAGCTCCGTGTAGTCGAGGATGCCGTATTTTGAGCCTTCGCGGCCGATACCAGACTCCTTGACGCCGCCAAAAGGTGCGACCTCGGTCGAGAAGATTCCGGTGTTGAGGCCGATCATGCCGTACTCGAGCGCCTCCGCGACTCGCCACGAGCGCGCCAGATCGCGCGTGTAGAAGTAGGCAGCCAGGCCGAACTCCGTGTCGTTGGCCATGCGGATGGCGTCCTGCTCGGTCTCGAAGCGGAACAGCGGCGCGATCGGTCCGAAGGTTTCCTCGCGAGCCATGCGCATCGCCGGCGTCACCTCGGTCACCACGGTGGGCTCGAAGAAGGTTCCGCCTAGCGCGTGACGGCGCCCGCCGAGCGCAACACGTGCGCCCTTGGCGAGGGCGTCGGCAATGTGCTCCTCCACCTTGGCGAGGGCAGCCGCATCGATGAGTGGCCCCTGATCGGTGGGTCCCTTGAGTCCGTCACCCACGCGCAGCTGCGCGACCGCGTGCACGAGCTTGCGCGAGAAGGCTTCGTACACCGGAGCCTGGACCAGCAGGCGATTGGCGCACACGCAGGTTTGGCCGCTGTTGCGGTACTTGCTGGCGATGGCGCCGGCGACCGCGGCGTCGAGGTCCGCGTCCTCGAAAACGATGAACGGCGCATTGCCGCCGAGCTCCATGGTGAGCTTCTTCACCGTACCGGCGCACTGCGCCATGAGCTTCTTGCCGATGGCGGTCGAGCCGGTGAAGGTGACCTTGCGGACCGCCGGGTTGGCGGTGAGCTCGCCGCCGATGGCCGCGGCATCGACGCCGGTGACCACATTGAGCACGCCGGCCGGGACCCCGGCACGCGCGGCGAGCGCCGCCGCGGCGAGCGCCGAGTACGGCGTCTGGCTCGCAGGCTTCACGACTATGCTGCAGCCGGCGGCGAGCGCCGGAGCCGCCTTGCGCGTGATCATCGCCAGCGGAAAATTCCACGGCGTGATGGCGGCGACGACGCCGACCGGCTGTCGCAGTACGAGCAGGCGCCGGTCGGCCTGATGCGTGGGTATGATGTCGCCATAGAGGCGTTTGCCCTCCTCGGCGAACCATTCGATGAAGGCGGCGCCGTAAGCGATCTCACCCTTGGCTTCCGCGAGCGGCTTGCCCTGTTCGGCCGTCATGAGCGTCGCGAGATCTTCCTGGTGCGCCATCAGCAGCTCGTACCAGCGGCGCAGGATCGCGGCCCGTTCCTTGGCGGTGAGCGCGGCCCAGGGCGGAAATGCCCGTGACGCCGCTTCGATCGCGCTGCGCGTCTCGGCGATGCCCATGTCCGGCACGGTGCCGAGCGGCTCGCGGGTCGCGGGATTGACGACCGCATGCGTCGCGCCACTCGCCGCGTCGAGCCACTTGCCGCCAATGAACGCGCGGGTGCGCAGCAGATCCGGATCGCGCAGTTTCATGAATCGGACTCTCCGGTTGAAATACGCGCATCGCCGCGGGCGCGCACCACATGAAGCTCGAAGAACTCGAGTGTGCGCGCGCGCGCCAGCGCCGCCGCCTGCGGGTGGTAGCTCGGGCGCTGCTCGCAGTTGAAGCCGTGGCCGGCGCCCTCGTAGGTATACACGGGCGCCTGCGGATAGGCGGCGCGAATCCGCTCGACGTCGGCGAGTGGGATGCTCTCGTCTTCGGTGCCGAAGTGATACATCACCGGGCAGCGCGGTCTTCTCTCCAGGTAGTTCACGACCTTCCCGTAGTACACGACGGCGCATGCAACCGGCAGCTCACACGCTGCGAGGTACGCCTGGGTCCCGCCCCAGCAGTAACCCACCGCGCCCGCGCGGCCGGAGTGTTTCACCACCGCAAGCGCCGCGGCGAGGTCGCGCCTGGTGGCGTCCGCGTCGAGCTGTTTGACATAGCCGATGCCCTGCTGCCGGTCTGCCGGAGCGTAGCCGAGCTCGATGCCGCGGCGCACCCGGTCGAACAGCGCCGGAGCGATCGCCGTGTACCCTTGCGCGGCAAACTGATCGGTCACCGTGCGGATATGGCTGTTGATGCCGAAGATCTCCTGGATCACCAGCAGCGCGCCGCGCGGGCGCTGCGGCGCCGGCGCGAGCCAGGTCTGAAACTCGTGGCCGTCGCGCGCCATGATGGTGGTGAATTGGCCCATAGGGTGGCATTCTAACGCGCCGCGCCAGCGGAGGGATTCATGCTCGTCGGATCCGTCACAAAGCGGGTCGCCATCGTCGGTGGCGTACGAATTCCATTCGCGCGCTCGTATTCCGTTTACGCCGCGGCCAGCAACCAGGACATGCTCACCGCCGCGTTCCGCGCCGTGGTGGAGCGTTTCCGACTCCAGGGCGAGCGGCTCGGCGATGTGGCCGCCGGTGCCGTCATCAAGCACTCGCGCGACTACAGCCTGGTGCGCGAGTGCGTGCTCGGTAGCGGCCTCGACCCGCACACACCGGGGCTCGACATGCAGCGTGCGTGTGGTACGAGCCTCGAAGCCACCATCACCATTGCCAACAAGATCGCGCTCGGGCAGATCGAGGCTGGCATCGCCGGCGGCACCGACTCGATCAGCGATGCGCCGGTCGTGTACCCACGCTCGTATCAGCAGCTGCTGCTGCAGAGCTACCGCGGGCGCACTGCCTGGCAGCGCATCGCGCCGTGGTTCGGCCTGCGACCGAAGCACTTCAGGCCCGTCCTGCCCGCGGTGATCGAGCCGCGCACCGGACTCTCCATGGGACAGAGCGCCGAGCTCATGGCCAAGCGCTGGCAAGTGACGCGTGCCGAGCAGGATCAGCTCGCCTACGACAGTCACGTGAAGGCCGCGAGTGCGTGGCACACGGGCTTCTATGATGATCTGGTCGTGCCTTACCTCGGCCTCAAGACCGACAACAACGTGCGCGCAGACACCTCGCTCGAGAAGCTCGCGCGCCTGCGTCCGAGCTTCGATACCGCTGGCACGCTCACCGCGGGCAACAGCACTCCGCTCACCGATGGCGCGAGTGCGGTGCTGCTCGCGAGTCCCGAGTGGGCCGCGCAGCGCGGCCTCCCGGTGCTCGCGCACATCAGTTACGGCAAGGTATGGGCGGTGGATTTCGTCGGCGGCAAGGAGGGGCTGTTGATGGCGCCCACCTATGCCGTGGCGGCCATGCTGCGCGATGCGGGTGTGACACTGCAGGACTTCGATTATTACGAGCTACACGAAGCGTTCGCGGCACAGGTGCTGTGCACGCTCAGGGCATGGGAATCGGCGGAGTATTGCCGCGACGTGTTGGGACTGGCGGAACCGCTCGGCAGCATCGACCGTGCGAAGCTCAACGTGAAAGGCGGCAGTGTCGCGCTCGGGCACCCCTTTGCCGCCACCGGCACGCGCATCGTCGCCACCCTGGCCAAGCTGCTCGCGGGCGATGCCAACTCGAAACGTGGACTGATCTCGGTATGCACGGCAGGTGGCATGGGGGTCACCGCCATTTTGGAGCGCTCAACATGAGTATGCGAAGCACGCAGGCCGCGGTCATCGCGGCGGTAATGACGACGGCCGGGCTCGCTTGCGCAACGGCGGCGAATGCGGCATCCACCGACTTCCAGAGCGCGCTACGCGACTATCGCGCCGGCAACTTCGATGCCGCGCGTACGCAGTTCCTGTCGCTCGCGGAGCTCGGCAACTGCTCGGCGCAATTCAACCTCGCCGCCATGGCGCTGCACGGAGAGGGGGGTGCCAGGGATCCCGGCAACGGCGCCGGCTGGCTGCAGGCCGCCGCCGGTAACGGCTGCAGCGACCTCGTGGGCAACCACCTCGCGGGCCTTACCGCGAAGCTGACCGCGCAGGAGGCAGGCGCGGCCGCAGCCATCATGGCGCGTTATGGTCCTCAGGTGCTCGAGGCGCAGGGTGTAGTGAACCCTGAGTTCATCTGTCCCGACATCACGCAGCCGAGCGCGGTCGGAGCGACCGCGGCGGAGACACCAGTCGCGGCGCGTGGGAAGCGCCAGCCGGCGCTCGTAATCACAGCATTGACCGTGGGCGCCGACGGGCGTGCACGCGATCCGGAGGTGTTGTTCGCGCTGCCAAACGATCCTTTTGCGGCGGCGGCGGTCGAGGCCTGGCTGAATTCGTACTTCACTCCCGCGCAACGCGCCGGCAGCGCGGTGCCGGCGCGCCTGCAGGCGAGGACGCTGTTCGCAGATCCTGCGCCGCTCGCCGACGCCGAGATCATTCGCACGGCCCGTCCCGCAGCGGAGACCGGTGATCCCGCGGCGGCGTACCTGGTCGGGCTCACCGCGCTACACGACTCCTCGGTCGGCGTCTCGAAGGCTCGCGCAAAGGAGCTGATACTCGGCGCGGCGCGCGAGGGCAACGCGGATGCGCAGTACTGGGTCGGCAGCCAGCTGCGTGCCAGTGCTACCTGTCACCCGCGCGCGGACGGTGCAGTGTGGTTGCGCCACGCGGCGGATGGCGGCAACGCCGCTGCACAACTGGTGCTCGCTCAGGATCTGCTCGCCGGAAGGCCGAGCGCTGCGCAGACCGCACGAGCGAGGTCGCTGCTCGCGCAGGCGGCCCGCGCCGACAGCTATTACGTCCGCAAGCACGTCGTTGCGCTGCTCGCGACCTCGCCGGTCGATGCCGTGCGCGACCCGCACGCGGCGCTCGAGCTCGCCCGGCAGCTGGCGGCGGGAGCCATCA
>Ga0070714_100000759_pt1 | contig 22857 bp, 23 predicted proteins | sample LARL83metaG_FD_65450 | JGI IMG/M metagenome (GOLD analysis project Ga0070714, IMG submission 65450) | Corn, switchgrass and miscanthus rhizosphere microbial communities from Kellogg Biological Station, Michigan, USA - LAR L8-3 metaG | ecosystem: Host-associated > Plants > Roots > Rhizosphere ... | reverse complement strand
GGAGTGCCTGGCCTGCGGCAAGCGCTTCACGACCTACGAGCGGATCGAGACCGTGCCCTTCTACGTCATCAAGAAGGACGGGCGGCGCGAGGACTTCGACCCCCAGAAGCTCTTCACCGGCCTGAAGAAGGCGACCGAGAAACGCGAGATCTCGCCCGATAGGCTGCGCGCGATCGTGGACGAGATCGAGGCGGACCTGCGCCAGTCCGGCCGTGCCGAGATCCCGTCCGAGGAGATCGGCGAGATGGTCATGGAACGCCTGCGCGACCTCGACGAGATCGCGTACATCCGCTTCGCGTCGGTCTACCGCGAGTTCAAGGACCTGCAGCAGGTGCGCCAGGAGATAGAGCGGGTACTGACCCCGGGGAAGCGCTCGAAGTAGATTCCCCTCCCCTTCGGGGAGGGTAGGGAGGGGCCGTGGCGCTGGCGGATCGCTTGGCCGAAGTCCGACACGAGGTCCCGACCGCCGTGACCATCGTCGCCGTCACCAAGGGCCGCAGCCTCGCCGACTGCCGGGCGGCGCTGGCTGCCGGACTCACCGACCTCGGCGAGAACCGCGTGCAGGAAGCGCTGCCGAAGATCGACGCGCTGCCCGAAGCCCGCTGGCACCTGGTCGGCCACCTGCAGGCGAACAAGGCGCGCCACGCGGGTCGCTTTGCGTTGGTGCAGTCGATCGACTCGCTGGCCATCGCCGAGGCCGTCGCCCGGCACGCCCCCGGTCATCCCTGCCTGCTACAGGTGAACACCTCGCGAGAGCCGCAGAAGCACGGCTGCGAGCCAGAAGGGGCCGTCGATCTGGCAGCCCAGATCGGCCAGCTGCTCGACCTGCGGGGGCTGATGTGCATCGGCCCGGCCGGAGCCGACCCGGCGCCGGCTTTCACTCTGCTCAGGCAGCTGCGGGAGCAGGCCCAGGAGCAGCTCGGCACGCAGCTGCCCATCCTCTCCATGGGCATGAGCGACGACTGGCGGCAAGCTCTGGCCGCCGGAAGCTCGATGCTACGATTGGGCCGCTTCCTCTTCTCTTAGGAGCTGTTGCGCCCATGATCGGACCCGGCACCCTCATCTCAATCCTGTGCTACGCGCTACTCGCGGCGATCCTCGTGCGCATTGTTTTCAGCTATGTCGAGGGCCCGTTCCCGAAGAACACGCTGCACCGGCTGGCCTTCGACCTGACCGAGCCGTTCCTGCGGCCGATCCGCAACGTGCTGCCGCCGACGGCCGGCTTCGACTTCTCGCCGACGATCGTGATGATCGTTCTCTTCCTGATCATCAGCCTGGTTCACTGACCGTGCTCGACGAGGTCAATCCCAAGGTCAGCTTTCCACGCCTGGAAGAGGAGATCCGGGACTACTGGCAGTCCGACGGCACCTTCCAGGCCAGCCTCGACCTGCGCCAGGGCCGGCAGCGTTTCGTGTTCTACGAGGGCCCGCCGACGGCCAACGGGCGGCCCGGCACCCATCACATCCTCGCGCGCGCGTTCAAAGATCTCTTCGGCCGCTATAAGACGATGCGCGGCTACTTCGTGGAGCGCAAGGCGGGCTGGGACACACATGGGCTGCCCGTCGAGCTCGAGGTCGAGAAGAAGCTCGGCATCAGCGGCAAGCAGCAGATCGAGGAGTTCGGCATCGCCGAGTTCAACCGGCTGTGCCGGGAGAGCGTGCACGAGTACGTGGGCGACTGGCGCGCGTTCAGCGAGCGGATGGCCTTCTGGCAGGACTACGACGACGCCTACTGGACCTACCGGCCGGACTACATCCAGTCGGTCTGGTGGGCGCTGGGCGAGCTCTGGGACCAGAACCTGATCTACAAAGGCTTCCGCGTCGCTCCCTACTGCCCGCGCTGCATGACGCCCCTCTCCAGCCACGAGCTGGCGCAGGGCTACCGAGACGACGTGGAGGACCCGAGCCTCTTCGTCCGCTTCCGGCTGAAGCGCGACCCGAGCACCTCGCTGCTGGCCTGGACCACGACGCCGTGGACCCTGCCGGGCAACGTCGCGCTGGCGGTTGACGAGGACTCCACCTACGCCGTCGTCAGGCTGGGCGATGAGAACCTGATCCTCGCGGAGGCGCGACTGGGCTTGCTCCAGGGCGACTACGAGGTCGTCGAGAGGCTGCCGGGCCGCGACCTGGTCGACCTCGACTACGAGCCGCTCTACCCGTACTCGGTACCGGCTGAGGGTCGGGCGCACTACGTCGTGGCCGCGGACTTCGTCTCGATGGAAGAGGGCACGGGCATCGTCCACACGTCGGCCCTCTACGGCGCCGACGACCTGCGCCTCTGCCAGCAGAAGGGCATCCCCTTCCGCCACACGGTGGACCTGCGCGGCCGCTTCTACGACTACGTCGACAAGTTCGCGGGCCTCTGGGTCAAGGAGGCCGATCCGAAGATCACGGCCGATCTCGAGGAGCGCGGCCTGCTCTACGAAGCGGGGACCATCAAGCACACGTATCCGTTCTGCTGGCGCTGCCAGACGGCGCTGATCTACTACGCGCTCGACAGCTGGTACATCCGCACGACCCAGCGCAAGGACGAGCTGGTCGAGAACAACCTCCGCACCAACTGGACGCCCGCGCACATCAAGACCGGCCGCATGGGCGACTGGCTCGACAACAACGTGGACTGGGCGATCTCGCGTACGCGCTACTGGGGCACGCCGCTGCCGTTCTGGCTCTGCACGCAGTGCGACAACTCGCGCTGCGTGCGCTCAGCCGAGGAGATCGGCCTGCCGCCGGACGCCGACCTGCACCGGCCCACCATCGACGAGGTCATCCTCACCTGCAATCAATGCGGGAGCGAGATGCGTCGCGTCGCGGAGGTGCTGGACGCGTGGTTCGACTCCGGCGCGATGCCGTTCGCCCAGCGCGGCTATCCGCGGCAGAACGAGGACCTGTTTCGGGAGACGTTCCCCGCCGATTTCATCTCGGAGGCGATGGACCAGACGCGCGGCTGGTTCTATTCGCTGCTCGGTGAGTCGACCCTGCTGTTCGAGCAGAACTCGTATCAGAACGTGATCTGCCTCGGCCTCGTGGTGGCCGAGGACGGCGGGAAGATGAGCAAGTCGCGGGGCAATGCGCTCGACCCGAACTACATCTTCGAGCACTTCGGCTCGGACGCCATCCGCTGGTTCTTCTACACGTCCAGCGCGGTCGGCGAGAACTACCGCACCGGCGACAAGACGCTGCAGGAGGTGGTTCGGCAGTTCCTGCTGACGCTCTGGAACGTGTACTCGTTCTTCGTCACCTATGCGCGCATCGACGGCTTCCAGCCCGACGCCCGCGAGCAGGTGCCGCTCGGCGAGCGGCCGGTGCTCGACCGCTGGTTGATCTCACGCCTGAACGGGCTCATCGGAACGGTCACGTCGGAGCTGGACCTCTACCACGTCAACGAGGCGGCACGCCCCGTCCAGGCCTTCATCGACGACCTCTCCACGTGGTACGTGCGGCGCTCGCGCCGGCGGTTCTGGAAGTCGGAGTCGGACCTCGACAAGCTGGCCGCCTACCAGACTCTGCACACCTCGCTGACCACGCTGGCGCGGCTGCTGGCGCCGTTCACGCCGTTCATCGCCGAGGCCGTCTACCGCAACCTCAGCGGCGAGCGCAGCGTGCACCTGGCCGACTTCCCGCAGGCCGAGGAGGGGCACCGCGACCTGGAGCTGGAGCGCCAGATGGCCGAGGCGCGGCGCCACGTCGAGGCGGGCCTCGCCGCCCGCGACGCCGCCCGCATCAAGGTGCGCCAGCCGCTGCGGCGACTCGATCTGCCGGGTGAGCCGCTGCCCGCGGACATCCTGGCGATCATCCGCGAGGAGCTCAACGTCAAGGAGGTCGCGTTCGGCGCCGCCGAGGTGAGGCTGGACACCGAGCTGGACGACGAGCTGCGCCTCGAGGGGCTGGCGCGCGACTTCGTGCGCAACGTCCAGGAGCTGCGCCGGAAGGGAGGGTTCCGAATCGAGGACCGGATCGAGACCGCGTGGGACGGCGACGGGATGGTCGCGCGGGCGGTCGAGACCTGGGGCGATTACATCGCGGCGGAGACGCTCTCCGACGAGCTGCGGCGCGGTCGCGCCGCCGGTCTCGAGGTGGAGTCGGAGATCAAGCTCGAAGGAGAGCCGATCTGGCTCGGGCTCAAGCGATCCAGCGCGCAGGGGTGAGACAGCTGTCCACACCGCACGATGTCGCGTCCTGGTGCGCCAGATGCTAGGAGGCGACGAGGACCGCAGTGCGCGTATCCGGCATACGCGCGCGAGGACCACAGGAGCCGACGACGCAGATGGCACGCCAGGACGTCGGCAGCGTCGGTGGGGCACGGCTGTCTCACCCCTGACGGTTACGCGGCCGCAGGTCGTCTTCGCGGTGCTTGCCGTGCTGGTCTTCGTGGCAGACCGGATCACGAAGGCCATCGTGGCCGGCTCCGTCCCGCTCGGCGAGGAGGTCCCGGCGGTCGACCACTTCCTCTGGATCACGCACGTGCAGAACTCGGGAGCCGCCTTCGGTTTCGCGCCCTTCGGGTCGATCTTCTTCCTGATCGTGTCGATCGTGGTGTCGATCGCGCTGGTTGCCTACGTGATCCGCGAGCGAGGGACGATGTACACGGACGCGACGCTCGGCCTGGTGCTCGGAGGCACTGTCGGCAACGCCTACGACCGCGTGCTCCACGGCTCGGTGACGGACTTCTTCACCGTGCACTGGTGGCCGGTGTTCAACGTCGCCGACAGCGCGATCTCGGTCGGCGTCCTGCTCCTGGTGCTGGCTCAGCTGGTGACAAGGAAGCCCGACTGACCAGGCTCGTCGCGGACGCGGCGCACCCGCGCCTGGACCGCTTCCTCGCCGAGACGGCGCCCGAGCTGTCGCGCAGCTCGGCGGCCAGGCTGCTCCGCGAGGGCCTCGCGACGATCAACGGCCACACCGCGCGCCCGTCGGACCGGGTGGCCGCAGGCGATGTTGTAGAGTTCCACGCGCCTGCCCCGACTTCGCTCCTGCCGGCGCCGGAGCAGATCCCGCTCGAGGTGCTTTACGAGGACGAGGACTTCCTGGTGGTCGTGAAGCCGGCAGGCATGGTGGTGCACCCTGCTCCCGGCCACAGCTCCGGCACGCTCGTGCACGCACTGTTGGGTCGGGGAGGCAGCTGGTCGAGCGCCGGCGGCGAGGCGCGGCCGGGTATCGTGCACCGGCTGGACCGCGGCACCTCCGGTCTCATGCTGGCCGCTCGCAATGACGCCGCGCACCGCGGTCTGGCCGCGCAGCTGGCAATGCGTTCCCTGTCCCGCACCTACCTCGCGATCGTGCGCGGCCATCCGCGGTCGGAGGCCGGGGCGGTCGAGGGCGCGATCGGGCGCGACCCGCGCGATCGCAAGCGCATGGCGGTCGTCAAGCACGGCCGCGCGGCGCGAACCCGGTATCGAGTCCTGGAGACGCGGGCCGGCTACAGCCTGCTCGAGCTCGACCTCGACACCGGGCGCACTCACCAGATCCGCGTCCACCTGACGGCGCTCGGGCACCCGGTGGCCGGCGATGCCGACTACGCGGGCCGGCGCCCAGGCGAACCAGCGCGGCCCATGCTGCATGCGACGCGTCTGCGCCTGGTGCATCCGTCCACGGGCGAACAGCTGGAGTTCTCAGCGCCGCCGCCGCCGGACTTCACCGCGTACTGGGAGTCGCTCGCGGCGTGAGCGTGCACCCCGGCCTGCTCTTTGTGATCTCGGGCCCCAGCGGGGTGGGGAAGGACGCGCTGGCGACGGCCCTGCTGCAGCGCGACACCGGCCTGCGGTACTCGGTGAGCTACACGACCCGGCCGCGCCGCGACTACGAGGTCAACGGCGTCCACTACCACTTCGTGAGCCGCGATGTGTTCGAGGCGATGGCCGCCGAGGACCGCTTCCTGGAGTTCGCGGAGTACAACGGCAACCTCTACGGCACGCTCCGCGCATTCGTCGAGGACAGCCAGCGGCAGGGTCTCGATGTCATCTTGAAGATCGAGGTGAAGGGCGCCGAGCACGTGCGGAAGCGCCGGCCGGACGCGATCTCGATCTTCATCGCTCCTCCGTCGCTCGAGACCCTGATCGAGCGGCGCCACGAGCGAGGCGACGCCGAGAGCCGCCTGAGCGCCGAAGATCGCCAGCGGATCGCCGAAGGCGAGCTGGCCGAGGCCGGCAAGTACGACCATGTGGTCGTGAACGACGACTTCGAGCACGCCGTCAGGGAGCTGCAGCGGATCATCGGGGCGGAGCGCGCCAAGCGTTTCGAGGCCCAGGTCTGATGCCCATCGACCCCGCCCCCGTCGCTGAGCTGCTCCGGGGGCGCCGCCTGCTCGTCTGCGTCGCCGGCGGCATCGCCGCCTACAAGGTCGCCGACCTCGTGTCGCAGCTGGCGCAGGCCGGCGTTGACGTGCGGGTCGCAATGACGAGCTCGGCGCGTCGGTTCGTGGGTCCGCCGACCTTCCACGGCCTGTCGGGGCATCCGGTCGCGACCGACCTCTTCGCCCCGGAGGGTCAACCCGAGCCGCACGTTGAGCTGGGCGACTGGGCGGAGCTGATCCTGGTCGCGCCGGCGACCGCCAACCTCGTCGGTCGCCTGGCCGCGGGCGAGTCGGCGGACCTTGTCTCCGCGACCGTGCTGGCGGCCCGCTGCCCGGTGGTGATCGCGCCGGCGATGAACGATGCCATGTGGGCTAAGCCGGTGGTGCAGGAGAACGTCGCGCGGCTGCGCGAGCTGCAGTTCGCGATCGTCGATCCCGAGTCGGGCCGCCTCGCCAGCGGGCACTCCGGGGCTGGGCGGCTGGCCTCGGCCGAGGCCATCTTCGCCGCGCTCGAAGGCGCCTGGCGCACGACCCACGACCTGGCCGGCCGTCGTGTCGTGGTCAGCGCCGGCGGCACCCGCGAGCCGATCGACCCGGTGCGCTTCATCAGCAACTACTCCAGCGGAAAGATGGGGTTCGCCGTCGCGGCCGCCGCCGCCGATCGCGGGGCGGACGTGGCCCTGGTGAGCTCCGCCCAGCACACGTCGCATGTCGGCGTGCGCGCGGTGTCGGTGGAGACGGCTGAGGAGATGCTGGCCACGCTGCGGGTCGAGGTGACCGGCGCCGACCTGCTGGTTATGGCTGCCGCGGTCGCGGACTACCGCCCGGCCCGCACCGCCACCGGCAAGATCAAGCGCGAGGGCCAGGCAAAGCTCGTCCTCGAGCTGGAGCAGAACCCCGACCTGGTGGCCGAGCTGTCGCGCGAACCCGGCTCCGAGGCGACCTTCAAGGTCGGCTTCGCGGCCGAAGATCGCGACCTCGAAGAGCGGGCGGTCGAGAAGATCGCGCGGAAGGGCCTCGACGCGATCGTCGCCAACGACATCAGCCGCAAGGACATCGCCTTCGGCAGCGACTACAACGCGGGCGTGCTGCTCTTCCGTGGCGGCGAGCGCCACGAGTTCGAGCGCATGACCAAGCGTGAGCTGGCCGACCGGCTCCTGGATCTCGTCAAGGACAGGCTCCGTTGAGACCGCGCCGCGTCGCGGCGCTGGTCGTGCTGCTGGTCACCGCGTGCTCTTTCGGAGGGACGCCGAGGGCGGCCGCACCACCGGCGAAACCGAGCATCGTGAGCTGGCTGCAGCGCCTGGACCGTGATGGCGTCGACTTCTCGATCACGACGCGGGCCCCCGGCGCGCCCGTGGCTCAGCTGAGCGCCACCGGTCACCTGAAGGAGGGCGAGATCGAGATGGACGCGGGCTCGGCCCACCTGGTCCTCTACGACGGCGTGCTCTACGGCGCGCCGGTCGGGAGCTCCAAGTGGATCGAGATGAGGGCCGACCCGGTCAACTTCCTGTGGGCGAGCGCGCGGCTCAGCCTGGTTTGGGAGTCGCTCCTGCTCAGCCGGTCTTCGGCGTCGCCATTCGCGCTCCCGCACGACCAGGTCCTGGTCCTGGCGGGCGCCCTGAAGGCCGCGCGCGGTGAGGTCCGCATCCCCGTGTCGCTCGGGCGCGTGGAGGTGGTGCTGGATACCTCGGACAGCGTCTGGACCGCGGGCGAGGCCGACGCGGCCGGCGTGCAGCCGCCGGTCACCGCCACGCCCGGCAACGTGCTCACCCTGCTCGGCGCGGGCACTCCGGCGTGACCCTCTACGCCGAGGTCGCGGTGGAGGCGGCGCGGTCGGCGTCGCTGGCCGAGACCTACTCCTACGAGGTGCCGGCCGGCCTCGACGTGGTTCCCGGTCACCGCGTTTTCGTGCCCTTCGGTCGGCGGCGGATCCGCGGCTATGTGACGGCGGTGACCACGGATGCGCCGGGTATGGAGGTGAAGCCGATCGAGTCGGCCGATCCGGACGCGCTGCTCCTGCCGCACCAGGTGGAGCTGGCGAAGGCGATGGCTCTGCACTACTGGGCGCCGCTGATCGACTGCCTGCGCGCGATGGTGCCGCCGCGGATCCGGGGCGGCAAGTCGAGCGGCGCCGGCCCGAGCGCCCGGCAACGGCGCCACAGCCTGCTGCTGCAGGCGGGGCAGCCCCAGGCGGCGCCCGGGCCCGAGCTGACTCCCGAGCAGCGAGCGGCGGTCGAGGCGATCGCCTCCGGTCAGCGCGTGCTGCTGCACGGCGTCACCGGCAGCGGCAAGACCGAGGTCTACCTGGCGGCCGCGGAGGCGGCGCTCGCTGCAGGCCTGCGGGTGCTCGTGCTGGTGCCCGAGATCTCTCTCACCCCGCAGCTGGTCTCCCGCTTCGCACGGCTGGGCCGCGAGCTGGCCGTGCTGCACAGCCAGCTGACGGAGCTGGAGCGCGCGCAGCAGTGGTGGCGGGTGCGGCGCGGGCAGGCCGACCTGGTCATCGGCAGCCGGTCGGCCGTCTTCGCACCGATGCCCCGACTGGGCCTGGTCATCGTCGACGAGGTCGGCTCGTCGGCCTACAAGCAGGACCGCCTGCCGCGGTACGAGGCGGGTTGGGCCGCCCGGCGTGTCGCGGAGCTGACAGGCGCCAAGTTGGTGCTGGGCAGCGCGACCCCGCCGGTCGCGGACTACCATGCGGCGCAGCAGGGGGAGTTCAGCCTGGCCCAGCTGCCGCGCCGCGTGGTCGGGCAGCCGGCTGAGATTGAGCTCGTAGACATGCGGGAGGAGCTGCTGTCAGGTCACCGCCTGCCGTTGAGCCGCCGGCTCCTCAAGCTGGTCGACGAATCGCTGCAGAGGGAGGAGCAGGCGATCTTCTTCCTCAACCGCCGCGGCATGGCCACGTTCATCCTCTGCAAGGAGTGCGGCGCGGCCGTCGAGTGCCCGCAGTGCTCGGTGGCGATGGTCCAGCACGGCGAGCTAGACGCCCTGGCCTGCCACTACTGCGGCTACACGCGGCCGCTGCCGGCGGTCTGCCCGCAGTGCGGGTCGCGCCAGATCCGCGGGATGGGGATGGGCACGCAGCGGCTGGAGGGCTACGTCAAGAAGACGTGGCCGCAGGCTCGCGTGCTGAGGCTGGACAGCGACACAGCGCGCGGACCCGATTCCTACTTCGAGATCTTCGAGACCTTCCGGAGCCGGCAGGCCGACGTGCTGGTCGGCACCCAGCTGGTGGCGCGGGGCTTCGACCTCGAGGCGGTCACCGCGGTGGGCGTTGTCGACGCAGACCTGCCGCTGCACTTCCCGGACTACCGGTCGGCCGAGAGCACCTTCTCGCTGGTCACGCAGGCGGCCGGCCGGGCGGGGCGCAGCCGGCGGCCGGCGAAGGTGGTGGTGCAGACGTCGAACCCGGACCACTACGCGCTGCGGCGCGCCGCGGACGGGGACTACCAGGGCTTCTACGACGACGAGCTGCCCTCGCGGAGCGTGTTCGGGTTCCCACCCTTCGGCGACCTGGCGGTGCTGACCTACTCGGACGAGGACGCCGACCGCGCGGCGCTGGTCGCGCGTGACGCGGCTGACGCCCTGGCAGCCGGTCTGCTCCGCGACAGCATCACCGGCATCAAGGTCATGGGCCCGGCACCCGCCTTCCTATTTCGATTGCGCGGCGAATGCCGCTGGCAGGTGACGCTGAAAGGCGACGGCCTGGAGAGAGCCCGGCAATACGCCCCGACCGGCCGCGGCTGGAGCTACGACATCGACCCCGTGTAAAGCGCGGAAGGAACCTAGGTTCCTTCCGCGAACCATCCTCCTACGGGGCGCACCGCTTGGTACGCGTTTGGATCACGGACTCAATCGGCGCGGCAAAGCCGGGCCTACGCGCATCGTCGATCTTTTCTTTAGATGCGGATGCCGGCCGCCGCCCGGACCTGGTCGAGATGCGAGTCCTCGTGTTCGAGCATGTAGGGGATCGAGGATCGAACGGTGCGGGCCGGCCACTCCGGCCAGCGGATCGGCCGGTCGAGGTCCTCTTCCTCCAACCCGGCGAACGCCTCCCGCAGGGTGTTGCGCGCGTCGACCAGCTCCTTGCGGAGCCGGGCGCGGTCCCAACCGGTGCAGTCAACCGCCTGCTCGTCGTTGAACCGGTCGCGGTCCTCGAGGCTCATGTGGATGACGTCGCCGTCCGCGGCGCTGCGGATGAAGAACGCCTCGCCGAGCTCGGCGCTGGCGATGTGGGCGAGGATCTGCATCACCGTCCAGCCGGAGTCGCGGTGAACCGAATCGAGCTGGGCGTCTTCGAGCCCGTCGAGAATCCGGAGTGTTTCCTCGCGTTGCCCCTCGAGGGGCTGGAGTAAGTCGGCCGGGGCCATGCGCTTGGGCCAGATTATGCCAAGAAGGGGCGTGGGTAGAATCGGGCCATCTCATGATCCGGCCCATCCTCAACTTCGACCAGCCGATCCTGCGCGAGAAAACGAAGCGCGTGGGGCGGGTTGACGACTCCATCCGGCGGCTGCTCGACGACCTGACCGAGACGATGATCGCCGCCCCCGGCGCCGGCCTCGCGGCGCCGCAGATCGGCGTCGGGCTGCGCGTCTGCGTCGTCAAGGGCGACGACAACCAGATCTACCAGATGGTCAATCCGGAGCTGGTCAAGGGGGGCGGGACCCAGGTCGGCTATGAAGGCTGCCTCAGCTACCCGGGCTGGGTGGGCGAGGTCCCTCGCTACGACACCGTCGTCGTCAAGGGGCTCAACCGGAAGGGCAAGCAGGTGCGGATCAAATCGGAGGGCTTCACCGCCCGCGCCTTCCAGCACGAGATCGACCACCTGGACGGAATCCTCTTCACCGACCGGCTCACGAGCCTCGACACGTTGGTGCGCGTCGAGGACCTGATCGATGAGCCGGAGCCGGTCGAGGCCTAGCGGCGCCATCCGGATCGTTTTCGTCGGCACGGCCCAGTTCGCCGTGCCCTCGCTCGAGGCGCTGGTCAGCGCCCGCCACGACGTGGCGCTGGTGGTCACCCAGCCCGACCGTCCCGGCCACCGCCTGCGGCTGACGCCACCGCCGGTGAAGGTCGCCGCTGAAGCTTTGCGGCTCCCGGTGGTGCAGCCCGAGAAGATCAGGAATGCGACTGCTGATCTCGCCGCGGCCCAGGCGGACGTGCTGGTCGTCGCGGCCTATGGCCAGATCGTGCCGCGAGCCATCCTCGACATCCCGCCGCGGGGCCCGATCAACGTCCACGGGTCGCTGCTGCCGCGCTGGCGAGGCGCGGCGCCGGTAGCGCACGCCATCCTCGCGGGGGACCGCGTGACGGGTGTCACGATCATGCGGATGGACGAGCAGCTCGACCACGGCCCGGTGCTGGCGCGGCGGGAGACGGAGATCGGACCTCATGAGGACGCTCCGTCGCTGACGTCGCGGCTGGCGGCGCTCGGCGCGGACCTGCTGGTCGAGACGCTGGCGCGGCTCGACGAGATCGAGCCCGAGCCGCAGGACGAGTCGCTGGTCACGCTGGCGCCGAAGCTCGCCAAGTCCGACGGCGAGCTCGACTGGACGGGCAGCGCCGAGGAGATCGATCGCCGCGTTCGGGCGCTCAATCCCTGGCCGGGTGTGACCCTTCCCTTCGGAGGCCGCCGCGTGAAGGTCCACGACGGCCGCCCGCAGTCCGGCGCCGGCGAGCCCGGCGAGGTGCTCGCGGTGGGCCGCGATGGGGTGGAGGTCGCCTGCGCCGAGGGTTCGTACCTCCTCGTGACGGTGCAGGCGCCCGGCTCGCGTCCGGTGCCGGCTCGCGTCCTCGCGGCAGGTGGCTGAGAGGTGCCCGTCAAGGAGATCGCCAGCAACCGACGAGCCTTTCACGACTACTTCATCGACGAGAAGTACGAGGCGGGCATGGCGCTGACCGGCACCGAGGTGAAGTCGCTGCGCGCCGGCAAGGCCAACCTGCGAGACGGCTACGTGCGGCTCGACGGCAACGAGGCCTGGCTGGAAAACGTGCACATCTCGCCCTACACCCAGGGCGGCTATGTGAACCACGAGCCCATGCGGCCGCGGAAGCTGCTGCTGCACCGGCGCGAGATCGCGACTCTCATCGGCAAGACCCGGCAGAAGGGCTTCACCCTGATCCCGCTGCGGATGTACTTCCTCGGCAACCACGCGAAGGTCGAGATCGGCCTTGCTCGCGGCAAGCGGCAGTACGACAAGCGGGTCGCGCTGGCCGAGGCCGACGCCAAGCGCGAGATGGAGAGGGCGATAAGACGATGAGTGCAAGACCGATCGTGCTGGTCCCCGGCTTCTGGCTGGGTGCATGGGCCTGGGACGAGGTGGCCAGCCTGCTGCGGTCGGATGGCCACGACGTGACGGCGATCACGCTGCCGGGCCTGGAGGCGGCCGACGCCGACCGCTCGGGCATCACACTCACCGACCACGTCGACGCGATCTGCCGCGCGGTCGAGGCCGCCGGTGAGCCGGTCGTGCTGGCCGTCCACTCCGCCTCGGGCTTCAGCGGCTACGCCGCCAGCGACCGCATCCCGGACCGCATCGCTCACCTGGTCTACGTCGATACGGCGCCGGGCAAAGGTGCGCTGGACCCCGGGCTGGAGGGGGACAAGGCGCTCAACTGGGAGGAGCTTGCCGCCGAGGAGAACCTGGACGGCTTGAGCGAGGAACAGCTTCGGACATTTCGCGAGCGGGCGGTCCCCGTCCCGGGCGGGGTCGTGCGCGAAGGCGTCGAGTTGACCAATGACGCGAGGCGCGACGTCCCCAGCACGATGATCTGCTGCGGGTTCCCGTCGAGCGACTACCAGAAGTACGCCGCCGAGACGGACTGGGCGTGGCTCGCCGGGGTGCCCGAGCTGCGGAACCTGAGCTACGTGGACCTGCCAACGAGCCACTGGCCGATGTGGTCGCGCCCGGGCGATCTCGCCGAGATCATCGGCGAGATCGCTTCCCGCGGGGCTTCATAGAGCGCTGGCAACAGGCGCCTTCCCTGCCAGCCGAGATTCGCTTGACCAGCCGAGGCGGCACATGCGTTGGGCGTAGGCCCGGCTTTGCCGGGCCGATTCAGTCCGTACCTCGCCGACCAAGCGATGCGCCCAGGAGGAGGGAGGATTCGCGTGCGGAACCTGGGTTCCCTCCGCGCCCTACGCCTGGAGGTTGATCCCGATCGCGCGGAGGCGCTTGTTTAGCGCGTTCATCGCGTAGGTCTGCACCTCTTCCTGCGTGTGCCCGTAGTCGGTGAAGTAGGTCTGGTCGCCCTCGGGCGGCTCGATGGTGCCGGCGATCAGGGGCAGGCACGTCATCAGCGTCTGCTGAACGATCGGCGCGTACCTGGCCGGGTCCTCGCGCACGAAGTCCTGGAGCACCTTGACGCCGAAGTTGACGTGCCGGGACTCGTCGCGGGCCACCGCGGTGAAGCCCTGGTAGAAGCCGAAGTGCCCCTGCCCGTTCTCGCGCATCGTCTGCAGCGCGAAGCGCTGGCCGGTGAGGGCGAGCGTGCCCTCGACGATGATGTGGTAGATCGTCACGCCCTCGACAAAGGCCTCGCGGTCTGAGGGATTGCTCGCCAGCCGCTGCGCGATGCCCGGCAGGCGGTCGTAGAAGAGCTCGTTGTAGCCCTCGTTGATGGTCGGCTTGATCTCCTCGATGAGGTCTCCGAGGTTGTCGGTCGTGGAGCCCGGGACCTCGCGCCACCAGCGCTCGAAGAAGACGGTGTGCCGCGCCTCGTCGACCATCTGCGTGGACAGGAACACTTCGATCTCCGGCGTCGGCGCGGCCCAGACGAAGGGGGCGAGGGTGGCGGTCACACGCTCCTCGCCGTTGAAGAAGAGCCGGTTCATCCAGATCCGCCGCGGCCGCTCGGTTTGCTCGAGCGCCTGCCACTCGGCCTTGTCAGGCGTGAAATCCAGGTCCGAGACCGCCCACTGCTGCTTCTCCCAGCGGCGGTAGAGATCCAGGTACGAGGGCATGTTCTCGAGGCCCCGGTCCAGGAACTCCAGGACGTCGTCGATGCGGATGTCACCCAGCTCCTTGAGATCGGCGGTGGCGATGCGGTCCAGCTCTTTCAGCTCCATTCCCCCAAGGTAGGCGGGGTTTGGTCGTACGGTCAAGTACCGGTTCATTCCGCCCCCTCGCGGGTAGACTTCCGGGGCAACGAAGTTCAGCCGTGGGGGCGTCCGGTCTCGACGGGGCAGTTGGGCTTCGGGATTGCGAGCCGAGAGCCGCGAGCGATACAGCGCAGCGTTCACAAACGCCAACAACAAGCCCGCTCTGGCCCTCGCGGCGTAAGCCGTAAGGACTTGAGCCCCGGGACCTAGATCCCGGGCGTCTCCCCCGGCGGCGCCGGCCGGCCGGGGATGAGGCGTCACCAAAGCCGGCTAGCCGGCCCGGCGGCGCCTCGGCGCCGGGCTGGGACATTCACCGAGGCTGGCCTGAAGGGATCCCGCCGGGAGGAGCCTCAGGGCGAGATCAAATTCCTGGATACGCTCGTAGAAGTCCCGGGGATCTCTGCTTCGGACGCGGGTTCAACTCCCGCCGCCTCCACCACCGTTTGTATTCGGGAGCAAGGCCGTGGAGCCGTGTGTACCTCCAGGAATACCTCCACGAAGCTGAGCGAGGCGGCACCGTGCGGGCTGCTGGTGGGTCGCTGCAAGGCCTCTCGGCCGACGCGAGAGGCGGCTACTTGCCCGGCTTCGTGCCCAACTTCGGGCGTCTCGGCTCGTTGGATCGAGCGCGTGTTGGCAGTTATCCTGACGGGGGCTGAGTTCAACGCGTCACGTTTGAGTGCCCGCCGCCATCTCCTACAGCCCGCCAGCCCATGGGATACGAACAGCGCCGCCAGCTGATTAACGAGCTTGAAGTTGCACGCGGATCACGCGTGCTCGTCTACGTGCTGTCGGAGCGCGAGACCTTCCCTCCGGGTATGCCCGGCTTTGCGACGCAGATGGCCGGTGAGCCGCACTTGCTCGCCGAAACGCTCCTACGGGAGTTCGACTCGCCAGACAAGATCGACGTATTCCTGATGACTCGCGGCGGAGCGACCGAGTCGGTCTGGCCATTGGTGAATCTGCTGCGCGCTCGGGGCAACAAACTCGGCGTCCTGGTCCCGTTCCGCGCCCATAGCGCGGGAACGCTCCTCTGCCTCGGAGCCGATGAAATCGTCATGTCGGACTTCGCCGAGCTCAGCCCGATCGATCCGACGACCGGTAACCAGTTCAATCCGCAGGATCCGCTGAATCCGACCAACCGCTTCGGGATCAGCGTCGAGGACGTGACCGCCTACTTCGAACTCGCTAAGCGAGCGGCTGGGATCGAAGGTGAGGACCATCGCTTGGAGGTGCTGAAGCAACTCACCGGGCCGGTACACCCCCTAGCACTCGGCAACGTCCAACGCGTCCACATGATGATCCGGCGGCTCGCCCGAGAGCTTCTGGGGCTTCATCTGGAGCGCGATGATGCGCAGTTCGAGCACATCACGACCACGCTGACCACGACCTTCTATAGCCACCTCCATGCCATCTCGCGTCGCGAGGCGCAGGAGCTCTTGGGAGATTGGGTGGTAGCTCCGTCCGACGAAGTGAGCGCACGGATGCAAAGACTTTTCGATGCGTACGCAGCCGATTTGCACCTAATGGACCGATACAACCTACCGATGGCGATCGGCGACCAGGCCATGATCAACGTGAGGGCGATCGGCGGCTTCCTGGAGACCGCCGACAAGTCCTACGCCTACACGACCGACCTACGTGTCGGCCAGCGCCCTGGGATCCCTCCAGGCGTTCAAGTCCAGGCGATGCCTGGCCAGCCCCTGCCTCTCGGCCCGTTCGTTCAACGTCAGTTCGACTTCGGGATTCAGCGAATGGGCTGGCAAGTAAATGCAGATGGAGAGTGAGGTGATCGGAAACAATTCGAGCGGCAACTCGACCGCTGGAGGGCAGCTCGTCGAAATCAACGCATCGTTCTCTACGGCGGACATCGAGGGAATGGTGTTCTACGGGGAGTTCTCCGAAGCGCAGAGGACGCCCGTCATGCCACCGGGCGTAGTGCGCCTAATCGTGCTCGCGGACGACTACTACGTTCTTGAACACGAGGGTGAGCCTCCCGGAGCCGTTCCTTTCACGCCAGCCGCCGGGCTCCTTTCCTGGGCAGACGCCGCCGAAGATCACTAGGCACGTCCAGCGTTGCCCGACGCCGGGGCGGACCTACCGGTTGTCGGACATACCCTCTACGAGCGCGCGGTCATCTACGACTCAGGCGCGTTCGTTGCCCTCGCCAGCAGCCAGGACCAGCACCACGCCGAGGCGCGAGCTTGCCTTAATACGATCGCCGCGGATCGGCTACCCACATTCGTCACCACGGCGACGATCCATGAGTCGCACCGTCGCATCCTTTCTCTCCACGGTCAGGCCAGGGCTAGAGACTTCCTCGCGTCGGTTGGTGACGGCACCGTAGCCATCGTTCGACCGACCCTGGAGGAGGATCAAGTGGCGATCGACTTGATCGATCGCTACCCCTACCTCGAACTCTCCCTCACAGATGCGCTGACCGTGGCCGTCATGACGTCACGAAGCATCGGCCGGGTGTTCAGCTTCGACGATCATTTCTTTCGCCTCGGCGCGTTGCGCGTCCCGCCACTGTGACTCCGACGAGGCAGCCGTCCAGTCAGCCATGAATATTCGGGGCGACGTCGCCTGCAAGGACTGCGGGCGGACGTTGGATGAGGCAGTAGACCTTCCTCCGCAGGCGCGACAGCCCTGTCCGAACTGCGGCTCCGTCGGCCGGACGCGCATGGTACTGCTCGACTCCGACGAGCTGCCCGGAGGCTACGACCGCCAGGCGTGGCGCGAACTCGGCGCCGCCCTCGCTCGAAGTGCGTCGGCGCTGGACGCGGTGCTCGTCGAAGAGCTCAGCGACAACGACCGGGAGCACGCCACAAAAGCTCGTCGGGAGTTGCAAAGGGCGCTGGACGAGTACCGGGAGGCGAACCGCAGACTCTCCGACGCGTGAGCATGGTCCCGCCCCCTCGATATATCGAATTGAGCGGCGATCCTCACGCCGGTTGCGGCGGCCGTGCCTCGATTCATATCCTCGTCCGGTGGCCGACTCCCCGGCCGTTGATCGACCGCTGCCGCTTCCTGACAGCGACGAGCTCCGTGCCGCGATAAGCGACGGTGAGGCCCGGAAGGTCTACGCGTTCCTCTACGACCATCGAGCCGATCCGCCGACGATGAACGAGGTGCGTCGCTACGTCGAGGGTCTCGGCGTCCAGCACGAGCACACCGGACGCCGCCTCCGTCAACTTCGCGGCGCCTTCGATGTCCAACTGATCCGGAATCCAGCCGATCGTCGAAACCCGCGCTACCTGCTCCAGGGTTGGCGCACGAAGACAGCGGCCTACGACACGGGGGCGATCTCTCGAAAGATGGAGGTGCAGGTCTACGCGGAATGGGGACAGCGGTGCGCCATGTGCGGGCGTACGCCAAAGGACGACGGGGTGAAGCTCCGGATCGACCACATCGTGCCTAGAGACTGGGGAGGGCCAACGGAACCTGACAACCTCCAACCGCTGTGCGAAGAGCACAACCACGGCAAGCAGGCGTGGGTGTCCTCCCTCGACCCTTACGCACCAGCGATCAGAAAGGCGATCGGGTTGCCCACGCCATTCGAGCGAATAGGCGAACTGCTGAAGGCTATGGAGGGGGAGCCGGTGCCATCCGAACTGATCTACGTGGTGGCTCGTGAAGAGAATCGCGGCGATGCGCTCCGGCGACTTCGCGACCTCCGCTATCTCGGGTGGGAGATCAAGCCCGGTCGACGCAAGCAAGGCAAGCGGACGCTTTCCTTCTACACCCTGCTGAAGTGGCATCCCTGGCCTGCTGAGGGCGCGGCGGAGGCGGTCAGGAAGATCTATCGAGAGAAGGGCTGGTAGCTTCGGATCCCGTAGTCGCATCGGTTGCGGAGCGGGCACATCCCGCAAGCGGGGCGGGGTTTGCAGACCAGAGCTCCGAGGTCGAGCAGCGCCCAGTTCAGTTCTCGTGGCCGCGGGCCGTCGACGAGCGCGCGGGCCGCTGCCTTGACGTCGGCGTTCTTTCGAAGTTCGCCGTGCGCCGGACGGATCGCTAAGACTCGCGCCAGGATCCGAGCTACGTTGACGTCCAGGGCGGGTTCGCGCCGCCCAAACGCAAAGCAAGCTACTGCTGCCCCGGTGTAGTCACCGACTCCGGGTAGCTCGCGCAATCGATCGCGCCTCGTTGGGACCCCACCGCGGGCGACGAGCTCCCGCGCGAGACCGACGAGTTGTGGACCGCGCTGGTTGCCGAAGCCGAGGACCGAGACCTGTGTCGTGACCGCCGCGGCGTCGGCCCGGGCAAGGCTTTCGGGCGTCGGGTACCTCGTCAGGAACTGGCGCCGTGTCTCGCGGATGTGCGCGGCACTGGTCTGCCGGAGCAGTACCTCGGTGATGAGCGTTCGGTACCCATCGCGGTCGCGGCGCCACTCGAAGTCGCGGAAGTTAACCCGACCCCACCGGAGCAACCGCCGCCGGAGCCAGCGCCGAAGCTCCGGCGTTAGGTCCACGCGGTCAGGCTATGCCGTTAGCTCCGAGAGCTCCGGGCGAGTACTGGCGCGCATGAGCACGTCAGCGATCTGCCGTCCTATCGCGTGCGCGACTGGCGGGGGAAACGCATTCCCGACTTGGCGGTACGCGGCCGTCTTCCGCCCGGCGATCCGCCAACTGGGAGGGAAGCCCTGTAGGCGCGCGGCCATCTGCACCGTGAGACTCGGCAGGCCGTCGAAGTCGGGTGATGGCGGCTCGGCAGCGAGGACGAGACCATTCACCGCGAGCTCCTTCCACGCCCGGCGAGCTCTGGTCGGCCCGAGGTCCGGTCCGCCATGCTTGCGCGACCCGCCGACGAGCGTCGGAGCGATCTTGTTGGCCTTCTTCTTCCACTCGCTTGCCCCGGCCCAGCCTCGACTCGCCATAAGCGGGTACAGCGCTACACCGACACTCGGCGCGCGCCGTTTGCGCGATGGCCAATCGAACGTCCGCCAAAGCTCGTGCCGGAGTGCGACGAGAACCGCCCGGGGCCGGAGTTGGGGAACGCCGAAGTCGCTCGCGTGGAGCAGCTTCCATTCGCCCGAAAAGCCGAGCTCGCTCAGTCTGGCGAGTACCTGTTCGCGGTAGCCGTCGAATCGCGGATCGAGAATTCCGCGCACGTTTTCGAGCATGACCGCGAGTGGCTTGCAAATCTCGACGAGTCGGATCGCAGCCGGGAACAGGTCGCGCTCGTCGTCGGCGCCGAGTTGCTTTCCGGCAACAGAAAACGGGGGGCACGGCACGCCGCCAGCCACTAGGTCGACACCTTCGAAGAGGGCCGCCTGATGCTGCAGGAAGTTCCATAGGTCATCCTGGATCACGTTCCAGCGAGGGCGGTTCGTCCGGAGCGTCTCGCAAGCGACCGGCTCGATCTCGACGAGGCCGACGTGCTTGAACCCGGCGCGCTCAAGACCGAGCGCCTGACCACCGGCACCGGCGCAGATCTCAAGAGAGGTCGGTCGGTAGACCGCGCCAGGGGGTTGCGACAACGTTGCGGAGGCTCCTTTAACGACGTAGGCGGCGGCGGGCCACCCGAAGGATAGAGGGTTCGGAGAAGGCCTGGCAAGGAGGTCTGTCCACCACGAGATCAGGCTATTCGGAGAGCGTTACCGACGGTCCTCCACGAGCGTCGGCAGAGCGCGTTGGCGGAGGAGTAAGTTCCTGTTCCCGCCGCCGCGGCCACCTTCCTGTATTCGGACGGCCCACCACCTGAGCGCTGTGACCGCTACGAGTACCTCCACCGGCTCCGGCTGGTCGGTGCATCGAGCGTCTGACCCGGCGGGTCGTGCCCTGCCGTCCTCGCGGCCTCACGACGGCTCGACCCGCAAGACCAGCCAGGGATGCTTCGCATGAGGCCCCCAATGCTTCGCATGGCCCACATAGATCCACCTGCCGCAGCCACATCGAGCGAGCGGTGGCTCACCGCAGCAGCTCAAATGTTTGATCAGACGATCCACGGAATCCCACGGCGGACAGGTCGCCGCGCCCAGAGGGACTTCGCAGCCGTTCGCGATATCCCAAGCCGACCAGGCAGCTTGCCTTGGAAGTTCGTCGGACATTTCGTTGCTCCCTTCGGAACCGCATCCCCCGGGGTGGGGAGCCACCTTGCCTGTCCAGGGCAGGTTGGCGGGCTCGACGCCGAGCCGCTCCAGATGCAAGGTGGATTCTAGGAGACAGCAGCCTCGCTCAGGGATTCGCGGACTCGCCCGCAAGGAGCTCGTCCATAGCCCGCGCTGCTTGCCGATGCATGCCCGGAAGGACATGACTGTAGGTCCGCAAGGTGATCGCGATATCGGCGTGACCGAGCAGTTCCTGGACGAGTTTCGGGTGTACCCCCATCGTTAAGTGCAGGCTCGCGCACGAGTGTCGTAGGTCGTGGAAGCGAACGTTCTCGGCGCCGACCTGAGTTCGAATCCGGAGCCAGCTCTTCCGGACGATCGACTCCGAAAGCGGTCGGCCGTCGGGTCGGCTGAATACAAAGCCGTCGAGCTTGTACGACCGACCCGCCGCCAGCGCGCCTTCGATCTCAGCCGTTCGATGCTTGCGCAACGCCTCGACAGTCGTCTCTCCGAGGTCGATCTTGCGGCGCGACGAAGCGGTCTTGGGCTCCGCGATGACCGGAGCGTGGTTCCGCCGTTGCTCCAAAGTGGCGACGATCCTCACCGTCCCGGCGACGAGATCCACGGCACCCCAACGCAGCGCGAGGAGCTCGCCTTGACGAATGCCGCTGCTTAGAGCGAGTCGATAGAGCGCCTCAAGCGGATCGCCCGCGACGGCGGCGAGCACCGCCCGGGCCTGCTCGGGTGTCAGGGCCTGCATCTCTCGGCGCTCGACCCGCGGCGGGTCTACGAGGTCGACCGGGTTCAACGGAATTCGACGCCACCGCGCCGCCTGCTGGAAGGCTTCGTGCGCGAGACCGTGGACGTTCGCGATCGACTTCGAGGAGTAGCCACGACGACGGAGGTCCGCATAGAGGCGCTCCACGTTCTCGGGAGCAAGCTTGCGAAGCTGAAGCCTGCCCCACGCGGGGATCAGGTGGTGTTGGACGATCAGCCGATAGCTATCGGCAGTCCTCGGACGGACCGACGGCGCCTTGCGCTCTAACCATCCGGCCAGATACTCAGCGACCGTTTCTCGCCCGGCGGACGACGCGGTCCCGTTGTCGACAGCGGCGATCGCCTGCTTCAGCTTCGCGACGACCTCGGCCTGCGTTAAGCCGTAGACGCTCCGCCGGAGGCGCTTGCCGGACGTCGACGAGATCGAATAGTTCGCCTGCCAGCGTCCGTCCTTGCGCTGGTAGGCGCGTCCGCCTTCGCCTGCGGCGCGGCGCTTGGTCGTCACGATCCAGCCTCTCGGCGGCGGGGGATGAGCTCGGCTGCGAGGCAGAGCCCCTTCCGATAGAGAACCGTTGCTTCGCTGACATGCCACCTCCGGGCTAGGCGGGCCGTCCAGCCACGGCGATCGATCGCACGCTCGCGGTTGATATCCGCGGCGAAGGCCTGCAACTCTTCTCTGCTGAACTCCCGCCCTCGTCGGACGGCGCTGCGTTCGACGACTAATGGCGTCGGATCGCCGAGCATCGCACTCACAATTCCCGGTCCGTACTTCTTGTCTTCGGACAGCCACTTGCGGATACCGCCGAGCGGAACGTCGCGAAGGCTGGTGGATCTGACCTCCCAGGGCGGAACAGGCATCCCGTCGTCTTCGAGCAGGTTCTCGGCGCCGAGGATCACGCCGGTGCACGCAATTCGACCGCTCGGCAGCTGTCCGAACCGCACGAGCACCGGATGCGTCATGCCGCCACCGGAGAAGATGTGCCATTCGCTGTGCCGTGAGCCGAGGGAGCGAACCACCTCCCGGACCCAGTTGCCGTCTCGTGGCGAGTAGGAGAGCCGCGTTGCGTTACGACGCATGACTGCCCATATTTAATCATTTGTAGCGGCAGATGACTAGCTGAGGCGTGCCGAAAAACACTAAAAGCGATTCTGCGGCTCGGTTCTAGCTAAGCGCGTACCGGAATCCGCCCTAACGTGCCACCTGTGGATGTGGTCAGCCGGGAGGGCATGAGCCTGCCGTCCGGCCGGGTTGCGAAAGCGATCCGTGAGTCGGCCGGAGTTTCCCAGGAGGCGCTCGCCCAGGTGCTCGGAGTTTCGAGGGTCGCGGTCAGTCGCTACGAGCACGGGCGGCGGCGACCACGCCGAAGCCTGGCGGTCCACTACGTCGAGATCCTCCAGGCGCTTCAGCAGGTCACTGGCCGAGCGGTGCAGTCGTGAGCAGCCTCGTCGCCGAAGCGCTAGCGCCAGAATCGGACGCTCGGCCCGAGCTCCCCGATGTCCCCTGGCGGCTCCTGCGCGTCGAGACTGCTGCCCGGCTGCTTGACGTAAGCCCATCTGCTCTCAGACGCGAGATCCAGCGGGGACGTGTACGAGCCCTTCGCGTCGGGGAAGGTTCGCGCCGGATCGCGCTCGATGACCTGCG
>Ga0070714_100000755_pt1 | contig 22935 bp, 24 predicted proteins | sample LARL83metaG_FD_65450 | JGI IMG/M metagenome (GOLD analysis project Ga0070714, IMG submission 65450) | Corn, switchgrass and miscanthus rhizosphere microbial communities from Kellogg Biological Station, Michigan, USA - LAR L8-3 metaG | ecosystem: Host-associated > Plants > Roots > Rhizosphere ... | reverse complement strand
TCGCGGCGAGCGTCGCCCTCCTTGTGGGCGCCATCCGGTTCCGGCTCCTGCCGGTCAAGGCCCTCTGCGGCACCCTGTCCATCGTGATCGCGATGACCGGCGGGATCGCGGCGGTCAACTACTACTACGGGTACTACAAGACCTGGGGAGCGCTGTGGGCCGACTTCCACGGCACCACCGGCAACCTCGGCACCATCTCGGCGGCGGCGACCACCACCCAGCTTCAATCCGGCCGCTACGGCTGGACCATCCTGCCGGGCAAGCGCAGCGGCTACAGCCGGCGCGCCCTGCTGTACCTGCCGCCCCAGTACGGCGAGGCCCGCTACGCGCACTACAAGTTCCCGGTCGTCGAGCTCTTCCACGGCACCCCGGGCACACCGCTGGCCTGGAACAACGTGCTGCAAATCAACCGGCTCGCGGACACGCTGATCGCCCGGCACATCATCGGGCCGATGATCCTCGTGATGCCGTCCATCAACGGCCCCGGCCACGACTACCAGGACTGCGTGAACGGGCCCAGCGTCAACGACGAGACGTACCTCACGCTCGACGTCCGCGACGACCTGGAGGCCCACTACCGGGTCAGTAACGACCCCTTCGAGTGGGGCATGAGCGGCTACTCCTCCGGCGGTTACTGCGCGGCCAACCTCGCGCTGCGCCACCCCGGCTCCTACGGCGCCGCCGCGCTCATCGAGCCCTACCTCCGGGCCACCGACGGCCCGGCCGCCCGCGTGCTGAACCACAGCCAGATGCTCGAGGCCGCCAACAGCCCGCTGTACCTCGCGGAGCGGCTCAAGCCGGGCAGCGGCCCCATCCCCGCCTTCTGGGTCGCGGCGGGGAGCGGCCAGAAAACCTGGTACCAGACGGCGACGGTGTTCACGGCCGCGCTCAACCGGTTCGAGCAGGTCCCGTTCATCAAGCTCGACAACGCCAGGGATACCGGCAACGCCTGGCAGGCCGCCCTGCCGGACGCGCTGGCGTGGCTGTGGCAGCAGCTGGCACCGCCGGACCTGCGGGTCCAGTTCCCGGTGCGGTCCCAGGCCCCCGGCATCGTCACGCTGCCCGTCGCCCCCGTCAAGGGGGGGCATCACCGCCCCTGGCCGTGCAAGCCCGGCACGCAGTCCGGCGCGCAGCCCGGCCACGCCGCCCCGTCGTGCGGCGACCCGGGACCCGGCCAGGTCGTGCCCAACGCACGGCAGTCGGGAGTCCCCGTCTAGTCGCACGAGCAGGTATCGTCAGAATTCACCACATTCCGTGACGTACCCGCTGTCACCTGCATGATCATCATGCTCACGGTGTTTTAAGTGCGCTTGACAACGGTAGACTCCGCTACGTTCCGGGACGTATCCGCTACCCGCGGATACATCCGGACGCAGCGCCGCCCCTCCCCGATCACAGAAATAGGCCGGACATGCTAGGACCCGACTCACGGCTGCTGACCGTGCTGCTCGTCATCGCGAGCGCCGGCCTGCTGGCGGCCGCCATCCGGTACCGGCTCCTGCCGGCCAAGGTCCTCTGCGGCGCCCTGTCCATCATGATGGCAATGACCGGCGGGATCGCCGCGGTCAACTACTACTACGGGTACTACAAGACCTGGGGTGCGCTGTGGGCCGACGTCCACGGCGGAACCGGCGACCTCGGCACCATCTCAGCGACAACCACGACAACCACGACCGCGCTTGCGTCCGGCCGCTTCGGCTGGACCACCCTGCCCGGCAAGCTCAGCGGCTACAACCGCCGCGCCCTGGTGTACCTGCCGCCGCAGTACGGCCAGGCCCGCTACGCGGACGTCAAGTTCCCGGTCGCCGAGCTCTTCCACGGCACCCCGGGCACCCCGTTGTCCTGGGACTCCGTGCTGCAGATCAACCGGGTCGCGGACACGCTGATCGCCAGGCACGTCATCGGGCCGATGGTGCTCGTGATGCCGTCCATCAACGGCTCCGGCCGCGACTACCAGGACTGCGTCAACGGGCCAGGCGTCAGCGACGAGACGTACCTCACGCGAGACGTGCGCGCCGACATGCTCGCCCGTTACCGGGTCAGTGCCGATCCCTACGAGTGGGGCGCGGGGGGCTATTCCTCCGGCGGCTACTGCGCGGCCAACCTCGCGCTGCGCGACCGCGGCTCCTTCGGCGCCGCCGCGGTGATCGAGGGGTACTTCCGGGCGGCCGACGGCCCGGCCGGCGCCGCGCTGAACGACAGCGGGTCACTGGAAACCGCCAACAGCCCGCTGAACCTGGCGGAGCGGCTCACGCCGGGCAGCCGCCCCGTCCCGGCCTTCTGGGTCGCGGCCGGGACGAACGACGGGTCCGACTACCGCCCGGCGGCCGCGTTCACGGCCGCGCTCAACCGGATCGAGCAGGTTCCCTTCATCAAGCTCAGCAACGCCAGGGATACCGGCAACGCCTGGCAGGCCGCCCTGCCGACCGCGCTGGCCTGGATGTGGCAGCAACTGGCGCCGCCGGACCTGCGGGTCCAGTTCCCGGTGCGGACCCAGGCATCCGGCGTCGTGATCACGCTCCCCGTCCGCCCGGTGAAGCCGCACCAGCATGGCTCGTGCGGGCTCGTCACGCGATCCGCCCACCCCTGCGCGGCCAAGGGGACCCCGGGCAAGACGCCAGTCCGCGTATAGCGGCAGGTCCTGGCCGGGGCGCCGGGACAGCCCGCGTCACCTTTCGCATGAGCCGGCCCTGGGCTCAGCTCTGGCTACCAGTCGTCCCGCTGGCGATGGCCTGCTGGTAAAGCTGATAGACGCCGCTGCCGAAGTAGGCGCTGTAGGAGACGGACGGGGTGTCGCCGCCCTCCTGGTAGCCGCCGATCACGCCCACGATGGTGCCCGTTCGCGTCCGCGGGTCGAAGCCGGTCACCCACGGGCTGCCGCTCGTGCCGCCGGTGTACCCGTCGCAGTCGAACTCCAGCTGGGTGGCACTCTCCATGGACGTCCAGTTGACGCAGGTAATGGGAGCGCCGGCGCTGCTCGGGTACCCGGTGACGCGCACCCGGTACTGGTACCCGGTGTCGTAACCGAGCTGGTTAGCGCCGAGCACCTGCTGGATGTTCTGCCCGTCGTGCGGCTGCAAGACGATGAAGCCGACGTCGAAGTCGGGGTCGGCGGAGTTCGCCCACTGCGGCGCGACGAGCAGGCTGGCCGGCGTCCAGATGCCGTAGGGCATGGCGCCGTCGTCGTAGTCGGGGATGAAGACGATGTCGCTCTTGTAACCGGTACCGTCGCCGTTGCTGATGCAGTGCGCGGCGGTGATCAGCAGGTTCTCGCCGGGGCTGGCCACCACGCTCGCCGTGCAGAAGTGCGCGCCGCTCGCGTCGTGCTCGAACAGCGCACCGACCTTCAGCGCGGCGAGTGCGGTATGCGCGGTCGGCGACTGGCCGGCCGACGGGGCGGCCACCTGCCCGGCCCACAGCGGCCGCGCGTTGGCGAGCCGGGAACGGTCCCAGTAGCTCGTCGCGCCGCTGGCGCCGGGCCGCCGCAGGTCATCGGCCGGACCCGCGGAACAGGCGCTCACCAGGAGCATCGCGACGGCGGCGGCCAGCGCGCCAGTCCTCCTCCAACCGAGCCTCATGGCATGAGGGTCCTCTCTGCCACCCGGCCTCGTCTGGCGAACTGACGCACACTGCGGGGAGTCCTGCCGCAAACTGTCGCATAACGTCCCCGTTATGGCCACCGTTATGCGTGGACTCGCGGGCGCCTTTCACCCCACGGCGCGGCCTGCTCCAGCTGGCTGGCGATCCGGATCAGCATGTCCTCGCGACCATAGGGCGCGACAAGCTGCACGCCGACCGGGAGGCCGCCCGGCGTCCAGTGCAACGGCAGGCTGATCGCCGGCTGTCCGGTCATGTTGAACTGCGCGGTGTACGGCATGAAGCTGGTGATGTGGACTTCCTCCTGCTCGGGGCCGTCGCCGGTGAACCAGCCAAGGCGCGGCGGCGGAGCGGCCACGGTGGGCGTCAGCAGCAGGTCATGGCCGGTCCACCAGTCCGCCATCCGCCGCGTCCACATCCCGAGCCAGGCCCGGGCCTGCAGGTACGGCACCGCGCCGAGCTGCTTGCCCCCGCGCCGGTGGGCGGCGTTGCGCGGCTCGATCTCATCGTCACCGATCGGGCGGCCGAGCAGCATCTCGAAGGCCTGGAACGTCGCCTCGGTGTCGGCCGCGATGATCGCGACGAAATACCGGAGGAACTCCCGCTCGAACATGGCCGCGGGCGCGGACTCGTCGACGTGGTGGCCGAGCGACTCAAGCAGCGCCGCCGTCTTCGCCACCGCGGCGCGGCACTCCGGGTCATCGAGGTAGCCTTCACCGTCCGCGTGGTCGAGCACCCCGATGCGCAGCCGGCCCGGGTCCGCGCCGACCTCCTGCGCCAGCGGGCGCGGCAGCGGCGGCGCCCAGTAGGGGTCGCCGGGCATGGGCGCGCTGATCACGTCGAGGACGCCGGCCGCGTCGCGGACGGTGCGCGCGACCGCTCCGTCGATCGTGCTGCCGGCCCACGCCTCCCCGGTGAGCGGTCCCTGGCTTACCCGCCCGCGGTTCGGCTTGAGCCCCACCAGCCCGCACTCGCTCGCCGGGATGCGGATAGAGCCGCCGCCGTCGTTGGCGTGCGCCACCGCCACCAGGCCCGCCGCCACCGCGGCGGCCGACCCGCCCGACGACCCGCCGGTCGAGTGATCGGGATCCCACGGGTTACGGGCCGGCGGGAAACTCCGCGGCTCGGTGGTCACCGTGGTGCCCATCTCCGGCACGTTGGTCCGGCCGAGCGGGACGAAGCCGGCCGCGCGGAACTGCGCCGCCAGGAACGACGTCACCGGGATCGCCTGGTCGCGCATCGGGCCGACGCCGAAGGCGGTGACCTCGCCCTCGACCGTGCAGCCCAGGTCCTTGAACAGGGTCGGGACGCCGCGGAACGGCCCGTCGGGCAGTTCGCCCGCGGCCTCGGCAAGGGCCTCGTCGAAGCGTGTCCTGATGACGGCGTCCAGCTTGGGGTTGACCGCCTCGATCCGGGCGATGGCCTCCTGGACCAGTTCCTTGGGACTTACCTCACCACGGCGGACAAGCTCAGCCTGCGCGGTGGCATCCAGCCACGTCATGTCTCCCACACCGCGTACGCTACCCGCGGACCCGGGCGGCGCGATAGCCTCCGTCATCCGCCCCCGAAAGCGGGACATGTTAGGCAGACGTAGATCTCCCGATGCTGAAGCTGCGGCGGTACGGTAGGCAGCCATGGGCTCCTTCCCCTCCCCCGTGATCCGCTCCCCCCGGCTGGAGCTACGCGAGTACGACGCCGGCGACGACAGGCTGGTGCTCAGGCTCCTCGGCTACGGGTCGCCGGAAGCGCTGCCGCCCGGTGCGCCGTCAGACCCGGGTGAGGTCGCCGGGTGGCTCGCCGACGGCGTGCACCGGATGCGACGGGAGGGAACGGGCCTGCACCTGATGATGTTTGACCGCGCGGCCGGCCAGATCGTCGGGTCCATCGGCCTGTTCCACGCCGACTGGGAGGTCCGCTCGGTGGAGATCGGCTACGGCGTCCGCGCCGACGAGCGCGGCAAGGGGTACGCGACGGAGGCGCTTGGCGCGGTCGCCCGGTGGGTCCTCACCGAAGGCGGCGTGCAGCGGGCCTGGCTGACGGCGAACACCGACAACGTGGCGTCGGTGCGGGTCGCGGAGAAGGCGGGCTTCCACCGGGAAGGGACGCTCCGCCGCACCGGACTCGAAGACGACGGGCTGCACGACCAGGCGCTCTTCTCCCTGCTCGACGACGAGCTCTGACCGGCAAAGAGGAACCGCGGCGCCGGATGAGCCGGAGCCGCGGTTCCAGGGGGCGGAATCACACTGGCTGAGCGGCCACCGCAGGCTCGGAGAGCGGGCTTATCGCCGCGTACGCTGGATGAACCGCCGCCCGGTCGAGTTCCCTGCTGCCCGGCTGGCCGTGCCCCTTGAGGATGAACGAGGCCGCGAATGCCATCACGCAGGTGGTCTCCAGGATGAAGAAGACGTGCTCGTTGTTATAGAACGAGCCGGCCAGCCAGCTGAGCACCGGCATCAGGGCGATCGACAGCCAGATCAGCGCGCCGAGGGACCGGTACCAGTTAGCGCGCCACCGCTGGCTCGGCAGCACGTCACGGGGAAAGAGGAACAGCGAGATCGCACCGAGAAGGATGAACAGCACCGCCGCGCAGGTCAGGTGCACCTTGGCCAGCTCAAGCTGGCTCGGCGTGGCATTCTGCGGCGCGCAATGGAAGAACGCGACGCCAAGGGCGGCGACGCCGGCCAGCGTCGTGGCGACGCTGTCCACCGCCCACGCCGTCAGGCGGTAGGCCAGCAAGAAGACCCCGATGACGCACAGCGCGCCGGTGAAGACGTTGCCGACCTTCGTGTAGTAGTACGCGCTGATCGAGGACTCAATGTGCCCGTCAACGAGTCCGGCAATGAGCAGCACCACCGGCAGGCTCAGCCCGACGTACCCGGTAATCGCTCGCAAGTTGCGGTATGACAGCGCTGGATTCTCGCCCCATGCCGTGTTCATCGACGCCATCGTGTGTGCCCCCTCCAGGCTGCCGCAAGACCGGCTAGCCGTCGTGAATACCTATCTGCTAGGGCAGTGGGGGAAAGTCGCAAAAAGATACATGCCGGCCGGCGGAACATCCCCGGGGGGACAGGCGCGCATGGAGCCTGCGATGCCTGGCCGGCTGCTTTACCATGCCGGTGATGATCGACGCGCACCACCACCTATGGGACATCGTCGCCCGGGAGCACCGCCCGCCGGGTCTACCGGCTGCCAGCGCCGTAGCCCTCCGGCGGCCGCCCGCTAACACGTCACCCTGCGCTGAGTTGTGCTCGGGCAGGGCTGCGGGCCGTCCCGGCCGGGTGGCCGTTTACGTGACTGAGTTCGGCTATCGGCCATGCGGGTCCGCGTCCTTGGTGACCGTCCCGTTGGCGGCCGCGGGCTCGTCTCGGCTGCGGACCAGCCGGGAGACCTCGGTGCGCAGGTGGACGAACTCGGGCAACTCCTTGGTCTCGATCTGGTCCCTCGGCCCCGGGAGGTCGACCCGCAGGTCCGCGCGGACGCGGCCGGGCCCTGCCGTCAGCACGATGACGCGGTCGCCCAGGTAGACGCTCTCGTCGATGTCGTGCGTGACGACGAGAATCGTGATGTCCCGCTCGCGCCGCACCCGCAGCACGAGGTCCTCAAGGTCTTCCCTGGTCTGGGCGTCCACCGAGCCGAACGGCTCGTCCATGAGCAGCAGCACCGGGTCGCAGGCCAAGGCGCGGGCGATGGCGGTGCGCTGCTGCATGCCGCCCGACAGCTGCCAGGGGTACTTGTCCCCCGAGCCGGGCAGGCCGACGCTGGCGAGGGCGGCGTCGGCGGCCGCGCGGCGCGCGGCGCGGCTCCGGACGGTGCGGCGCAGCGGCATCGCGACGTTGTCCCTGACGGACAGCCAGGGGAACAGGGACCGGCCGTAGTCCTGCAGGACCACGGCGAGCCCGTCCGGCACGTCATGGACGGGGACGCCGCGCAGCACGACCCGCCCGCTGGTGGACGGGGTCAGCCCCGCGATGCAGCGCAGCAGCGTGGACTTGCCGCAGCCCGACGGCCCTACGATGCTGACCAGCTCGCCTTGCGCCACCGTGAGGTTCACCCCGGTGACCGCGGTGTGCGCGCCCGGCCCGCGTCCGTAGGTCCTGGTCAGGTCCGTTACCTCGAGCACGTCATTCCCGTTCTCTGTGGGGGGTGTGCCAGGACAGGACGAGCCGTTCGGCCCGGCCGAGCAGTTCGTTGAGCAGGTAGCCGAGGATGCCGAGCGCGGCGATCGCCGACCACAGCATGGTCATGTCGAAGGAGTTGTTCGCGGTGCCCATCTCGTACCCGATGCCGTTGGTGCTGCCCACCAGCTCGGAGAAGACCATCAAGATGAGCGACAGCGAGAGGCTGAGCCGGAACCCGGCGAACGCCCTCGGCAGCGTGGCGGGGACGATGACCCACGCCGTCCGCTGCCACCGGCTCATCCGGAAGGCCCGCGCGGTCTCCAGCTGCACCGGGTCAACCGACGCGGCCCCGTCGATCGTGTTAAGCAGGATCGGCCAGATCGTGCCGAACACGATCGTGGCGACCTCCATCTGGGTGCCGAGCTTGAACAGCGCGAAGAACACGGGCGCCATCGTCACCACGGGCAGCGCCCGGGCGAACTGGAGCAGCGGGCTCAGGTAGGCGGTCACGGCCGGGGACCGGCCGAGCGCGATCCCGAGCGGCACGCCGATGGCCGTGGCGATCGCCAGGCCGGCGAAGACGCGGCCAAGGCTCGGCAGGATGTTCCCGGTCGCGTCCGCCGTCAGGAACACGTGCGCGGCGGGTCCCGAGAACCACAGGTGGTACATGCGGGCCACGATCGCCGACGGCTCCGGGAAGAACGAGCTGCGCGCCGCCGAGGTCCATAGCTGCCAGGCGGCGACGCCCGCGACCAGGACCACCCAGCGCCACGCCCAGCTCAGCCGCTTCCAGCTCACTCGGTCTCCCCCAGGCGCACGTGGTGCCAGCGCAGCAGCCGCCGCTGCACCGTGGTCAGCATCAGGTCGAGGACCAGGCCGAGGATTCCCGCCCAGACGGTCGCCGCCAGGATGACGGTCAGGTCGTTCGCGCCGGTGCTCTCCTGCTGGATGTAAGCGCCGATGCCCGGGCCGTTGATCGCGCCGGTGATGTAGCCGGTGGCGATGTCGAGGATCAGCGCGACCGACGAGGCGAGCCGTATCCCGGTCCCGATGTACGGGGCCGCCGACGGCAGCGACACCATCCACACCGCCTGCAGCCGGGAGAACCCGAATGCCCGGTGGGTCTCCATCGCCACCGGGTCGACGTCGTCGATCCCCGCGATCGTGTTGTACAGCACGGGCCAGATGGCACCGTAGACGATCAGCGTCGCCGACAGCCGAAGCCCCGGCCCGAGCAGCAGGCTGACCAGCGGGATCAGCGCCACCGACGGGATCGGCCGCAGGAACTCGACGAATGCCCTGGTCGCCACCCGCACGCCGGGCAGGCTGCCGAGCAGCACGCCGAGCGGAACACCGACGGCCACCGTGACGGCCAGCCCGGCCGCCCACGCCTCGACCGTCGCCCCCAGGTCCGCCACGAACGGGCCGTTGCCCGCGAGCAGCACGGTCCGCCACAGCACCGAGGAAGTCAGCGGCAGCGCCGCGCGGCTGATGATGCCCAGCCGTCCGGCCGCCTCCGCCAGCAGCAAGAACACGACGATCCCGGTGGCGCCGCGCGCCCACCGGCCGATCCGCGACGGCCGACCGCCGCCGCCGGAAGACCCGGCGGCGGCGGTCGACGCAACAGCAGTAACTGAAGCCATCTGGTCTACGAGGACAGGACCAGCGACGACAGGTCAGCCGGCGTGCTGAGCCCGCCGCCCTTCATCAGCGTCGCGATGCGCTGCAGCAGGTCAGCGGTGAGCGTCTCCGGGTACGTGCCGAGCGGCACACTGGCCGCCGCCGCCGCGGTGATCTTGGTGTAGGTGGGCAGCACCTCGCGGACCACGCTCGGGTTCGCGTTGGCGAACGCGTTGCCCTTCTCAAGCGCCGCCTGGAACGCCTTAGCCGCCGCCGGGTGCGCCGCCGCCCAGGTCTGCGTGGTGATGTAGCCCGACATCGGGAAGTCCGCCGTCGGTCCGGTGCAGGTCGAGGTCACGAGCTTGCCGCCCGCCGCCAGCGCGGCGGAAAGGAACGGCTCGACCGCGCTGATCGCGTCCACCTTGCCGGACTTCAGCGCCGCGACCATGTTGGGGAACGGGATCTGCACGTACTTGACCGAGCCCGAGGTCACCCCGTCGGCCGACAGCACCGCGTTCGTCGTCAGCGTCTGGATGTTCTGGGTCAGGTTCACCGCGATCGTCTTGCCCGCCAGGCCCGACGCGCTGGTGATGCCGGACGACGGCATGGCCACCACGCCGTAGTTGTTCGTGGTGCAGTCCACCGCCGGGGCCAGGAACTCGACCGGGAACGTCCCGTGCGCCTGCGCCTCGAGGAACGACACGTAGTTGCCGCCGCCGATCACGTCGATGCTGCCGTGCAGCAGGTCGGGGATCGCCACCGTGCTCTGCGCGACGGACTTGACCGTCACGTTCAGCCCAGCCTGCGTGAAGAAGCCCTCCTTGATCGCGACCTGCAGGCCGGCCGTGTCGAGCACCGGCAGCGCCCCCACGGTGATGCTGGTCATGGTGGTGGGGCTGCTGCTCGCCGACGCGCTGGCCGCGCCGGAGGCGGAGGCCGAAGCGGAAGCGGAGGTGCTGCTCTGGGCGCTGCTTGAGCTGCTTGAACTGCTGCACGCGGAAATGAGTATTGCCGCCGCGGCCGCGCCGACGGCGAGCACCCGCGACTCGGATGCGAATTTCATGGGACTCCTTTATGGTGGGGGACGGCCAGATAGCGCTCTCGCCTTCGGCGATGAGCGCTATGACCTGGCCGCATTGTTATTTGCGGGAGATTTTCAAGTACGACTTGCGGTGACCCTCCTCACCCGTTTATGAGCGCGCTTGCCTGGACGTGCGGCAGGCCGGCTTCTTGCATGAGCTCGGAAACCCGGTTGAGCTGGACGCTGTCCAGCGAGATGGGGAACTGCTCAAGCGTGATCGTGGCTGCCTGCACAGGCGTCAGTCCGGGGACGTAGGTGAGCAGGGTCTTCTCCACCTCCGCGCGGTCACTGTCGGCGATCTCCTGAGCCTGGGCCATCGCTTGCTGGAAGCGGCGGACGGCGCTCGGGTTCTGCCGCGCCCACGCGCTGGTGGCGATGTAGCCGGACAGCGGAAGGTTGCTGTCAGGACCGCTGCACTGGTCGACGATGGGGACCGCGCCCGCCTTTTGCTCCGCCGTCGTCACGAACGGCTCGACGGCGCTGATCGCGTCGACTTTGTGGGCCTCGAGCGCGGCAAGCATCTTCGGGAACGGGACGGCCATGTACTTCACCGTCGATGCCTTCACGTCGTCGGCGGTGAGGACCGAGTTGATCATCAGCGTCTGGATGTTCGCCGTGAGGTTCACGGCGATCGTCTTGTGCTCGAGCTGCGCGGGCGTCTGGATGCCGGAGGACGGCAGCGTCAGGATGACGAACGAGCCCGGCGAGCAGGTCGCCGCCTCCGCCAGGATCCGATACGGCAGCTGGCCCGGGGTCTTGGCGGATGCCTCGATGAAGGAGACGTAGTTGCCGCCGCCGAGGATGTCGATCTGGCCTTTCTTCATCATCGGGATGGCCAGCACGCTGGTCAGCACCTGCTGGATCTTGACGTCCAGGCCGTACTGCTTGAAGATGCCTTCCTTCTGGGCGATGTACGCGCTCACGTCGTCGACGACGGGCAAGGCGCCCAGGGTGATGGAAATCGCCGGCCCGGAGTAGCCCGCCGGCCTGCCGCTGGCGCTGCCGCACGAGCTGAGTAGCGCGACCGCTGCCACGGCCAGGGCACTGCATGACACTCGCCGCAATCGAGTGGGCATGACCTTCCTCATCGCTTGAACCGTTTAACGACGACGGAATGTTCTCACCACGCAGCAGGAAAAGTGCTCCTTTTCGGAGAAATTCGTGGCAATCATGACCTTTCAGCTGATCGTTAGGTAAGTATTTTTTTCATGAGTGAGAGTTTTAATGTTCGATAATGTTCAAAATTTGCTGGTAGGCCCCTCGGCATGCCATTGATTGAAGCGAAGATGTGCTTGGCGGACCACCCAGCGTGCCATTGATTGAAATGAGAGTAGATTTTTCCTATTTAGATGATTGCCGAAACAGCATGGCTAATTGGCGCGGTGCGCTGCACGGATGCAATCAGCCAGGGAGCCGGCACCAAGCGGGCGAGCGGGACGCCCTCGCCCGGACCCTGCCCGCTCGAGACGCAGGGCGGCGCGGCGCGGGCGACACGGGGACACGCTGACGCAGAGGACACAGGATGGCACATAGGCCTGCAGCTTCAGTGACTGCGCGGTCACCGCGGCCAGCGGCGGCAGCCCGGCCGCGTACCGCTCAAGCTCGCTTAGCGCGCTGGCCGCCATCAGCCTGGTCTCCGCGCCGAGCGACCCCGGCGAGCCTGGCGAGTCCCGCCTCGCCGAACTGGGTGCGCAGCGTGCCCGCGCTCATGACGAGCATCGTCTCCGGCCGCCGCGGCGCGCCGCACGAGTTAGGCACCAGGCCGGTCTCTGCCATGACCCTAGCCAATCCGGCACCACGCGATAACGTCAATATCGAGGAGGCCAGGTGATCACGAGTAATCGGATGCCGCTGGCCGCGGGGCGCCGGGCGGTCACCCGCGCCGGGATCGCGTGATGCCGCGGCTGCTTGTGTACTCGCGCACCACCGGCTACCGGCACGACTCGATCCCGGCCGGGGTGCACGCGCTGCGCCTGCTCGGCGAGCAGGCCGGCTGGACCGTCGACGCGACCGAGGACCCGATGGTGTTCGCCCCCGGCGGGCTCGCCCGCTACGCGGCGGTCGCCTTCCTGTCCACCAGCGGCGACGTCCTGACGGACGCGGGCCGGGACGCGCTGTGCGGGTACATGGCGGCGGGCGGCGCGTGGCTCGGCATCCACGGCGCGGCGACCACCGAGTACGACTGGCCCTACTTCGGCGGGCTCGCCGGGGCGCGGTTCAGCGGGCACCCGGCGGAGCAGACCGCCACGGTGGCCGTCGAGGACGGCGGCCACCCGGCAACCAGCCACCTGCCCGCCGCCTGGAGGTGGCACGACGAGTGGTACGACTTCCGCGCCAACCCGCGGCCCCAGGTCCACGTGCTGCTCACCGTCGACGAGGGGAGCTACGACGGCGGGACGATGGGCGCGGACCATCCCGTCGCGTGGTGCCATGAGCACGGCGGCGGCCGCTGCTTCTACACCGCCCTCGGTCACGCCGAGCGGACGTTTTCCCAGCCCTCGTTCCTCCGTCATCTCAGCGGCGCCCTGCGGTGGCTGATAACAGGGTGAGCGGGCCGCCGGCGAGGTAGCGGGCGACGGGGCCCGCGGCGGCGGCACGGGACGGCGGGTGGAAGGCCAGGGCCCGGGTGACGCCCAGGAGGTAGGCGATCTCGGGCGACTCGATGAACGACATGCCGCCAAGCGTCACGGTGGCCGACATGACCACCCGCTCGATGGCCCGCTCGGTCGCGAACCGCACGCAGAGCGCCCGCGCGAGCAGGGCCTCGTTGTCGCCGGCGGTCACGGCGGCGGACGCGACCTGCTCGAGCGCGGCCGCCGCGGCCTCCAGTTCGAACGCCAGGCCAGCCCGGTCCTCATCCGAGCCCTTGCCGCGCGCGATGACCCGCTCGGCCAGGTTCGTCGCCGCGCCGAGGTAGGACGCGGAGACCAGCAGCTCGAACCAGACGAACCCGCGCGCCTGGATCGGATCCATCGACTCGCCGTCGTGCGGGTAGAAGATCAGCCCGTCGGGGACGAACACCTGGTTCAGCGTGACCTGGTCGCTTTCCGCCGCGGCCAGGGCGGTGGTCTTCCAGAACGGTGCGCGCTCGATGCCGGCCGAGTCGGACGGGATCAGCACGATCGCGAGCCGGTCCGCCCCGGTGGCGGGGTCGGCGACCGCGACGCTGGCGCTCATCAGGTTCATGGACCAGGTGAGGCTGCACGGCTTCTTCACGCCGCTGACGGTGATGCCGCCCGCCGCGGGCACCCCCCGCATGGTGGGCGTCAGGATGTGCTGGCCGGGCTTGCCCTCGGCGAAGCCGGAGCTGAGCAGCCACGAGTTCTCCGCGATCGCCGTGAGCATCACCCACTCGAACCCGTTGCCGGCCGCGGTCAACTCGACCAGCGAGGCCACGGAGAAGTGGTGCATCGTCGTGGCGACCGCCAGGGACGGCGAGCGGCTGCCCACCGCGCGCTGGATGCGCACCGCGTCAAGCAGGCTGGCTCCCTTGCCCGAGTACTCGGCGGGCACCAGCAGGCCCGGCCCGCCAAGCTCGCGGAATCTCGGCAGCGCTCCGCGGCCGGGCTGCTCCAGCTCAAGCAGCGGAATCTCGGCCAGGTACTTGTCCAGTCCGGGAATGTAAGCGTTCAGTGTGTCTCGCTCGGTGCGCAGCAGGTTCATGTTCCGCTCCCAACTGTCACATCGGATGCGACGAGCTCCGCCTGGCCGACCAGCCCGCGGACGATAGCGACGATGTTGTCGCTCATCGTCCGGACCGCGATCGGCTCGAGCGCGTCCGCGAGGCTGGGGATGCCCATGTCGAGCCGGGCGCTGAACACGATCTCGCTGCCCGCCCCCCGCGGGTCGTCGGCGCACTGCCACGAGCCGTCGAAGACGGCGATGTCGCCGTCAAGCTGACGGAACGTGATGGTCAGGGCGTCCGGGTCCAGGGTGTCCTCCTCGGTCCAGCGCAGCAGCCCGGCCCGGAAGGTGACCTCCCAGCTGGACACGGTGACAGTCGCGGAAACCTCGGTGACGGCGACGCTCTGGACGGCGTCGCTCAGCTCCGGGTACCGCTCGAAGTCGGCGAGCGTCGTGTAGACGTCGCTGGCCGGCCGGTGCGGCACGTGCAGCTGCAGGCGGACGTAGCGCATGGGATCTCCTTCAGGAAGCGAGTTGCGCGTCGGCGGTGGCGGGCACGACCCGGCTGACGTGCTTGGCGGCCGAGATGAGCGCGCGGGCGAGCCAGTGGAGGTCGGCCTCGTCGAGGATCGCCGGCGGCGTCAGCCGCAGGACGTTGCTCGAGTTGAGCGAGTAGGACGGGATGACGTGGGAGTCGAGGAGCCCGATCAGGAACTCGGTGGCCGCCTCGGCCGAGCGGAAGTCGATGCCGATGAGCAGGCCCTGCCCGCGCACTTCGGTAGCCAGGTGCGGGCAGTGCGCCGCGATCGCGTAGGCGGTGAGGTCGAGGATCTCCCGGCCGAGCTCGCGGCCGCGCTCGATCAGGCCTTCTGATTTGATGACGCCGATGGTGGCGCTGACCGCGGCGGCGGCGAGCGGGCTGCCCGCGAACGTCGAGGAGTGCAGCAGCGGGTCGGCGTTCAGCGGCGCGAACAGCCCCGCGGAGGCAACGACGCCGCCGACGGGCATGACGCCGCCGCCCAGGATCTTGCCGGTCAGCAGGGCGTCGGGCGTGACGCCGGCCAGGTCGGCACCCCACCAGGCGCCAAGCCGGCCCAGGCCGGACTGTATCTCATCCAGGATCAGCACCGCGCCGGCCTCAGTGCACGCTTGCCGGACCTGACGGAGGTACCCGCCGGGGGGCAGCCGGACGCCGCCTTCGGCCTGGACGGGCTCGACCAGCACCGCGGAGGCGGGCGTCAGCGCGGCGCGCAGCGCGGCGAGGTCACCGAACGGTACGAAGTCGACGAGCGGCAGCAGCGGGCCGAACGGGTCGCGGTACTGCGCCCGCCCGGTCACCGACAGCGCGCCGAGCGTCTTGCCGTGGAATCCGCCCTGCATCGCGATCACGTGACGCTTGCCCGCCAGCCGGGCCAGCTTCAGCCCGACCTCGGTCGCCTCGGCTCCGGAGTTGGTGAGGAACACGTAGTCCAGTCCGGACGGCGCGACGCCGGCCAGGTCCGCGGCCGCCTGCGCCAGCTCGGGGTTGAGGAACAGCCTCGTGGCCAGGGGGTTCCGCTCCAGCTGCTCGCGGACGGCGGCGACGACGGCCGGGTGGCAGTGACCGAGCAGGAAGACCCCGAAGCCCCCGCAGTCGAGGTATTCCTGCCCGTCACTCCCCCGCACCCGCGACCCGGCCGCGGCCACCTCGACGGGCGCCGCGACCAGCCGGGCCAGGATGGCCAGCGACTTGTTCACGTGCTTCGCGTAACGGCCGAGGACATGATCGCGGTCGGTCGGCGCGGTCATGTCAGGCCGCCGACTCGGTCACGGCCGGGCCGTAGCCGCTGCGCGCGGCCCAGTACTGCAGGCTGGTGCGCAGTGATTCGCGCTGGTCGGGCAGCGGGCGGGCGCCGAGCGCGACCAGCTGGTCCATGCTGCTTGGCTTGACCTCACCCGACTGCAGGTAGGTGGTGAAGAACTCCAGCAGCCGCAGCACGTTGCGGCGGATCTTGCCGGGCAGCGCGGCGAGGAAGACCGGGCCGATCAGCCGGTCGAACGTATCCGGTGGTACGAACCGCGGCATGTCGACGCGCACGCCCAGGTCGCGGGCGAGCTTGACGCCGATCGCGACCGCCTCATCGAGGCGCAGCGCCCGCTCTCCGGCGGTGAGCCAGAACTCGCCGTCGCGAACCTGGTTTTCCACCACGCAGGCGATCGCGTCAGCCACTACGTCGGCGGGGACGAAGTCGATCGGCCAGGACGGGCCGAACGGGATCAGCGGCACGACGCGCGTGAACAGGCCGGCCGCGACCCGGTACAGCCCCTGGAAGGCGGCTATCTCTCCGGTGCCCGAGTCGCCGATGACGACCGACGGCCGGAGGATGACGTGCGGCACGCCACTCGACCGGACCACCTGCTCGGCGGCCAGCTTCGACGCGGCGTAGCCGGCGGCGGTTCGGCCGCGGTCGCCGTCCGCCGTGGTGTGCACGAACGCGGTGCTGACGTGGTAAAGCACGGCGTCCGCCGCGGCCGCGAACGCGGCCACGTGCCTGGTGCCCGCGACGTTGGTCGCCTCCAGGCTGCCGTCGGTGCGATTGAAATCCGTGACCGCCGCGCAGTGGATGACCGCGTCGACCTTGGCCGCCAGCTCCGCGTAGGCGGCGTCGGTCAGCCCGAGCGCCGGCTCGGCGATGTCGCCCGGCACGGTGGTTACATTCGGCCCGGAAACCGGCGAACGGTGCACGAGGCACACGACGTCGACATCGCGCAGTCGCCGCAGCAGGGCACGCCCGACGACTCCTGACGCACCGGTCAGCAGCACGGTGCGCCGTGCGGTTCCCGTGATCCGGCTTACGCTGTGCGGCCCGGCAATCTGGACAGGCATGTGATCCCCCGGTGTCAACTGGCGCTCTACCGGCATAGAGGGCACCGTGCGCGCTCAGATACATCGGCGAGCACGGGATCCGCCAGCTGTAACGGGACACGCCATGATCGCTACCAGGGCCGCCGGGGCCGCCCAGCCAGCCCCTGACGCTTCCGAATTGTCCCGGGTGGCCGGGACATCTGCCCCGTGACAGCGTGACGAAAAGGCCCCATCGTATGAATGTGAGCCTGGGCCTTGAGGAACGGCCGGTACGGGTGATGCCGGCCCGCCGGGTGACGCTTGCCTGGCTGTCCTGGGCGGTGGCCGCGGCGGCGACGATCCTGGCCTTCGGGACGGCGGTTCTGTCCGTGCTGGGTCGTGACGTGCTATCGGCATTCCTGCTGCCCATAGCCCTGGCCTACGCATGGATGGGCTGCGTGCTGCTGGCCCGGCGGCCAGGTCATCCGATGGGCCCGCTGCTGTGCCTGGTCGGCCTGGTCAATGCGGTCGCCTACGTCACCTTCGCGTACGCGCGGTACACCGTGGTGCACGCGCCCGGTTCGCTGCCGTTCGGTACCGCGATGCTGTGGGCGATCACCTGGATTCAAGGGCCGGCCACTAGCTTGACCGGCCTGGTCTTGCCGCTGGTCTTCCCCACCGGAAGGCTGCTGTCGCCGCGCTGGCGTCCCGCGCTGTGGGCGGCGCTGGCCTTCATCCCGCTGTGGGTGGCCGGCTACGCCTTCATCCCGCAGAGCATGGGCCCCTACTTCCGCAACCTGCCAGACCCGTACACGCACCCCTCGCTCGACGGGCTGTTCGAGGCAGCCCAGTTCCTGATGGTGACGTGCGGCCTGGCCGCCGGCGCGGCGGCGGCGGCCAGCCTGACGGTGCGGTGGCGGCGGGCCGACCGGGCCGGCCGGCAGCAGCTCAAGTGGTTCCTCGCCGTCCTGCCCATCGCCGGCACTTCCATCATCGCCCAGGTCATCGCCCCGGGCAGCCTGGTGAATGTGGGACTGGGAGCGCTGGCCGGCGTGCTGATGCCAACGGCGATCGGCATCGCGGCGCTGCGGTACAAGCTGTATGAGATCGACATCCTGATCAGCCGCGCGGTGCTGTACGGCCTGCTGACCGCCGGGGTGGCCGCGGTCTACCTGGGCGTGGTAACCGTGGCCGAGCAGGTGTTCGGCCGGGCCGGCCACAGCACGGCCGCGCACGTCCTGGCCACCGTGGTGGCCGCGGCCGCGTTGTTCCCGCTCCGCGACCGGGTGCAGCGCCGGGTGGACCGGCTGTTCTACGGTGACCGGGGGGTGCCGTATGAGGCACTGGCCAGGCTGGGACGTCTCGTCGAGGAATCGGCAGGCACGGAATCGGCGCTCGACTCGGTGGTCAAGACCATCGCGGACAGCCTGCGGCTGCCCTACGCGGCCCTTGAGCTGCGGCTCGGCGACGGCTGGCGGCAAGCGGCCGTGTACGGCCACGCCACGGCGGACGTGACCACCTTCCCGCTGGTCTCCCAGCGGGAAACCGTCGGACGGCTCCTGGTCGGCACCCGGTCTCCCGGGGAACGGCTCGGCCCTGACGACGAGCAGCTGCTGGCTGACCTGACCAGGCAGGCCGGGCCGGCCACCCACGCGGTGGCCCTGCGCCAGGCCCTTGAGGCGTCCCGGGCGGGCCTGGTCACGGCGCGGGAGGAGGAACGCCGGCGGCTGCGGCGCGACCTGCACGACGGCCTCGGGCCGACGCTGGCCGGCCTGACGCTCGGCCTTGACACCGCCCGTGCGCGAACTGCCGGGCAGCCGGAACTGCACGCGCTGCTTGGCCGGCTCAAGGCGGAGACGCAGCGGGCGGTGACCGACGTGCGCCGCATCGTTTACGGGCTGCGGCCGCCCGCACTCGATGAGTTCGGCCTGGTGGGGTCGCTGCGCGAGGAGGTCGGGCGGCTGCGCTGCCAGGCGCCCGACCTCACCGTCACGCTGGACGCCGCCGACGAGGACCTGACCGACCTTCCCGCGGCGGTCGAGGTGGCCTGCTACCGGATCGTGGCGGAAGCGCTCACCAATGTCATCAGGCACGCGCAGGCCACGCAGTGCTCCGTGCGGATCCAGCTCGGCCACGGGCTGGACGTAGACGTGCGCGACGACGGCGTGGGCTTGCCGGAAGGCTGGCGAACCGGAGTCGGGATCGCGTCGATGCGCGAGCGGGTCGCCGAACTGGGCGGCAAGCTGATGATCGAGCCTTGCCTGCCGCACGGAACCAAGATCACCGCCCATCTGCCCGCCCAGGAGCAACCATGACCGAGCCGATCCGAGTGCTGATCGCCGATGACCACCCGCTGTTCCGCGACGGCCTGACCGCCCTGCTGACGGAGGGAGCCGACACCGAGCTGGCGGGGGCGGCCGCCAGCGGTACCGAAGCGGTCGACCTGGCCAGGGAAACCCAGCCGGACGTGGTCATCATGGACGTGCACATGCCGGGACTGAACGGCATTGAGGCAACCCGCCGCATCGTGGCCGACAGTCCGCACATCGCGGTCGTCGTGCTGACCATGTTCGACGATGACGACTCGATCTTCTCCGCGCTGCGCGCCGGCGCGCGCGGGTACCTGCTCAAGGGGGCCGACCAGGAACAGATCCGCGCCGCCATCTGGGCGGCGGCCAACGGCGAGATCATCTTCGGCACCCAGCTGGCCGCGCGCATGCTCGCCTACTTCACCACCGGGGCCGCGGCCCGGCCACAGGTCTTCCCGCAACTGACCGACCGGGAACGTGAGGTCCTGGACCTGGTCGCCCAGGGACGGGCCAACCCGGCGATCGCGGCCAGCCTTGGGCTGAGCCAGAAGACGGTACGCAATCACGTATCGAACATCCTGACCAAGCTGCAGGTCGCCGACCGGGCCCAGGCCATCGTGCAGGCCAGGGACGCGGGCCTGGGACAGCGGTCCCGGGTCTGAGGGACATCGCCCGCCTGCCGTTCCGGCGGCAACGCCATTACTTCCTGACGCCTCATGACGTCCGCCTCATGACGACGGGACAGCTGCCCGCTGATGCTTCGTATCATCCGCGATGGACCCGAACTGGGCAGCCCCTAAGCGTTCAGGAGGACCAGATCATGACCGCTGCGACGACGACCTACGCCGCTTACGCACCCGCGACCGAGGACGCCCGCCGGGCGTGCGATGACCAGGTGGTCACCGATTTGGTAGCCTGCGCCAGGCGCGGCGACGTGCCGGCGTGGAGCGCGCTCATCGAGCTCTACGCCCCGCTGATCTCCTCGATTTGCCGCAGGCACCGGCTCGGCCGGGCAGACGCCGAGGACGTCAGCCAGAGCGTCTGGCTGTGCCTGGTGGCCCAGCTTGACAAGATCCGCGAGCCGGCCGCCCTGCCCGGGTGGCTTGCCACCACCACCCGGCGCGAGTGCGTGCGCATGGTCCGCGTGGAACACGGGCCCCGTGCGGTGCTCTACGCGCTCGACGAGGAGAACACGCCGGACCCGCGCGCCGAGGTGGCTGAGCAGGAGCTGCTCGCGGCCGAGCGCCAGGCGGCACTGCGCGAGGCGATCAATCACCTGCCGCCCGCCTGCCAGCAGCTGGTCGCGGAGCTCACCATGGACCCGCCGCCGCCGTACGCCGAGGTGAGCGCCAGGCTGGGCATCCCCGTCGGCAGCATCGGACCGACCCGCAGCCGCTGCCTGGACAGGATGCGCCGTTACCCGGCCATCGCCGCGCTGATCGACGGCGAGCCGGGCTCGCCGGCGCCGGTCATGGCCGCGGCTTGCTGAGTCCGCGCTGCTCGGCCGCCGGGCGGCGCGGCGGGGGCTGGCCGCCGTGCAGCCCCCGCCGCGATGGCGGCATCGGCCTAGTCCCGCCCGTCCCCCACGAGCAGCCGAGTCCGCCTTCGGGGAGGAACGGTGAGCGTCCTCGTCGTGCCCTTCATCAGCTTGGGCCTTCCTGCCTGCGCGACCTGGCGCTCGATGCCCGCCGGAAAAACTCCTCCTGCATCGCCCGGTATCGGGCAGCGAGCCGTCCGTAGTCGTCGTCGTCCAGGGGAAGGCGCTCAAGCAAGTCACGGATACGCGCCCGCTCCTCGAGGAACTCCGGGTCGCCCATCCGCGTGAAGTCCGCGTCATCCTCGCTCATGAGGACACCTCGCTGGCGCTCGGAGTCCGCTCATCCGGACGCACTGTGCTTACCGATTCGCTCGCAAGCTCGCTCATGTGCGCCCCGGCTGAACTGTCGGCCGCGGCCGTCCTTTGGCCCGGCTGTTATCGACAGTACGCTTCCGCCCGGCGACGTTGCGATGTCAAATGGGGCGTCATTTTGACGTCTTTAGAGGCGTAAGAACGACGTTGCGGGTTAAAGGTGGCATGAGTACTCTCGGGATCATGGCCCCGAACGTGGCACTACGGCAGGCACGCCTGGCCCTGCGCCTCAGCCAGGACGAGATGGCCCTGGCGATACGCGACGCCGGGCAGCGGCTCGGCACGCCGAACGGCTGCACCAAGCGCCTTGTGCAGCGCTGGGAAGCCGGGGAGGTGGCCCTGCCGCGAGCGGTGTACATCCGCGCCCTGGAGTACCTGACGGGCAGGCCGGTCGCCAGCCTCGGGTTCGACACCGCCGCCGAGCGCTACGGCCTCGACCCGGAGGAGGTCCTGACGACCGGCTCGGGACCGTGGATACCAGTCGCCGACCCCAAGGCCCAGCCGGGCCCGCTGACCGGCATCTGGCTCAGCAGCTACGAGTACGAGTCGACCGGCCGCGGGGCCACGTTCACCAGCCACCACTACGTCGCCGTGGTCCAGCACGGCGCCCGGCTGCAGGTCCGGTCCATGCCAGGGTCCCGGTCGCGCCTGCTGATGGACCTGACCGCCAACGGCCAGGTCCTCACCGGCACGTGGACCGAGGAGACCAATCCGGCCGGCTACTACCAGGGCGCCGTGTACCACGGGGCCATCCAGTTCCTGCTGCAGCCCACCGGCCGCAAGATGACCGGCAAGTGGGTCGGCTTCGGCCGCGACTTCGACCTCAACACCGGCCCCTGGAGCCTGGAGCTCGTCACCAGCAGCGTGACCGACGAGACCATGAAGGAGTACGGCAGGCCGGTCGACGGCGACTGACGGCGCCACGAAAGTCCGGGCCCGTCCTTTACCCGGACGACTGACGGCATCGCTCCGCTGGCCGGCGCCCCGGGTAAGTCACCGAGGACGCGCTGGCCGTAGGCGGCGCTGAGCGGCGTCAGGTCGGGGTCGCCGAATTTGGCGCGCAGCGCCGCGAAGGCGGCCACCTGCTGCGCGCCGAACCGCCGCACGTACGCGGCGTACGCGGCGGGAGTGAGGAACGCCGGGGGCGCGGTCTTGGTATGGAACTTGTCCGCGTACATGACCAGGGCCTCTTCGGGCGTCTCCGCGAGGTAATCGGCCGGCGGCAGCGGCAGCTGCTGGCGCAGCACGTCCGCGCGGGTGATGCCGACCCCGGTGTGGTGCGAGGCGAACCGGCAGAGCGCCTCGGGGAGCCCTTCCGCGCCCAGCAGCTCATGGCCGAGCAGGCCGTGCCAGATGTACCGTTCATGGTCGAGCCGGCCCGCCGCGTCGTACAGCCGGTACACCCCGACGTCGTGCAGCAGCGCGCCGGCGCGCACCAGGCTCAGGTCCGCGTCGTCGCCCGAGCTTGCGTGCAGCTGCTCGGCGATCTCGCACACGATCCGGCAGTGCGTGAACACCGCGTCGAGCGCCTCCGGCGTCGGCGCGTGCCGCTCGTGCAGCGCGCGGATGGCCGCGTCGTCCGGAATCCCCACGTCACCGGAGCTTAGTAGCTGCCCGGCCGCGCCTGAGTCACCGCGGCCGGGTGCGGGCGTCGCGAGAGCCAAACCGGTTAGCTGACCAGGCGGCGCACCCGCTTGGGGTCGGTGATGCCGTCGACCGCGACGATCTTGCCGCCGGCGATGGTGAACGCCATCAGTCCGGCGGGACGGCCGCGCAGCGTGATGAGCACGCCCGCGGCCCCGTTGATGAGCACGTGGTGCACCTCCACCTGGGCGGCGCCCCCGCCCGCGGCG
>Ga0070714_100000753_pt1 | contig 22949 bp, 18 predicted proteins | sample LARL83metaG_FD_65450 | JGI IMG/M metagenome (GOLD analysis project Ga0070714, IMG submission 65450) | Corn, switchgrass and miscanthus rhizosphere microbial communities from Kellogg Biological Station, Michigan, USA - LAR L8-3 metaG | ecosystem: Host-associated > Plants > Roots > Rhizosphere ... | reverse complement strand
ACCGGTACGCCCGTCAACGACGTGGAAGATTACCTCCTCGTGGTGGATTGACCCTCGTACACAAGGGGCCGGCTACCACGAAGCGGGAAACTGCCACGTTATCGCGGGCCTATCGAGCCGGTCGGGCCCGGACGCCGGCCGCTGACCTTACCGGGGCGGCCAGTGATCCGGGCAAGCCCACGGAATAAGCCAGCAGGGCCGCGGTGGGAACTGGTTCGGGCGGGCGGGGCCACCACGCGGAGGGCCTGGGGGACGAACTGGAACTTGACCGACTCGGTTTCGCCGAGGTACTCGCCGTCGACATGAAAGGCGGTCGGTCTGGTGCAGCGGACCGTGAGCGAGTCGAGACTCCGCGCTGTCAGGATGTGCCGGCCGCTGGGCGCCCTGTTGCGGTGCGGCGTGCGCATCATCTGGCCGATCACACTCAAGATCGTGGGCATGTTGAGCCGGCTCAGCGCCACAACGTCCAGGCCCGAACTGAAATCCGGGTTGGGCTGGGGCACCAGCGGGCGGCCGCGGAAGTACGTCCAGGGCGCGGAGTTGGTGATGAGGCCCATGAACAGGCCGGTGACCGAGGGCTGGCCGTCCCGTTCCAGGGTCAGCGCGGGCTTGCGCCGGTCGGTCCCGTGGTAGTAGCGACGCACGATCGTACGGACGAACAGCGCCTGGCTCTCCCGGTGCCCGCGGGCTCGCAGGTCCTCGACGTCGTGCACCACCTCGGCGTCCATGCCGAGCCCGGCGCTGAACGTGAAGTACCGGTCGCCGGCCAGCGCGAGCCCGATTACCCGATGGTTGCCCGCGGTCAGCAGCTCGCGGATCCGGCCGGCCGCCGTGACCGGGTCGGGCGGCAGGCCAAGCGACTGGGCGAACACGTTGCCGCCGCCACCCGGTATCACCGCCAGCATCGGCCTGCTACCAGAAGTCGACGGGGGGAGGCGTCCCCCCGGGCCCTCCTCGCGGACATGCGCCGATGGGCTCCGGTCCATCAGGCCGTTGACCACCTCGTTGATCGCGCCGTCGCCGCCGAGCACGATCACGACGTCCTGGCTCGCGCCGGCGGCGAGTTCGCGGGCGTGGCCGCGATAGCGTGTATACGCGACGTCCAGGTCGATCGGCCCGTCGAGGGACCTGGCCACCAGGTCCGCCCCGCTTCCGGTCGTACTGGTCGCCCGCGGGTTGACGATCAGCAGGCCGCGCACGAGCTTAGGTTAACCGCCGCCTACGCTTAAGGTGAGTCCGGCCCCCAGGGTGAATGGTGTGAAACCCATGTCAAAGCGACCAGCCGCCAAGGCTGCGAGACCGACGGCGAGGAAGGCACCCGCTGGCCACAAGCCGGCCTCACGCCCCGCCACGACGAGGCAAGCGCCCGCGAAGCAAGCGCCCGCGAAGCAAGCGGCCGCCCCGAAGTCGGCCGCTCCGCAGCCGGCTTCGGACATCCCGCCGACGCTGCGTGCCGCGGCCGCGATCCAGGCGCTGGAGGCGCTCGGCATGGTGGTGGCCACGGCCTTCTCCGCGGCCGCGACGGTCGACGGCAAGTCCTACCAGACCGGCAGCGGGGTCGCCCTTACGCTGATCGCGTTCGGTACCGCACTCGCGCTGGGCCTGGTCGCTCGTGGCCTGATCAGGGCCAGACCGTGGAGCCGTACCCCGTCCGCGATGATCCAGCTGTTCGCGATCATCGCGGGCGTTGTCCTGCTGGACGGGCACCGCCCGGAATGGGGCGTGCCTACCCTCCTGCTGGCCGCGGCCGGGCTCGTCACGCTGTTCGTGCCGGCCAGCTTCAAGGCCCTCAACCGGGAGCGCTAATCGTCGGTGGTAAGGCCATCGCGGAGCTGAGCCAGGGTGCGGGCCAGCAGCCTGGACACATGCATCTGGGAGATGCCGAGCTCGGCGGCGATCTGCGACTGGGTCATGTTGCCGAAGAACCGGAGCAGCAGGATCTTCTTCTCCCGGGGCGGAAGCTGCTCGAGCAGCGGCTTCAGCGACTCCCGGTACTCGACCCCCTCCAGGGCATCGTCGATCATGCCGAGCGAGTCGGCGACCGCGGGGGCGTCCTCGTCGCCGGAGTCGGGCGCGTCCAGGGACACCGTTGAGTAGGCGTTAGCCGACTCCAGGCCCTCCAGCACTTCTTCTTCCGACATCTGCAGGTGCGCGGCCAGCTCGCTGACCGTCGGCGCGCGGCCTTCCCGCTGGGCCAGCTCGCTGATGGCCTTGGTCAGCGACAGCTTCAGCTCCTGCAGGCGGCGCGGCACCCGGACCGCCCAGCCCTTGTCCCTGAAGTGCCGTTTGATCTCGCCCACGATCGTCGGCGTCGCGTACGTGGAGAACTCCACACCGCGCTCCAGGTCGAAGCGGTCGATGGACTTGATCAGCCCGATCGTGGCGACCTGGGTGAGGTCGTCCAGCCACTCGCCGCGGTTGCGGAACCGGCGGGCGAGGTATTCCACCAACGGCAGATGCAGCTCTACCAGGTAGCTGCGGATCTGCTTGCGCTCGGGGTCCCCCTCGGGCAGCGTTGCCAGGCGCTCGAACAGCTCACGCGCCCTCGCCCGGTCCGGCGAGCCGCCGGACTCGGTGCGCAGCGGCGGTGCCGCGCCCTCCACTTCGGCTAGCGGGGCCTCGAACTCCTCGGTCACCTGGACCTCGAACTCGCCGCTCACGGGGTCTCGCGGGGGGCTACGGGCGGACGCCCTCCCGGATTTACGATGGACTCCCGGCGCTTGCGCAGCACGATGGATACCTGGTCGTCCGGCCCGAGCTGCGAGTCGACCGTGCCGGCCAGCGCGCTCAGCACCGTCCAGGCGAACGTGTCCTTGGCCGGCACGCTCGGCTGCGCGGCGACCACCGAGACCGTGATCGTCATCTGATCGCTGTCCAGGTCGAAGGCGCACTTCAAGCTGGTACCGGGGATCGCCTGCGCGAGCAGCATCGCGCACGCCTCGTCCACGGCGATGCGCAGATCCTCGATCTCGTCTAGCGTGAAGTCGAGCCGCGCGGCCAGGCCGGCCGTCGCCGTGCGCAGCACGGACAGGTACGCGCCCTCGGCGGGCATCGTCACGGTCACGTGGTCCCGGCTCATCTCGCGTTCCGGCTTGGTTTGCGCGGCCACGTCGCGCGGCCCGGGCACGGCCGTTGTCGCGGCGGTGTCTTCGGTCACGTCACTCCTCCGGGCAGGCATTGGGCACCTGCCGCCTGAGAGCAACCTACCGCTCATCGCGCCTGACGTTAACGCGCCGCGCTGTCCGGCATAGCACACGGGCGTTAAGCCGACAGTGAAATCCCAGCTCAACGCCCGTGCCCGAGGCCCTTAGCCCTGCTTGGTCTCCCAGAAGATCTTGGTGATCTCCTCGATCTTGGCTAGGAGCTCCTCGGCCTTGGCGACGTCGGTGCTCCCCTTGGTCCCGGTGGCTCCGGCTAGCTTGGTGGCCTCGTTGAACAGCTGGTGCAGCTGCGGGTACTTCTCGAAATGCGGCGGCTTGAAGTAGTCGGTCCACAGCACCCACAGGTGGTGCTTGACCAGTTCGGACCGCTGCTCCTTGATGAGGATCGCGCGGCTCCTGAACTCCGGGTCTGGGTTGTCCCGGTATTTCTCCGCGATGGCCTTGACCGATTCCGCCTCGATGCGGGCCTGCGCCGGGTCGTAGACGCCGCAAGGCAGGTCGCAGTGCGCATGCGCTACGGCCTTAGGCTCAAGCAGGCGGGTGAGCAGCCTCATCGATTCCCTTTCTCGCGTTAACTTTTCTGTTATCCGACCCTACCCCTGTGCTCTGGAGGGATGCGTGCGCTGGCCCCTGTTCCGCGTCGCCGTCGCCGAACGGTCCATGGAACCCGCGCTGCGCCCGGGGGACTGGCTGCTCGTGCTGCGCACCCGGCGCGCCCGTCCCGGCCGGATCGTGATCGCCCGTTATCCCGGTAAACCGGACATGTTGCTCGTCAAGCGGGCAGTCCGCCGGATACCCGGCGAAGGCTGGTGGCTCGCGTCGGACAACCCAGCGGCGGGCGCGGTGGACAGCCGCAGCTTCGGGCCGGTGCCGGCGCTCGAGGGCCGGGTCGTGCTGCGGTACAGACACGGGTAAAGAAACAGGCCGGCCCCGCCCTCCTGATGAGGGCGGGGCCGGTCCGGCCGTACTCCACTGCGGACTACGCGACGACTGCCGCCGGGTCGTCGCCCGCGCTTGCCTGCTCTCCGATGATCGCCTGAATCTCGTCACGCGGCAGCGCCGCGAAGTAGGCCCAGATATAAATGGCCACGGCGAACGCCGCGACGACCGGGATGTCCACCCAGAGCGGGATGCGGTTGGTGTTGACTGGCGGCAGGACCGCCCCGCCAGAGAACTGGCCCTGCCAGGAGATGATGCCCATGCCGATGATGTACACCGGCAGCCAGGAGGCGGCGATCCACTCCTTCTTGCCCAGCCTCGGTCGCTCCTCGTCGAAAAGCATTGCGACGCCGATGATCGTGTAGCCGATGACGATGCAGATGCCGAGCTTCCAGAGCGCCTCCCACCCGGACCAGTAGATGAGCAGGCTGGCGACGATGAACGCGAGCGGACAGACGATCGAGGATATCGGCAGCCGGTACGGCCGGGGCGCGTCTGGCAGTCGCCGGCGGAGCGCGGTAAGGGCAAGCGGTGCGCTCATGTACATGAGCACGCTCGCGCCGGTGGTCAGCGAGACGATGCTCCGCCAGGTCGGGAACGGCAGCAGGAATACCAGGCCGAGCACGAAGCTGGAGATCAGGCTGACCCACGGCACGCCGCGCTTGTCGGTCCGCGCGAAGATCTGCGGGATGTACCGGTTGCGGGCCAGTCCATAGGTGACCCGGGAGGTGGCGGTGAGGTAGATCAGCCCGGTTCCGTAAGGGGACACGAACGCGTCGATCCGCAGCAACGTCGCGAGGAGGCCGAGTCCGATCAGGCCGGCCAGGCCGGCGATGGGCCCGGACAGGACGTTCGTGTCGCTGATGCCAGGGAAGCCGTGCGTCAGCTGGCCCGGGTCCATCGCGGCGATGAACACGACCTGGACCATGATGTAGATGATCGTGCCGAGCATCATCGCGCCGATGATCGCGCGGGGCAGCGTCTTCTGCGGGTTCTTCACCTCGCCGGCCAGCTGGTCTGCCTGCTCGAAGCCGAGGTAGGAGAACACGATGCCGGCGCCGACCACCGCGTTGAGCACGCCCTTGGCCCCGAATGGCGCGAACCCGCCGGAGCCGTTGGTCGTCAGCGTCGTCGTGGCAGGGTGCGGGATAGTTCCAGCGGCACCCGCGCTCCAGTTGCCGGAGTGCCACTTGGTCAGCAGCACGATGATGGCGAGGACCGGGATAGCGATCTTCCACCAGGTGATCGTGCTGTTCACCCTGGCGAGCCAGCCGATGCCGAAGTAGTTGACGATCGTGAAGGTGGCCAGCAGCACGACGGTAAGGATCAGGCCCGGCCCGGTCGGCACATCTGTCGTCGGATTGAAGATCGAATGCCACCAGAAGTGCGCGTAACGCAGCACGGCATAGCACTCGACCGGAGCGATGCAAACGGCTTGCAGCCAGGCGAAGAAGCCGAACTGGATGCCGGCGATGCCGCCGTACGCATAGTGCGGGAACCGCGCCGTCCCGCCGGCCACCGGGAACATGGCCCCCAGCTCGGCGTGCACCAGCGCCAGGATCATCACCGCGGCGCCGCCGATGAGCCACCCGTAGATCGCGGCCGCGCCCGCGACCTGTGTGGCGAACAGCGATGCGAACAGCCAGCCGGAACCGATGATCGAACCCTCCGACGCCCAGATGGCGCCGATAAGCCCTACTTCTCGCCGGAGGCCTACATCAGCCGGTCTGGTGACCGTGGCTCCGGTAGTCGCGCTAGCAGACATGAGCGACCTTTCTTCCGATCGAGGCCCCGTGGGGCTGTCACTCGTGGCGAGATTCCCCCCAAGGGTCAGGTGAGCTTCTCGTATGCGTGGAGTGAGTTCATCGTAGAGATCATCGATATAGCTGAGAAGTGTTCATTCGGATTCGTTTTGATAACGCAGGTCACAGGCTTGTGCTGGAAACTTCATGGTTATAGGGCAGTTTGCGGTGAACGTCCGGTGTGAATAGGAATTAACGAGATGTTACGTCGGCCGCGAGCTTGTGAATGCTTTCACGTGAATGAATTCACAAGCTGCCCGAGACGTTTACCGCGATGTCCGCGGCCTCCAGCCGCATGAGGTCATCCATGCTCCGGACGTGCTCGGGATCGGCGGCGAGCCGGTACGCGTGCCGTAGCCGGGCCCGTTCCAGTTCGTTGCGGACGCTGCGCGCATTCGCGAACCGGGGGGCGTCGATCGCCGCGGAGAGGTATGCCCGGAACGCGGTGGTGGCCGTGTCGGACAAGTAATAGGAGGAGCGGTCCAGCATCATCTGGCCGATGGCCAGCAATTCGTCCACTTCGTACTCGGCGAAGCTCAGGTGGTGGGCGATCCGTGAACTCATGCCCGGGTTGGAGGCGAAGAAGCGATCCATCCGATCTTGGTAGCCCGCCAGGATCACGACGAGCTTGTCCCGGTCGTTCTCCATCACCTGGAGCAGGATGTCGATGCACTCCTGGCCGTAGTCCTTGGAGTCGTCGCCCCGGTGAAGGCTGTACGCCTCGTCGATGAACAGCACGCCGCCCATGGCCCGTTCGAGCACCGCCTTGGTCTTAGGCGCGGTGTGCCCGATGTACTCGCCGACCAGGTCGTCGCGCATGGCGTGCACGAGATGGCCCTTCTCCAGGTAGCCGAGGCGGTGCAGCAGGCCGGCCATCATCATCGCGACCGTGGTCTTCCCGGTGCCCGGCGCGCCGGTGAAGCACATGTGCAGGTTCGGCCGGGAGGCCGATAGCCCGAACCGTTGCCGGACCCGGTCCACCAGCAGCAGCGAGCCGATCTCCTCGACCTTCTTCTTCACCGGGACTAGACCGATCAGATCCCTGTCCAGCTTTTCGAACAGGCCGTCGATACCGGCCGCGCGCCGCTCCTCGGCGAGGGTGACCGTCGCCTCCGGGCCGAGCGGTTCGTGTTCCTTGCCGTGGCGGCCGCCCTTCGCTGTCGGCCGGCCGCTCGCCGGTCCAGACCGGGCCCGCGGCGCCGGTGCGGCAACTGCCGCGGGCCGCGGGGCGGAGGCTGCCCAGGAGCCCGGCATGGGCGTGCTGGGGCGGCCGCCGCCCTCCGCCGGGGAGCCGATGATGAACGCGGGGTGCCTGGCCAGCCGCCGGTTGACCGCGCCCAGGCCCACGCCTGCCATCTCCCGGCGCATGCCGCTGCCATCGATGGAGTTGATGTACCGCATGTATTCCGGGGTGATGCCCCGTGCCGCCATGTTAGCCATGTCGGTCTGGCGCATGCTGTCCCGCATCGACATGGCCACCGGCACGAGGAGCAGCATGATGCCGAAGACGATCGCGACCGCGATGTGCGGCAGTGTGAACCACATGATCCCCAGCACGGTGACCGAAAACAGCAGCACGACCGTGTTGAACGACTTCAGCCTGGTTCCCCACATGACATTTGCGAGGGTAACCAGCTGATCAGCCGGTGGTCAACAGCTCCTGGCCGGCGGACGGAGCGCGGACTAGGTGCTGCTCGCGCATTTTTCCGAGCAGTAGGCCTGGTCGCGTGCGATGCCGATGTCGATGAATACACCGCCGCAACCCGGCGCCTGGCATATCCCGAACCGGTCCACGCCCAGGTCGGATACCACGACCGCCAGCCCCATCACCGCGCCGGCCGCGTACCGGTCGGCGACCGACCCGCTCTCGGTGTAGTGCACGTGCCAGGACTGGCCGTCGTGCCCGGACAGCTGGGGGTGCACAGGGTGCTGGATCAGCAGGGCATTCAGCATCGCGGCCGCGTCCGAGCCGGCTCCGGCAGAGCATGCCTCGAAGAACGCACGGAATTCCGTACGCAAGCCCCGCAGCGCCTCTAGGTCGTTCCTGGTGATGCCCTTACTGAGGTGCTGCCGGTCGGCGACCAGGTCGCGAAGCCCGTCCAGGCTCGCTAGCCGGTCCCCTTCTTCGCCGCCGCCGCCGGCCGTGTTGACGAGCCGTACCGCGAGTTCAGCGTAGGAGTTGAGGTCCACTCCCGTTCCCTAACCGCGGGGAGGTTGGTTGTCAGGAAATGAGTATTACACCACAGGCGTGGTCCACGCCAGGCACCCCGCCGGCGCTGTGTTTCTTGTTTGCTCGGCCGCGGGCGTTTCGAGGTGCCTCGCTCACGGTGTGGCACAATGTTGCGACGGGCAACCCCCGTGCCTGGGCCCTCAGCTGCCACCATCCGATGTGGGCCCCATTCGAACGAAAGAACGAACTTGGGGGTTGCCGTCATGTCTGACGATTCCGTTTTCCGCATGCACCGAGCAGGCAAGATCAGCATCGCGCCGTCCGTGGACGTGTCCGACGCGCAAAGCCTTGCGATGGCTTATACCCCGGGTGTCGCCCGGGTGTGCACCGCCATCGCCGACAATCCCGACCTCGCCGCCGACTACACCTGGATCGGCAACACCGTGGCCGTGGTCACCGACGGCACCGCGGTGCTCGGCCTCGGCGACATCGGCCCGGCCGCCGCCATGCCGGTCATGGAGGGCAAGTCCCTGCTGTTCAAGCGCTTCGCCAACGTCGACGCGGTGCCGATCGCGCTCAACACCACCGACACCGACCAGATCGTCGCGACCGTCGCCGCGCTCGCGCCGAGCTTCGGCGGCATCAACCTGGAGGACATCTCGGCGCCGAGATGCTTCGAGATCGAGGATCGCCTGCGGTCGCTGCTGGACATCCCGGTGTTCCACGACGACCAGCACGGCACCGCGATTGTCGCGCTGGCCGCGCTGCGCAACGCCGCGCGGGTGGCCGGCAAGGAGTTCAGCCGGCTTCGCGCGGTGGTCGCCGGTGCCGGCGCCTCGGGCGTCGCGGTGACCAGGATGCTGCTCGCCGCCGGCATCGGCGACCTCGCGGTATCAGACAGCAAAGGCCTGATCTATCAGGGCCGGGACGGCCTGAACCCGGTCAAGCGGGCGCTCGCCGCGCAAACCAACAAGGCCGGGCTGACCGGCTCGACCGAATCGGCGCTGCCCGGTGCCGACGTGTTCATCGGACTGTCCAGCAGCCAGATCGCCGAGGGGGCGATCGCCTCGATGGCGGACCGCGCGATCGTGTTCGCGCTGTCCAACCCGGATCCCGAGGTGCACCCGGACGTGGCCACCCGGCACGCCCTGGTCGTGGCCACCGGCCGCAGCGATTTCCCCAACCAGATCAACAACTCGCTGGCCTTCCCCGGCATCTTCCGCGGCGCGCTGGACGTCCGGGCGGCCACGATCACCGAGCACATGAAGCACGCCGCGGCGGACGCCATCGCCGCCCTGGTCGGCAACGCCGCCACCCCCGGCTACGTCATCCCGGGCCAGTTCGACGACCGCGTCGCGCCGGCCGTCGCCGCCGCGGTCGCCGCGGCGGCCCGAGCCGACGGCGTCGCCCGCCGCTAACCCACCCGCACCCGCGCGCGCCCAGCATGCCGATGGCGCCATCGGGCTGCCGCACCCCCGACCCGTTGGCGCCATCGGCACGAGAAACCCGGACCCGATGGCGCCATCGGCACGAGCGGGAAGCACAAGGCACGAGCGGGGACACGAGACGCGGGCGGGGGACACGAGACACGAGCGGGAAGCACGAGACGCGGGCGGGGGACACGAGACACGAGCGGGAGACACGGGCGCGGGGGCGCGGGGAGCGGGGCGCGGACCGTAGGGTGGGGACGTGTTCGCTGTGACTGCCGCGCGTATCGACGCCGATGATCCGCTGGCCGGGCTCGAGGCGGGTGAGCGCCCGGAGCCGGAGCAGCGCGACGGCTGGGTGACCGTGACGGTCCGGGCCGCGGCGCTGAACCATCACGACGTGTGGTCGCTGCGCGGGGTCGGGCTGCCGGCCGAGCGGCTGCCGATGGTGCTCGGCTGCGATGCGGCGGGCATCGACCCGGACGGCAACGAGGTCATCGTGCACGCGGTGATCGGCGACCCGGACGCGGGGGGAGGGGATGAGACCCTTGACCCGCGCCGGTCGCTGCTGTCCGAGCGGTCCGACGGCACGTTCGCCGAGCGGGTCGCGGTGCCGCGCCGGAACCTGGTCCCCAAGCCCGCCGCGCTGTCCTTCGAGCAGGCGGCGTGCCTGCCGACCGCGTACCTGACCGCCTACCGGATGCTGTTCGAGAAGTCCGGTGCCGAGCCGGGGTCCACTGTGCTGGTCCAGGGCGCCGGCGGCGGGGTGGCCACCGCGCTGATCGTGCTCGGCCACGCGGCCGGCTACCGGATCTGGGCGACCAGCCGCAGCGAGGCGAAGCGCGAACGGGCCCGTGCGCTCGGCGCGGACCGGGTGTTCGCCGCCGGGGAGCGGCTGCCGGAGCGGGTCGACGTCGTGATGGAGAGCGTGGGCCAGGCGACCTGGGCCCACTCCGTCCGCTCCCTCAGGCCGGGCGGCCGGATCGTGATCTGCGGCGCGACCAGCGGCGACGCCCCGCCCGCCGAGCTGACCCGGGTGTTCTTCACCCAGCTGTCCGTGGCCGGCTCCACGATGGGCACCCGCGACCAGCTGGCCCGCACCGCCACGTTCTGCGAGCAGACCGGCGTGCGCCCGGTGATCGATCGCGTGCTGCCGCTGGCCCAGGCCCGTGACGGCTTCGCCGCGATGATCGCCGGCGACCAGGTGGGCAAGGTCGTCTTCATCCCGTGACAGGCAATACCGCCCCGTCGCGGAGGAAGAGCGGAATCCGGTCCAGCGGCGCGGCGGCGCGGATCGTCTGGCCGCCGGCGGCCGTCTCCGACGTCCACGCGTTCGCCCACCGCGCGCCGGCCGGCAGGTACACCTCGCGCCAGCGCTCCCGGTAGGAAGCGACCGGCGCCACGAGCAGGTCCGGGCCGAACATGTAGCTATCGGAAACCTCCCAGGCGGCGGGATCGTCAGGGAAGTCGACGAACAGCGGCCGCATCGGCGGCAGGCCGCACTCGTGCGCCAGGCGCATCAACCGCATCAGGTAGGGGCGAAGCCGTTCCCGCAGGAACATCGCCTCGCTGATACAGGCATAGGCTTCCTGACCGAAGGACCACGGCTCGTTCGGTCCGCCGGTTTGATTTAGTCCGAACGGCATGACCGGCTCCCGGTTGCCGTGCAGGCGGAACAGCGGGCAGAACACCCCGAACTGGAACCAGCGCACGATCAGTTCACGGAATTCTGGGTCGTGCGGGTCACCGCCGTGGAATCCGCCGATGTCCGTCGTCCACCACGGTATGCCGCTGACCGCGACGTTCAGCCCCGCCCGTATCTGCGCGCGCAGGCTGGCGAACGTCGCGGGTATGTCACCGGACCACAGCACCGCGCCGTAGCGCTGGCTGCCGGACCAGGCCGACCGGACCAGGCTGACCACCTCGGGCCGGCCCTCGGACAGCATCCCCTCCCAGAACGCTCTTGCGTGCTCCCGCGGGTACATGTTGCCGACCTCGAGGCCCGGCCCGGCGTGATAGCGCAGGTTCGCCTGGAAGCCGGGCCGCAGCTCTGGCTCGCAGGCGTCCAGCCACCACACCTCGATGCCGTACGGGCGGAGGTAGTTGTCCCTGACCCGAGCCCAGATGAACTCGCGGGCAGCGTGGTTGGTGGCGTCGTAGAAGGCCACGTCCACCGGCACGCTGATGCCCTTGTCCGGCCAGGTGGCCTGGGCTAGCGGGCCGTATTCGGTGCCGATCAGCAGGCCGCCGTCCCGCATCAGCGGGTAGTTCTCGCTCGCCGGGGACACCGAAGGCCAGACCGAGACCATCAGCTTGACGCCCATGTCCGCCAGTTCCGCGGTCAGCGCCGCGGGATCGGGCCATTCGGCGGGATCGAACTTCCAGTCGCCGAGGTGCGTCCAGTGGAAGTAGTCCGCCACGATCACCGAGAGCGGCAGGCCGCGCCGCTTGTACTCGCGCGCGACGTCAAGCAGTTCATCCTGGGTGCGGTAGCGCAGCTTGGACTGCCAGAAGCCGCCGGCCCACTCCGGCAGCATCGGGGGATGCCCGGTGGCGCCGGCATACCGGGCAAGGATCTCCGCGGGCTGTCCGGCGGTGATCCAGTAGTCGATCTGCGGGGCGCTGTCGGCCACCCAGCGGGTGCCGTTCGCGGCCAGCTCCACCCGGCCGATGGCCGGGCTGTTCCACAGCAGGCCGTAGCCGCGGCTGGACAGCAGGAACGGGATCGTGACCTCGCCGTTGCGCTGCACCAGGTCGAGCACGGTGCCTTTCTGATCGAGGCGTCCGTGCGTGTGCTGGCCGAGCCCGAACAGCCGCTCCCCGTCGTAGCCGCGGAAGACCTGTTCGACCCGGTGCGAGCCGTTGCCGGACGGGGTGAACAGCCGCGGGCCCGGCCACCAGAAGTGCGCGGCCTGCTCGGCGAGGAGTTCCGCGCCGGTATCGGTGCGGCTGAACCTCAGCATGGCCTGCCCGTGGTCCTCGCCGTCGGCCGTCAGTTCGGCCGTGAGCTGCCCGTTGACCAGCTGGGCGGCTCCGTCCGCGACCTTGGCCCGCGCCCCTGGGCTGGCGGGCCCGCTCGACTCGCTCAGCGCGCCCGGCGTGTCGTGCCTGACCGGGCCCAGGCTGGCCCGGACGCGGATGGCGTCCGGTCCCCATGGCTCGGCCAGCAATATCTGGCCGCCGGCGCACCACTCGATGGCGGCCCGGTCTTCGTCGATCTCGCGGACGTGCAAGACCTCGGCCCTAGCCTTTGATCGCACCGATGAGCACTCCCTTCGTGAAGTGTTTCTGCACGAACGGGTAGACGATCAGGACCGGTACGACGGTGAGCGCCACGACCGCCATCTGCAGCGACAGCGGGGCGATCGCCTGGTTGCCGACGAACTGGCCCGCGTTGGTGACCCCGCTGCCCGGCATCGCCATGCCCTCGGTTACGTACTGGTACATCACCATCTGGAGCGGCCACTTGGCGCTGTCGGTGGGCATGAACAGCAAGATGTTGAACCAGGAGTTCCAGTAGCCCACCGCGTAGAACAGCGCGATCACCGCGGTGACCGCCTTCGAGGTGGGCAGCACCACCCGCCACAGGATCTTCCAGTCGCTGGCCCCGTCGATCCGTGCGCTGTCGATGAGGTCGCTGGCGACGTTCATGAAGAACGCGCGCATCACGATGATGTTGAACACGCTGACCGTGCTGGGCAGGATCAGCGCCCAGTACTGGTCGTAGCCGCCGAGCGCGGAGACCACGAGGAACAGCGGGATCACCCCGCCGTTGAAGAACATCGTGATCATCATGAACCACAAGATCGTCTTATGACCGAACGACCCGGCGCGGGACAGTCCGTAGGATGCGAGGATCGTGACGGCCATCGACAGCGCGGTGCCCACGGCGGTGATCCCGAGGCTGATCAGCAGCGCCCGGCCGACCACGCCGCCGCCGGCGATCAGCTTGTAGGCGTTCAGCGTGAGCCCGTGCGGCCAGACGACGAGGCCGCCGCCCGCGGTGTTGATCGACGCCTGGGTGGAGAAGCTGGTCAGCACGACCGAGTACAGCGGGAACGCGACCACCAGCAGGATCGCCACGATCGTGGCCGACTTCGCGCTGCTGGTGGCCGCCGATGGCCGCTCCTGCCAGGCCGGCCGCCGGGCTATCCCCGCGGCGGCCCGCCGCCCCGCTAGTACCGTCACGGTTACTTCCTCCTCGTCCGGTACAGGCCGTCCTCGCCGAGCAGGTGAGCGACCTTGTTGGCGGAGAGGATCAGGATCACCGAGGTCACCCCCAGCAGCAGGCCGGCCGCGGCACCATAGCTGAAGTTGCCGTGCACGATGCCGTTGTCGTAAGCGAACGTGGTGATCACCTGCGCGGCTCCCGGGCCGACCGCGGGACTCTGGATGAGCAGCTGCTCGAAGCCGAACGTCAGCGCGTACCCCAGGTTGAGGATGAGCAGCAGCACCATGATCGGCCGCAGGCCCGGCAGCGTGATCCGCCACGTCCGCTGCCGCCAGTTCGCGCCGTCGACGGCGGCCGCCTCGTACAGCGACGGGCTGATGGCGGCCAGGGCTGCCAGGTAGACGATCATCCCCCAGCCGGATTCCTTCCAGATCAGCTGCCCGGAGACCAGGAACTTGAACAGGCCGGGATTGGTCATGATCTGCGGCGGGTTGTGCACGCCATGCGAGCGCAGGAACGTGTCGAGCAGCCCCGCGCCGCCGAGCACCTCGTTGAAGATCGTGATCACCATGACCATGGAGAAGAAGTGCGGCAGCGTCACCACGGACTGGATGAACCCACGCAGCCGCCTGCTCAGCACGGAGTCCAGCAGGATCGCCAAGGCGACAGGCACCGGGAAGGAGAGCACGAGCTGGACCGAGAACAGCTCCACCGTGTTGCGGAACGCCTGCCAGAACCCCGGGTCGGTGAACAGCTGCTGGAAGTTGCTGAACCCGGCCCACGGGCTGTGCAGGATCCCGTCGTAGAGGTCGTAGTTCTGGAACGCCATCACCAGGCCGAGCATCGGCGCGTACCCGAAGACCAGCAGCAGCACCACGACCGGCAGCGTCATGACCAGCAAGGACCGATCGGTGTTGAATTTCCGCCAGCTGGCGCTGTTTTTCCCCCGGGGGGACGACCCCCCCGGTGACCCCCCCGCGATCAGGGGGCTGCCCGCCCCCTGAAACCCCTGGGGGCCCCCTTCGGGGGCCAATACTGTGGCTTCGCGACGGGTCACGCTGAGCCGTACTTGGCGCGGACGGTCTCGTAGAACGCCTTGAGCCGGGTGCCGCCGTTGCGCAGCCACTGGTTCACCGTGGACTGGTAGTCGGCGATCGACGACCGGCCGCGGACCACCTCGTACATGATGTTGCTGGTGGGGGAGACGAACGGGCCGAAGGCATTGGCCGTGGTCAGGTCGTTCGGCACGGTGATGTTCATCGCGTAGAACAGCGGCCTGTAGGCGTAGCCGGCGTTCTGGGCGGCGAACTGCGCAGATGCCTTGGTGACCGCCGGGTAGCCCGGGTTGTTGTTGATGTTGTTCGGGCTGGACAGCAGCACGGCCGCGCCCGAATCGACGTCCTTCTGACCGGTCGCGGTCAGCACCGGGCCGTTGCCGCCCATCGTGTAGTCGATGTTTTCGGCGCCGTAGTTGATCAGCGTGAACTCGTAGGAGCCGAACGGCGCGGCGAGGTAGTCCGCGATCCGCAGCAGCTCCCGGATCTGGTCCGGCTTGAGGTTCTTGTTGAAGTAGCTGAGGTACTCGGTGGGCGGCGCGAGCGGCATCCTCGGCTTGCCGCCGACGCCGGCGGCGAAGAACGGGAACGCCGCCCGCTCGTAGCCCTTGTTCGCGGCGGCGCCGGCGATCGCGTCGCTGTAGTTCCACGAGCCGCCGCCGTCGGCCGTGATGACCATCTGACCCGCGTAGAACCGGTTCTTCGCCGTGCTGGTCTGGCCCGCGACCGAGTCGGGATTGACCAGGCCCTGCTGGAAGAGCTGCCGTTCCCAGTTCATCGCCTCGATGATGTTCTCGGTCTCGTACTGGGTGATCAGGTCGCCCTTGTCGTTGGTGGTCCAGCCGGCGGTGGTGCCGGCTCCGGACGGGACGCCGAACGGCTGGTACAGGTACCCCCAGATGTCGTCGAACGCCCACCGCTTGGCGTTGGGGTCGTTGATCTCCTTCCCGAGGGCGAGCAGGTCGGCGGCCGACTTGATGCTGGGCGTGCCGATGCCGAGCTTGTCCAGGATGTCCGCGCGGTAGAACAGGTAGAAGCCGGTGGTGAACTGCTGGACCACGGTCGGGATGCCGTAGATCCGGTCGTTCCACACGCCTTGCTGCCAGCCGACCGTCTCGATCGCGGCCAGGTTCGGGTAGTCCTTGATCTTGTCGCCGGACAGGTAGGGGGTGAGGTCGGCAAGCTGACCCTGGGTGGCCTGCCCGAAGCCGGGCGGCTGTGCCCAGGTCGGCACGTCGATCCAGTCGGGCAGCTTGTGGCCCGCGAACAGCGGCGGCAGGCTGTTGATGATGAGGTTGCCGTTGGCCGGCTCCAGGTTCAGCGTCGCGCCGAGCGCCTGGTTGATCGCCTGATAGTAGGTGTTCCCGCTGGTACGCGGTATCGCGCCCCAGTAGGGCGCCGTGCCCGTATAGCTGCCGCCGCTGCCAGGGACACCGCTCACCGTGCGCGCCAGCGTAGTTGGATAGTTGAGGTATCCAGGCGCGGTGCCGTTCACGCTGGGGAAGTCTGGCGTCAGCCCGGCGATGCTGCGCGGCTGGTAGGCCGGCAGGATCTTGGCGAGCTGGGAAGCCGTGGTGGAGCCGGTCTTGGCCGGTGCGTTGCCGCCGCAGGCGGCGAGCAGTGGCGCGGCGGCGATCGCGCCGGCCGCTCCCGCGGCGGTGCCGAGGAATCCGCGTCTGGTCAGGTGCCGGGCCGATGGCGACCCAGCAGACGCTTCGAAGTCCATATGCGCTACCAACCCTTCGGGCTTGTCTGGCGGTTGATCAGAACGATTGTCGAAGCGCTTCAATCATTTACGAGGAGGTTAGGCCGATGTCTCAACAGATAGCAATACCCCGGAAAATAGCGCGATCCGGTGGATGGACAGCGGCAAGACCTAGCGTCAGACTAGGTACTTAGCATTGACGCGCCGCGCCGTGAAAAGTACATGTCGAAGCGCTTCGCAATGAACTAAGCCAAGCCCCGGCAGGGTGGTGGTGGTTGTGGTTCCGCGGTTCCGCGATCCGGCTCGCACGTTCGCCCAGCGGGCGGACGACCTGCTTGGCCGGCTGAGCGCGGACGAGAAGATCGCCATGCTGCATCAGCGGGCGCTCCCCGTTCCCCGGCTGGGGATCGAGGAGTTCTTCGGCGGGGCCGAAGGTGTGCACGGCGCGTCGTGGCGTGACCACGAGGGTACCGGCTTGACGATGACCGCGACGGTCTTCCCGCAGCCGGTAGGCCTGGCCGCCGCCTGGGACCCGGACCTGGCCCAGCAGGTCGGCCGGGCCACGGCTCGTGAGCTGCGGGCGCTGCGCGACCTGAACCCGGCCGTCGGCCTCAACGTCTGGGCCCCGGTGGTGAACCTGCTGCGCGATCCGCGCTGGGGCAGGAACGAGGAGGGCTACGCCGAGGATCCGCTGCTCACCGCGCACCTGGCGGTGGCCTTCTGCCGCGGCCTTTCCGGTGATCTGGCCGCGTCCGGCGGCTACCTGCTCACCGCGCCCACCCTGAAACACTTTCTCGGGTACAACAACGAGGATTACCGCGACCTGACCTCGTCGATGCTTCGGCCGCGGGTGCTGCGTGAATACGACCTGCCGCCGTTCCGAGCGCCGATCGAGGCGGGGGTCGCCACCGGCGTCATGCCGTCCTACAACCTGGTGAACGGCAGGCCGATGCACGTCAGCCCGCTGCTGGCGATCATCCGCACATGGACCGGTCAAGAGCTGCTGAACTGCAGCGACGCGTTCGCGCCGTCGAACCTGGTCAACACTGAGCACTACTTCGACGATCACGCGCAGGCGCACGCCGCCGCGCTGCGCGCCGGGCTGGACAGCTTCACCGACCAGGGCGGCGACGGAACCTTCACGGTGACCGCGATCAAGGAAGCGCTCGATCGCGGCCTGATCACCATGGCCGAGGTGGACCGCGCGGTACGCCGGAAGCTGCTGATCAGGCTGCGGCTCGGCGAGTTCGATCCGGACGGCGGGCCCTATGCCGCGGCAGGGCTGCTTGACCCGCCCGGTCATCGCATCCTGGCCGCCACCGCGGCGCGGCGCGGCATCGTCCTGCTGAAGAACGACAACGGACTGCTCCCGCTCAGCACGGCCGAGCGGATCGCGGTGATCGGCCCGCTCGCGGACACGCTCTGCGAGGACTGGTACAGCCCGGCCATGCCGTACCGGGTCACGATCGCGGACGGCATCAAGGCCGCCGGCGCCGATGTCAGCCTCGTCGAGGCGGCGGACCGGGTGCGCACCGACCTGGGTGAGTTCGACGTCTTCAACTGGGGCGAGGACGTCGTCACCCTCCGTCAGGATGGGAAGTACCTGACCACGCGCGCCGACGGTTCGCTCGCGGTCGAGGCCGACCGGCCCGATGGCTGGGTGGTCCGCGAGACGTTCCACCGGATCGCGCAGCCTGGCGGTGACGTGCTGCTCCGCGCTACGGCCACCGGAGCCGCGCAGCGGCTGCGGTGGGACGTCCTCGACGACGGCGTGGCCGCTGCCGTGGCGGCGGCGCGTGCGGCGGACGTGGCCGTGCTGGTCGTCGGCAACCACCCGCTGATCAACGCGCGGGAAGCGCGGGACCGGACCTCGCTGCGCCTGCCGGCGGCCATGGACCTGCTGATCCGCGAAGTCAGCGCCGTCAACCCGCGCACCGTGCTCGTGCTCATGTCCAGCTTCCCTTACGCGCTGGACCCGGACGGCATACCGGCGATCATGTGGACCTGCCATGGCGGCCAGGAAACCGGACGCGCGCTGGCCGCCGTGCTGTTGGGCGAGCATTCCCCCGAGGGCCGGCTGACCCAGACCTGGTACCGGTCCGACGCCGACCTGCCTGGTGCGCTGGACTACGACATCGTGCGGGCGGGCTGGACCTACCAGTACTTCGACGGCGAGCCGCTGTATCCATTCGGCCACGGGCTGGGCTACACGACGTTCAGCTACGACTCGCTCGAGCTGGAGCAGGAACAGGGCGGCGACGAAACCGTCACGGCCAGCGTCACCGTGACCAACACCGGCGAGCGCGACGGCACCGAGGTCGTGCAGCTCTACGCGCGGTACGCAGCCGTGGGCTACCCGCGGCGGCGGCTCTGCGGCTTCGCCCGGATCACGCTTGCCGCCGGCCTGACGGCGAACGTCCAGATCCCGGTACCGCTCGGGCGGCTGGCCTGCTGGGACGTGGCGGCGCACCGGATGGCCCTGCCACCCGGCGGGATCGAGATCCTGGCCGGCGGGTCCAGCGGCGACATCAGGCAGGTGGTCCCGCTGACCGTTTGCGTAAGGGAATCCGCGCCGCGGCGGCTGGGCGCGCAGGTCGCGGCCGCGGACTTCGACGACTACCACAACATCACGGTGACCGACCTGAGCCGGGAGGCCGGAGAAGCGGTGACACCCGCCGATCCGGCCCGCCCCGCCACCGTGCTTTTCCGTAACGCCCTTTTCGCGGAACGTACGGAGGTTCTAGTTTTCCGGGTTTCCTGCGCCGATTCGCGAGGCGGCCGCATCGAGGTCCGGGGCCCCGGCGGGATCCTGCGTGCCCAGGTCACGGTGCCGTGCACCGGCGACCGGTACCACTGGACCGACGTCACCGCCGCGCTGCTCACCCCGCCGGACGGGCCGGCCGACCTGTGCCTGACCCTCGACGGCCCGGTCCGCCTCGCCTGGTTCGGCGCGGTCCGTTAAACCTGGGATGCCAAGGTTACTCCGGGTCCTCGGCCTCGTCCGTGCCTTCCGGCTCCTCGCGGCCGGTGCGGAATATCTCGCTCTTGATCCGGTCCATCGCGTCTTCCAGGATCACCCGCAAATCGCCGATGACGTTCTCGCCGACCGCGGAGGACGTCATCGCCAGCTTGCGAAGCTCCGTGCTGAACTGGACGGCCAGCCGCTCCAGGTCGCGTAGCGTGCCCATGTCAGGGCCGGTCCAGCCGCCCTTGCCGCCCGCGCCGCGCCCGCGCAGCCTGGTCCATTCGTCCCAGCCGCGCCGGCCCGGCCAGCCGCTCCAGCCGCTCCAGCCCTGCTCGGCACCCTGCTCGCCGCTGAACCGCATGCCCGCGGCCGCGCCCGCTCCCGCCGAGGCGCCCTCGTCGCGAGCGCGCTGCGCCTCCTCGCGGAGCCGCTGGGCGTGCTCGTGCACGCGGCGGGCGGCCTCGGACCCGAGCAGCTCGTCCCTGGCCCGTTTGGCCTGCTCGCGCAGCTCGTCCCTGGCCTGCCGTACCCGGGCGCGAGCTTCGTCGCGGGCGTCGCGGGCCTCGGTCCTGGCGTTCTCCTTGGCCTCCCTGGCCTGGTCCCGCACGTCTTCCTTCGCCTGGTCCCGCACGTCTTTGGCCTGGTCCCGCACGTTTTTGGCCTGGTCCCGCGCGTCTTCCTTGGCCTGGCGGGCTTGTTCCCTCGCCTCTTCGCGGGCGTCCTGCGCCAGGTCGTGGAAGGCGCCCATCTCGCGGTGCGCCCGACGAGACTCGCGGGCCGCCCAGGTCAGTTCCTCGCGCAGGCTCCGGACGGTCTGGCGCACGTCTTCCCGCACCTCGGCGACGATGTCGCTGACCGAGGCGGACAGCTCTTCCTCGAGCTCGTCGAGCTCGTCGCTGCGGCTGCGCAGCTCCTCCCGGCCGGCCTCGGTGATGCGGTAGACCTTGCGGCCATCGGTCTCGTCGTGGGTGACCAGGCCCTCTTCCTCGAGCCGGGCGAGCCGCGGGTAGATCGTGCCAGGCGAGGGTGAGTACACCCCCATGAACCGGTCACGGAGCAGCCGGATTACCTCATAGCCGTGCCTGGGCTCCTCTTCCAGCAGCTTGAGCAGGTACAGCCGGAGGCTGCCATGTCGGAATACCGGACTCAACTGGCCTCGCCTTCCATCTGCTCGTCACTCTCCGGCACTGTATCTCGCGGAGTGCGGCGGAGCAGCATCACCCGTCCGGACATCGTCGTGACCGACACATGCCCAGACCCGCCGCCCAGGCTACCGCTAACGCTATGGGAGGCGGGCATCGTGGACCGCCGCAGGCTCTCGAATTCGCTCCGCACGTCACCGGACATCGAGTGCAGGTTCACCGTAGCGTCGGCCTCAGCCGCGAGGCGCAGGGTAACGTCGCCGGACACCGTCGTGACGTGGATGCCCCCGAGCGGATCCAGGTCTATGTCCGCGGTGACATCGCCGCTCACCGAGTTGGCATCCAGCCGCTCCAGCCACCCGTCGGCCACCGTAAGGTCGCCGGAGACCGTGTTGAAGTTGAGCTTGCCGTTCAGGCCCTGCGCCTCGACCACCCCGGAGACCGTATTGGCGTCCAGGTCGCCGGACAGCCCGTCCAGCGTTATCCCGCCGGACACGCTCTTCACCGAGGACCGCCCGCTGACCCCGGACAGCACAGCCGTGGCGCTGACGACGCCGAGCTGGGTCACGCAGGTCTTCGGCACCCGGACGGTGAGGTCGGCCGAGTGCCGCTGCGGCCGCAGCCACTTCAGCAGCCCGTCCCAGGTCAGGTTCGGGTGCGAGATCGTGAGCACGCCGTCCTCGTAGGTCACCTGGATCGGGTCGCCCTTGACCTCCTGCACGTCGAGGGACGGCTTCCCCTCGGTGGCGAGTACCGCCACCGACCCGGCGATCAGCCGCACCTTTACGGTCGTGACCTCGTCGAACGCCAGCCCCATGGGCCCCTCAACCGACCACTGCCCCATGCCCAACATCCCTCCGTAAGCGAATCCTTTCCCCACCACGATATATCGCAACTCCCAAAAGTCAAGACATATCGCGATCGGCCGACGGGGATCCGGCGCCTCCGCGTCGCGCACTCGCTAAGCAAGCCCTGGATCCGAGCAGCGATCCGAAAATTATTGCGGACACTTACCCTCCCGATCCGGGGGGATAACGGTCCGCAATAATCGGGCCCGCCGGACGGCGCGCCTGATATATGGCTATATATCCGGTTTGCGGGAGCTGGGGCGGCGGGGCGAGGGGCGGCGGGGCGAGGGGCGGGTGCGGACGGGAAGCACTGAGGTCGTTCTGACTAAAGATCTTCTTCGTCGTCGCGGGCGAGGAAGGTCGCCAGGCGGTCCACGGCGACCTCGAACTCCGGGTTGAGGTTGACGAAGTCGCGCAGGCGCTCGGCGAGCCAGGCGAGCGAGACCGATTCCTCGCCGCGCCTGGCCTCGAGCTCCTCGATGCCCCGGTCAGTGAAGTACATAACGGTACATAACTCCGGCAGCGCCAGCTCGATGATCCGCTTGTGGGTCTGCGCGTGCTTGGCCGCCGAGCCGGTGGCCGGCGCGGAGGACGCCGGCAGCGAGAGCCCGTCGAGCGTCAGGTCGAGCTGGTTGCGCATCTTCAGCGCCAGGGTCGGCCAGGCGCCCATGTTGGCCGGCTCCTCCTGCACCCAGGTCACCGACGCCGCCCGCGGGTACCGGGAAAGCTCGGCGCGCAACTCCGCGACGGGCAGCGGGTACAGCCGCTCCAGCCGGGCGATCGCCACGTTCGCGGCGGCCTCGCCGACGGCCTTCTGCCGCGCGACCAGGTCGTAGTAGATCTTGCCGGTGCACAGGATGAGCCGGGTCACGTCGGTGTCCGGGGCGGTGTGCGTCGAGGACCCGATCAGCGGCCGGAACGAGCCGGAGGTGAACTCCGGCACCCCGGACGTCGCCGCCTTGAGCCGCAGCATCGACTTGGGGGTGAACACGATCAGCGGCTTGTGCCGCCCGGACAGCGTCTGCCACCGCAGCAGGTGGAAGTAGTTGGCCGGGGTGGTCGGCATCGCGACCGTCATGTTGTCCTGCGCGCACAGCGACAGGAACCGCTCCACCCGCGCGGACGAGTGATCCGGGCCCTGCCCGTCGTAGCCGTGCGGCAGCAGCAGCACGACGCCGGACAGCTGGCCCCACTTCTGCTCACCCGAGCTGATGAACTCGTCCACGATGATCTGCGCGCCGTTGACGAAGTCGCCGAACTGCGCCTCCCAGCACACCAGCGCGTCCGGCCGGGCAACGGAGTACCCGTACTCGAAGCCCATGGCCGCGTACTCCGACAGCAGCGAGTCGTGCACGAAGAACTTCGCGGTGCCCGAGTCGAACCGCTTGAGCGGCGTGTGCTCGGTGCCCGTGTAACGGTCCACGAGCACCGCGTGCCGCTGGCCGAACGTGCCGCGCCTGGTGTCCTGGCCGACCACGCGCACCGGGTGCCCGTCCATCACCAGGCTGCCGAACGCCAGCAGCTCACCGGTCGCCCAGTCCAGCGCGTTCTCCTCGACCATCGA
>Ga0070714_100000751_pt1 | contig 22986 bp, 25 predicted proteins | sample LARL83metaG_FD_65450 | JGI IMG/M metagenome (GOLD analysis project Ga0070714, IMG submission 65450) | Corn, switchgrass and miscanthus rhizosphere microbial communities from Kellogg Biological Station, Michigan, USA - LAR L8-3 metaG | ecosystem: Host-associated > Plants > Roots > Rhizosphere ... | reverse complement strand
ATCTTGGAAGGGGTTCGTTCTAAATATTGCCTCGGACGCTTTTACCGGGATGGGAAGCAACTTAGAGGCTTCATCGGGGCTCGCCTTGTTACGGCTGAGGGGCGTTCATCGTAGAACAAGACACTCAAGACAGTCTTACTCTATTGTTTTGGTTTAGGCGATTAAGTGATTAGGAATGAACAGCATATGGCACAAACAATGGAAAAACGGCGTCACAAGACACAAAAGGCGTCTTGGCTGGAGAGGTGCTGTGGGTATGCAAGCACTCTTTAAGAAAGTCGGAGTCGACGAGGTTCCGTTCGGCGATTGCATATCGCGCAACGGCCGGTGGCTGTGGGCTGCGTATGAGGAAGGAAAACTAGTCTGCCTCGGCGCCACGAAGGAAGCATGCAAGCGTCGGTACCAACGGCTACGGGCATGGTACCCACCGGGGGCACCCAAAATGTTGCCGAGCATTTAGCCGACAGGCGCGTAGCAGGAATATTTGTACCGACGCTTAATTCTCGGATTTGGGAACAACCAGCTAAACTGAGATTTATTTTCGTCTGTACAAGTTTCAGAGCTAGGCGTCTGATGCACGATCAGGCGTGAACATTATGACCGCCCCCGGCCACCCCTACCGGCGGAACCAGTTGAGGCATTGTATGGAACTGACTAAGGAAACTTACACGGTTGCACAAGTGGCGCGGATGATGGCATATTCCACGCGTTCAATAATTCGACTATTCGAGCGTGAGCCGGGCGTTATCATCCGCAAGGGCAAGCGCCGAACCATTCGGATTCCGCGGCTCGTCTATCAGCGGGTTCTCCGTAAACTTTCTGTGCATTGAGGAACACTCCGTGTACTGTTTTTGTACTGTCATTCGCTCAATTGTGTCCCTATTGACCTTAACGCCACTAGTAAAATCAATAAGTTGCCTAGAATCAATGCCTAGCTAGGGTTCAAATCCACCCCCCGCAACCAAAGCAATCATACGGTTACGGGCAATTCGGTTTTTGTGGTGACTGTCCAAAACTGTCCAATTAAGGGGAACTGGCCCACAGTTCCCCTTAATTATTGAATCGAGATCTGCTGATTCATTTCCCTTCTGAGGACCCGTTGCACGATTGGCCGATTGGCTTTTCGCTTCGCAATTGCGGACGCATTGCCGTACTGATCCATCGTGGTTGAGATGTGAGCGTGCCGCATGAGCTTCTGTTGTACTCCCATCGGCGCTCCCGTTTCGTCGAGTCATGCGCGATCGGTGTGATGAAACGTATGGAACCCATCCTGCCAAGTCCCAGCTTGACGCCTATCGGAACCAGGTAATCGGCGCGGATCGAGTTCGCATAGTACGAACGCCCCGTCGCTGAACTCGAAAAAAACTGTTGCTCTGCCTTTGTGCATTTCCCGCCACGTCTTCAAACGACAATGAAGCGCTTTTCGAGAGGGACATCGTTCCGCGAAGACTTGGTCTTAGTCCGTTCAAGTGTTTCCCCGCCACTAATCGCTAGATCAGAACGACTGAGGGTAGCGCAGGCAGCTGCCCGGGGCATTCCCACTAGTCCCTACCTTTAAGTCGCCAGCACACTAGCATGCTCATGCCACAAAAACGTTTCTGTAAACTAAATCGAATCTAAATCGCTTTAGTGCTTGACTCAGGTATCGTCTCGGTCTAAATTGTTGCGCGTCTCGGTCGCGCACCGAGACGTTATTTCGGTTCGTGGGAATCACGTGGTCATAGTCCTGTACGTGGGACAACCGCTGGACTCAATTCGTACTCTCAGGTTCGCCAACAAGGGTTGGTCGTTGCCGGTGCCAATGGGACTTCAATCATCTGGTTTGAGTCTCGGCTCGCTAAATCGCGAGCTTGACCGTATATCTGCGGCATTGGCACTCACAGCATGAGTTGTCCGAGTTAGAAAAGTCGTTTCCGGCAAATGTCGCGGGGACCGGATCTGCAAGGCAATCTTTGCGAACGTTGTAGGGGCCCCAATAAAAACGAAAAGGAGACTACAGGTATGCGGTCAAAGCAGTTAGGTTTGTCGCACGTTCAACACTTACTCCTCTGCGCTCTCGTGGTTGTGGGGTGCGCAACACTCACGACAAGTGCCCAGACGGTAAACAACAACGGAACCGGCTACAACCAGGGATTCTTCTATTCGCTGTTCACCAGTGGCGGATCCTCAACCATGACGTTCTCGACTCAATATGCCGGCAATTACGCCATCAGTTGGTCCAATGTCAATGACGTAGTCGGCGGGAAAGGCTGGAATCCGGGCGGATACCGGACTGTCGGTTACAACGTCGGCGCCGCCAACGGATACAACAGCATTTCTGTATATGGATGGACAACAAACCCGCTCGTCGAATATTACATTTGCGAGCTTGGCTCGTTGTACACGGGAAATGCGACCTTCAAGGGCAGCGTCTCCAGTGACGGGCACAACTACAACACGTATGAGCATCAGCAAGTCAACCAGCCGTCCATTATCGGTACCGCGACCTTTGAGCAGTACTTAGACAACTGGGGTGGCTCCTCGACCGGGTCGAACCACCAGGTTACTACCGGCAACCACTTCAATCACTGGAACAACATCGGAATGAAGCTCGGCACCTTTAATTACATGATTCTGGGAACCGAATCGTATGGCGGCAGGAGCGGCTACGTGAACGCTACTGTTTGGTAATCCGATAAGTCTTCCGGAGAAATGGGGCTGTTCTCGCTGGTGCCGGTGGCTTACGACCACCGGCCCAGCCTTATGCACGCCTATTCAATCTCGTACGCGACAGAACGCAAAGCGAGGTCTCGCAATGAAGAGACAAGTCATTTCGGCAGTTGCAGCGGTTGCTCTCACCTTCACGGCGCTACTCGCGCTTGCGAGCGGCCCTCCACAGAGGGAAAGTGGCGGTTTTGTCTTGGTCAAAGGCGGTCAGTTTAAGAATGCACAATCGAACTACTACGGCAAGGGGGTGACGGTCTCGGACTTCTACATCGGCAAATATGAAGTAACGCAAAAAGAGTGGAGCGAGGTCATGGGGAGTAATCCCTCGAAATTCAAAGGCGACACCCTGCCGGTAGAAACCGTCACCTGGTACGACAGCGTCGAGTATTGCAACAAGAGAAGCATCCGCGAAGGCCTAAAGCCCTATTACAACATCGATAAAATTACGAAGGACCCTGACAATAAGCCTGACCCCAAGTTTGGCGATCTCGACACAATCAAATGGACCGTGACGACCAATCCAGAAGCGAATGGCTATCGACTGCCTACCGAAGCAGAGTGGGAATATGCCGCAGGTGGAGGTCAGCTGACCAAAAACTATGCCTACAGCGGAAGTGATGACACGAGCGAAGTCGCGTGGTACTGGAGGAATTCGGGAGACAAAGAGTTAACCGGATTTTGGTTCTGGCCCCTCCTACAACAAAATCATGACCAAACGAAGGCAGTGGGCAGTAAGAAGCCGAACGAATTGGGCCTCTACGATATGTCAGGGAATGTCCGTGAATGGTGTTGGGACTGGTACGGCGACTTGGAGAATAACGTGAGTAACCCCACGGGCGCTGCAAGCGGCTCCGCTCGAGTCTGGCGAGGTGGTGGTTGGATGGGTAGCGCTTTTTCTACCGAATCGGCTTTTCGGGGAAGCTTGGCCGCCAACGGCGCTGGCCCGGACCAGGGCTTTCGCGTGAGTCGAAGCAAGTGATACGGAGGGACTAGTTATTGATAGAGGTGTCTGAACGGTGGCGGAGAGGTTTATGTTCGGTCGTAGCGTGCTTTTAGGTGCCGCTTTTGCCGTCTGCTCTTTGCAGGCCGAAGCGTGGCCCGTACACGTGGAACTTGATTGGCCGGAGGGCATGCCCGCCTCTGCAACACAAGTGCGCGTGCAGGCAGTTCGATCGGCAGGCTACACAACGAGTGCCGCACCTGTCGAAGCCGAAGCCGAGCCAGGGGGAACCACCCTGGATCTTGCCAATGGTGTCTGGCAGGTGCAGGCGTCTGTACTCGGATACTGGAGCCAGGGCGCGGAGGTCGCTGTGGCGGGCCAAGCGCCTGACAGTGTGCATCTCGCGCTTTGGCCGGCGGCATCTCTGCATGGAGAGATCGCCACTACCGACGGCGAACCGCCCCCACGAGATATTCAAATTGAGTTAAGCGCCACTCCTGCGTCCGGCAACCACGAAACAGCTGCTCCCGTTCTCGGGACGAAGTTGAGCTTGTTGCACGCGACCCTACATTGCCGTGTTCAAGTTGCAACCTGGAGCTGCGTTGGACCCGCGGGACTGTTCGATGTGCGCCTGCAGGCCGGCGGGTACGCGCCGCGTTATCTCTGGGGAGCAAGCCTCAAGCCTGCGGACACAACCTACCTCGGCCGTACGGTGCTACGACGGGCGGCCTCGGTGTTCGGGCGCGCTGTCCGAGAGGACAGTTCGGATCCGCCCAGCCCTTGCCAGGCAATTCTGCTGCCGGATGTGGAGCGGCACAGCGGTCCATATCCCGAGGGGGAAAATGCGCTATCTGATACGAAAACATTCTCCGTTCCGCTTAGCCAGCATGGTTATTTCCAAATTGTCGGCGTGCATCCTGGCAGGCACATGCTGGCGGTTGAGTGTCGGACCGCAAGCGTCTTGCGTGAGTTCCGCGTTCAAGGAGATGGCGAAACTCGAATTGATCCTCCTCTGCGACTTGAAGATCTGACGCTCGACGTTGCAATCGCGCCGAAGCTTGATCCCTCGGGTCGGCCATGGCGGCTTACGGTGGACGCCACCGCACCTCACTTTCGCCGGGTCGCAAACGCGGACCCATCCTCCGCGGACGGCCGCTGGGCGCGGAACGGTCTCATGGCCGGCAACTATCACATTGTCGTCAGCGGTTCAGATGGCACGGCGTGGTTGCAGCGCAATTTCAACTTGGGCGCCGACAGTCGCCGGATAGCGTTGCGAATCGGTTCTGTGCCCGTCGCGGGTCGCGCCCTCTTGAGCTCTCAACCGATCCGCGCCCGCCTGGTTTTCTCCAACAACGCGAGCGGGGAGTCAGCAACACTGAACAGTGACGAAAATGGCCGTTTCCAGGGACTCCTACCTGTGGCGCCAAATCGCGAAACTACCTGGACCATCGAGGCTCACGTGCTGCAACCCCCGGTCACGCAGCGTCTATTGGACGTGAAGGTGCAACCGGCCAGTGGACAGGGAAACACTTGGCTGGACTTGGACTTCCCAGGCATCCCAGTGCATGGCAACGTCGTTTCACCGGACGGCAAACCACAACCCAACGTACAAGTCACGTTCGAAGACACTAGCGGGTTGCGAACGACGACGGGCACCGACGATGCAGGCCATTTCGAAATGTCTGACCTGCCCGCAGGAAAGTACACCGCAATGGCTGATTCGCCCGCCGGAGCTTCCGATCGCACCCCGTTCGAGGTAGCCGACGGCAGAGGAAGCGAGTTGAGGCTAGTGCTTAATCCCTTCAAGCGTACCTCCTTCTACGTTGTCTCTAGCGACGGGCCAGTGGAGGACGCGGCCGTCCAGGTATGGATCGCGCCGGGGGTGCCGCGAGCGTTTGCGCGTACGGATGGCGACGGTCGCTTCGAGGTGACGCTGCCGCCTGGAACGACGGAGGTGGGATTGACCGTCGGAGCACCGGGATATGCGCTCAAGTTGATCCGGGTCCCGGTACCGACCAACGATACCGACTCGCGTGACGCACGCACCGTCACCCTGGACAACTCCGCAGGTACGCTGGTGCTCAACCTCCAGCCGCCAGGACGCACTCGCGAGGATTCTGCCAGCTTGTATCTCGTACACAACCGCGCCATCCAAGACGCGCTTGCAATCGTCGGATGGGGTACTAATCAGGCGGGGGTCGGAAGCAACGCACCGGCTACTGTAGATTTGATCGAGCCTGGAAATTACGCGCTTTGCAGGGTGGATCCGAACAATGTGACAGTTCTCTGGTCGGGTCCAGTGCCGTCGACTCGCTGCAGTAAAGGGTCACTCGACGAAGGCGGAACCCTCACCCTGTCAGCGCCATAACCCCTGTCCTCCGGTTGGAACGCGACCTCGATGGAGAGCGAAGAGATCCTTGCGCGTGTCGCATTTCGCGGGATCCATGCACTCCGGAATAGCGTTGAACGCTGCTTTCAGCCCGATCGCTTGGACGGGGGATGGAACCTAATCGAAACGGTGCGCAGCCGCTGGCATTTGGGGCAAGCACATTCGCCGTCAGGATCTTCGGGAACAACAGTGTGACCGCAATGATCGCACGAATGGGTGCCGTCAGGACCTTCTACGAGCAATCGAAACGCTCCTTCAGCCACACAATACGGGCAGCGAAAAACCAGTTTTTGAAGCTTCGCCATGCGCAAACGTACCCTGTACTCTTACTTGGCGCGTACCTCGAAGCAAGCGCCAGAAAGCGCCATGGCTTTCTTGGATTTGCCTGAGAAACGGTGGGGTAACATTGGCCGGCAATCAGTGCGATTCGCCGCAGTCCGAGCTTAGGCCTGTCCTTTCAATTTCAACTTGGCCTTGTTCTCTTCCAGAAATTCGCGGAGTTTGTCGCCAGAGTCGAGGAGTCGGATCCATTGTTCGTAATAGAGTGTGACGGGAAAGCGACCAAGGCCATACACGCTAACGCCGCCCTTTTCACCGACGCGGAATTCAAGGCTTCCGGTACGCCGAGTTCCCTGCTGCTTTTCGAGTTCTGCAAGACGTGCTTTTAATTCCTCATAAGTTGGCTCAGCCATTTCACTCTCCACAGTCCGCGAATCTCATACGCATCTGCGATCCCCATATCATCGACCAATGGCACCAGAGAGTACGGGAATAAGGTTGGAAAGACTCAATCCAAATCGAAATCGCGAATCGGCTTCCCCGTATCGGGAGATTCCTTGGCCTTCCGCAACGCTTCCTGGAACTTTTTTTCCAGCAGGTCAGAGGCGTGTTTTTGCGCCTCCACCGATTGACGGAAGATGGAATCGCGCCGGCTGTCCTGCTCCTTCATCGCGCGCGCCGCATCGTCGAGATCGTTGAACATCTTCGGCTTCACCGGCGCAACGTGAGAAATCACACCTTCAGTCTCGGGGTCGACCTTCAACACTGCGCCACAACAAGGACACGTGAGGTCGAAATTGTTGCGCTTCTTGGCCACGGGGAGATGATAAACCAAATTTCATGGATAAGGGATGGCGCAAGGAAATTGAATCATTGAATCATCGGATCATTGAACACCCAAGCCCATTTGTGACTCTCCATGTCGATTGGGCCAGCACGATACACTACTCACATGCCCCTCGAAGCATTGTTTTTCGATGTGGGAAATACATTATTGTTTCCCAATCGCAAGAAGATGTTGCACCCCCTGCACGAGCGGCAGATCTTTCCCTCCGGAGAATTGCTGCAGCGGATTGAACGCGAAACCAAACAACAATTTGATGCTCTCGTCGAAAGCCATTCCGCGATTGACCATGGTTTCTGGTGGATGTTCTACTCGCGTCTTCTACGCGAAATTGGGATGTCGAATGAGAGCACGTGTGCTGACCTGGTTGCGCGCACTCAGACATCCTCGAACTGGTGTGACATTCGTCCGGGCACGCGCGAGGCATTACAGCGACTGGGAAAACGATATCGGCTGGCAGTGATCTCGAACGCGGACGGCAAGATTGCCGAAATCCTTGCCCACTGTGGGATCGCGGATTGCTTCGAGACCATTACAGATTCCGGAATCGTCGGTAAAGAGAAACCCCATCCCGCAATCTTCGAAGCGGCGCTGCAAAGCATGGGCGTCAAAGCGCAGCAGAGCCTGTATACGGGAGATGTGTATTGTGTCGACTACGTCGGATCGACCTTTGTCGGCATGCAATGTGTCCTGTTCGACGTGCCGGGAGCGTATACGCACAAAGGCTTGCCCAGAGTAGAGTCGCTCGAAGGTCTGGAAAAACTCCTTCCCACAATACCTCGCTGAATTGCTGCCGCCGAAGTAGCAAACGGGCAAGCCGCAAACCTCATCGAAGCTTCGGGTTAGAACGGCCAGCCACTCTCGATCGAGGAAGATCGAGAGCAGTCCGAGCGCCGACTGCGGAAGTTACAATTTAGAGGATGGCCGACGAGCACGCGAGGACTGCCGCTGTCCCAGGGACTGACGAACTCTGGATGGAAGAAGCGCTTCGTTGTGCACGACGCGCCCTGGAAGCGGGCGAGGTCCCGGTGGGAGCCGTGGTGGTCTGCGACGGCAAGATTGTCGGCCGCGGATGGAACCAGAACATATCGCATTCAGATCCAACTGCTCATGCCGAGGTGATGGCACTTCGTGAAGCGGGAGCAAACCTTGGTAATCATCGCCTGGGCGACTGTGACCTGTTTGCTACAATTGAACCGTGCGCGATGTGCGCGGGAGCCGTGGTTCACGCGCGTGTACGGCGCCTCGTATACGGCGCTGATGATCCCAAGGCCGGTGCAGTTCACTCCGTAATGCAGGTACTGAACCACCCCGGGTTGAACCACAAGCTTGAGGTTCATGAGGGCATCCTGGCCGGCAAGTGCGCGGATCTGCTGCAGGCGTTTTTCAGGAGCAGACGCCAGGGTACTGTTTGACATTGTCGCGCAGATTGCCGTTTCCGGAGAGGTGCGTGAGTGGTTGAAACGATCCGCCTCGAAAGCGGACATACCTTAACGGGTATCGGGGGTTCGAATCCCTCCCTCTCCGCCATCCTTTGTAATCCGTGCTCAGTTCAATCGAATATCTTCACTGATGCGAAATTGCAGGATCCGCCCTGGACGGCCCGAATTTGTTGAGACAGGATCGCTTCCACTCATGTTGAATCAGCCGTTGGCCAACTCGACGCTGCTCGCGGCTGGCAGCACCCAGGGACAGTGAATGTAATCCACGATCCGATCAATACGTCCGTCACTCACGGCGAAGCGGATGGCTGAGTGTGGCGTCCATGTGTCCGCACCAAGCCGGAGAACCAGAATCATCGGTTCACCATCCACTTCGCCTAGCGCCAGCTTCCACGGCCACGGCCAGCGATCGTAATTGAAGAAATAAGGAGCCTCCGAGAATTTGCCCGCAAATCTTTCGGCGACATTCAGGCGAGCGTCGGCGCTGACCAGCTCTCGAACTCCGTCCCAATCACGGCGATTGAAGCGCTCCACGTAGAGTTGCAACACTCGCTTCAACTCCGGGCTTACATTTCGATTCGTTAATCCCGCGGGAGAAGATTGAGCCAGCTTGGTTCGAGCGCGGCTAAGGGCGGCTTTGACCCCGCCGACGGTGGAGTCCACGAGTTCCGCGATCTCTTCCAGCGAATAGTCGAAGACATCTTTCAGGAGTACGCAGGCACGCTCTTTCGGAGGCAGTGTCAGCACCAAATGTTCTATGGCTTTTCCGGTTCCCAGAATCGGGTCGGTTGGTTCGGTCGCTTCCGGCAAAGCGGCTGCGGTTTCAGCTTCGTCGCGTACACCCCTATGTCGCAAAAGGTCGATGCAGCGGTTGTGCGCGATTCGAAACAGCCATGGCTTTAGGGGTCGACTCTGATCGAACTGGTCCAACTTCCGGTAAGCCTCGAAAAGCGCTTCCTGAACAACGTCCTCACCGTCCATGACCGAGCCGGTCATGCGCGCACAATAGCGATGCAATGCCGGCCGAAGAGTCGAAATGGTCTCCAGAAACGCAAGGTACCGTGCTTCGAATGGGCCGGTGTCCGCGAGATAATGACTTTCATTAACGCTGTTCATCGCACTCCATGACTTCCAAGCATCTAGCGACTCGCCCACAGTCTGCTCAGCTGGCGAAGTGACACCTTGACCTAACTCGCTTTCTCCTCTTCCTCGCGCCTGCGCTGCGCGGCTCCGACCGGGTCGGTAATGATGTCGACCCACTTTGGGTGGGGCGTCGGCTCGGCATTGTAGTTGTCATGCCAGTTCCACCACTTGTACGGCGGAGTTTGAGGATAACCTTCCGGTGAGTCCTCCCAAGTTTCCTGGCGCCCGAGCGGCGTGATGTCGAGATAACTCCAGACGGTTCCCATCGCCTCGTCGCCGCGGTTATTGATGAAGTACGTGCGATATACCTTGTCGCCCTCGCGGAAGAACACATTATGCCCGTGCCATTCGTCCACGCCGAAGTCCTTGTCGAAGCTGTCGGTGATTCTGTACCACGGCATCGCCCAGCCCATTCGCTTTTTCAGGCGCGCGATGTCGGCCTGGGGTGCGCGTGATGCCCACGCAAGGGTGGTATTGCGAGCGTTCAGATGTGCCAAATGCGAGACTTGATCGGCTCCCAGGGAACAGCCGCGGCAGGCATGATCGGGCCACCCGAAGACCCCAGGTTCGTAAAAGGCGCGGTAAACGATCAACTGCTTGCGGCCGTCAAACAGGTCAAGAAGGCTGACCTTACCATTTAGACCCTCGAACTCGTACTTCTTCTCCACCAACGTCCAGGGCATTCGCCGACGCTCGGCGGCTAGCGCGTCACGAGAGCGCGTAAAGGCTTTTTCTTTCACAAGAAGCTGCTGGCGGGCAGCGTCCCACTCCTGAGCTGAGACAACCGGAGGTGTCTTCATTGCGGTCTGTCCTTTCGGGTCCTCCGCTTTTCTGTCTTTACTGGCTGCCATTTGATCTCTCCTTCGATTTCTGAAAACGACCGATCCCAATCACTCTGACGAGCGTCCTGAGCTTAGCGATGCAAACGGCTAGAATTCCGCCTGTCGATCCCGCACCGGCTACGAGTACTGCTGTGTTTGCGATGCATGCCGGGCACATAAAGTTCCTCCTTCTTTGATATGCGCGCTATTTCTTGCGGCAGGATTCTCTATGCGACCGCAGCGTTCTCAGGCAGGAAGGCTTTGAACTGTTCTTCCAGCGCCTTGACTATGCCACCTCGCCAGCCTTCTGCAATGGATTCGGATGCGGGGTCGGGAAAGATATACTCCTCGCCTTTCTCCAAACCATCGAAGATGCCCCGCGCAGCGGTTTCGGTGGAAGCCTTGGGTATTTCAAAGCCGCGGTTCATATCGGTGTCGATCGGGCCGAGGACGACAGAATGTACGGTGACGCCGATTGGCGCCAGAAATGCTCGGAATGACTGCGACATATTAAGTGCCGCCGCTTTGGAAATGGAGTAGGACGGTATTAACGGCAGTGCTGCCAGTCCCACCAGAGAAAGGTTATTGACGATTGCCCCCTTGGCGCGCTTGAGTTGCGGCAGGAAAGCTTGTGTCATCCGCAGGGGCCCTACGAAATTAACAGCCAGATGTTTTTCAGTGACTTCAAGATCGCTCAGATCATCGTAGATGGCGATCCCAGCATTGTTGATGAGCACGTCGAGGCTGTCGATCTCGTGCGCGGCTTGCTGGATTTGAGCCACGCTGGTCACATCGAGCGTCAATGACGTGACTCGTTCGTCGGCGATTCGGAGTGGTCCACGCGAGCCGGCGTAAACCCTTTTCGCTCCGCGCCGAAGCGCCTCGTCCACCAGGGCCCGCCCAATGCCGCGATTGGCTCCGGTAATCAATACAGTCTTTTTTTCAATGTTCATAACGTGCTCCTTTTTGTTTGCCGTTCATCTGCTATTACGGCTGCGGAGCACGGCAGGATACGTGGGATTTTTCAACAATTTTGCGGAATATTGTGGCAGGCGAAAGCGCTCCGAGGGCTACATCATTCAAGGACGAGTGGCTGCGGCCTACCGGAGCGTTTGTCGAAGGTATCCAGCGACGTCGCCTATGAAGCGATGCACCGAGACTTCCGCAATCCGATGGCCGACGATCGCGTTCATGGTCTTTCCGATCGCGCCCAGCGGCGGCTCGTAGACGCCGAAGAAATCCAGTTGGGTTTCGGTCGAAGTTAAAGGATAGACCGAGAGCTCACCATTCATGAGTGGAAACAGCCGCGGAGCGGTGGCGGCTTCCCAGGTCAATTGCAGGCGCGTGACCGGGATAGAGCCCTGATCCACCAGCTTTTCCTCGACGCTTTTGACCGAAATATTGATGTCGGTTTTAACGCCGATGCCGCCGAAGTCGACGTGAAGCTCCGCCGCGACGGAGTGGGCCCGCGCCGCCGCCGCCTTCGTGGCCGCCTGGAAAATCGTGGTCGCATTCTGCTTCAGCGCATCGCGGACGCGCTCGTAGGGATGGTTGACGTAATCGTAGCTGCGGATCTCACGGCCTTTTTCTATGAGTGCCATTGCTGCCGCCCTGATCGAAGAGTAAGACTCGCGGTCACGCAACTTTACCACAGGGATTCCCTGCCGAAATGCCCGCGCCAAGTGGTTCCCATCCGGGTTCCCGCGAAGTGTCCGTATTCATAACGACGAATTTGCCTGTATCATGGCTACCGCTCTGTAAATTGATCCCAATCGTGGGGAGCTTCGATGTCTCAGGTTGACGTGCCCTTGGTGCGCACGGGTTTTGGACAGACGCGCCGGGCTGATAATTGGTGGGTTCAGCCGCTATTTGTGTTTCTCGGATTGTCTACCTTTATTGTGTATTCCACCTGGGCCGCTCTCCAGGGACAGCATTTTCGCTTCGGGCCTTATCTTTCACCTTTTTATTCGCCGGAACTGTTCGGATCCGCCGACGCCTGGTTTGGCGCCAATCCCAAGTGGCTACCCGCGTGGGTTACCGCGGCGATGCTCATCCTGTGGGCGCCGGGCGGATTCCGCGTCACCTGCTACTACTACCGTGGGGCATATTACAAAGCATTTTGGGCGGACCCGCCCTCCTGCACGGTCGGAGAGCCGCGGAAGAAGTATCTGGGAGAGCGGTCGTTTCCGCTGATCATCCAGAACATCCATCGCTACTTCCTTTATCTGGCTCTCGTATTCCTCATCATTCTGGCGCGGGACGTATGGAATGCGCTCTGGTTCGACGGGCATTTCGGTATTGGCGTCGGCACGCTAGTGTTGTTGACCAATGTAGTGCTCCTTAGTTCCTACACCTTCGGCTGCCATTCGTTTCGCCATCTGATCGGCGGATTTCGCGATCGGCTGGCGGGAAGGCCAGTTCGCAAGCTCGCTTACGATTGCGTGAGTTGTTTCAATCGCCGCCACATGCTGTTCGCGTGGTGCAGCCTGTGCTCAGTCGGATTCTCCGACCTTTATATACGCCTGTGCTCGATGGGGATCTGGCACGACTGGAGGATCCTCTAGTGTCCGAGTACATCACGCATGAGCACGACGTTCTGATCATCGGCGCCGGAGGCGCTGGCCTGCGCGCGGCAGTCGAGGCTTCGGCCGCGGGAGTCAGGGTCGCAGTCATCACTAAATCCCTCCTGGGCAAGGCGCACACAGTGATGGCGGAAGGCGGCGTTGCCGCGGCGATGGGGAATGTCGATGACCGCGACAACTGGCGCGTCCATTTTTCCGACACCATGCGCGGCGGACAGTACCTGAACAACTGGCGAATGGCGGAGCTTCACGCCAAAGAGGCTCCCGATCGAGTGCGCGAACTCGAAGCCTGGGGCGCGCTGTTCGATCGCACGAAAGATGGCCGCATTCTGCAGCGGAATTTCGGTGGACATCGCTATCCCCGGCTAGCCCACGTAGGCGATCGTACCGGGTTAGAGATGATTCGCACGCTCCAGGACCATGGCATCCACCTCGGGCTGGACGTCTTCATGGAGCACACGGTGGTCACGCTTCTCAAAGATGGCGGCCGCATCTCCGGTGCTTTCGGTTACGACCGCGAACGCGGGCGATTTCACGTGTTTCGCGCCAAGGCGGTGGTGCTCGCGACGGGGGGAATCGGCAGAGCTTTCAAGATCACCAGCAACAGCTGGGAATACACGGGAGACGGCCACTCGCTCGCGTACAACGCGGGGGCTGCACTCATGGACATGGAATTTGTACAGTTCCATCCGACGGGGATGATTTGGCCGCCCAGCGTGCGCGGCATTCTCGTGACCGAAGGCGTGCGCGGTGAGGGCGGGGTGCTGCGCAATCGCGACGGCGAACGCTTCATGTTCAAGGACATTCCGCCGCTTTACGTAAACCAGACGGCTACGTCGGAGGAAGAAGGATGGCGTTATACGCAGGGCGACAAGGAAGCCAAACGTCCGCCTGAACTCTTGACCCGCGATCACGTGGCCCGCTGCATTCGTCGCGAAGTGCGGGAAGGCCGCGGCAGTCCGCATGGCGGAGTGTTTCTCGACATCGCGTGGATCAAGGAAAAGCTGCCGAACGCGCCAGAGCACATCAAGAAGAAGCTGCCCAGCATGTATCACCAGTTCAAACAGCTGGCGGACATCGACATCACGAAAGAACCGATGGAGGTCGGCCCGACTACGCACTACATGATGGGCGGGGTGAAGGTTGATGCCGATTCGCAGATGTCCGACGTGCCCGGACTGTTTGCTGCGGGAGAATGCGGCGCGGGACTCCACGGTGCCAATCGCCTTGGTGGCAACTCGCTTTCCGACCTCTTGGTTTTCGGCAAGCGTGCCGGCGAGTACGCTGCAACGTTCGCAAAGGAGAAGCCGTTGGGAGCCGTGAATCCTGACGACCTTGCCTCAGCCGAGAAGCAGGCGCTGGCGCCGTTTGGCCGTCAGAGCTCAGAAAACCCGTTTGCCGTGCAACATGCCTTACAAGACTTGATGCAGGACCTGGTCGGTATCGTGCGCCAGGAGAATGAAATGATGCAGGCGCTCGAGCGCATTCGCGAACTGAAAGCCAGAGCGGAGCAAGTCAGCGTGGACGGAAACCGCGAATACAACGCCGGATGGCACACGGCGCTCGATCTGAACAATCTGCTCACGGTCTCTGAGATTGTGACGCGCGCAGCCCTCGAACGAAAAGAGAGCCGCGGCGCGCATTTCCGAGATGACTATCCCGCCAAGAGCGACCAGTTCGGGACGTTCAATATCGTTGCGCGAAAGGGCCCGAACGGAGAGATGCAGCTTACTCGCGAGCCCATTCCACTCATGCGAGAAGATTTGAGCAAGGTCATCGAGGAGATGAAGTAATGGCGACGGCAACATTTCGCATTTGGCGAGGGGAAAGAGGCCAGGGCAGTTTTCAGGACTACACCACCGAAGTCTCCGCGGGAATGGTCGTACTCGACGCCGTTCACCAGATACAGGCCGAGCAGGCCGGGGATCTCGCTGTCCGCTGGAACTGCAAGGCGGGGAAGTGCGGCTCGTGCTCAGCGGAAGTCAACGGCATGCCGAAGCTGATGTGCATGACGCGCCTGAATACGCTTCCTCTGGATAAGCCGGTTACTGTCGAACCCATGAAGGCCTTCCCGCACATGAAGGACCTGGTCACGGACGTCTCCTGGAACTACGAAGTCAAAAAGCGCATTCCAAAATTTCAGCCGCGCAAGCCCGACGCAGAGGACGGCACGTGGCGCATTGCTCCGGAAGATGTCGACCGGGTGCAGGAGTTTCGCAAGTGCATTGAGTGTTATCTCTGCCAGGATGTTTGCCACGTGCTGCGCGACCATCACATGCACGATGAATTTATTGGACCGCGCTTCCTGGTGTACACGGCTGCGCTGGAAATGCACCCACTGGATGTGGGCGACAGACGCGAAGACCTGCGCAAGCAATTCGGGATTGGCCTGTGCAATATCACGAAATGCTGTACCAAGGTCTGCCCTGAAAGCATCACAATTACTGATAATGCAATTATCCCGCTCAAGGAGCGCGTCGTGGACCGCTTTTTCGATCCGCTCTCAAAGTTGTTCCGGGTATTCAGCAATTCGAAAGCATAGGAGCTGTTATGAATTTCGAACTGAAATCCATTTCCGTGCAGAGCATTCCCGAAGCGCTGGCGAAGGTCGAGCGCTATCGTCTTCTGAATGAACCTGCTCTGGCAGAGAGCATTTGCCTCGATGTGCTGGCCGTCGTGCCCGATCACCAGCAGGCTCTAATCTCATTGCTTCTCGCCCGCACCGATCAATTTCAGTCAGGCGTGAATGCGAAGGGCGCGCAGGAAGTCCTGTCGCAAATCCAGGGCGAGTACGAGCAGGCCTACTATGCGGGAATCATCTGGGAGCGATTGGGAAACGCGCGCCTTCATCAAGGCGGATCGGGGTCTGGAGCGTCGGCTTACCACGCTCTTCACCAAGCAATGGAGCACTACGAGGAAGCCATGAAGTACTCGGCACCCGGAAACGACGACGCCATCCTGCGCTGGAATACGTGTGCGCGGACAATCATGCAAAATTCGCAGATTCGTCCAGCACCCGAGGCCGACCACGAACACGCATGGGCCGGAGACGAAGCAGGCTCCGCCATTGCCGACGCTTAACTCTCGACAGCTTTCAGCACTTCGTACGCCGAAGCGAACTATGCCGATCGTTACTCCGAGCTGTTATATCCCTTTGTCCCTCGGTCCTATCTGAAGATGACACAATAAAAGCCACACACCGACTACCACAAATTGCGGGAGGAATATAAATTGCCAGTTAAACATTTTGTCTTCACTTTCCACGTTCCTCCAAACGCACCTCCGATTACTTAGCTAGTAAGAGCCCACCACGAACCTGGTATTCCGCTTGGCGCTTTTAGTGCGCGTACCCATGACAAACCAGTGTGCAAGTATTCGTACTGCGGTTATACGAAACAGGAGTTGCGCCGTTCGGCGCGACCACATTCGCATCGAAGTTGACCATGCGCTCACCGGTGATGGTAGCTGCTTGCGCGCCCATCCCGTGTGCCGTATGACACGTTGAGCAGGAGAAACCATCCTGCTGCACGTGGTTCAAGTGCCCGCTGAAACTGCTGCCATTGCTGAGAATCTGCGTGAGGTCGTGGCACTTTCCGCACAACGCATAAGGCCCGGCGACGCTCAAATCTGGATTTGGAAACAAGTTGCTGATGGCCTGCCCCGGCGACGGCGCCTGGCTGAATTCGTATCTCCGCTCCAGGATGTGGTAGTACTTCGATCCGTGCGGGCCGTTGGCTCCCGTCCCTCCGAACTCGCGGTTGTCGTCGCTGTTGTGGCAATCACTGCACAGGATACGGACTCCCATGGGTCGCCCCTGCGTCACTCCATCCACATTCAGCATGAACGGCCGCAAGCTTGGTTGAGGAAATGGACTGGTCCGGTCGTGCATCACCGGATGACTGGAGGTAGCAGTCAGAGCCAACTCTGGAATCACATTCAACGGATCCGTAGAGGCGGCGATCCGCACCGGCAAATACCCGAACACCGCGGGATTCGTTGTCTTGCCGGTGCTGTTGCCGTGACAACGTAGACAATTCTCGAATTGGTTCACCGCTGACGTCAGCACCGTCGCGCCATCTGCGGCGCTGATCCCGGCAACGCCACCTTGTGACGCCCGCATTGCAGGTGGCGTTGGGAATGTGCTCACCTGGTTTGCCGAATGCGAATTATGGCAATCCGCGCAGGTCGCGTGACGGTTCTGATTCAGCAGCACGCTCTCGTTCGCGTCATGGGTCCCAGAAGGCGACGAGAATGGGTGCGCGCCCGCCTTCGAGAACTCTGCGAAAACGTTCGGCGCCACCGGCGACAAGTTTGTCCCGCCGCTGTGACAACTGATGCAATCCGTTTCGTTGCTGGCGCGCAGGAGCCTGGCAGCGCCCGCGCCATCATGCGGCATATGGCACGACAGGCAAGCGAATTCAGCGACTGTGTTGTATCCTCCGAAACCTGCTGTAGGCTGCACGAGATTGGGTGCGTTCGCGTGAATCCCAGCAGTCCATCCGGCAAGCTGGTTTTGGCGCGTATTTACCGTGCGAGGGGTGGTCTCGTGGCACGCCAGGCACAGCGCACCTTTCAAATCGTCTCGAACGAGGAAATTGGGTGACAGTTTGTCCACGCTCTGAATATGGGGATTGTGGCAACTGGTGCACTCTACATTCCCACCTATCAATTTGACGGAGTGCGTCGAATCAGCCGTAGTCTGAGTCGCAACCAGGCTGGCGACGAGCGTCGGGGCGTCCTTCATCGGAAGTTGCAGGCTGAAGGGGTGCGTGTTCTGCAGCTGCGTACCCATGGTTGTCGTCGATCCCGACATGAGATAAGGACCGTAGGGCGTGACCTGCCCAATCGCAACGGTTCCGTCATGGCAGCTCAGGCACAGCGAACTGGACTCGCCCAGCGGTGGCTGGACTGTCGTGTTCTGGACTGTCGTGCTTGTGTACGTCGTGTAGGTCTGGGAGGAGAGCGTCTGTCCCCAAAGAGCAGTCCTTCCGCTGCCCGAATGCGGCACATGACAATACAGGCACGCCGCCGACATCCGCCCTTTCACCCGCGAGCCTCCGCTCATAGAGAGATCGTGCGCGCCAAGGATGTCGCTCGACTGCCCGTGCGCAAGAGAAGCCGCCAACAGCACGACGCTTGTGAGCCACAGCCTCATGGCATGGCTCCTTGTCCGCTCGTCTTCAGCCCGTGATATTGAAAGACCTGTACCCGGCGGTTGTAGGAATCGACGACATATACGCGATCGTTGCGATCGATGAAAACTCCCGCCGGAAGCTGGAATTGACCGAGTGCCGTCCCACGCTGGCCGAAGAAATAAAGCAATTGCCCTTCGCGGTCGAACACCTGAACCGTTCCCGAGAGCCCTTCGACAAGATAAATATGGTTCTCCGAGTCGAGGCTGATCCCCTTGGGCCGAAACAGGGCATCCTCTGAGTCGCCGATGTTTCCGATTGCACTCTGAAATGCACCGTTGCGGTCGAACACTTGGATACGAAAATTCATCGCGTCCACGACGGCGACCATGCCATTCTTGGCCAGCAACTCGGTCGGCAAATTGAACTCGCCATTTGCTTCGCCGTGCTGGCCAAACCACTTCAGCACCTGTCCGTGCTCATCGAGGATGTAGACGCGGTCGCGGAGCGTATCAGTCACGTAGACGCGTTGCGTTTCCGGATCGATTGCAATTCCCGTGGGACGTTTAAAAAAACCTTCTCCGCGCTTGAGGCTACCGAATACGCCCTTGTATTTGCCGCTCGGCTCGAAGATGAAGATCTTCCCTGCCTTCGAGTCGGTCACGTAAATGTTGTCGTTGGCGTCGAGAGCGATGCATTGCGGCTGCAACATCGCATCTTTGGACTTCTCTCTGCGGTCGATCAGCTTGTACTTGTGCTGCTCGGGGTCGAAGATGTGAATGCCGCCGATACCGGGGTCAGTGACGATAATCCGACCATGCGAATCGACAGCCAGACCATAGGGCCGCACCATCGCTTTGTATTCGGGCTCACCTGCAACCACGTCGACAAGCTTCTTAAAGAATCCCGGCTTGCCGCGAATATCCCGCTCAGAAGCGAGCGCGCGTTCGAAGGCCAGCTTTCGCCCGCCTTCCAGCAGCAGATCGGGCGGCGCGGCCACGGCGGCCTGGCCTTTCTTATTCGCGGCGAAGAGATTCCCAGGAAGCAGAACGGCAACACAAAGTACCCACGCCGCTTTGCGCAGTGTCCTCACGTGTATGCGGCTTAGAATACGTTGAACCATCGTGAAACAGTGAAGAAATAGGTGTTGTCGAGCGTTGGTCTGGTTAGGTTCGCTCCCACGCCCTGGTACACCCTCCAATAACCCGCTCGAAAAGACAGTTTGCGAAGGTTGTACTGCATCTGCGCGTAGTAGCGCTCACTGTTATTCTGCGAAAAAAGAGCTGTGGTCTGCGTGTCGGAGCGAACCCTATACCAGTTAACGTTGATCAACATTCTCTTGAGTGGCGTAACCGAAGCGCCGACGCCGTAAACCTTCCCCCCATAAACAATCTGTTCGGGCGTCAGTAATGTCGCCACCGGCGTGGGGGTCAAGGTCCCGGTGGAACTGAGCAGGGCCGTGCCGTGCGACTTGGAATAACTCGCGGAGAAGTCATAACGTCCATCGACAAAGTTCGTGACAAACGAGTCCGCCCGGTTGCCCGAGCCCGCAATCTGGGTCACGCCTGTCTGGGTCCCTCGGTAAGAGCCGCCCCAGAACATATTTGATCCAAAACGTCGCCGGACATTGCTGCCGTAGTTAAAGCCGCTGGTTGTGTAATTTGCGATGATGGCTTGCACATTCTGCGAATAGGAAAAGTCGGCTGCATATTCCCATCTGCGGATACGCCGTTTCAGATCAGCATTGCCCACAAACCCAAGGCTATTTCCGCCCATGGTGGTGCCGTTGTTCACCATCCCGAAGCTTAGATAAAGCATGCCAAACAGGGGACGCGCATAGTTGTATGTCAGCGTGCCGCCGGCCTGGTGGAAATCGTAAGTGGTTCCGGCGAAATCCTGGATCTGCCGGTTCGCGTATCCCACCAACCCGAATCCGTGTCCGATCTGATACGCCGCGTAAGTGCTGAGCGCCACCCCATGCGAGTTCTCCTGCTCCGAAAAGAGCCCCGATGTCTGCCCGGCCAAGTACGTCTGCCGCAATGCGCCAATCAGGTTTCCCGTGTACCGAACCTGCCCACTGACGCTCAGACGCTCAACCGGCTTAACCGTGACGATGGTATCCGCCGTGTCGGTTGAGCCGCTAGTCCGAAACGCTCCGGTTTGACTATCGTAGTCGGTCCGGTTGTAGTCCACAGTAACGGTGCCGGACAGTGGCAAAGCATGGTTCGCGGAAATTCCGTAAGAAGTTGTGGCTGAATCCGACTGCGTGTTGGCCGGTGCGAGAAATGCCGGCAGCTCGACGTTGTAATTCTGGTGACTCACGAATCCCGTCAGCTGATATCCATGCACCTTATAGTTCGACAGGACGTTGAAAATCTTCGACGCTGTGTCGCTCGTGCCGGGTTGACCCAGGATGGTCGAGGAACTCGTGTTGTCGGCAAACGTGGCTGTCAGCGAAGGCAGGTTCGGCAGCAACTCGCTCCAGGTTGTCGAGAAAGTTTGCGTGTTGCTGTCGGCACTCAGGTTGGCACTACCCGGCAGTCCGTATTGACTGCCCCTGGCAAACGATTTGGTGTAACTGATGGAGCCTGGGAAATGGCTCCCGGAAAAAATCGAGGTCGAGGCGTCAATTCCCGTTTCGCTCAGAATCGACGTATATGCGCCGTTGTCCTGATTGCGGTTGTAGAACGGGCGCACAGTAAACGAGAGGAAGTTGGGATTGTAATAAGAGCCAGACAAGAGCCCCATGCCCGTTCCGAAGAGGCCATGCCCGGCAGTTCCCGCATTTCCAAAATCCCCCGAGTAGCCCATCCCAATATTGCCGTTCAGGGTCATCTTCATATCGTCACCGACAGTGACTTGCGCTTGTGCGCCCGGCACCAGCATTGACACGGCCAGGAATCCAGCACGAAGAATCTGAAGACCAACCTGCCTGTGACCGCACATTTCTCTGCTCTGCGCTACAGAATTTCAATCTTGGCGTTCTTTTGCAGCTTCGCCCACAACGCCGAGCGCAATTGCTGCGTTCTTTCCTTTTGCATATCGGACTGCAACTTGGACTTCACTTCCTCAAAAGAAGTCGTTCCGGCAGGCACCCGCTCTTCCAGCCGGAAAATGGTGTAGTTGCTGCCGAGTTGAATCAAGCCACTGACGTCTCCCACTTTCATCTTGTCTGCGATACTCACAATCGGCGGCGGCAACTGCGCCGCGTCCTGAAGCTTGTGGTCGCCCATGTTTACGTGGAAATCGTCATCGGACATTTTTTCGGCGAGCAATCCAAAGTCTCGGTAAGTTTTCGCATTCTGCGCCAGTTTCGTTGCCTGGTCGGCGCGTTCCTTCGCCTCTTTCAAAACCGCCAGGGTCTGATTTGGCGGGATAATGGAAATGCTCTGAATGTGCAGTTGCTCTCCATGCTTATATTGCTGCGTATTCTTCTCGTACTGTGCCTTGGCTTGCATCGTGCTAACTCGCGCCGGGTCGTTCACTTCCTGCTTGAGAAGTTGTTCTATCAGCAGAGCGCGGCGGACCTTTTCTCGCATCGCGACTTGCGAACCATTCACCTCGGAGAGCAGGAACTGCCGATAGGCGGTAGGACTGCCAAACTGTTTGCGAAATTCGGTTTCCGCCTGCGTGAGTTTTGCATCGGACACCGTCAAGTGGCGCCGAGTGGCTTCCTGATACACCAGCTCCTCGAAGATGATCATCTGCAGTGCCCCACGGCGGATCTCCGGCTCTAATTGTTTGGGAAAGCCGTTGTGCTGCTTCGCATATGGGAAAATGGCGAACATCTCCCGTTGCAGATCCCGTTCCACCAGAACTGTGCCGTTCACTCGCGCCACCGGCTTCCATCGGGTGGGAACCTTGGGCGTGAGCGGGGCGATGGCGAAGTTCTTCTTTGCTGCTGAAGCGTCCGAAGATTGAGACCACGCCGCTGGTGTGCCGGCTGCACTCACGACCGCGATGCTTATGATTCCGATTCTGAGCCAGGTTTTCATGTTCACCCCACATTGCGCTCAGGCCGAAAAACCAGGGGGAGTGATTTACTCCCCCGGCCTGAGAGTTAGAAAGCAGTGGTAACGCTCAAAATTCCGCTGGCTTCGTTCGAGCCACCCGCGCCACTGTAGTGGCATTGACGGCAGAACTGCGTCGCGGAAGAGGCCTGCGTAGCACTCGGGTTGGAACCCGGGTTATACGGGGCCGCGAGGAAGAAATAAGTTGGATATTTTGCGCTGGCCTGTCCGGCGATCGGGGCGTCGGCATTGGCGCTGGCTACGTACATCGAATGCGGCGTGTGGCACGTGATGCACAGGAGGTACGCATTCGCAGGATTGGTATCCGGCAATGCAACCGGCGAGGAGTGGCCATTGGAGGTGATACTTGGCAACCCATAGTGATTGAGGAATGCGGTGAAGTTGGCGTCGGTCCCCGCACTCTTCAGGCAGTCGAACTTCGTACTGCTGCCGCAACCGCCGACCACATACTGCAGTTTCGAGGAAACGCCCACCTTGCCCAGAGTCGCTTGCGGTCCCACTGGGTGGTCGTTGTAGTAGTTGCCAGCTGTCGTGCCGTCATTTCCTAACAGGGTCGGAATCGCATTCGGGCCGTAGACGCCCGTCGGCAAAAGACCCGCGGCCTGCTCATAGGACTTGTTCGTCATCATGGCGCCCTTGGCGATGTTGCCGTCATGGCAGCTCAGGCACGTCATGAT
>Ga0070714_100000748_pt1 | contig 23002 bp, 15 predicted proteins | sample LARL83metaG_FD_65450 | JGI IMG/M metagenome (GOLD analysis project Ga0070714, IMG submission 65450) | Corn, switchgrass and miscanthus rhizosphere microbial communities from Kellogg Biological Station, Michigan, USA - LAR L8-3 metaG | ecosystem: Host-associated > Plants > Roots > Rhizosphere ... | reverse complement strand
GCGGCGCGCGACGGGATACGGCGCGGGACGGGGACGGGGATGCGGCGCGAGGCGCGCGGCGGGATACGGCGCGGGACGGGGATGCGGCGCGCGACGGGATGCGGCGCGCGACGGGATGCGGCGCGCGGCGGGATGCGGCGCGGGACGGGGGCGGGTTTCGAGGGCGCTCTTCATGTCGCTGGCGCCAACGGGCCGGCTTGCGCCGTGCCGCTGGCGCCAACGGGGCGGGGTCGCCGCAGCCCGATGGCGCCATCGGCACCGCGACGGGATCGCCGGCGAGGAAGTCACGGAACGCAAATGGCCCCCGCGGGCGCTGGCGGTGGCCGAAACGCGCCCGCGGGGGCCGACCGGCAGGGTCGGAGCCGGTCCGGTGGCCGGGTCTCCCCCGAGATGAGACCCGGACCTTCCATAGTGACTGGGTCGCAACCCCCCAAGCGAATCCCAGTCACCTGTAAAGACGCCGATAGGTGTCCGTGTGGTTGCTCCGAGTAAACATATTCCGGTCACGCATTGATAACATAACGTAACCATCACTGATCAGGGCCTTGCTTGACTGGCAAGAGCTACGGTCAGCCGCTGAGCGTGGCGCTGCTGAGTGCCGTGTTGCTGAGCGCCGTGTTGCCCAAGGTCGAGACGAAAGCGCCAGCCAGGGCCGCCGCGGACAGCCGCGGCGTGCTGCCTGCCTCAATCAGCGCGAACGCCACGTCGCCGCGATACCCGACGAACCAGCTGAACCAGCCGGTCGAGGTGTGCGTGAGGCCGACCTGCCCGCAAACGGGCGCACCAGCGCCGGCGCCGGATACGTTCGCTGCCTTGGCGGCGCCCGACTTGACCGCGCCCCGCATGAGATCGCGCAGCGACGACAACGATCCCCGGTCGAGCTGAGCGGGCGGCACAGGGCCGGCCTGGTCCGCGTCGGCCAGCACGGACGGGGCGTGCCAGGAGCCCGAGTCCACTTGGGCCGCCACCAGGGCCATTGCCAGGGGGCTCACCAGGACATTCCCCGTGCCAATGGTCTCGGCGGCGAGATCGGCCTGATCGGTGGCGACCGGGACCGATCCGGTGAAGGCCGGCACCTGAAGCGGGCCCGCCCAATTCCCGCCGAGCCCGAAGGCCTTCACCACCTGAGTGAACTGCCCCGGCGTGAGCCGCTCGGAGAGCCCGGCGAACGCCGTACCGCAGTCGTTGGCGAACTCCGTGCTGAACGGCCGCTGCGCGCCGCTCCCGTAACTGGTGAACGTCTGTCCGCCGACGGTGAACGAGTTGTCGCAGGAGATCGGCGTATTCTCCGCTAGGCCGGACTGCAGCAGCGCTTCAGTGGAGACGATGGTGAACGCCGTGCCGGGCGACAGCCTGGCGTTAAGCAGGCCGCCTGGCGGCAGCGTAGTGGAGCCGGAATGCTGGGCAACGGCGAGGACGTCGCCGGTTGATGCCTGCACAGCGATGAGCTCGCCCGACTGCGGCACGGAGTCGAGCGCCGCCAGCGCCGCGCGCTGGACGGCCGAGTTGATCGTGGTGCGCACCGAGACGCCCGGGGCGCCGGGCCACTGCTTCAGCGTCGCCACCACGTCGCCGGCCGAGTTCAGGTCCACGATCGATGTCGACGGGCTACCGAGCAACTGCCGCTGATAGACATGTTCCAGGCCGGACAGCCCGATCGTGGTGCCGGGCAAGTAGAGCGTGCCCTCGGCCTGAAGGTGCCTGTCTACCTCGCTGCCGACCTGTCCCACCAGCCCCGTGGCGTTGGCCTTGTACAGCACCTGCCGCTCGGTCTTCACTACCAGTCCGGGTATCCCCTGGAGCTTCGGGCGCAGCTGCTGAAAAGTGTCCGGGTCGAGCGTGGCGAGCTTCAAGAACGCGCTCGGCGGAGCGGCGGCGATCTGGCCGGAGACCTCGGTCGCCTCGACGCCGGTAGCGGCGGCGAACTGCGTGGCGGTCGCCTGAGCGTTTGCCAGCTTGCCGGGGACCACGCCCACCACGTCTACCGTGGCCGATGACTGCAGCGGCTGACCATCGGAGTCGAGAATCAGCCCGCGATCAGGAAACGTCGTGACGACCGCGAGCCGCTCGCCTGCGCCCAGCTGCGGGTAGATAACCGATGGCGACCAGGCCACCCGCCAGTCGCTGCCCTTCTTAACCAGGCCGAACTTGCCCTGGTACGTCCACACGCGGTTCTGCTCGGCTAGGTCGACCGTGGCCGTGAACGTGGCCTCCGCGGTGGCGCCGTGCTGCGTCACCGAGTCCATCGCCAGGAACAGCGCGGTGGCGTCGAGTTGCCCGAACGTGGCGCGGAGTGCCGCGGCGACGGTGTTCGGCCGCGCGGTGGTCAGCGAGCCCGCGCCCATGTAGTCCTGGCCCTGCCATGCGAGCAGGAAGTTCTGCGCTACCGGTTCAGCGGATGCTTCGGAGTCGAAGCCGACCGCCGTGCCGATGACGATTACCCCGACGACGAGGATGAACAGCGCGGCGACCCGGTCCCGCGGCATGCGCTTGCGCGCGCGCGGCCCTCCCGGCCCTGCCGACCCTCGTGGCCGGGCATGTCCGCCTGCCCGCGGGCCGGCGGATGCCTGGTGGCCGGCGGATGCCTGGTGGCCGGCGGATGCCTGGTGGCCGGCGGATGCCCGCGGGCCGGCGGATGCCTGGTGGCCGGCGGATGGCCGCGGACCAGCGGGCCCAGGTATGCTGCCCCGACCAGCCGGACTGACCGTATTCGCCGGGCCAGCCGGGCTGGCGTGACCGGCCGCCTTAGCCGGGCCGGCTGTGCCGACAGTGTTCGCCGGGCCGACCGTGCCGACAGTGTTCGCCGGGCCGGCCGTGCCGACAGTGTTCGCCGAGCCGGCTGTGCCGGCGGGGCGAGCAGGTCCCGCAGGACTCCCTGGTGAAGACACCCGTTACCTTCGCCGTCTGAGCGCACGGTCCATTTCCCTGGCCGCGTCGCGCTTAGCCAGGTCTTGACGCTTATCGTAGGTCCGCTTACCCCGGGCAAGCGCGATTTCAACCTTGACGTTGCCGTCCTTGAAGTAAAGCTCGAGCGGGATGAGCGTCAGCCCCTGCTCCTGTGTCTCGCTGACCAGCCGGTCTATCTCGGATCGGTGCAGCAGCAGCTTCCTGATCCGCCGGGGGGTGTGGTTTGTCCACGTGCCCTGGATGTACTCGGGGATGTGCACGTTGTGCAGCCAGGCCTCGCCGTCGGTGATCTGCGCGAACCCGTCGGTCAGCGACGCACGGCCCAGCCGCAGCGACTTGACCTCGGTACCGGTAAGGACCAAACCAGCCTCGTAGGTGTCCTCGATGTGGTAATCGTGCCGGGCGCGACGATTCCTGGCGATGACCTTCTGGCCTTTCTCCTTTGCCATGTCCGCCCCCGTTCCGGTGAGTCCGGTGAGTCCGGTGAGTCCGGTGAGTTCCGCAGAGTGAGTGCCTAGATTCTTAGGTAACGCCGCAGCGTCAGGAACGACGTCGCGCCGCAGAGCAGCACTCCGACCACCATCGCGAGCAGAATGACCTCGATCAGGTCGCCGGCCGACAAGCTCGTGTTGGTGGCGAAGTACGTCTCCACCGTATCGAGCAGGAAGACCTTTGCGGCAATGAGGAGTCCGGCGGCGATCGCCCAGCCGAGCAGGCCGGCGATCGCACCCTCGAGCAGGAACGGCAGCTGGATGTAGAAGTTCGACGCGCCGACCAGCCGCATGATCGAGGTCTCCCGGCGCCGGTTGAACGCGGAAAGCCGGATCGTGTTCGCCACCAGCAGGATCGCCGCCACGAGCAGGATCAGCGCGATGATCACCACGGCGTTCCGCGCCGCGTCCAGCAGCCGGTAGAACTTGTCCAGGATCGTCATCTCGTTGACCACGCTGTCGACCCCGGGCGCGCCGTTGACCGCGCTCGAGACGACGCCGTAGTCACCCGAAGGATTCTTCAGCTTCACCTCAAGCGAATCCGGGATCCCGTCCGAGGGGGTGTTGTTCACCAGGCTGGGCTGATTCGAGAACTCCTGCCGGAAGTCCCGGTACTGCTCGGCCTGCGACACGTAGTGGGCGAACTGCACCTGCGGCATGGACTGCAGCCGCTGCTGGAGCTGCTGCTTCTGCGCGGGGGTGGCCGGACCGTCCTGCTCGCAGATCGGGTTCGCGCTCGTCTTGATGCAGAAGTAGACGGACAGCTCCACGCGACCTTGCCAGAATGACCGCGTCCGGTCCACCTGCTTGACGAACAGCAGGCCAGTGCCGAGCAGGGAGAGGCTGATTGCCACGACCACGATGAGCGCCATCGTCATGGTCAGGTTCCGGCGCAGCCCGATCCAGATCTCGGAGAAGACGAACTGTGAGGGCATGACTAATCCTTCGCTGATCTAAATGGCGATGCGCTGCAGCCACTGAAGACAACAGTGCAGGCAACAGGTCAGTACGCTTGACCGTACACGCCGCGTGACTGGTCTCGGACGACCTTGCCATATTCAAGCTCGATGACCCGCTTGCGCATCGAATCCACGATCGCGGCATCGTGCGTGGCCATAACCACGGTCGTGCCGGTCCTGTTGATGCGGTCGAGCACCTTCATGATGCCGATCGACGTCGCGGGGTCGATGTTGCCGGTCGGCTCGTCGGCGAGCAGGATCATCGGCCGGTTGACGAACGCGCGGGCCATCGCGACCCGCTGCTGCTCCCCGCCAGACAGCTCGTCCGGCATGCGGTCGTGCTTGCCCTCCAGGCCGACCAGGTCGATCACCTCGGGGACAACCTTGCGGATGAAGCGGCGGTGCTTGCCGATGACCTCGAGCGCGAACGCCACGTTCTGGTAGACGTTCTTGTTCGGCAGCAGCCGGAAGTCCTGGAAGACACAGCCGATGCGGCGCCGCAGGTACGGCACCTTCCAGTTGGTGAGCCGCGCCAGATCCTTGCCCGCCACGTGGATCCGGCCCTCGGTGGGCCGCTCTTCCTTCAGGATCAGCCGGAGAAACGTGGACTTGCCAGCTCCGGAGGATCCGACGAGGAAGACGAATTCGCCCTTCTCGACAGAGATGTCCACGCTTTCCAGGGCCGGCCGGCTCTGGTTGGCGTAAACCTTCGTTACATTGTCGAATTGAATCACAGGACCATCACAGCGATATCGGTACGGATAGGACCGCGGCGTGGCGCGACCAGGCCCCTACGTGGGGGTAACCTGGGTTAGGCCAGGCAACAGTCTAGAGGGAAACCGGCAGTTAGGCTTGCGATCACGGCAAGTGCCGACCGGAAGGGGCTCTGATGAGCTGCGAACACCTGATCTGCGCCTCGTGCGCGGGCCCGGTGGCGGAGGGTCGCTGCCCGGCGTGCCGCGCTACCCGGCAACACGTGCACCGCGGCCATTCCGGGGTGGGGCCGCAGCTGCTCCTCGCCGGGATCCTGGCACTGGTCCTGCTGCTTGTCCTGATCACCTACCTGGGCAAGTAACCACTACCGGCCGTTCTGGCGCATCCAGCGGATCTCCGCCTCGAGGAACGGGTCGATCTCGCCGTCCAGCAGGGCGAGCGGGTCGCCGGTCTCCATGCCGGTCCGCAGGTCCTTGACCATCTGGTACGGGTACAGCACGTAGTTCCTGATCTGCGTCCCCCAGGCCCGGCCGCCGTCACCCCGCAGACCCTGAAGCTCTTCCGCTTCCTCCTCGCGTCGCCGTTCCAGCAGCTTGGCTTGAAGCACGGCCATCGCAGACGCCCGGTTCTGGATCTGGCTGCGCTCGTTCTGGCAGGAGACCACGATGCCCGTGGGCAGGTGGGTGATCCGCACGGCCGAGTCGGTGGTGTTGACCCCCTGGCCACCGGGGCCGCTGGACCGGAACACATCCACCCGGATCTCGTCCTCCGGGATGTCGATGTGGTCGGTCTGCTCCACCACCGGCATCACGTCAACCCCGGAGAAAGAGGTCTGCCTGCGGCCCTGGTTGTCGTACTTGGAAATCCGGACCATCCGGTGCGTGCCGTGCTCGCCGCGCAGCGTTCCGTACGCGTACGGCGCCTTGATCGCGAACGTGGTCGACTTGATCCCCGCCTCTTCGGCGTAGGAAATGTCGTAGACCTCGGTGGGGTACTTGTGCCGCTCGGCCCACCGCAGGTACATCCGCATCAGGTTCTCGGAGAAGTCGGCCGCGTCGGCGCCCCCCGCCTGAGCGTTGATCGAGATCAGCGCCTCCCTGGCGTCGTACTCGCCGTTCAGCAACGTGCGCACCTCGAGCTGCTCGATCTCGGCGCTCACCGTGGCCAGTTCCTGCACGGCCTCGGCTCGGGTGGACTCGTCGTGCTCCTCTTCAGCCATGGCGAACAGGGTCTCGACATCCTCGAGCCGCTGGCTCAGCCCGGTCAGACGGTTCAGCTCGGCGTCGAGATAGGACAGCCGGCGAGTGACCTTCTGCCCCCGGTCCGGGTCAGTCCAGAGCTCCGGATCAGCAGACTGCTCACGCAGGCCGGCGGCCTCGGTTTCCATAGCGGCAGGGTCGAGCACCGCCACCACGCTGGCGAGCGTCGACTTCAGTGCCGCTATCTCCTCGGCGGGATCGGTACCTGCCATGCAGCTAGCCTAGCGTCCCCCCGACGGCGTCCTGGACGGGCGGAAAGCGGTATTCTGCCTTAACGTGAAACACGCGAGACGCAGAACCGCGTCAGGCGTGGCGGCTGTGGCTGGCCTCGCTGCGGTGGTCATGCTGTCCGTCCAAGGCTGTGACGCCGCTGGCGCGCCCGCCCAGGCCGCGACCAGTGCACACAGCGTGACCATCTCCCAGGCCCAGGCCAGCTACCAGGCGTACCTGGCGAGCAGCGACGCCGCGGCACTGCAGGGGAATGCGGCCGCGGGCCTCGCGGACGTCGCCGACGCCGCGTGGGAAATCGCGCACGGTCAGTACGCGGCGCTGGCCGCTGACAAGGTTCCGGTCCCCAGGTACCAGTACGGCACACCGCGGTTCTACGTCCCCGCGCAGAACGGCGGCTACCCACGCTGGTTCGTGGTCAGCGTGCCGCGGCGCCAGGTAGGGAGTGCCGCCGCCGCGGTCCCCACGCTGATGGCGTTCAGCCAGGCCAAACCGGCGGACACCTGGGCACTCGACGGCACCACGGCGCTCGAGCCTGGCCGGCAACCGCCGGCGATCGCGGTGGACGCCGCCGGATACGCGACCGCGCTCTCCACCCGCGACGCGAACCTGCTGCTGCCACCCGACGTCGTGGGTCCAACCCAGGCGGCCGTCGCCGACGACGGCCCGTCGAGCCCCGCGGCCTCGCTGATCGCGAGCGGACCGGACACCACCGGGCTGTACCGCGCGCAGTCGGCGGTCGCCGCCAGCCAGTCGGCTAACGGCCTGCAGTACACCTGGCTGATGCAGGGCGCCTCGTTCCCGGTGTTCGCGCTCAAGCTCACCGACGGCGGCGCGCTCGTGCTGTACGGGATGTTCCTGAACACCACCAACGCGCACCCGGGCTTTGCGGCGGGCACGCCCATCCCGGTCCCGCCGAACTTCAGCCCGCTGCTTGCCGCGCCCACCGAAGTCGGCTACCACGAGGTATACGCCTACTGGACGTACCAGTACGCCGCGATCGACCCGCCCGGCAGCACAGCCAAGGGCACGGTGAGCGTGATCGCCGCAACTGGCGGCCCCAGCTACGGCCACGCCTACTAGAACGCGGAGCCTAGGCGTGCGGTAGCGAGCTGGCGGCCACCAGGGTCCGGATGGCGCGCAGTGCCACGGACAGCGTGGTGAACGTGAACCGGTCCGTCTCCCAGATCTCGCCGAGCGTGCCTTCGGCCATGGCGACCGCGGCGGAGTTGCGGGCCATCCAGGCGGCCAGGCGTTCCTCCGGGGACAGCGGGCTTGGCGCGCCGACGGAACCGTCGGCGCGAGCGTCCGAATTCGTCACGTTGAGCACGTCGGCGGTCAGCGAGGCGTGCGCGGCGAACAGGTCGTCCCGCAGCGCCGCACGGGCCATCGTGGACCAGCGGTCCTCTCGCGGCAGCGCGGTGATCCGGTCCCGCAGCCGGGCGAGCTGGAGCCGTTCCGCCAGGTCGAAGTAGACCTCGGAGGTCTCCTCCACCGACCGTCCTCGCGCACCGGTATAACCCGAGACAGCGGTCTGCACGATGTCGAACGCCGAGTACGTCGGCACCATGGACGCGACCAGCTCGGCCAGGTCCAGCGACACCCCACGGGAAACGTAGGAATCCCGGCGCTCCTCGTATCCGGCCAGGTCCCGCCCGGTCAGCAGCTTGGGCAGGCCGGCCCGCACGGTGCGCACCCCGTCGGCGAAGAACGCGATGGTGGCGGAGATGTCGAACGGCGGGCGCCGGTTGTGCAGCAGCCACCGGGCGGCCCGCTCGGTGAGCTTGCGGCCCTCCAGCAGCAGCGTGATCTGCGTCGGCAGGTCCACCGAGCCGGAGAGCGCCTCCACCGAACGCCAGAAGGCCGGCATGTCGAACACCTCGCGCGCCACCAGCCAGGCACGGGTCAGATCGGGCACGGAAGCGCCGGTTTCCTCGATCAGCCGGAACAGGAACGTGGTGCCCGAGTAGTCGATCATCTCGTTCACGGCCACGGTGGTCACGATCTCCCGGCGCAGGGGGTGCCCGTCCATCAAACCAGCGAACCGCTCGCGCAGCGGCCCGGGGAAGTAGTTGGACAGCACGCGCCGCAGGTACGGGTCATCGGGCAACGAGGAGGCCAGTACGTCCTGCCCGGCGGAGATCTTCGTGTGTGCAAGCAGCAAGGACAGTTCGGGGTTGGTCAGCCCGATGCCGCCGGACCGCCGTTCGGCGAGGTCCCGCTCGTCCGGCAGCTTGTCCTGCTCCGGCTGCAGTTGCTTGTCGCGCACCAGCTTGCGCAGGTACCTGGCGTGCACATGCAGCATGGAGGAGCCCTGGGACCGCGCGGTCGCGAGCGTCATGTTCTGCCGGTAGTTGTGCCGCAGCACCAGCGTGCCGACCTCGTCGGTCATCTCGGTGAGCAGGCCGTGCCGGTCGGCCGCCGCCAGCGCGCCGCACCGGATCGCCTCGGCGAGCAGGATCTTGATGTTGACCTCGTGATCCGAGGTGTCCACGCCGGCCGAGTTGTCGATGAAGTCGGTGTTGACCAGCCCGCCATGCAGCGAGTACTCCACCCGCGCGGCCTGCGTCAGGCCCAGGTTGCCGCCCTCGCCGAGCACCCTGGCCCGCAACTGGGCGCCGTTCACCCGGACCGCGTCGTTGGACCGGTCCCCCGCGTCCGCGTGGGTTTCCCTCGTGGCCTTCACGTACGTCCCGATGCCGCCGTTCCACAGCAGGTCGACCGGCGACCGCAGGATCGCCGAGATCAGCTCGTCCGGCGACAGCGAAGCCACCGCTGAGTCCAGCCCCAGCGCCGAACGCATCTCCGCGGACACCGGGATCGCCTTGGCCGACCGCGGCCACACCCCGCCCCCGGCCGAGATCAGCGAGAAGTCGTAGTCCGCCCACGAGGAGCGCGGCAGCGCGAACAGCCGGTGCCGCTCGTCAAAAGAGGCAGCGGGGTCGGGGGCGGGGTCAACGAACACGTGCCGGTGGTCGAACGCCGCGATCAGCTTCATCCGCCGGGACAGCAGCATCCCGTTGCCGAACACGTCCCCGGACATGTCGCCGATGCCGACCGCGGTGAACTCGTCCCGGTCCGGGTCCAGCCCCAGCGACGCGAAGTGCACCCGCACCGACTCCCACGCACCGCGCGCGGTGATGCCCATGCCCTTGTGGTCGTACCCCTCCGATCCGCCGGAGGCGAACGCGTCACCCAGCCAGAAGCCGTACCTGGCGGCGATCTCGTTGGCGTAGTCGGAGAACGTCGCGGTGCCCTTGTCGGCGGCCACCACCAGGTACGGGTCGTCGTCGTCGCGCCGCACCAGGTCGGGCGGCGGCTGCACCTCGGAGCCGCTGCTGGTTCCGGGGGTGTCGACCCCCCCGAGCCCCCCCGACGAAACAATGTTGTCGGTGACGTCGAGCATCGCGCCGATGAACGTCTGGTAGCAGGCGAGCACTTCGGCCTGGTACGCCTCGCGGTCGGCGGGGTCTGGCAACCGTTTGCACACGAAGCCGCCCTTGGAGCCGGACGGCACGATGACCGCGTTCTTGACCTCCTGGGCCTTCACCAGCCCGAGCACCTCGGTGCGGAAGTCCTCCTGCCGGTCCGACCAGCGCAGTCCGCCGCGCGCCACCCGGCCGAACCGCAGGTGTACCGCCTCGAACCGCGGCGAGTACACGTAGATCTCGAACTTCGGCCGCGGCTCGACCAGTCCGGGCACCAGGCCCGGGTCGAGCTTGAGCACCAGGTACTCCGAGCCCCGGGAAAGTCCTTTTTCTGGGGGGATCCGTCCCCCCCGCCCCCCCTGGTAGTAATTGGTCCGCAGCGTCGCGTCGATCAGCGCCAGGTAGGACCGCAGGATCCGGTCGTGGTCCAGCACCTGGACCTCGTCCAGCTGACCCCGGAGCTCCTCGGTGATCGCCTCGCAGCGCTCCGACACACCGCCCTGGCGGGCCGGGTCGAACCGGGACTCGAACAGCCGCACCAGCAGCCGGGTGATCGCCGCGTTGGACCGCAGCACCCGCTGCACGTACTCCTCGCTGAACCGCATACCGGCCTGCCGCAGGTACCGCGCGCACGCGCGCAGCAGCGTCACCTCACGCCAGGTCAGGCCCGCGGCCAGCACCAGGGCGTTGAACCCGTCGTCCTCGGTCTGCCCGTGCCACAGCGCGGTGAGCGCCTCCTCAAACAGGTGGCTGACCCGCTGCGACGTGACGGCGGCCGGTGCTCGCAAACCAAGTTCATATATCCAGAACGGCCGGTGTGTTACCTGACCGGTGAACTCATACGGGTGCTCGTCCACGACCTCAAGGCCCATGTGCTGGAGCTGAGGAAGTATCTGCGACAGCGTGACCGGCGCGGCCGAGCGGTAGATCCGCAGGCCCCACCGGTCCCCGTCCTCGGTGAGCTGCACGGCGAACTCGGTGCCGAGCTCGCGCAGGTTGGCGATCGTGCTGAGGTCGTTGACCGCTTCCGCAGCGGACACGTCGGTCTTGTAGGATTCGGAGATCTCGGTGCCGTAATCGGCGAGCAGGGAACGGGCCTTGTCCGCGCCGAGCACGCGGGTCGCCTCGGCCGCGAGGTCCTCGTCCCAGGACCTGACCGCGGCCGCGATCTCCCGCTCCAGCGCGGCGACCTGCGCCGCGGTGGGCTCGGGCAGCGGGTGACCTTTCTCGCCGCGGATCACCACGTGCAGCCGGGCCAGCGCGGACTGGCCGACCATGGCGTTGTACTCGACCGAGACCCCGTGCAGGCCCTCGCGCAGGATGTCCTGGGTGCGCAGCCGCACGTGCGTGGTGTAGCGGTCTCGCGGCAGGTACACCAGGCAGGACATGTACCGGCCGTAGGAGTCGCGGCGCACGAACAGCCTGGTCTGGCGGCGTTCGCGCAATCGCAGCACGCCGAGCGCGATCGGGGTCAGCTCGTCCGCCGGGATCTCGAACAGTTCCTCGCGCGGGTAGGTCTCCAGGATCTCGATCAGGTCCTTGCCGTCGTGGCTCTCGGCGGGCAACGCGGCGCCGGTCAGCACGCGGAACAGCTTCTCGCGTAGCACCGGAATCTGGGTGATGGGCTCGGCGAGCGCGGCGTAGGTGTACAGCCCCAGGAACCGCCACTCGCCGGTCACCGCTCCGTCCGTGCCGAGCTTCTTCACCGACACGTAGTCCAGGTAGTTCGCCCGGTATACGGTGGACCGGGAGTTGGCCTTGGCCATGACCAGCCGCTCGGTGGGGTCGACGGCCCTGGCCTGCGCCTGGACCGGCAGCACCTGGAGCGATTCCCTCCGGTCGTGCCGCAAGATGCCCAGGCCGGTGCCGGGCACCGCGCGCAGGCCGATCCCCTCCGGCGCGTGCACCAGGTTGTACTCGCGGTACCCGAGGAACGTGAAGTGCCCGGCCGAAAGCCAGTCCATCAGCCGCCCGGCCTCCGCGGCACCCGGCTCGCTGGTCAGTTGTTCCGCCAGCCGCGTGGCGGTCGACTTCATCCGGGGCTGGTCTTCTACCGCCACCCGGACGTCCTCGAGCACGTGCCGCAGGTCGGCCGCCAGCCGGTCGGGGTTCACGCGGCCCGCCAGGTGGCCGATCTCCACGTGGATCCACGACTCCACGAGCTCGTCGGGCTCGGTGTCGCGGTCACCGTTGACACCGCGGATCCCGCGCAGCGCACCGGTCACGTCACGGCGCACGCGAAGCAACGGGTGGAGGATCACGTTGATGTCCGCGAGGTGCCGGTTCAGCTCGGTCGTCACGGAGTCGACCAGGTACGGCATGTCGTCGGTCACGATGTCGACGGTGCTGAGGTCCTGGCTCACGCGGACCAGCGCCCTGCCCTGCGGGCGGGTCAGGGCCAGCAACGCGTGCGCACGCGCCACGGACATCAGCTCGGCGGCCGGCGCCAGGTCCTCGGCCGCCACCCTGCGGTAGTACGCACGCAGGAAGCCGGGCACATCGAGAGCTGGCTCGTCACCGCCGCTCCACAGCTTTTCCGCGTCCGCGAGCAGCCGGTCCCTGGCCTCGTCTGACATTGCGTCCACTCCTTCGTGATAACGCCGTGCTACGTGCTTACCTGACCCGTAGACCCTGCCACCTCATTGTGGCCAGGGCGTTACTATTTGTTACGCCTGCCTGAAGAAGCTCAGTACCTCGGGGTTAGCCAGCGCGTTGGGATCCGCTGCCTGCTCCGGGGCGGTGCCCAGCAGGATCTTGCGCACCGGGACCTCGAGCTTCTTCCCCGAGAGGGTGCGGGGAACCCCCGGCACCCGATGAATCTCGTCCGGCACGTGCCGCGGCGACAGCTGGGTCCGCAGCGCGGCGCGCAGCCGGGCGATCAGGTCCTCGTCGAGCTCGTTTCCGTCTGCGAGCACCACGTACAGGACCAGCCTGCCATCGCTCTGCTGCCCGGTCCTGGCCAGCTGCCCGGTGTCCACCACCAGGCTATCGGTCACCTCGTCGAATGCCTCGACCACCCGGTAGAACTCGCTGGTGCCCATCCGCACCCCGCCGCGGTTCAGCGTGGCGTCGCTGCGTCCGTAGATCACGCAGCCGCCGTCCGGCAGCATCTCGATCCAGTCGCCGTGCCGCCACACGCCCGGGTAGGTGCCGAAGTAGCTTTCCCGGTACCGCGCGCCATCCGGGTCGTTCCAGAACCCGACCGGCATCGACGGCATCGGCGCGGTCAGCACCAGTTCGCCGACCTCGCCGGTCACCGGCCTGCCCGCCGGATCGAACGCCTCGACCTTGGCCCCCAGGCAGCGACCGGAGATCACCCCCGCACGGACCGGCAACAGCGGGCTCGGCCCGACGAACCCGGTGCACAGGTCGGTCCCGCCGGAGAACGAGCCGAGCAGCATATCCCGCTTGACCTCGCGGTAGCCCCATTCGAAGCCCTCCGGGGGGAGCGGTGAGCCGGTCGACCCGATAGCGCGCAGCGCGCTCAGGTCGAGTTCGGTTCCGGGGCGCAGCCCTGCCTTCATGCTCGCCAGCAGGTACGGCGCGCCCAATCCCAGATAGGTGACCTGGTGCTCGGCGGCAAGCCGCCACAGCCGGTCCGGCGCCGGATAGGTCGCGCTCCCGTCGTACAGCACGATCGTGGTCCCGGTCAGCAACCCGCTGGCCAGGTAGTTCCACATCATCCAGCCGGTCGTGGTGTACCAGGTGAACACGTCGCCGGGCTTGAGGTCCTGGTGCAGCGCCTGCGCCTTCAGGTGCTCGAGCACGATCCCGCCGTGGCCGTGCATGATCGGCTTCGGCAACCCGGTCGTCCCGGAGGAGTACACCACCCAGAGCGGATGGGAGAACTCCACCTCCTCGAACTCCGGCTCACCCTCCTTCATTCTCGGATAATCCGATTTCGGATTATCCGAGATCGTAGGACTTGGGGCGGGGGTAGTGCCGAGGTTGTCCCAGGACTCGGTGCCGACGGTGATCACCGCGGCCAGGCCGGGCAGCGCCGCGGCGACGTCCCGCACCATGTCCGCGCGGCCGAATTCCTTGCCGTTGTAGGTGTAGCCGCCGCAGGCGAACAGCACCTTCGGCTCGATCTGCGCGAACCGGTCGATCACGCTGCGCGCGCCGAAGTCCGGCGAGCAGGACGACCAGATCGCCCCGATGCTGGCGGTCGCCAGCAGCCCGATCACCGCCTCTGGCACGTTGGGCAGCAGCGCCGCGACCCGGTCGCCCTTGCCGACCCCCAGCGCACGCAGGCCATGCGCCACCCGGGCGACCTCTTGCGCGAGGCCGGCATAACTCAGCCGTCGCACATCATGTCGTTCTGAGATAGCTACTATCGCGATCCTGTCCGGATCGGTCCATGCGGTGCGCAGAGCGTTGCGAGCGTAGTTAAGCGTCGCGCCGGGGAACCAGCGCACATCGGGCCCCGTCGGCACCGCCGACCCCGCTGGTCCCGGCTGGCCGGCGAGCACCGGACCGCTCCCCCGGTCGCCGAGCACTTCGAAGTACTCCCAGATCGACGACCAGAACCCGGCAAGGTCGGTGACCGACCATTCCCATAGCTCCTGGTAGTCGCCGAACGTCTTGTCCAGCCAGGCCATGTACCTGGTGACCATGGCGTTCTTGCGGGTCTTCGCGTCCGGTTCCCACAGCGTCTGGCCGTACCCCTGCGTGGTCATGGTTCAAGCATGCCGGTGTCCAGTCAGGCTGGCCAGCAGCGCCTGGGCGTCGGCGAGGTCGGGCAGCACGACGTCGGCGCCCGCCTCCCGCAGTTCCGCCACCGTGGCGCGGCCGCTGGCGACCGCGACCGACCGCGCCTCGCCGATCTGGGCCGCCTGGACGTCGCGCACCGCGTCGCCGATGTAGACCGTCGTGCGTTCGAAGTCTGCCTGGTACTTCTGCTCGGCGCGCTGCCTGGCGACGGTGAGCAGGGTGCCCCGGGGATAGGCCTCGGTGCCGAAGCCGCCGACCTCGAGGTCCAGGTAGCGGTCGAGGCCGAACGCGGCGAGCTTGAGCATCGCGTTCGGCTTGCTGCTGCCGGTGAGCACCGACTGAACCGCCGTGCCGAGGTCGTGCACTGCCTTGAGCGCGTCGGCCGCGCCGTCGAGCAGCTGCCCGTGCGTGGCCAGGTCGGCGCGACGGGTATGCATGGCGGCCGCCAGTTCCTGGCTGAACGGCTGGAGCAGTTCCTCGGCCGCGCTGCTCATGTCCGCGCCGTTCAGCGCCAGCGCCTCGAAGAACACCTCGGGCTCGGACCGCCCGGCCATCTGCGGCAGCTGGACCAGTGGCCGGCCAGCCACCTTAGGGAACGCTTCCGCGTAGGCCGCCCGGCTGACCCGGGCGACATCGACGAGCGTCAAGTCCACGTTCCACAGGACCAGCAGGCGAGGTTTCATCCCGTGTGCGAGCGCCCCGGTCAGCGCCGCTTTCCCTCTCATTTCCGTTCAGACCAGTACACCAGCGTTCATTGCCGTTGCTCCCCATTATGGCTCGCAGCGGCCGCGGGCTTGCAACGTCACAGAACGCGAGGACGATTGACGGAGCGGGCGCGACCAGGAAGGAGGCGCACCGTGCCAGCGACGCCGAACATCGCGCGGGTCTGGGACTACTGGCTCGGCGGCAACCTGGCCTTCGACGCCGACCGGGCCGCGGCGAAGCGCATCGAGGAGACCGTCCCCAGCGCCCCCGCGATGGCCGTCCGGTCCCGGCAGTTCCTCGGACGGGCGGTCACCTGGGTCACGCAGCAGGGCGTCATCCAGTTCCTCGATCTCGGCGCGGGGATACCGACTCGCTCCGAGGCGAGGCTGCCCGGCGGCAAGACCGTGCAGGTCCGGCCGGTGCACGAACTGGCACGAGAGATCGCCCCGCACGCCCGTGCGGTGTACGTGGATAACGACCACGTGGCGATATCGCAGTGCTCGGCGCTGCTGGCCGGCCATGGCGTCGCGGCTGTCCGCGCCGACCTCCGCGACCCCGCCGCCGTGCTGGCCGAGCCGGCGCTGCGGGTACTCGACCTGTCCCGGCCCATCGCGCTGGTCCTGAGCTGCGTCCTGCACTATTTCCCGCCGGAGACGGCACGAGAGATAACCGCCGGCTACGCGCGCCTGGTACCGCCGGGCAGCTACGTGATCGTGTCGGCGATGGCCTGCGAACCCGGCATGCTCGGCCAGCTCCGCGAGGAAGCCGCCGGAAAGCATCCCGTTGACGTGAACAGCTTCACCCCTTCCGAGATCGGCGCGCTGTTCGGCGGCCTGGAGCTTGTCGAGCCGGGCATCGTGCCGGCCAGGGCGTGGCGCGGCGGCGTACCGGACCCCGGCCTGCGGCCGAGAGCCCCCGTGTACCTGCTCGCCGGAGTCGGCCGCAAGCCGTAATCCCGGTGCGGCCGTCATCCCATGTGCGGGTAGCGGTAGTCGGCGGGAGGCACGAAAAGCTCCTTGATCGTGCGGGCGGACACCCAGCGGATCAGGTTGAAGATCGAGCCGGCCTTGTCGTCGGTCCCGCTGGCGCGGGCGCCGCCGAACGGCTGCTGGCCGACCACCGCCCCCGTCGGCTTGTCGTTGATATAGAAGTTGCCGGCCGAGTAGCGCAGGACTTCGGTGGCCTGGGCGATGGCGTTCCGGTCCGTGGCCATGATCGAGCCGGTCAGCGCGTACGTGACGGCGTCCTTGGCGTGCTCGAGCATGGTCTCGTACTCGTTGTCCGGATAGACGTGCACGGCGAGGATCGGGCCGAAGTACTCGGTGGTGAAGATCTCGTCGGTGCGATCCGCGCCCGCCAGGATCGTCGGCTGCACGAAGTAGCCACTGCTGTCGTCGACGGTGCCGCCGGTGAGCACGCTGATCGAGGGTGTGCTGGCGGCGCGGTTCAGGGCGGCCTGATGCTTGGCGAAGGCCCTGGCGTCGATGACCGCGCCCATGAACAGCGACAGGTCTTCGGTGACGTTGCCCATGGTGAGGCCGTTGACCTGCTCGACGAGCTGGTCCTTGTTTCGCTCCCAGAAGGATTGCGGGAGGAAGGCACGCGACGCGGCGGAGCACTTCTGGCCCTGGTACTCGAACGCGCCGCGGATCAGGGCGGAGGTGACCGCTTGCGGGTCCGCGCTCGGGTGCGCGATGACGAAGTCCTTGCCGCCAGTCTCCCCCACGAGCCGTGGATAGTTGCGGTATCTAGCGATGTTCTCGCCGACCGTCCGCCACAAGTGCTGGAACGTCCCGGTGGAGCCGGTGAAGTGGATCCCGGCCAGGTCCGGATGGGTCAGCGCGACCTTGGACACCGCCATGCCGTCGCCGGTGACCAGGTTGATCACGCCCGGCGGGAGCCCGGCCGCCTCGAGCAGCCGCATCGTGTAGTGCGCGGCGAGCTGCTGGGTGGGCGACGGCTTCCACACCACCACGTTGCCGAGCAGGGCGGGGGTGGTCGGCAGGTTGCCGGCGATCGCGGTGAAGTTGAACGGCGTGATGGCCAGCACAAAGCCTTCCAGCGGCCGGTACTCCATCCGGTTCCAGGTGTTCGGGGCCGACTCCGGCTGCTCGGCGTAGAGCCGCCGGGCGAAGGCGACGTTGTACCGCAGGAAGTCGATCAGCTCGCAGGCGGCGTCGATCTCGGCCTGGTACGGCGACTTGGACTGGCCCAGCATCGTGGCCGCGTTCAGGGTCGCGCGCCAGGTGGTGGACAGGAGTTCGGCCGCCTTGAGGAAGATGGCGGCGCGGTCGTCGAAGCTGAGCTGGCGCCAGGCCGGCGCGGCCTGCTTGGCGGCGTGGATCGCCTCGGCCACGTCGACGTCGGTCGCGTTATGCATGGTGCCGAGGACGTGGCGGTGGTTATGCGGCTGGACGACGTCGATGGCGTCGCCCTTCGCCATCCGCTGCGCACCGTTGATCGTCATGGTCAGCTCGGCCCGCTGCCCGGCCAGCTCCTTGATCTTGCTCTCCAGCGCGGCCCGTTCGGGGCTGCCGGGTGCGTACTGCCGGACCGGCTCGTTGGCCGGTGCCGGGACCCTGGAGACGGCGTCCATCACTGTTACTCCCAGGTTGTCGGCTTCGTTGCCTTTGTTCTCATATCCTCGCACGACCGCGACTCGCCGGATGATCATGCCCAGGCAGGCCGTGTTCGACGCCTGCCGATCACGTCAAGGGCCGCGGGGGCGGCCGCTGCCAGCGAAAATTTGAACAACGTGGCGGATTACCGCTTTGCGGGAGCCTGACCCTCGCTTTCGAGGGTCAACCCACCACGATAGGGTAATTCACCACACTGATGCAGAGCCAGGCGGTGCGCTGGCGCATCGTTAGCCACATGACGCACGCCAGCCCCAGCCGCTATCAGGGGCTGCCGGCAGACGGCCACGTCGGCGCATCCGAAGCTCAGGAGAACTAGCACCAGGATCTAGACTGTCGCGCAAACGCCACAAATGGGACAACGGTCACCGTCTCCCGTGCGAGAAAAGGGTCTCATGTTAGAAAAGGGTGCAGATCTGGCGCCTTTCTTGACAGAGAGCACTTTTCTAACACGGTACACCGCAACTTAAGTAACAGAGGGTCGCGGCAGACGCAATAGTGCGGGCGGTCGGGACTCAGGGAGCTCTGCTGCGCGGCGGTCGGGCGCGGGTCAGGTACCGCGAAGCGCACATGTGGGGCATTTCGTGGCTGGCCGGCAGCGCCCAGGACGGCAACGTCAACGACGGGGTTAGCGGACTTGGTCGGGCAGTTCCTGGGTTGCGTACCAGCCGAGTTCGTGGCCTTCGGCCTGGTCGACTTCGAACTCGGCGTCCGTGTCGCCGGCGTCTGCGGCGGGGAGGGCGGCTACCGCCTGCTGGATGTCCTGGGCGGCCTGGAGATCGTCGATATGGCCGGAGACCAGCTTGGATGTGGGGATCGGGGCGGTGACGGTGACGCTCGCCGGGTCGGCGTCCGGCTGCTGGCCGGTCCAGCTCACCCGGTCGTCGTAGACGTCGGCGGCGAGCACCACGCGGCGCGGCGGCGCCTCCGGGTCGTCGGCGAGCAGGCGCAGCGAGGCGCGGGCCGCGGCGGTGAGGGCGACGTACTCGAGCTCTTCGGTGTCGCCGCTGGCGTACGCCTCGCGCAGCGTCGGCGTCACCGCGTACGCGATACCCGCCCCGACCTGGCCGGCCCGCAAGATCGCGGCCAGTCCGGGGATCGTCGAGGGCACATATACGCGCATGGTGCCCAAGAGTCTGCCACACGCGGGACACCTGGCGCGCAAGGCGCCACACTGCCGTCAGTAACACGAGTCGCACGGGTTCCGCGGCGGTCTGGCGCGTGGCCCCGATGGTGCTGACCACGGCGGCGATCGCGTCGTCGAGCGGTACGTGTTCCCACAGGCGGATGACGGTCCAGCCGGCCGTGGTGAGCGCTTCGTTGTTCAGCTTGTCCCGCTCCACGTTGCGCAGCAGCTTCGGCGACCAGTACCACTCGTTGTTCTTCGGCTTGGAGCCGTGTTCGGGGCAGGCGTGCCAGAAGCAGCCGTCGACGAAGACCGCGACCTTGCGCGCGGTGAACACGATGTCCGGGCGCACCCGGCGGCCGTCGGCAAGATCCAGCCGGTAGTCCTTGCGATACCGGTAGCCGCGGCTGTGCAGGGCCCGGCGCAGCGCCATCTCGGGCTTGGTGTCGGTCCGCCGGTTGGCGCGCATGTTCGCGGCACGGCCCTCGCTGGCCGGATGCGGGTATTCCGCCACGGATGGCAGGCTACAACGGGTTGCCAGTCAGGAGGGAAGGGATACGCCAAGCAGTTCCTGGAGCGCGGCCGCCGTGCTGGCGGGGTCCTGGTGGTGCACGGCGATCATCCCGCAGGCCCGCGCCGCGGCGACGTTCACGTCGACGTCGTCGATGAACACGCACTCCCGCGCCGGCATGCCGAGCGCCGCGGCGGCGTGCCGGAAGATCTCCGGTTCCGGCTTGCGCATACCGACCTCAGCGGACAGCACGACGGTGTCGAACAGGCCGGGAAAGTCGGCCCGCGGATAGTCGTCGAACCCCCAGGAGTTGGACAGCAACGCGGTGCGAAAGCCCGCCCCGCGTACGGCCCGGATCATGTCGTACATGGCGGGAACCGGAGCGCTGGCGGCGAACATCCTGCTGAGCAGGCCCGCCGCCGGGACGCGGCCGCCGCTGGTGGTCACCAGCCTGGCCGCGAGCAGGCTCTCGAACTCCGCTGCCTGGCACTCTCCGCGCTCCAGCGCGTGCACCGGATTGCCCTCGCAGTCCGTGCCGTAGGCGCCCGTCACCCACGGCCGCATCACCGCCACGTAGCTTTCCCAGTCGATGCCGTCCGCGTCGATCCAAGCCCGCACCGTGGTCAGGATGGGCGTGGTCACCACGCCACCCCAGTCGATGATGACGCCGCGCAATCCTGTTCCGTTAAGCACAGTCCGATCGTAAGGCGGCTAGGTGAACGGCAAGAATGTCAGAGGCATCCGATAGAACCTCAGCATGCACCCACTTCGGATAGCCATGGTGCCGGACGGCGCGCCGCCTTACGACGGCGACGGGCGCCCTGCCGCGCGCCACCAGCCCAGCCCGGCCGCGGCACCCGGACCGCGCGTGGCGCCGCCGATCGCGGTCACGCCGGAGGCGGCCTGGGCGCGGCCCTTCGCTCAGGCCATCATCGAGACGGTGGCCGGGACGCGGCCGTTCCGGCAGCTCATCTCCGTCACCACGGAGGGGGTCCAGGCACAGCTCAAGCGGCTGATCCCGGTGCTGCGCACCGATGGCGAGGTCCGGCTCAGGCGGGTCCTGGCGTCCCGGACCGGGGCGGACGTCGTCGACGTGACGGTCATCGCCGGCTTCGGGCCGCGCACCCGTGCGCTGGCCATGCGATTCGAGCAGGTACCCGCCAGGCCAGCGGCGCCGGGACTGCCACCTCGCCCGGCCCGCTGGCTGTGTACCGACGTCGATACCCCGTAGCTACGGGCGCATCCGCGGGTCGCCGTGGCAGCGCTTGAACTTCCGGCCTGAGCCGCAGGGGCACGGGTCGTTGCGGCCGACGTGATCGAAGTCAGCGTCGCCGGACGGGCCGCCGCTGGTCTGCACCTGCGCGCCGCCGTCCGCGCTCGGGCCGGAGTACTGCATGCGCTGCGGCGAGGGGCGACGCGGGCCGAGCCCGGCAGGCACCGAGGCCGCGGGTGCGGCGGGCTGGGCTCCGGCCGGGCGGGCGTGCGCGCCGCCTGCCGGACGCGGCTGCCCCTGGCGCTGCTGGGTCTGGCGCGCCTGCTGGGCCTGGCGCGCCTGCTGGGCCTGCTGGGCCTGGCGCGCCTGCTGTGGCTGAGACTGCTGTTGCCGCTGCGACTGGCGCTGTTGTTGCGCAGGCTGGCCCGTCCCGGAGGGCAGCGGCTGGCCGGGGACCTGGCCCTGACCGGGGACCTGGCCCTGACCGGGGACCTGGCCCTGACCGGGGACCTGGCCCTGACCCGGGAACTGGCCCTGGGCGACACCGCTCGGGACCTGGCCGTCCGTGTCGTCCTCGACGACCGGGTTCTCCTGGAACTGGACCTGAGCGTTGAACAGCAGGCCGACCGACTCCTCCTTGATGCCCTCCATCATGGAGTTGAACATGTCGTAGCCCTCGCGCTGGTACTCGATCAGCGGGTCACGCTGACCATAGCCGCGCAGCCCGATGCCTTCGCGCAGGTAATCCATCTCGTACAGGTGCTCGCGCCACTTGCGGTCAAGCACCGAGAGCACCACGCGGCGCTCCAGCTCGCGCATGATCTCCGGCCCGTACTCGGTCTCCCGGCGCTCGTAGGCCTTGTGCGCGTCGTCCTGGATGACCTCGGTGAGGAACTCGCCGGACAGGCCGGCCAGCTCGCCGCCGGCCTCCTCGACCACGTCCTGGACCGAGACGCTGATCGGGTACAGCTGCCGGAATGCCTGCCACAGCTTGTCGAGGTCCCACTCCTCCGGGTATCCCTCGGCGGTCGCGCCGGCCACGTACCCGGCGATGACCTCGTCGATCATGCCGTCGATCTGCCCGTGCAGGTCGGCGCCCTCCAGGACCCGGCGGCGTTCGCCGTAGACCACCTGGCGCTGGCGGTTCAGCACGTCGTCGTACTTGAGCACGTCCTTGCGGATCTCGAAGTTCTGCTGCTCGACCTGGGTCTGCGCGGACCGGATCGTGCGGGTGACCAGCTTGGACTCCACCGGCACATCCGGCGGGATGTTCAGCCGGTCCATGATCGCCGCGACCCGGTCGGAGTTGAACATCCGCATCAGGTCGTCTTCCAGCGACAGGTAGAACCGGGTCTCGCCCGGGTCGCCCTGACGTCCGCCACGGCCGCGCAGCTGGTTGTCGATCCGGCGGGACTCGTGCCGTTCGGTGCCCAGCACGTACAGGCCGCCGGCCAGCAGGACCTGTTCGTGGTCGGTCGCCACCGCCTGCTTGGCCCTGGCCAGCGCCTCGGGCCAGGCGCGCTCGTACTCTTCTGGCGTCTCGGACGGCGACAGGCCCTGCTTGTGCAGTTCGGCGTCCGCGATGAAGTCCGGGTTGCCGCCCAGCATGATGTCGGTACCGCGGCCCGCCATGTTGGTGGCCACGGTGACCGCGCCGGTCCGGCCCGCCTCGGCGACGATCGCCGCTTCCCGCTCGTGATACTTGGCGTTCAGCACGTTGTGCGGCACGCCACGCAGCTTGAGCATCCGGGACAGGATCTCGGACTTCTCCACGCTGGTCGTGCCGACCAGCATCGGCTGGCCCTTGCGGTTCCGCTCCGCGATGTCCTCGACGCAGGCCTCGAACTTGGCCTGTGCCGTCTGGTACACCACGTCGGACTCGTCGGCGCGGATCATTGGCATGTTCGTCGGGATCGGGACCACGCCGAGCTTGTAGATCTGGTGGAACTCGTTGGCCTCGGTGACCGCGGTACCGGTCATGCCGGCCAGCTTGTCGTAGAGCCGGAAGTAGTTCTGCAGGGTGATCGTGGCGAGCGTCTGGTTCTCGTCCTTGATCTGCACGCCTTCCTTGGCCTCGATGGCCTGGTGCATGCCCTCGTTGTACCGGCGCCC
>Ga0070714_100000743_pt1 | contig 23044 bp, 24 predicted proteins | sample LARL83metaG_FD_65450 | JGI IMG/M metagenome (GOLD analysis project Ga0070714, IMG submission 65450) | Corn, switchgrass and miscanthus rhizosphere microbial communities from Kellogg Biological Station, Michigan, USA - LAR L8-3 metaG | ecosystem: Host-associated > Plants > Roots > Rhizosphere ... | reverse complement strand
CTCGTGTTCGCCGCGTCGAGCATCTACCTGGCGCTGAAGGTCAGCCTCACCGTGAGCGCGTCGATTCCGATCGCCGTCCTCTCCATCACGATCTTCCGCTACATCTCGCGCGCGTTCGGCGCGGAGCCGGCGACGATCCTCCAGAACAACCTCGTGCAGACCACCGGCTCGGCCGGCGAGTCCATCGCCGCCGGGATCGCGTTCACCCTCCCTGCCCTGCTGCTCCTCGGCTACGAGCTGCCGTGGACGAAGGTGATGGCGATCGGGATCGTGGGCGGACTGCTCGGCGTGTTCTTCCTCGTGCCGATTCGCCGCAGCCTCATCGTCAAGGAGCACCACAACCTCAAGTATCCCGAGGGCACCGCCTGCGCCCAGGTGCTCATCGTGGGCGAGGAGCGTGGCGTCCAGGCGAAGACCGTGTTCATGGGCTTCGGCCTTGGCGCGGCGTACAAGTTCCTCAACGCCGGGCTGCACCTGTTCCTCGAGGTGCCGAAGCGCGCCTTCACCAGCCACCTCGCGAACGGCCAGACGCAGCTCTTCGGCGAGATGCAGGCGGAGATCAGCCCCGAGCTCACGGGAGTGGGCTACATCATCGGTCCGCGCATCGCGGGCTACCTGTTCGCGGGCGGCCTGACCTCGTACTTCGTGCTCATCCCGGCGATCAAGTTGTTCGGCGCCGGCCTCACGACGCCGATCTTTCCCGCCACGACGCTGATCAACACGATGGATGCCGGCGAGGTGCGCGCGAATTACGTCTACTACATCGGCGCGGGCGCGGTGACGACGGCGGGGCTGATCAGCCTCGGTCGCTCGCTGCCGACCATCTGGCACGCGCTGGTCGCCGGCCTGCGGACGACGCGCTCCACAGGCGAGGGAGAAGCCGTGGCACGCACCGATCGCGACCTCTCGATGGGCATTGTGGTCGCGGGCGTGCTCGCCTGCCTCGTGGCGATGGTCGTGCTGCCGCAGATCGGGATCAACATCGTCGGCGGCATTCTCGCCGTGCTCTTCGCCTTCCTGTTCGTCACGGTGTCGAGCCGCATCACCGGTCAGATCGGCTCCTCGGCGAACCCGGTGTCGGGGATGACGGTGGCCACGCTGCTGCTCACTTCACTGATGTTCCTCGCCGTGGGCTGGGTGGGGATCGAGTATCGCGTCCTCGCCCTTTCGATCGGCGGCGTGGTGTGCGTGGCGGCGTCCACGGCGGGCGCCACATCGCAGGACCTCAAGACGGGCTTCCTCGTAGGCGCCACGCCGCGCTACCAGCAGATCGGCCTGCTCATCGGCGTCACGGCGAGTGCATTGCTCGTCGGCGGCATCATCCAGTTCCTGAACGACGCGAAGACGACCATCGTTCCGAAGAGCTATCCTGCGGTGCAGGTCTCCACGATCGACCCGGGCGAGCGGTATGCACTCGCCAACGGCCGTATGGTGAAGGCTTCAGAAGCGCCGGGCGTGCCGAGTTATCGCGTGGGGCGGCTCTACGAGCAGACCGGAGGCGCCATCGCCGGCAAGTACCTCGTGGATGATGCGGGCGCCATCAAGTACCTCGTGGATCCGGGGGTGGGCGGTCGCGAGCGGAAGAACTACGACGGTCGCGAGATCGACAAGCTCGACTCGCCGAAAGCCCAGATCATGGCGCTCGTCGTGGACGGCATCCTGACGCAGAAGCTGCCATGGGGGCTCATCCTCGTGGGCGCCTTCCTCGCCATTGCCGTGGAGCTGCTCGGCGTCCCCTCGCTCCCGGTGGCGGTCGGGGTGTATCTCCCCATCTCCACCTCGGCGGCGATGTTCATGGGCGGAGTCATTCGCTGGCTGGTGGACCGTCGCCTTTCGCCGACGGAGCGCGAGTCCGCCGACGCCGATTCGGGGCCTGGCGTCCTCTTCTCGTCGGGGCTCATCGCCGGCGGCGCGATCATGGGCGTGGCACTCGCGGGCCTGGCGGCACGGCAGCTCGACACCGCGTTCAACCTCGGGAAGGCGCTCGGGGCGATCTCGACGAGCAACGTCGTCTCGCTGGTCGCGTACGTGGTGCTGCTGGCCCTTCCGCTCTACGTCGTGGCCCGACGCGTGCAGCGCCCGGAAGCATAACGTCCAACCCTCGCCGCCCGTGGCCGAGCGACGAGGAGGGAGGGATGCATGGCCAGAACTGCCAGCTCCATCGGCCGAACGAGCGTCATGATGGTTTCGCTCGTCCTCTCCGCCCTGCCCGTCCTGGCGCGCGCGCAGGGAGCGCCTGCCGGCCTCGTCGGAATCGTCAAGGATTCCGCGGGCCAACCGCTGCCCGACGTCCAGGTGCGACTGAACGGGGCGTCGGGCCCGCGGGCCATCACGGGCGCGTCGGGCGGTTTCGCGTTCGCCTCGCTCAATCCCGGCGTGACGCTCGTGATGGTACGACGGCTCGGCTTCGCGCCGGACAGCGTGCGGCTCGTGCTGCGCCCTGGTCGCGTGGACTCGCTGGTGCTCGTGATGAACTCGGTAGCGGCCAGCCTCCCGGGCGTCACGGTGCAGGATGAAGCGTCCGACCGCTCGCATCGCCTGCTCGCCGGCTTCTGGGAGCGGCGCTCACGCGGCTTCGGCAACTTCCTCACGCGCGACGAGATCGAGAAGCGCGATGCGCACGACTTCGTGGACCTCACGCGCATGATCCCGAGCGTGCACGTGGTGACGATGAACGGCCGGCAGACCCTGCGGTTCAGCGGGTCGCTGCAGCCCCGCGACTGTCCACCGCAGTACGTGGTGGACGGGATGCGCATCGAGAACGGCCAGCCCGACGAGTTCACCCCGCAGGACATCGAGGCGGTGGAGTTCTACTCCGGGCCGGCCACGATTCCGCCGCAATTCACCAATCGCTCCTTCTCGCATACCTGCGGCGTGATCGTCATCTGGACGCGGCTGCCGGGGTAGTGAAGGGCGTCGCTCGCCAGCGCTGCGGGGACTGATACGCGGCGATGCCTGCGAGAGGGGGGAGGGGCGTGCGCCGGATTATGTTACGTTCTGCCGCGTCCCTCGCGGCGTTTCCGTCGCTCTTCCCCACTTTCCGGAATGACACGTCGCCCGCGCATTGGCGTCCTCACGTCGCAGGACGCGCGCGATCCAGTTCCCGTCTCCGGCACTCCCTATCACATGGCGCGTGCACTCGAGCGGCACGCGGGGGAGGTCGTGTACCTCGGACCGTTGCGATCCGTGGTGCGATTTGCAGGCCGGGTCCGGAGCGGCATCTCCCGCCGGCTGCTGGGGCGAGAGCACGACTTCATCCACAGCCGCCTGCTCGCCCGCGAGTACGCCTGGCGCTTCGGCCGCCGACTGCACGGCATCGACGTCATCTTCGCGCCGTTCGGTTCGACTCAGGTCGCATACCTCGACACCGACATCCCGATCGTGTACGCGTCGGACACCACGTTCGCGCTGATGCGCGATCAGTATCCGACGTTCACCGGCCTTTCAATCGCCAACGCCCGTCAGGGCGACGAGATCGAGCGACTCGCGCTTTCGCGTGCCGCGCGGTTCACGACCGCCAGCCAGTGGGCGGCGGATTCGGCGAGCCGTGACTATGGGTTTCCGGCGGATCGCATCCACGTCGTTCCCTACGGCGCGAATCTGGATGCGCCGCCGGCCGACGTCGTCGCGGCAGCGAAGCGCTCGGTACTGCTGGATGATCGTTGCCGGCTCCTCTTCATCGGGGTGAATTGGGAATGGAAGGGAGGACGGATCGCATACGACGCGCTGCAGAGTCTGCGCGCTGCCGGCGTCGATGCGCAACTGACGGTCGTAGGCTGCGAGCTTCCCGCTAGTGTCGATCCCGCCCACGTCCGCGTCTTTCCCCGCCTCGACAAGCGACGCGAGGCAGACCGCAAGCAACTCCAGCAGCTGATCCTCGAGGCCAGCTTCCTCGTCCACCCGACACGCTTCGACTGCTTTGGCGTTGTGGTGTGCGAGGCGAGCGCGCATGGCACGCCCGCCCTCGCTTCGGACACCGGCGGTGTCGCGGGTGCGCTGACGCCCGGGGTGAATGGCGAGCTTCTCCCCTTTGAAGCTGAGGGGGCGGAGTTCGCCGCGCGCATCCTCGCGATTCGCAGCAACAAGCAGTCATACGCGACACTGATGCGCTCCAGCCGCAACCTCTTCGAGTCCCGACTCAACTGGGACCATTGGGGTCGCACGATGTCCGAGATCCTCTCACAGTTGGCCTGACCTCCGGTGCGGCCACGCGGACCGGCTGCCACTCACGCAACTCTCCTCCTCTTCACAAGCATGCACCGCCCCTCAATCCTCGCTGCGCTGTCCCTGATCCTCCCCGCCGCGGCTCCCGCCCAGACCCGCACGCCGGCGGACCTCATCGTCACCAACGCCCGGATCTACACGGTGGATGAGTCACATCCGTCCGCACAGGCGCTGGCAGTGAAGGACGGGCGCATCCTCTTTGCGGGCTCGGAGCGTGAAGCGCTCGCGCTGCGCGGGCCGGGCACGAAGATGGTGGATGCGGGTGGGCACACGATCATTCCGGGGATGGTGGATGCGCACGCGCACCTGCTCGAGCTCGGGCAGACGCTGCGCGAGGTGAACCTCGTCGGCACCAAGTCTTATGACGAGGTCGTCGCGCGCGTCGCCGCGGCGGCGAAGGGACAGCCGGCGGGCAAGTGGATCCTTGGCCACGGCTGGGACCAGAACGACTGGGGCGACACGCGCTTTCCCACGGAAGAGGCGCTGTCGCGCGCCGTGCCGAACAACCCGGTGTACCTCACGCGCGTGGACGGGCACGCCGGCCTCGCCAATGCCGCAGCGATGCGAGCGGCCGGCGTGACGGCGGCGAGCAAGGACCCGAGCGGCGGCCGCATCGAACGCACCGCGTCGGGCGAGCCGACGGGCGTGTTCGTCGACAACGCGAAGGGGCTCGTGGAGCGCGTCATCCCCGCGCCGTCGCGCGAGGACACCCGCAGTGCCCTGCGCGCCGCGATCGCCGAGTCGCAGAGGTTCGGGCTGGTCGGCGTGCACGACCCGGGAGAATCGCGCGCCACGATCGACCTCATGGAGGACATGGCGAAGGGCGGCGAGATTCCGTTCCGCCTGTACGTGATGATCAGCGACGACTCGGCTGCGCTGGCGCACTACATGGCCATCGGTCCGCGCAGCGGGCTGTACGACAACCACCTCTGGGTTCGGGCGATCAAGCTCTACGCCGACGGCGCACTCGGGTCGCGCGGCGCAGCGTTGCTCGAGCCGTACAGCGACGACCCGAAGAACAACGGCCTCCTCGTGAGCGCACCGGCGCACATCGAGGCGGTGGCGGAGCGCGCACTGGTGAGCGGCTTCCAGGTGGCCACGCACGCCATCGGTGACCGCGGCAACCGCATCGTGCTCGACGCCTACGAGGCGGCGCTCAAGGCGCATCCGACCGCGGACCACCGCTTCCGCATCGAGCACGCGCAGATCCTCAACCACGACGACATCCCGCGCTTCGCCGAGCTGGGCGTCATTCCGAGCATGCAGGCCGTCCATCAGACGAGCGACATGTACTGGGCGGGCAGCCGGCTGGGGAGCGGACGACTGCTTGGCGCGTATGCCTGGCGTTCCCTGCTCAACACCGGCGTCGTGGTGCCGAACGGAAGCGACTTCCCGGTGGAGGCCGTGAACCCGCTCCTCTCATTCCACTCCGCGGTGTCGCGCCAGGATGCGGACAACTGGCCGGTAGGTGGCTGGATGCCCGAGCAGCGAATGACGCGCGACGAGGCGCTGAAGTCCATGACCATCTGGCCGGCCTACGCGGCGTTCCAGGAGCACCTCATGGGCTCCATCACGCCGGGCAAGCTCGCCGACTTCGTGATCCTCGATCGCGACATCATGACGGTGCCCGACCAGGACATCCTCGGTACCTCCGTGCTCGCGACCTATATTGGAGGAAAGGCCGTCTACGAGCGCTCACGCTAGGCGCGTCACGCGGGATTGCGGTACATGGTCCAGACGTCGGATACGAAGTTCCATTCCCGGGCCGATGAGGTCTCCCCTCGTCATCCGTGGCTCACGGGCGAACGACAGGCGCAGCTCAGAGCGATCCTGCTCGGCCTCGCACTGTTCGTGGGCCTCGTCGTGTGGGTGTGGCATTCGCTCGGCGGACCCGAGCGGGAGCCGTCGGCGTTCGTGCGCAAGCTGCGCATCGTCGGGATCATGACGTGGCTCTACGCGCTCCTGCAGATCGTGGACATGCGCTTCTGGCACAGCCGCGTCGCGGAGCGCCGGCGGATCTCGATGGGGATCCCCGAGCAGGTGATCGCGTGGCTGTTCGGCCAGATGCTCGCCTGCTTCGGCATCGTGTACTACGCCTTCACCGAGGACCTGCGCTGGTTCGCGGGCGGGGTGGCGATGCTGCTCGTCACGTTCGCAGTGTTCCCGGTTGGCAAGGACGAGTGAGTCGCGAGAGCGGCCCCTCGACTGCGGCGCCTGATACCCGATCAGTAAAGGGAATGCGGTAGTCGGTACCAGGTGCCAGGTACCGCATGCTCTTTACCGGTGTTGCGGCCCGTCACGAGAACAGCCCGAACAGCAGCAGCGCCAGCACGATCGTCGTCAGCACGACGTAGAGCCGGTCGCGCTGGAGGAGGAACGCGACGAGCGTGAGCGCTACCCGCGCCACCGGCGTCGCGATGAGGAGCACGAGGCCGAGCTGCACCATGCCGCGCGGGTCCCTCGCGAGCGCGCCGCGCACCGCGGCCGATACGCTGCGCAACGTGGACGACTCGCCTCGGAACACGCGGAAGCTGGGGACGTCGTGACCGTGGGCGGCGAGGAGCATCGCACCGCCGAGCAGCACCACGACAGTGGCGATGAGCACGCCGAGCTGCAGCAGCCGTCCGACGAGCTGCTCCACCTGGTGATCGCTCCACCGACGCGATTCGTCGCCGGGCTCGGGCACCGGATCCGGACGCGCGCTCACAAGCCCCCCGTGAGTCCCTTGTACAGCATCTCCACCGCGAGCACGGCGACCACGATAGTGAAGAGCCGGCGGAGCCACTCCGTGCGCGCGCGCGCCAGCACGCGCGCGCCGAGCAGCGCGCCAGCCAGCACGCCGAGCATGACGGGGAAGGCAATCTCCGGCTCGATGTAGCCGCGATGGAGGTAGACACCGGCGCTCGCCGCCGCCGTGACGCCGATCATGAAGTTGCTCGTGGTGGTGGACACCTTGAATGGCAGCTTCATCGCGCGGTCCATCGCGAGCACCTTCACCACGCCGGAACCGATGCCGAGCAGCGCCGACAGGATCCCGGCGGCGAACATCGTGATGAACCCGGTGGGGACGCCCTGAACGGCATACGACTTTTCACCCTGCGGCGTGGGGTAGCTCCCGTTGAGTCGCATCGTCACCGCCCACGGATGCGGCGTGGCAGCGAGATGCTCCTCCTTCGCCTGCCCCGAGCGCCAGGCGGTGTACAGCAGCACAATGGCGAAGAGGACCGCCAGCGCGCTCGTGGGCACCACGGTGGCCAGCGCGGCGCCCGCCAACGCGCCAATCGTCGTCGCCACCTCGAGGAAGATGCCGATACGAACGTTCGTATAGCCCTCACGCACGTACGCCGAGGCCGCGCCCGAGGAGGTCGCGATCACCGACACCAGGGAGGCACCGATGGCATAGCGGAGGTCCACATGGAAAAGGAGGGTCAGCATCGGGACGACCACGATGCCGCCTCCGAGGCCGGTCAATGCACCCAGCAGGCCCGCCCCGAAGGAGCCGAGCGCCACCAGGAGCGCCATCGTGACGAGGGTCACGACGCCGTGAGCGAGCAGTGAGCTTTTGACATGGGCTGCATGGTGGGGTCTGGTCGTGAGATACGCAACTGCATGGCGCCAACCATGCATCGACGCGGCGCGCTCTTCCTCTGTCCGGCCACGCCGGATACCTTGGCTTCACCACTTTCACCAACGTTCCAATGCTCAGCCCGTCCGCCGTTTCCTTCCTCAAGCGACTGCTCGACGCCCCCGCTCCCTCCGGCTTCGAGGCCGTCGCCGCCCGTGCCTGGCGCGCCGAGGCGGAGACGTTCGCGGACAAGGTGTCATCGGACGTGGCGGGCAACAGCATCGCCGAGGTGAACCCGGGTGGCTCGCCGACGATCATGCTCGATGGGCACATCGATGAGATCGGCGTCATCGTCCAGTACATCGACGACGACGGCTACGTCTACATCGCGCCGATCGGCGGGTGGGATCCCCAGGTGCTGGTCGGGCAGCGCATCCGCTTCCTCGGCAACGCCGGCGACGTCATCGGCGTGGTGGGCAAGAAGCCCATCCATCTGATGAAGTCCGAGGATCGCGAGCATGCAAGCAAGTTCTCCGACCTCTGGGTGGACATCGGCGCCGCGAAGCGCGCCGAAGCTGAGAGCCGCCTCAGCATCGGCGACCCGGGCGTGATCGACTCGCGCAGCCACGACTTTCCGAATGATCGCATCGTCTCCCGGTCGATCGACGACCGCATCGGCGCGTTCATCGTGCTCGAGGCGCTGCGCCGCTACGCCGAGAAGCCGGGTGCGGCACGCGTCGTCGCCGCCGCGACGACGCAGGAGGAGATCGCGTGGCATGGGGGTGGCGCGCTCGTCTGCGCGCACAGCGTGAACCCCCAGATCGCCATCGTCGTCGACGTCACGTTCGCCACCGACCATCCGAACATCGAGAAGAAGGAGATCGGCGAGCACAAGATGGGCGGTGGCCCGATCATCAGTCGTGGCGCGCTCATCTCACCCGTGGTGCATACCATGCTGCGCGATGCGGCGAAGAAGCTGGAGATGCCGCACGCCGTGCACGCTGTCGGCCGCGACACGTCCACCAACGCGGACGCGATCCACATCGCCCGGGAAGGCGTCGCCACCGGGCTCGTGTCGATCCCGAATCGCTACATGCATTCGCCGAACGAGATGGTGGACCTCAAGGACGTGGATGCCGCCGCCGCGCTTCTCGCCGAGTTCTGCCGGTCGGTCACGGCGAAGACGGACCTGACGGCGCGATAAGACCGGAGGACCGGAGGACCGGGAGATCAGAAAGTCCGGTTCTTTCCCGTTTCCTGAGCTCCTGCGGTCCCCGGATCCGCCTTCGTCCTCACCTTCTCCTCGAGCGCCGCGACGGCCGCCTGCTGGACGTCACGTTCTCGGTCGCCCTGCAGTGCTACCAGCGCGTCGAGCGCCGGCGGGGTTCCCGCCGTGGCGAGCGCCTGGATGGCGGCGATGCGCAGCGCGACCGGCTTCTTCCGGAACAGCCCTCGCTCCGGCTGCGCCGCAGCGATGAGGCGCTCCACTGCCTCGGGCGTGGCGAACCGTCCGAGCGCCAGGTAGAACGCCGCTTTCACCTCGTCGTCCTTCTCCGTCTCGAGCGCGCGGAGCAGTGGCTCTGCCTTCGCTTCCGCTCGCCGCTCGACGAGGACGGCGGCGGCCTGCATCCGGATCTGCGGCGCCCCGTCATGGAGCGCCTGTTCGATGGCCGGCATGGAGCGCGACGTGCCGAGACGCATGAGAGAGATGGTAGCGGCGTGCCGCACGCGTTCATCGTCGTGATGCAGCAGCTCGCTCAGCGGCTGCTCGGCCTCCGGTGCCCCGAGCTCTCCCAGCAACACGGCGGCGTTGCGCGCCGCGAACCAGCGCGGATCGCCCAGCATGTGCAGCAGGGTCGGGACACCGGCGCGAAGCTCGAGCAGCGCATCGAAGTAGACGCGGCGCTCCGCGCGCTCCTCGGCGTGCACGAGCTGGTCGATCAGCGCGTCGGCGCCGTCCTCGCCCGTGCGCGCGAGCACCGCGAGCTCCTGCTCGCGCTGCGCTGGCGCGCGAACCAGCCCCTGCGCGACGGCGCGCAGCACCGCACTCCGCGAGAGCCGGCGGATGGTGAGCATGAAGGCGCGTCGCGCGTCGGCATCCTGCACGCGTCGCTCGCGCGCCACGATGCGATGGAAGATTTCGGTCGCCAGCGCCACGTCGCCCTTCCGCACGGCAGTCTCCGCCACCCGCACCAGCTCATCGAGCAGGCGGGTGAGCAGCGTGGCGCCCGTGGCCGCGTCGAACCGCTCGAGCAGGGCGGCCGGCGAGCCCGCTGCGTCCCGTGGAGCGGCGAAGTGCTCGAAGAGCCCGTCGGCGCGGGGGAGCACGCGGTTCTCCGGCGGCGGCGGTGGAGGCGCCGCCGGCGGATCCGGCTTGGCTGCCCGTGCCGCTTCCGGCACCTCCACGGCGGGCTCCTCCTCCGGCTCCGAGTCTTCCTCCGGTTCCGAGTCCTCCTCCGGCTCCGACTCGTCCTCTGACGGCGGCGCCACCGCGCTCACGGAGATCGTGGACGCTGGCGTTGCGCTCACGAAGTGCACGGACGGGCCAGGTGCCGCACCGGGCACCTCGGCGAGTCGGCGCGCTGCGCCGAGCAGGTCGGCGGCCGCGGCACCGGCGTCCGCCTCGACGGCGCGAACGCCCAGCGCCGTCATGCGCTCGCGAAGCTCGGCCACCCCGGGCAGGGCCGCGGGCAACTCCACGTCGTTCGCGGCGATCGTACCCTGGCGCATCTCCAGCCGTACGGCACTGCTGCGCGACATCGTCACCAGGGCACGCAGCGTGACCTTCTGCTCGTCCACGTTCGCGGGCTCGCGCAGCAGCAGCCACACAAGGCGGGCAAAGAGCCGGGCGAATGTTGCCGAGTGATCCATGGCGCCAACATGCAGGAGCGGAGTCGCGCTAGCTAGGCGATCTCCGCGGAGCCTCGCCACCCGCTCGGCGATCGACGTCCGCCCTCGTTAGCATTCGGCAGTCCCCTCCACTTTCCCGCCATGCGTTCAGCACTGCTTTCCATTCGTCCTCTCATCGTCGCCGCTTTCGTCCTCGCGAGTGCCGGCGGCTGCCATAACGTCCCCAGGGCCGGCGTGCCGCTCGTTCCCGACGCGCACCGCCTCCAGCGGGACATCGCGTTCCTCGCCGACGACCGCCTCGAGGGGCGCGCCACGGGGAGTGCCGGCAATGACACCGCGGCCGCGTACATCGCGCGCCGAGAGGCCTCACTCGGGCTGCAGCCGCTCAGCATCGACACGAGTCGCGCCGAATGTCGCGTCGTCCTCCTGCCCGCATCCTGTCGCACGTACCTGCAGCGCTTCGTCGCGCGAGGTCCGGAGCTGGCGCACGCCGGCCACCCCGAAGGCGTGCCGACGCAGAACGTGGTCGCACTGGTGCCGGGACGCGATCCGGCACTGGCAGGCGAGTACGTCGTCATCGGCGCCCATTTCGATCACCTCGGCCGCTCGACCGCTGGCGCAATGGACCCCGAGGCGGGGAGCGCCATTCGCAACGGCGCCGACGACAACGCCTCGGGCACGGCCGCCATCCTCGAGCTCGCGCGACTGCTCGCCGCACGCCCGACGCGCCGCTCAGTGGTGGTCGCCAGCTTCAGTGGAGAAGAGCTCGGCCTCCTTGGCTCGCAATGGTTCGTGGACCATCCCCCGGTGCCACTCGACAGCGTGGATGTCATGCTGAACTTCGACATGGTGGGCCGCCTGAAGAACGAGCGCCTCATCGTCTACGGCGTGTCCACCGCCACCGAGCTGCCGGCTATCGTGATCGCCGCCAACGTCGCGCCCGCGTTCGACCTCAAGGCGGTGGGCGACGGGTACGGCCCGTCGGACCAGAGCTCCTTCTACGCGAAGGGGATTCCCGTGCTTCACTTCTTCACTGACCTGCACGAGGACTATCACCGCGCCACCGACGACGCGGCGAAGATCGACTCGGTGGGCGAGGCACGCGTGGTGGCGATGGCCGAGCGCGTCGTACGCGCCGTCGCCGACCGGGATGCGCGGCTCACGCCCGTGCGCGTGGCGGCACCGGCGCCGGTGATGACCAGCGGGAGCACGCAGGGCTCCAATGTCTACCTCGGCTCGATCCCCGACATGAGCGGCGGAGACGAGCCGGGACTCAAGTTGAGCGGAGTGCGTGGCGGGAGTCCTGCCGACCTGGGTGGGCTCAAGGCCGGCGACGTCATCGTGGAGTTCGGTGGCAAGATGGTGAAGGACATCTACTCGTACTCCGAGGCGTTGTACGCGCACAAGCCCGGTGACCACGTTGAAGTCGTGTTCCTGCGCGGTGGCGAGCGGCACACCACCACCGTCACGCTGGGCACGCGAGGACAGTGAGCGTGGGCGCCGGCCGCTGATGTCGTTCACCCTCTGGTCGCCGGCGCGCTACTGGTTGCCACTGCCGGAGGGCCACCGCTTTCCGGCGGAGAAGTACGAGATGTTGTACGACCGCGTCATCGCCGAAGGCGTGGCGCCACCAGCGCGCGTGCTCGATCCCGAGGCCGCGACCGACGAGCAGCTCGAGCTGGTGCACACGGCGGACTACGTGCATCGCGTCACCACCGGCGCGCTGCTGCCCGGCGAGGAGCGGCGACTCGGCTTTCCGTGGTCGCCGGCGCTCGTGGAGCGCTCGCGGCGGACGGTGGGAGGCACCATCTCCGCCGCGCGACACGCGCTGGCGCACGGCGTCGCGATGAACCTCGCGGGCGGCACGCATCACGCCTTTCCGGATCACGGCGAGGGATTCTGCGTCTTCAACGACGTCGCGATCACCATCCGTCAGCTCCAGCGCGAGGGGAGGGTCCGCCGCGCGGCGGTGGTCGACCTCGACGTGCATCAGGGAAACGGAACGCACGCGGTGTTCAGCGGCGACTCGTCGGTGTTCACGTTCAGCATGCACGGCGCACACAACTACCCCTTCCGGCCGCTGCCTGAGCCAGGGTCGCTGGTACAGGGTGAATCGCGCTGGGGATACGCCGCACGGGTGCCCGGCTCGCTCGACATCGAGCTCCCCGACGCCACGGGCGACGCGGAATACCTGGAGCGGCTGGAGCGCGCACTGCCGCAGGTGCTCTACGATTCCGCTCCCGACCTCGTGGTCTATCTCGCCGGCGCTGATCCGCATGAAGGCGATCGGCTGGGACGCATGAAGCTGACGTTCCAGGGGCTGGAGCGTCGCGACGTCATGGTGATCCAGGCGTGTCGTGACGTCGGACTGCCCGTCGTGGTGACCATCGCTGGTGGGTATGGTCGGTCCATTGCCGATACCGTGGCGGTGCACGTGGCCACCACGCGCATTCTCGCGGGATTTGCATAGTCGCCGCCCAGCCGGACAGATCGGATCCCTTCGGGAAGAGACGGTTTCGCCGCGGTCCCTCTTCCATCGGCGGCCCCACCCGCGCACACTCCCCGCATGCCAGCCATTCCGCCGCCCCGCGCCGACGGCTTCACCACCAGCACGCCAGTACCACTCTACTGGGCGGAGTACGGTGATCCCGGCGCGCCGCCCGCGCTCGTGCTGCACGGCGGACCCGGAGCGAGCCACGATTACCTGCTGCCGCAGATGCTCGCCCTCGCCGAGCAGCATCGCGTCGTGTTCTACGACCAGCGCGGCGGTGGACGATCGCGCCCGGACGATGATCGCGAGCCCATCGGCTGGCGCGACCAGGTGGCGGACGTCGCGCGCGTGATCGCCGAGCTGGAGATCGGCCCGCTCTCGCTCGTCGGATACTCGTGGGGCGGGCTGCTCGCCATGCTCTACGCCATGGAAGCGAACGCAGGGCGCGTCTCGCCAATGCCGGAACGTCTCGCGCTCATCGATCCCGCGCCGGCTGACCGCACGTTCCGCGAGGAGTTCGAGCGCGAGTTCGCGCAGCGACAGGCCGGTCCCGTCGTCGCCGGCCTGCGCGACGAGCTGCAGGCATCCGGGCTCCGCGAGCGTGACCCCGAAGCATACCGGCACCGTGCGTTCGAGCTCAGCGTAGCCGGCTACTTCGCCGATCCGCGTCGCGCGCGCGACCTCACGCCCTTCCGCGTTACCGGACGCGTGCAGCAATCCATCTGGGCATCCCTCGGCGATTACGATGTGCTACCCGGCCTGCGTGAGCTTCACCTCCCGGCCTTCGTCGTCCACGGACGGCAGGATCCCATCCCGCTCGCCTCCTCCCAGGCGGTGGCTCGTGCCCTGGGGACGGGTTGCGTCGTCCTGGAGGATTGCGGGCATGTGCCGTACGTTGAGCAGCCCGCCGCCCTGTTCCCTCCCCTTCTGGCGTTCCTGAAGGGTGACGTTGTTCCCGTCCCCTCCGCATCCTGACCGATCGTGGCTGACGAGACCGTCCAACCCCATATCGCCTCGCTCGACTACGACGGGCGACGCTACAACGTGTCCTGCCGCGTCGCCTTCGACGGCATCGAGTACGTGGGCCGGCTCTGGTTCGCCGACGAGAGCTGGGACGACGGCGGGCTCCCCGACCGCGGCGCCCTGCCCGGCCGCACCCGCGACGAGGTGCTCGGCTTCGCGCGCCGGCTCACGCAGCAGGAGCTCATGCTCCGCTACCGGCGCGCCCTCGCCGAGAAGCGTCGCTTCACCGGCCTCCGCCGTGCGACGGACGACATCCTCGGCAAGATCCGCTACCTGAACCAGGTGGCGATCTCGATGCGCGCCGGCCTGCTCGACACGGAGGGCGCCGCCGCCGAGATCGACCTTACCGAACGGCAGCTCCACGAGATCATCGAGAAGCTCAAGCTGCATGCGGGGGTGGAGGGGTAAGGGCAACCGTGAGTACCTGGCTTCCGGTACGGAGTACGAGGATCCGGGAGACTGGCCCCAGGAATTCTTGGACGCTTCATCCTCTACCAACGACCGTCGTCAACGACGGTCGTTGGTTGTGTAGGGGCGAAGGTGCCTTGGCGATGCATCCCGTCAGGTCCAGGTACGGAGTACTTGGTACGAAGTACTCGCCGTTGCCGTTAGTATTTCGGCATGGACCCCCGCTCCGCCGCCCACGCCCTGAACCAGCTCGCTGCCTATCTCGAGCTGCGAGGCGAGAGCCGGTTCCGGAGCCGAGCGTACGAGCGCGCCGCGCGTGCCATCGCCGCCCTCGACACCGACGACCTCGGCGAGCTCGATCGTGCCGGTACGCTCGCGGACGTGCCGGGCGTGGGACCCGCCATGCTCTCCGTGCTCCGCGAGCTGATCGCCACCGGGGAGTCGAGCTACCTGGAACGTGTGCGCGCCGACATCCCGCCGGGATTGCTGGAGCTGCTGCGCGTCCCGGGCCTCGCCACGCAGAAGATCCACCTGCTCCACGAGGAGCTCGGCATCGATTCGGTGGAGGCCCTCGAAGCCGCCGCGATCGACGGCCGGCTCGCCAAGGTCAAGGGGTTCGGCCCGAAGACGGCGCAGCGACTCCTCAGGGGAATCGGCTTCATGCGCGCCGTCGGCCATCGCTCGCTGCATCATCGCGGTGTCGCGCAGGCGCGCGCACTGCTCGCCACCGTGCGCGCGCACCCGGACGTCGAGCGCGCCGAGCTCGCCGGCTCAGTGCGGCGGCACGGCGAGACGATCGGCGATGCGGACATCGTCGCCATGTGTCACGACCCACGCGCCGTCGCTGCATCGTTCGCCAACGCGCCCGGCGTCCGCGAGGTGAGCGGCGCGGACTCCCCGTCCCCTCGCCTCACCTATGTGGACGGCGCGCGCCTCGATCTCCACTGCGTGCGCAGCGACGAATTCGCGGTCGCCCTGTGGCGCGCCACCGGCTCCGACGCCCATGTGCGCGAGGTCACCGAGCGTCTCGCCGCGCGCGGCTACATCCTGCGTGGCGACTCCCTCCTCGACGCGAATGGAGACGTGGTCGCCGTGCCCGAGGACGTGGAGCTCTACGCGCTGGCGGGACTCGCGTACGTGCCGCCAGAGATGCGCGAAGCTCACGGGGAGATCGCCCGAGCGGAGGCGGGCCCGTTCTCGCCGTTGCTCGAGCTGTCGGACATCCGCGGCGTCATCCATTGCCACTCCACCTGGTCCGACGGCAAGGCCACCATCGCCGAGATGGCGCGCGCCGCGCGCGAGCGTGGCTGGAGCTACCTCGGGATCACCGATCATTCGCAGGCCGCCTTCTACGCCGGCGGCCTCTCGCCGGACCGAGTGCTCGCACAGCACGCCGAGATCGACGCGCTCAATGCGGCGTCACCGGATTTCCGCATCCTCAAGGGCGTCGAGTGCGACATCCTGGCCGACGGCAGGCTCGATTATGATGAAGCGTTGCTCGACCGCTTCGACTTCGTCGTCGCCTCCGTGCATTCCCGCTTCTCGATGGATCTCGTCACGATGACCGACCGCGTGCTGCGCGCCCTCGACGATCCGCACCTCACCGTGCTCGGCCATCCCACCGGCCGGCTGCTCCTGTCACGCGATGCGTACGCGATCGACATGCACGCCGTGCTGGAGAAGGCGGGCGCGGTGGGCGCCGCGGTCGAGATCAACGCCGATCCGCAGCGCCTCGACCTCGACTGGCGTCTCATCCCCGAGGCGCTCGCGCACGGCGTGACGCTGGAGATCGGACCCGACGCGCACTCCACCTCCGGGCTGGACAACGTGGGCTTCGGCGTCGGCATCGCGCGCAAGGGCGGCGTGGAAGCGCGCCAGGTGCTGAATGCGTGGCCGGTGGAGAACGTGCTCGCCTTCGCGCGCGCCCGTCGCGAGGCGACTCGCTGATGGCGGCGAAGAAGGGCACGAGGAAGATCGCGCGGCCGCGCGGCAGGGCCGCGCTCGGCCAGCACGCAGCCACCGTGCTGGCGAGGCTGCTGGAGCGCTACCCCGACGCCCACTGCGCGCTCGACTTCCGCAACCCGTACGAGCTGCTCTGCGCCACCATCCTCTCCGCCCAGTGCACCGACAAGCGGGTGAACATGGTCACGCCGTCGCTGTTCGCGCGCTATCCGGATGCCACCACACTCGCCACCGCTAATCCGGACGAGCTGGAGGAGATCATCCGCAGCACCGGCTTCTACCGCAGCAAGGCGAAGAGCCTGACCGGCATGGCCCGGGCGCTGGTCGAGCGCCACGATGGCCAGGTGCCCGATGACATGGACGCGCTCGTCGTGCTGCCGGGCGTCGGTCGGAAGACGGCGAACGTGGTGCTCGGCGACGCATTCAGGAAGAGCGAGGGGATCGTGGTCGACACTCACGTCACGCGACTCGCCAACCGGCTCGGGCTGACGAAGGAAAGCGACGCGGTGAAGATCGAGCAGGCCCTGATGCCGCTCTTTCCACGCGAGCGTTGGACCAAGGTGTCGCACCTGTTGATCGAGCATGGGCGGCAGGTGTGCGACGCGCGGAAGCCACGCTGCGGGGAGTGCATCCTCGCTGACGTCTGCCCCTCCTCGCTCGTCTGAAGGGAGACCCTGCCCCCTCCAGATGACCGATCACATCCAGCGTGCTCCGGCGCGCCTGCTCGTCCTCTCGCTGTTCGCGCTTTCCGCGGCAGCCTGCTCCGGCAACCCCGACCCGTCCATCGTCCCCGACCAGCCGGTGCGCATCGCGTCATCGGAGGCGCCGATACGCCGCGGCGACTGCGCCGAGGCACTGCGGCGCGTTCAGGCGAAGCCGAACGCGTACGTCGACCGGCTCCCCGCGCCGACGCGGCTCGTACCCTCTCCGCTCCCCGTGAAGACGATGCCCGCCGCCGTGCGCACGGCGAAGTACAATGCGGTCAAGATCACCGTCCTCGTGGACACGCTCGGCCACGCCGACATGAAGACGTTCAACGTGGTGACGAGCACGCATCCATGGCTCGCGCAGAGCGTGAGGAGCGCGGTGGCGAAGTGGCGCTTCGTGCCGGCGGAGCTCGCCGGCTGCAAGGTGCCGCGGCAATTCGAGTGGAGCGCGACGTCGGGCCGGAAGGCGTGAGTCACGGCTGAGCCATCACGGGGCCGTCGCCGTAGCCCCTCCGGCGCGGGTGCGAGTATACTTACCGCATCACCTGCTCGGAGACTGCGTTGAAGACGGCCACATTCGAGACCAACCGCGGCACCATCACCGCGGAGCTGTACGACAAGGACGCGCCCAAGACGGTCGAGAACTTCGAGAAGCTCGCCAACTCGGGCTTCTATGACGGCGTGAAGTTCCATCGGGTCATCCCCGACTTCGTCGTCCAGGGCGGCGACCCGCTCTCGCGCGACCTGCCAGAAGGTGATCCGCGCATCGGAACCGGCGGGCCGGGCTGGAAGATCAAGTGCGAGACGGCGGGCAACCCGCGCAAGCACGAGGTCGGTGCGCTGTCCATGGCCCACGCCGGAAAGGACACGGGCGGGAGCCAGTTCTTCATGGTGCTCGACGAGAACAACACGCGACACCTGAACGGCGTGCACACCGTGTTCGGCAAGATCACCGCCGGCCTCGACGTGATGAAGCAGATCAAGAAGAACGACGTCATGACGAAGGTGCGCGTCTCCTGACGCGCACGCTCTCCTTCCCTGATCCCTCCCATGAGCGCACCACATCCCGGTGACAAGTCGGCCGGCTTCACGGGCCTGATCCTCGGCGCCATCGCCATCTTCATCATCCTGTTCGCCATCATTCGGTTGACGAACGCGAAGTACAGCGGCGAGCACGGCGCGGCGCCGGCGGCGGAAGTGACGCACTAGCGGCAGTTACTGCAACGGCGAGTACCTCGTACCCGGTACGCGGTACCAGGACCCGCCGGGAGGCATCTCCAATTCGTGGCGACGCCCTTCCGGAACCAACGACCGTCGTCAACGGCTGTCGTTGGTTCTGGAAGGGCGTCGAATTGCGTTGCTGGAGCTTCCCGCCGCGTCCCGGTACTTCGTACGGAGTACCCAGTACTCGCGGTTGCCGTTACTGGGAGAGCGCGCGCAGGTATCGCTCGGGCCCATTGAGGAACTCCCGCATCAGCACCACGTGCTCGAGTTCCCCATACGGCACCTCCTCGATTGCCCCGCGGTCGAAGCTGTAGATCCGTGCATCGGGATACGCGAGCAGCATCGGCGAGTGGGTGGCGATGATGAACTGGGCCTGCTGCGCCACCATCTCCTGCATCATCACCAGCAGCGCGAGCTGGCTCTGGGGGCTGAGCGGTGCCTCCGGCTCGTCCAGCAGGTAGAGACCTCCGGGCACGAAGCGGGAGCTGAAGAGCCGCAGGAAGCTCTGCCCGTGCGAGTTGGCGTCGAGGTCCGCGCCATACATCTGCTCGAGCTCGGCCAGCGACCGCTTCGCCGGCAGCATCGCGAGCGCCCGGGCATGTGCGGAACGATCGGCATAGGCGACCTCGAGCTCGGCGAGCTGCGCCAGCAGCGCGCTGCGCATCGCGGACATGCGCTTCGCGAAGCCGAAGAAGTCCTCGGCGCGCAGGAAGAATCCGCGGGCCGTGCGGCGCGACCAGACGAGCTTGAGCGCGTAGGCGAGGTAGCGCTGGGCGTCGAGGGACTCGTCCTGCTTCAGGTCCGCGCTCCCCACGGCGGCGAGATGCGCCGCCATCGCGATCGCCTCCAGCAGCGTGGACTTCCCCGAGCCGTTCTCGCCCACGAAGAAGGTGACCGGCGTGTCCACGCGCAGCACGTCGAGCCCGCGAATCGCCGGTACCGAGAAGGGAAACCGGGACTCGTCCTGATTGCCGGCGCGGCGGTGGATCTCGCGAAGGAAGTGGTTGTCGGGGGACACGGCTCAGCAACGACAAGGGCGAGTACTTCGTACCCGGTACTTCGTACCGAGACCGGCGACGCTCCCATAATGTGCCTCTGACGCCGTTCCCCAGCCAACGACGGTCGTCAACGGACGTCGTTGGTTGCGCGAGGCGTTGCCCCGCATTCCTGTGGCATCCCCCTGGTTCGAAGTACTTTTGTACGAGGTACGCAGTCCTCGCCCTTGCCCTTGAGATCCGAATGCTTCCGACCCGATCCGACGCCCTTTCCCTGATGCACGAGTACACCCAGAGCGACTCGCTGCGGAAGCACATGCTCGCCGTGGAAGCGGCGATGCGTGCCTACGCCGGGAGGAACGGGGAGGACGTGGAGCGCTGGGGGCTCGCGGGGCTGATCCACGACTTCGACTATGAGCGCTATCCCAACGACGCGCACTCGCCGACCGAGGAGCACCCCAGCGAGGGCGTCCGCATCCTGCGCGCACGCGGCTGGCCGGAGGACATCCTCGAGGCCATCATGGGCCACGCGCTCTACACCGGCACCCCGCGCGTCACGCCGATGGCGAAGACCCTCTTCGCCGTGGATGAGCTCACGGGGCTCATCACTGCCACGGCCCTCGTGCGTCCCTCGAAGAGCGTGCACGAGGTGGAGGCCAAGTCGGTGCGGAAGAAGATGAAGGACAAGGCCTTCGCCCGCGGCGTCAGCCGGGAGGACGTCGTGAACGGGGCCGCCGAGCTGGGTGTGGACCTCGACGAGCACATCGGCTTCGTCATTGCCGCCATGCAGCGTTCGGCCGATGCCCTGGGGTTGGCCGGAACTCCGGCTGCCGGGTAGCAGAGGGGTGCCTCCCCGCTTCAACAGTTCCCGGGCCGGCTCCGTACATGGGGTGACGTCACCAGTCGGAAGCCATGCTCGCCACGCTCGCACCACCATCGCCCGCGGTCATGTCCGCGCCCGCTGAAGGCGCGGTCAACGAGCGCGCGATCGTGATCGCGGCGCAGCACGGCTCGCACGACGCCTTCGCGGCGCTCGTACGGCTGCACCAGCGCCGCGCGTATGCCGTCACTCGCGCCATCGTGCTCTCGCACGAGGATGCGGAGGACGCGGTGCAGGAAGGCTTCCTGCACGCGCATCGCGCGCTCGACCGGTTTCGTCCCGACCAGCCATTCGGGGCGTGGCTCTACCGGATCATGGCGAACGCCGCGCTCGACCTCGTCCGACGCCGCAAGGTCCGTGACGCGGACGAGCTCCCGGAGTCCATCCCGATGCCGTTCCGTGATCCCGCGGAATCGGGAGAGTTGCGGGAACGACTGCAGCACGCGTTGACACACCTCACTGATCGCCAGCGCGCGGTCATCGTGATGCACGACGTGGAAGGTTTCACCCATGGGGAGATCGGGCGGACGCTCGGCATCCCCGAAGGCACCGCGCGATCGGACCTTCACCACGCCCGCGCCGCGCTGCGCAGGCTTCTGCAGGACATTCGGAGCACCTCATGACACACGACCGCTGGACGTCCGGCGATTCCGAGCTGACGAACGCGCTCCGCGCGCTCTACGCGGCCCCCGCCGAGGAGAGCTACTGGGATGCGCTGGAAGCGCGCATCCTCCATCACGTCGCCCGTGGTGACGAGCGTCCCATGTGGTGGGAAGAGCTGGCCGATCTGATCCGGCCCGGTCTCGTCGCCGCGGCGGCCCTCATCCTCGCGGCGAGCGTCGCGATGATCCGCTCGGAGCAGGTCGAGGCGCGGAGCGCGTACGCCTCCCTCATCACTCCCTCGCCCGCGAGCGTGGAAGCCTCCACGCGCGGTACGTCAGTGGGCGACGGGGACATGGCCATCCACTTCCTACTCTCGCGCTGATCCCATGGCCATGGAGCGCACCAAGCAGCAGGCGATCGCCTTCCTCCTCGGCGCCGTGCTCGTCGGCGGGGTGGTCGGCTTCTCCGCCGACCGCATGTTCCGGCACGACGAGATGTCCATCGCCGAGAAGCGGAAGGCGATGTACGACGACCTCGGCATGTCGGCGGCGCAGCGGAGCGCGATGGACTCGCTGTTCGACGCACGCAATTGCGAGTACGACGCGATCTTCCGGCCCATCCAGCCGGCGCTCGATTCGCTCCGGACCGCCACGCGCGACAAGATGAACCTGATTCTCACCGCCGAGCAGCGCAGCAAGCTGGACGTCCGGCGCAAGGAAGACGACTCGCACCGGTCGGAGGAGCGCAACCGGATCCAGGCGGCGTGCAGGAAGTAGGTGGGTAGGTGGGTAGGTGGGTAGGTGGGTAGGTGGGTAGGTGGGTAGAAATCGGAGAGGGGTGATTCGGCGGAGCCGAATCACCCCTTTATCCTTTTTCGGCCTCACGGGCCCGCCTGCGCACCTGCTCACCTGCCGATCAACCTGAACTCAAACGGCACCACCACCCGCGTGCGCACTTTTCTCCCCGCCACTTCACCCGCGCTGAAGCGATAGCGGGCCAGCGCTTCGCGCACGGCGTCGCCGAAGCGTGGATCCGGGAGCTCCGGGAAGCGGAGCGTCGCCATCTCTGCGCGCCCCAGCGTGTCCACCACGAACTCGGCCAGCACGCGGCCCTGCACGCCGGCGGCTCGGAGCGCCGGGGGATAGAGCGGCTCCAGCGCGCGGCCCACGAGCGCCGGAGCACGGTCCACGGAGCTCACGTCGTTGACGTCGCCCGTGCCGCCCAATGGAATGCCGGGTGATCCGAACGCCGAGGATATCGCGTCGCCGCCCCTGCCGATGTGAACGTCGGTGGACACGGCGGCGGCGGATATGGTGAGGTCGACTGGCGGGATTTCCGTCGGCGTGATGACCGGCGGCTCGATGACCGGGAGCGTGGGTCCGGATGGCGCGTCCCGGGTCGGAGCAGACGGGTGCGCCGGCGGCCGTCCAGCAGGCCATGTCGGGCTGACGTAGGTCACGGTGGGAGGAGGTACATCCGGTGCGGACCTCGCGCTTCCGCGATCCGGGAGCGTGAGCGGCACGATCGCGGCGATGAGCGCGCCGTGGGCGCACGCGCTGAGCAGGGTGCTGCCAATGCGGCGCGGACGTGCAGAGCGGGACTCCAGCAGGACGGCGAGCATGGGTGCCTCCGGCGTTCGGGTGTGGACCTGCCCCTCTCACCGGCGACGATACCACCGCCTCGTTGAGCCTTCATGACGCCGCGGTTATGCCTCGTTCAATTTTTCGTGACGGTCTGTTGAACGGGAGATGGCGAAACGATGAAGCGGGGCGGCCCTGGTGGGCCGCCCCGCTTCGAATGTTCAGGACTGCGTGAGCCGGAGCTCAGCGATCGAGGTCGGCGTTGTTCTCCGCTTCCCCGACCTTCCGCTGGGCCTTCCCCTCGAGCTCCTTGCCCTTGCCCTTGAGCTGCTCGCTGGTGTCGCCAGTGAGGCCGCCGACGGCGTTGCGAACCTTGCCCTCGACTTCCTTTGCCGTGCCCTTGGCCCGATTCTCGAGGCCGTCCGTTCCGAGGTCGTCTGCCATGGTGTCTCTCTCCTGGAAAGGGTCTTGTCCGGTTCCTGTTGGCGCGGTACAAGGCAATGGCCATGCCGGATTCGGTCGGCTGGCGGAC
>Ga0070714_100000741_pt1 | contig 23120 bp, 17 predicted proteins | sample LARL83metaG_FD_65450 | JGI IMG/M metagenome (GOLD analysis project Ga0070714, IMG submission 65450) | Corn, switchgrass and miscanthus rhizosphere microbial communities from Kellogg Biological Station, Michigan, USA - LAR L8-3 metaG | ecosystem: Host-associated > Plants > Roots > Rhizosphere ... | reverse complement strand
ATGCATTTCCGATTCCTTCTTGTTTCTCAACCAGATAGCATTTGGGGGTTAAGTAATTGTAATGATTTTTCTGGCCACTATACTTTGAAAGAAAATCAGCTCTCGGATACTCTTTTTACTGAGTCGCTTGGATGTCCACTTACAGAGGAATTTGAGAATGCGCTTGAAAATGCTACAATCCAAGCTTCCGATAGCGCATCCCTCCAGATGCAGAGCACGGATCAAACCATGACGGAGCTTTGGTTTAAACGCGCCAATTAAATGCGAACATGGGCCGGTCGGTGAAATTATCGATTCAACACTAAACCTGGATTACGCTGGTTTTTCTGATTATGGCGCGGTAACATTGTGCCGCTCTGCGTGAGCGGTTCGCACGCTATCGCCATTTACAATCTGGTAGCCTTTTGGGATTTCGAACACGGCATCGTCCACTTTTTCTTCGGAAATGTCGGTGAGCTCGCCTTTGACGAAAGTTTTTCCGTTTACCTTGGTCTCGAATTGCACGGGTATTTTTCCGGCGATGGGCCGGATCATGCCAAAGATTTGGTCCAGCCCTCCTTCGGATGAAGAGCGATCGTCCATCCCGCGTCCCAGGAAGGCATCGCGTACGACATCGAAAGCGTGCAATTTTTCGTCCGAAGAGAGCCACAGGTCCGATTCGAACGAGCCATTCTGCGCCTTGTATTCTTCGACGTCGAGGCCGTGGATAGTCTGGTGATTTCCCGTGGGCCGCGGCAGCATGGCTTCGAGGGAATCGAAAATACCATTGTGCGCTCGAAGGGAATCGTCGATCTTCTGGCGGGAGGTATCGAGCGCGCGAAGGTCCATGACCATCGCGGTATGATTGGGCAAGAGCATCGTCATCGTTCGGGCGTCGCGGTCGATGATGGAGTGCATCGTGATGAGTCCTCCCAGCATGGACATATCATAGGCCACTTTGTTTTCGCGAACATAAATTTTTAGTCCCACGTTGGCGAACGCGCCGACGGCGGAAAGCATCGAGGAAGGCGCATCGCCAGAGGTGTCATTCGCGCCGCTCATCATTGAGCCAATACCCGGCACATGAATAGCTTCGGTGATCGTGCCTTCGAAGGGCTTGGCGGGCATTTGACTTCGCTCGGCGCAGGATGCGAGTAATGCGGCAGCGAGAGCACACAATAAAATTTTAGTCTTCATAAAAAATCGGGGTGAATGAAACGATCGAAAAAATCAAACGAAACGGTGGTTAAAGAGGTGCGCCAGCAATCGGTCATTCCCGCGAAAAGCGAAAGGACGGGGCGCGTTGGCCGGGATGTTGTGCTGTTCTATGAGCATGAAACGAATTTTGGTCTTTTTTGCGATGTGCATCCTTGGGGCCGGATGTTCCAGGAATCAACCGCTGCCCGGTATCAGGGACAGCGCGATGGCCGTGCCGACCGAAACAACCGGCGATGCCGTCAACCGCGTGGCGAGCGATCCGGAATTGCTGCGTCAGGCGCTTATTCTCGCCGATCACAAAGGAACGCTCGAATCGGGCCTCACCGAAGCCGCGCAGGATTCGCTCGTTGGTATCAAGATGCGCGAGGCGCTTATTTTGGGATATGAAGCGAAGGCGAAGACTACTCCTCCACCGCCACGAAAAAATACTTCTATCAAATAGTAGGTTAGAACTCAGGGCCTCATACCCCGAAACGCGATCCGCGCGCTTCGGGTTAGAATGCCAACTTGCCATCGACCCGAATATCTTCCACACTGAAATACCTTGCCATCGCCGTTGGGACGGCGGGTCTGCTCTATCTGGCGTTTCGCGGGCAGGATATTGGCGCATCCATGAAGGCGATGGGCGATGCCCGGGTGTGGCCGCTCGCGGGGGGAATCGTTATTATGTTCTTATCGCACGGCGTCCGTGCGTTGCGGTGGCAGATCGTGCTGCGGCCGCTCAAGCGGCGAACCAGTTTTTGGCTTGCATTCAAGGCGACTATCGCGGGCTACGCAATGAACAATCTCATTCCCCGTTCTGGCGAGATCGTCCGGCCCTATATTATGTCGCGCGGAGAATCCATTCCGATGGCCGGAACGCTCGCGAGCGTTATCGTCGAGCGGTTGACGGACGTTCTCGCGCTCGCGGCGCTCATCGTTTTTTCTCTTCTCTCGTTTGAAACGCGCGTGACGAATGTGTTCCCAATGTTTTCGGGAAGCGTGCTCACTATTCTGGCGGTCATGCTCGCCATTCTGGCCGGATTTATTCTCATTTTTTTCAGTGAGCGCCGGACGGAACAATTAGTTAAAATTATCGCACGGCCCTTGCCAGAAAAAATTGGACGGAAAATTATGCAGGTTGGCCGCGATTTTTCGAAAGGCCTTCGCGGTCTGGAACGAGGCGCCATTCTTCCTTTGCTCATTGGGACGGTTGGCATTTGGGTGCTCTATGGGATTTCCATGTACGTTTCGCTCCAGGGCTTCGACAACCCGGCGATGTCTGCGTTGACCGTGCGCGATGCCTTTTTGCTGCTCACGCTTTCCGGTATTGCCTTCACCATTCCGACGCCGGGCGGCACCGGTTCGTATCATGCGCTCATCACAACCGGCCTTTCGATGATTTTCGGTGTGCCGCCAGGGATCGCGCTCGCGTATGCCGTGGCAACTCATGCCTTGAGTTATATTTTTACAACCGTATTTGGACTGGCCTTTCTTCTTAGTGAGGGAATCTCTTTTACCTCTGCAAAGAATTTGAAGAATTCCGAACAAGCCTCACATCCTTCCAGCATTGCCCCCGATGCATCTTTCATCGCTCGTCCTTCTCCGGATCATGGTTGATATTCACTGCCATATCGTTCCAGGCGTCGACGATGGCGCCGTTTCGCTCGAAATGTCGCTGGCGATGATCGAAATGGCGAAGCAATGCGGGATAACTTCGATTCTCACTACTCCGCACATTCGCGGCTCGGCGGATGACGCCATCGTTCACGCCATGCACAAGAAGGCGTTTCAAAAAATTCTCGATGCCAAGCCGGATATGGACTTGCATTTAGGCGGTGAAGTTCGCGTCACGCCGGAAACGCACGGCATTACTAACCGACCGGAATATACGACGGACGAACGATCGAAATATATCCTACTCGAAATGGAATTCGACAAGGTCCCGCCTTATTTCACACGACTACTTTTCGATTTCCGTTTGCAAGGCATAACCCCCATCGTAGCGCATCCGGAGCGAAACGCTGGGGTTCTAAAAAATCCGGAGCATGCCCTCGAATTCGTGCGGCAGGGTGCGGTACTACAGGTTACTAATGGTTCGCTGCTGGGTGAACTCGGAGAGACCATTCAGGAATGCGCCCTTTTGCTCTTCGATTGTGGCCTTGCCGGCATTCTCGCAAGCGATGCCCACAACCTTACCACCCGGCCCTTCTCGAATTGGCCGGAAACGTACGAATATGCCCGAGAATTAGAGAAAAAGGGCAATTCCATCCTACCCTTCAGCGCCGACAGTCTCTGTACGCATAATCCTGGCGCAGTATGCCAGGGAGGACTGATCCCTCCCATCGAACTCGATGAAAGCGCCATCCATAAAATTCAGAAACGGCTTTCCAAAAATGGCTCATCGCCAGTGAAACGAAAGCGGTTCTTCTTCATGTAGTAGAGTTGAGCCGTGCTCATTTCCCTTCCTCTTTCATGATCGCTCATGCATAGAACTGGGACGTGAGCCGACTTGGAAGATTACCCCAAACTCCCTTTCTACGCTCCGATAGTTCTTATATGGCCCCCACGAATAAATATCCTTCCATTCCACCTGGAGATGATCTTCCCGGCGGCTCCCCTCGCCGTGACGCTTCTCGCAAAGACGCGAACGATCGGTCCGCAAACGATCGGTCCGCAAACGATCGGTCCTCTTCTGATAATGCGTCGGCGGAAAACAGTATGGGATTCTCGAAATTGAGTCCCGCGGAACATTCGCATCGGACGGTTCCCGTGGCCTCCGCTCCAGCAAAGCGCCGAAAGCCGATCGAGCGTAAATTCAATGTCTCCGAGCTGATTAAGATGATGTACCGCGGGCGGTGGATCATCCTCACCACCTTCGTTCTGGCCTTTGCTTATTCCGTTTACAGTACCTATTCCAAACCATATATTTATGGCTCCTCCGCGCGTATGTTTATTGAAAAGCCGCCGGGAGGATCGCAGATCGCGCAGATCGTTGGAGCACCTTCGGCCGAAGACCATTCGATTTCCAACGAGATGCAGTTCTTCAAGTCTAATATCGTTGGCGGTCACGTCGCGCGGCTCCTGCATGAATATGCCATGGGAGATGGGCACGAACTAGATTCCCTCTTTCTCAATGCCTTCGGTTCGATCAATGCCATTCCGCCCGATCCACGCCAGGTCGCGATTATTCACGCAGTCGATAACCCGAAACTTCCAAGTCATCCCGGCTTCGCCGATACAAACACGCTCGAAGCGCGCGCTTCGGACGCCGTGAATATTGCTGGCGATCCGAGTATCGATTATCTCGTGGTCACCTCGGAAGGTTATACTCCGATCGACGCCGCCTTTGTGGCGAATCTCTATGTCGCCTGTTTTGTCATGGACGACCAGGCACGCGTGCGGGCAAATTCCGCAGCTCTGAAAAGCTACCTTTTCACCCAAAAAGAACGGAGCTTCGATACCCTCCGCCACGTAGAAAATAAACTTCGCGATTACATGGGAGAGACGAACGGCATGAGTGCCGAGGATATTGCCAAGGGAATCACCGCCCAATACCAGGAACTTAAACAAAAGCGGCAACTGATCGAGATCGACCTGGGACTTCGTCAAAAAATGTATTCGGATTATACGGACAACCTCGATACCGTTCAAAAAACGTATTTCGACAATCTGACGCTCGGATCATACGTCTCCATGCTCCAAAATACAGTTGCACAGAAGGAGTTCGAACTGGAAAGCATGAAAATGGCAAATGGCCAACTCGATCCACGAACAAAAAAATATGTGAAAGATGAAGTGGAGTCCAAAGCAGAGGATTTAAATTCCTGGCGGGAGAAGCTCAGGGATGCATCCGAAAAGGAATTGAGCACTCAGGTTATCATAGCCGGGGAGCCAAGCCAATACAGTGGGTCGGAACCCGTTTATAGCACCAAAGGCAGTTCGGCATCGACCATCACGGAACTTCGACAAAGTATCTTAAATACAAAACTCCGTATTGGCGAGGATTCGACGCTGCTCCAAAACTACGATTCGAAGCTTGCAGAGCTCCATGCGGAAGCGGCAACGATGCCGGATAAGATCGTGGAAACTTCGTCCCTCAAGCGGGCCGAAGGCGTCGCCGACAAAATGTACGGGCAGTTGGAAGATCGTTACCTCGAAGCGTGGATGACGGAAGAATCGGCCTTTGGCAACGTGCGGGCCGAAGATCCCGCAAGCCTCAATGCTTCGCCGATACGGCCAAACCGGCAATCGAGTATCCTGACCGGCTCGCTACTCGGTCTTGCGTTTGGCATCGGCATCGTGGTGCTTCTCTCGTTCCTCGATTCGACCATTCGCACGCCGGAGGAGGTCGAGTCCCACAATATCCAATTGCTTGCGACGATTCCGGTCATTAATCATCCGTCGCAGCCTCTTTCCATCGAGCCGGGCCGCCTCACCGCCGGTGGAAATCTCGACATTCACACTAAATTTACCCCCCACCGTGCTTCGCATCTCGATCCACGTTCTTCGGTCGCGGAATCGTATCGAAGCTTACGAACCACGATCCTTTTCTCGGGGCTGGACAAGGATGTTCAGGTCCTCACGCTTACAAGCTCCGCGCCGCAGGAAGGCAAATCGACGACCTCCTCGAACTTAGGCATTGTGATGGCACAAATGGGAAAGAGGACGCTCATCCTCGATGCCGATTTGCGCCGGCCCGTGCAACACTCTGTATATGGAATTGAACGCGAGCCGGGGCTTACTAATCTACTCTTCGAGCGCGCTACGTTCGAGGAAGCGATCCGAGAAACGGATGTACCGAATCTGTATGTGCTGCCGTGTGGCATCATTCCGCCGAATCCGGCCGAATTGCTTGGGTCGAAGCGCATGGCACAACTCATGGACCGGCTTCGCGCCGAGTTCGATTTCATTATTCTCGATAGTCCCCCGGCGGTGGCCGTGACCGATCCGCTCCTGCTCGGACACGTAGCCGACGCGACACTACTCGTCGCGCGCGCCGATGTCTCAAGAATCGATGCGGTGCTGCGCACGATGGATTCCATCGAGCGAAGTGGCGCAAAGCTGCTCGGGGTCGTTCTGAACGATTTCAATGCGGCCAACGCATACGGCTCCTATTATAAATATTACCAATACTATCACTATTATTCCGATGGTCCCGTCAAGTCAAAACCGTGGGACCTTCGAAGATTTCTGCCCAGCCGCAAACGGCAAGAACACGAAGCTCGGTTGTAAGGCTAATTGAGTTTTAGAAACCGCTTTATCTTCTCGAATTTCGTAACGCCAAAGCCCGGTATGTTCTCGATCTCTTCGAGCGTCCGGAAGCGGCCGCGCTCCTCGCGGTATTCGAGTATTCGCTCGGCCGTCGCAGAGCCGACGCCGGGAAGAAGGACAAGGTCTTCCTTCGTGCCGAGATTAAGCGAAATGGAATGTGGCAAAAGATCCTCCTCCTTGGAATGATGTTCCGTTCGGTTGCGAATCGATGCAGGCAGAAGCGAGTCCTCTGGCACGGAGAAGAAGAGCGAATCGCGCCGCGATGCCGCTGCACTTAATGCGAAGAAAATGCTATCGGCGCGGTGCTGCTGAAGCATTTCGCTGGGATCCTTTCGATTTGAGAAGTATGTAAAATATTCCTGCCTCCCAAATCGAAATAGCAAAATGGCAACGCCGGTTAGGACGAAAAATACGAGAGCCCGCAATTCGCGAGGCGTATAAAATTGACCGGCAAGCTTCGAAGTGCGATACCACAATTCCCGCACACGTTCCAATAAGTTTAGAATCCGTCTTTTCACTTTGCCAAATACAATTTTTGTAGCGGTTCTTCACGACTACAAATTTTCCACGTTATTGCGAGGAAAACGGATCGACCGAAGGAAGATTCATTCGACGAAGCAATCCCAGCTTCGAATCAACGGATTGCTTCGTCGCGTTCGAGTCCCTTCGGTCATCGAACGCTCCTCAGAAATTTCTCACGTAAAAATACTTCGGATGTTTTCGAAGAGGCCAGCCTCCGTCATTGTGGCTTCGCGACCTTTCTTGCCTTTAGTCTTGGGAGTGGGGGCGGAAGGTTGCGGAGTTCCTGGAGCACGAAAGTGATCGAGCGTAGCAAGGCGTTCGAGTAACTCGCGCTCCTCTTTTGTAAGCCGATCGGGGACCGCGATTTGTATCCGAACAAGTTCATCGCCTTTGCCGCTATGGGCCAGATGCTGAATGCCCTTGCCACGCATTCGAAGTAACGCGCCGGCCTGCGTGCCCGGCTGAATTTTCAGCAAGGAATGTCCGCCCAGCGTCGGCACTTCGACTTCGGCCCCCAGCAGCGCCTGCGGAACGGTGATCTCCAGATCGAATACCACGTCATCGCCATCGCGGACGAAGAGATCGTGCGGAAGCTCCTGCACGACGACGAACACATTCCCCGGCGGGCCGCCGCGGGTACCGGCATGACCTTGCCCGGAGAGTGTAAGATAGTTACCTTCGGTAACACCGGCGGGAATATTTACTTTGAGTGTCGTTTCTTCTTGCATGCGCCCTTCGCCGTGGCACACTTCGCACCGCTCGGTTACACGCCGGCCCGACCCCTGGCACGTGGGGCACACCGAGACATTGACGAACTGACCAAAACCCATCGACCGCACCTGGCGAACTTGACCCGCTCCATGACACGTCGGGCACGTCTCCACCGCTGTTCCAGCTTTCGCGCCGGTGCCGCTGCAAGCCGCGCAGGATTTCAAGTGCCGAACTTTAATTTTCTTCTCCACGCCATCGGCTATTTCTTCGAGCGTCAGCCCGATGGGGATTTGAAGATCGGCGCCGCGTTCCGGCGCGTTGGGATTACGCGGAGCGCCGCCGCCAAAAAATTGATCGAAGATTCCACCTCCCCCCATCGCGCCAAAAATGTCGGCGAAATGGGAAAAGATGTCGTTGGTGTTTTGGTAATGACCGAAATCCGTGGCCTTCACGCCCTGATGCCCAAAGCGATCGTAACGCGCGCGCTTATCGCCATCGCTTAGAACTTCATACGCTTCGGTCGCTTCCTTGAATTTCTCCTCGGCCTCTTTATTATCCGGATTACGGTCCGGATGAAATTGCAGCGCGAGTTTGCGATACGATTTTTTTATCTCCTCGACCGTAGCCGAACGCGTTACATCGAGAATTTCATAATAATCCCGCTTCATAGATGTGAGATGCTCCCCTTCGGATGTTATTCGGCTGCTTTGGATACAAAGACCTTCGCGTGGCGAAGGATATTTTCATTCAGTAGATAGCCCCGCTGAATTTCGCGTGTGACAAGGCCGGGCGCAACATCCTCCCGGGGCTCTTCGAGCAACGCATCGTGCTTCATCGGATCGAACGCCTCGCCCACGGTTTGCATCGGTCGAACGCCATAGCGTTCGAGCGTTTTCAAAAAACTTTTGTAAATTAGCTCGACTCCTTGCGCCATCGGATCCTTCGAGGATGATCGATCATACGATTCGCTCGCATGTTCAATCGTCCGCTCGAGATCGTCGACAATGCCGAGCAAATCGAGAATCAGACGCTTGTTTGCTTCGAAGACAAGCTGTTCGCGCTCCTGCTGATGCCGGCGGCGCATGTTTTCAAGCTCGGCGGTGCGCCGGAGGAGCTGGTCGCGCGTCGTTTCGAGCGTTTGCTCAACTTCGGCGATCTTTGCGTCGAAGCCCGTATCTCCTCGCCCATCTTCCATGGTTTCGATTGCTTTATCTTTCATATTCACCTGTTTCGCAATATTATTTCGAGGATAACACCCCGGACATCGTCCGTGCTACGTACTCGACAAGGGGCGCGATGCGGCCATAATCCATTCGCTTCGGTCCGATCAATCCGATGATTCCTCGCTCGCCGCCGATCTGGTACTTGGTACAGACGAGGCTATAGCCCGTCATATTGCGTTCTTCCAGTTCGCTGCCTATACGGATGGCGATTCCGCCCGGCGCCGTACCGCTTGCATCGCCGCCGGAGCGTTCAAGAACGTGGATCACGACCTCTTCATTGTCGATCAACTCGATAATGCTTTGGAATTCCTCGTCGCGCGAAATGTCCCTCCGTTGAAATTCCGGCTGCGCGAAAATATTTTTGGCCCCGCTGATTTTTACACGCTCGGCGCCGCTCTCGTCGAAGAGCTTTTCCGGAGCGTCGATAAATAGGCGTAGGGTAGAACGATCGTGTTCCGAAAGGTCGCTCATTCGCTCGCGGAACGTCGCTTTGATTTCGCGGAAGCTTCGGCCCGCGAGTCGCTCATTCAGAAGCACCCGAAGCTCATCGAGTTTCGCCTGGCCGAGTGAGCTATCGGTTTCGAGCGTAACCGTGCGCACACGGCCGCTTGAAGCGGCGAGGACCACGAGCAATCGATTGGAGGAAAGCTGCGCGATTTCGACCCGCTCCAACACTCCTTCATCCAGCGAAGGGAGCAACACCATCGTAAGCTGCCGGGAAAGCGTCGCGAGAATATCGGTCGAGGCATCGAGCACATCTTCGGCCGTCACGGCCGTGGCGAGCGAGCGAGCCACGGCCTTGCGCTCGGCGGAGGTTACATGCTCGCGCGCCATGAGGTCGTCGACATAAAGCCGGTAACCTTTATCCGTCGGCATTCGGCCGGCGCTCGTGTGGGGATGATCGACATAGCCCAAATATTCCAGGTCTGCCATGACGTTTCGCGTGGTCGCATCGCTCAGACCCAGCGAACTGACGCGCGCGAGATAGCGCGAGCCTACCGGGTTCGCGGTAAGCACGTAATGCCGGACGATCAGCCGGAGAATTTCCCGCTGACGCTCGGTCAGATCGCTATTGCCAATTGCCGTCTTCATGTCGTTGCGAATCCCGCTTCCTTCGAATAACCACCCGGCCCTTCTTAAAAAGGAGGGAAGCCATTCCAAACACCGAAGCGGATGTGGAGAACACGTTGATTTATCGCGGTAGTTTCATTAGTCGATCTTCACCCCACACTATTCTTCCGCCCTTCCAAACGCAGAACTGCCCGGCACGGAGAATTTCCGTACCGGGCAGTTCGTGTTTTTACTTATTATCGCTCGAAGCTTACTTTACGAGAGTCAGCTTCTTCGAGAGCGTGACGCTTTGACCGTCCGCACCCGTTGCGATCAACTCATAGACGTAGCTTCCGTTCGCGAGCGAACCGAGATCGAGCTTGACGATCTGCTGGCCCGCATCGAAGGAAACGTTCGACACGTCGGAGTTAACGACCTTACCGGTCACATCGAGGACTCGCAAGGTAACATGCGAGGCGACTGGCAGCGTGAACGAAACTTCCGTAGATCCCGTCGAAGGATTCGGATAGTTCTGTCCCAGCGTGAAGCCCATCTGCGAAGCGTCCGGACCGAGCTCGATCGTATTCGAGTAGGTCTTGGCGCCGCTGTTGTCGATGGCCGCAATGCGGTACGTATAGCTTCTGGTCACGTCGATGTTCGCCTGGGTAAAGGCGTACTTCGTCGTGTTGTCCAGCGCATCGGTATGGCCGAGCGTTACCCACGTTGGCTGCGCGCTGGTGGATGCACCATCGGCAAGCTGCTGTTCGACATCGTAGCGCGTTACGTTCTCCTGCTGCGCGATCTCCCATTGGATGAGCGCGTTCTGGTTTTCGTGCTGCGCGGTGGCGCTCACGAATTGAACCGGAAGGAGCGTGCCGCCATGGCTTCGGAAGAAGGCGAAGGCTGCCGCAAGCGTACGAGTCGTACCGCTGATCGTATCACCGCCCAAGCCCGTGCTGGGATCCGTCGGAGTCGTCTGGACCGGATCGGACCAGTCGAAGCCGTAGAATACGGTATTGACGAGTGTGTTGTAGTAGGTCGTGCCCGCACCGCTATCGCTCGGCGTGTTCGGGTGCGTCTTGTACGTGTACGAGAAGCCCGTGACTTCCGATCCGACGAGTGGCGTCGCAAACGACGGTTTGACCACATCCGGCGAAACAGAATTCAAGCTGTCGGGGAACTTCCAGTACGCCGGCTGCTGACCGACGATCCAGCCATTGTAGGCACCGCTGGTGAGCGGGGAGTTTGCCACAAATCGCGTATGCATATACGTTTGCAGCCACTCGGAATCGGTCACGATATTATTCGACATGACATAGCCATTGTAGTAGGCGATGTTCTGGCCAGCTACGACTAAGTTCTTCTTCGCGTAGCTCAAACCGTGCTGGAGATACTGATCGACCTCCTGAGTCTCCTTGAAGCTCAGGCCGGCTTGACCTGTTGCCTGACCGGAAACCGGTGCGATCGTCGGGTCGCCGCTTACCCAGATGAGGGTCCACCAGGGCGAGTAGTCGAGGTCCGTCGAATTCGCAAGTCCGTCCGGAGCATTACGATCGAGCACGTCGAAGGGTACGCCCAAACGATTGAGGGCGAGTTCCACCGAGTCGGCGTTCCGAATACCTGCCGGAGTTGCACCGTTGAAGGTAACCAGTACGGCATTGTTTTTCAGCAGGACCCGGAAGATCTTGGTCTGAGAATTATTGACGTTATCCTGGTCGTTCGGCACGCTGACAATGATGCGGTAGACGCTATTGTGGACGAGCCCGGTATCGAGCCGCGGTCCCTGGAATACGACACTCTTCGTCTCGCTCACATCCCACGTAAGCGGGGCGGAATTCGAGTTAAAGATGGTCGTCCATGCGCCGCCATTGGTAGCCTGCTGCACCGTGGCATTGACCGTGCGGTTAAAGATCGACTGGCTCGACAGGTTTTTGACCTGTGCGGTGATCCAGAGCGGATTTTCCGTGGTCACGAGCGAGGTATCGCTCGTCGCCGAGAATCCAGCCGGCTGCGTGATGGACATAACCGCGAGATCGTTCGTGAATTGGAACCCATCCCACTCGTCGGCGCCGATATCCGGCGTCGCATTGCCCTGCAGGCGGAGATCGCCGTCGAAATCGCGCTTCTGCGTATTGGTGCCGAGCCATGCTCCGTTATTCGAAGCCGGGGATTCGATATAGCTCAATGCCGGAGGCATGTGAAGCGAATCGGTACCCGTTGCGAACATCGGATCGCCGGTGAGCGAGTGCATATCCTGGCCTACATACGACCGCCAATCGTTGAGATTGCGGAAATAGCGGGTCTGGAGCACTGTGCCGTAGCGCGCATCGTACTCGGTAAGCGAGTCGAAGTAGTTCGTGCCGCGGAGATCGAACAGGTTATAGTCCGAGCTGATCGCATTCGCGAACGGATGCGGCACTTCCAGCCAATAGTTCACATACGGACCAGCGCTGGTATTCTGAAGAATATTATTCCACAAGAACACATGCTTGGCGTATTGGATCTTGATGTTAGCTGCCGCGCTGTTGGTCGAGATCGAGTTGTTAAAGACCGAATCCAAATCCGCGGAGTATTGTGGACCGGACGTTGTCATCGCAATCGGATACGAACCAGACGCCGACTGCAAGTCGAAGATCATGTTGTTCGTTACCCGGTTTTGCGTGACGATCGGCAGCGATGAATGCTCGGCGTTGCTGCCGGAGCCGATCGTATAGATCGTCACCGCCTGTTGGATCGCAACACCATACGAATGGCCGGTGCCCGTTGCGCGGACGTTGTGAATGCGGTTTGCATCCAACCATACGCGCACGACGTTACCGGTATCTCCCGGTTGTACCGGACTCGGGAAGCTGGTATTGGCCGGATTGGGCGATTCGATGCCGAAGGCATTCCAATTCGCACCCGTCGGACCAGCATTGGCCGTATTGATGTTCGAGATCTCGTTATGAGAGACCGTCAGGTCCTGCTCATTGCTGATGTGAATACCGGCATAGGAGAGCGGGTTCGTCGAAGTACCGATCGTATTACGCGTAAAGGTATTCGAGTTATTACGCCATACGATGAACTTCTCCTCGCCCAAGTTGAACATGTCGTGCAGGCCGTGATCGAACAGGCCGTACTTCGCTTTGCCCAACTCGCAATTATTCACCATGATGTGATTAATCGGAACCGTGTCATGGACGGCTTGGAGGAAGACGGTCTGGTTCTGATCGTTGTAGATACGAATAGCCGCGCTCGAATCATTTCCATAATTTCCATTGCCATGAATGATCAGGTCTTTCAGCGTGATGTTGCTGGCGCCTTGCTCGATGTCGAACACGGGGCCGGCAGAGGTCTCGTTATCGACGATCGTGATGCCGCGTTTCGTCGGCTCGGCCGTTAATTTATCCGGCACCGGAACGCCTAAGGGATTATATCCCTCGAACGTCATGTAACCGCCGAACAAATCGCCGAAGTAGAAGCACGCCGGCTCGCGGCCCGTAAACGTGATCGTCGGATGGACGCCCGGATAGGGTACCCACTTGACGGTGTTCGTCGACGAGAGATCGCGGATACCGCGGAAGTCGAGCGCGGCATTTCCGCTGCTGACTCGGTAGGTACCGTTCTCCGTGTAGTTGGCGTCGCGCAGGATCAGGCGAAGCGGACCGCCAATACCGCGGAACTTCATCGAATCGAGCGCTGCATGGATCGTTTGGAACCGCTGTCCTACGCCGACATAAATATCGCCTTGCAATTCCGGAATGATCGAGAACTGCGAGCACGCGGTGTCGTTCGTAAGATCGCCGTCACCCGGATAATTTACGATGGCGCACATCGTGTAGCATCCTGGCGGCAGGTTCTTGATGTTGTAAGGGCCCGAGCTGGAAGGGAACGAGAACCGGACTTGGTTCTGGTCGATGTTCAGCTCCGGCATCGTCGAATCGGCCACGAAAACGGGCGTGTTCGGATTCGAGCAGCTATAAATCCTAACCTGCACTGGTACGTCGAATAAATTCGACACACCGGTCGATTGGAAGAGCGCGGTCGGCTGCCACGTGGTGTTCGCCGGCATCTCTTCGTCGGGTTGTGGACTGACAACCGCAATGGCCGACGCGTCGTAAATCGGACGCACCAGCACTAAGCCGCACGTCGTGTCATCGGCGCGGAGATCGTCATTGCCTAAGAGGGCGATAGCGCAGATCTTATGGATACCAACGACCGTCGGAGTCCACTCCGGGAACGCTGTATCGTAGTAAGGGCCTTTGCCGGGGCCTTGACCGCCTACGGAAAAATCCGAATTCCCATCCGAATTGCCGCCAAGAGATCCGGTCGGCCAGCTCGGAATATAAATCGTATCTCCGGGGCTGCGGCCGTACTCGATCGCGCCCGAGGGATCCCGGATGACCACCGTAAGGGGAACGTTCGTTTGGCTGGACGTCCCAGTGTTTCTGAATCGGGCATGGACCGGAGTCGCGACGGAGAGTGGCGTCCGATCGCTGGAGGACGTTCCGACCGCCGGACTCAAGATCGCGACCGACTTGATGTCGTTTGGCGGAGAGCATATCCATTCGTCCGTCGTTACGTTGTCCGCCGGATTTTGGTCTGCCGTCGGCTGTAAGTTATAAACCGTCGCCGTATCCTCGTAGATATTATAAGCGAGGTACGAAACAGCGCCGATGGTCGTGTCATGCGGCGTGAAAGCCGGCATGGAGATCGTCGTGGAAGTGAACGGACCCGGAAGCGAAGTGCCAGGCACCGTAACCGTCTGGTTATAGGCCTGTGGGCCGTTGATGAAGGACATCGTCAAATTGACCTGCAAGGAGGTCGGAACAGACGTGCCCTGATTCGTAATTTTAATCGTCGGCGTAAAGGCCACGTTCTTCGCTTTTAACTGCTCCTGCCCGGGATTCGTAATCACATCCGCAGAGAAATCATACGGATACGGGAGCGATACGTGGTAGCTAACCTGCGGAAGCTTCGCTTCCGTAGCATTGTCTTCGGCCACCCAGCCATAAGTATTGGGGTTGTAATAGCCACTCAGAGAGTAATTGTTAACGTATGCGACGAGCGGTTGAGCGCTGGCATCAGTGCCATTGCCGTTCCAGCCGATCGTAAGGTAATTACCGCCCGTAGTCTTTACTGCGGTATAGCCGGAGTAAGACTCGACTAACCAGCCGCCATAGGTATACAAGTAACCCCATGACTGATTGAACGTCCCGATTTGCGGGCCGTAATTAAACTGGAAATTCGAAATACCCGCCTCATAGACAACGGTCTGCCAGCTTCCGGCGATACCCGGTGAAGGGCCATATTGATAACCGGGAACGTTGTTGGCCTGAACGACAAGCTCGCGGTTCGGGGCCGAGCCAAGCGTGGTCCATTGGACACTATAGCCGGGCATGCTATTATAATAGGTCAAAAACCCCTCGAAGGGGGCCAGCCGGTAGTTCCCATAATAGGAATACCCATAGGTGTAATCGATTTCGTTCTGATAGAGCGCATTTGGAAGGTAGTCATACACCGTCCCATATTCGCTCAGATAGAACCAATCATACGAACCATAGTCGTAATTGGCATTGCTCGGCCAGGTGGGGCTGAACACAACTGTGCCATAGTTGTTAAATCGAAACGTATTGCTCGTTGTGATCTGCGTGTTCAGGAATTGAAAATTGAACGGCACCTGATAGGCCGCCGACATTTGCTCCCCATCGTACGACGAGGACAAGTTGCCGTTCGTGCCGGTGATCGACTGCCAGTTCGCCCCGGAGCCTAACCCCTGAGCGTCGGGTGCGTTTATCGTCCGCACCACGAAGTTAGTAATTGCGAAGGCGTGCGCGTTCTCCGAAGAGATCATGCCGAGCCCCAGCAAAACCACTAAAAAAGCGTAGAGTTTTTTCATAGCTTGATTAAATGAATAAATGAACTTATTAAATAATACCTGAACCCGCCGAAGCGAATCCGAGCATCGTGAATGATCCTCATCTCCATGATGATCCTCATCCCGGACGATTGCTCGCCCTACTGACGATCGCTCGTCTGACGATCGATCGTCATTCTGAAGTAATTGCCGCTTCCCCAAAGGCTGAAATGCACTTTCGGGAGGCTACAATCCACCCCATGTAAATACTCGACACGGGACAACCCCCGAAAGTTACATCGAGTTCACAGATTTTTTTGATTAAAATGGTCGAAAGAAGATACAACCTGTCGTTGGAGGTGAAAATTGTCGTTGGAGGTGAAAAACTATCGTGTGGAGGGAAGGGCCCTCCTTCCCTCACTCCTCCATTCCCTCGCTCTCTCGCATTTTGTCGTATTTTTGTGTCATGGGTAAAACGTTCTATCGCGGGGACCTCCCGCATTATCTTCCGAACGACCGCCCTTATTTTCTGACATTTCGTCTTGCCGGTTCCGAGCCGCGGGATGAAGAATTATTACAATTGCTACTGCTGAAGCAGCAATTTCTCGAATACGACCGCATGCTCGACCTTCTCCGGTCCGGCCCGCACCATCTTCGAAATCCTCGCATAGCCGACCTTGTGGCGGAGGCGATCCACTATCGCGATGGAAAAGACTATGAACTCCATGCTTTTACGATCATGTCGAACCATGTACACATGGTCGTCACGCTCGCCGAAAGGAAAGTCCTGTATGATGTTCTTCGGGAATTGAAATCCTGGACAGCAAAAGAATCCAATACCGTGCTGGGACTTCACGGGGATTTCTGGCTCCATGAAGGATACGATCACGTAGTCCGAAAGGGCCGTTTCGGCTATGCTATTATGTATGTACTGAATAACCCGGTAAAAGCTGGGATTGTGAACCACTGGCGCGATCATCGGTGGACGTATTTGAATCCTAATCTTCCCGGCTTCGAATGATCAGACTCTGAGAAGAAATACGGGAAGGAGGCCCTTCCCTCCACACGCCGCGTTTTGGTTTGTGTGTCGGGGAGAGCAACACGTTTAGTTTGTGTGTCGGGAAGGGCCTCCTTCCCGACCCCGTTCGGGCACTGAAATTATAATGCAAGACAATTTCTCGAAACATAAATGGACGCTCACCCGCGCGGGTGCGGTGCGCGCGCCGCGCGGCGCGGCACTTTCGTGCAAAGGCTGGCAGCAGGAAGCGGCGATGCGAATGCTGATGAACAATCTCGACCCCGATGTCGCCGAGCGGCCGGAGGAGCTTATCGTCTACGGCGGCTCCGGCAAAGCCGCGCGCAATTGGGAATGCTATGATGCCATCCTCCGCGAGCTGAAATCGCTCGAAAACGATGAGACGTTGCTCGTGCAGTCGGGAAAGCCGGTCGGAGTGCTGAAATCGCATCGCGATGCGCCGCGCGTGGTCATCAGCAATGCGCAACTTGTGCCACATTGGGCAACGTGGGATGAATTTCGCCGCCTGGAGCATCTTGGCCTGACGATGTATGGCCAAATGACCGCCGGAAGTTGGATTTATATCGGAAGCCAGGGTATCGTGCAGGGAACGTATGAGACATTCATGGCCTGCGCGAAAAAGCATTTTAACCACCCCCCAACCCCCGCCTTGAAAAGGCAGGGGGGTAATACAGAAATGAACTCCCCCGCCTTTTCAAGGCGGGGGGCGGGGGGTGGTTCCCTTGCCGGGAAAATAGTTCTCACCGCTGGCTTAGGTGGCATGGGCGGAGCACAGCCGCTGGCGGCCACGATGTCCGGCGCGGCGTTTCTCGGTGTGGAAATCGATGAAGGGCGAATCCAAAAGCGGATCGATTCCGGCTACTGCGACCGAATGACGCGCAACCTCGATGAAGCAATCGAAATAGTTACACGCGCGAAAGAAAAGGGTGAAGCAATCTCCGTTGGTCTTGTCGGCAATGCGGCGGAAATCCATCCCGAACTCGTGCGGCGTGGCTTTACACCGGACATTGTAACCGATCAAACGAGCGCGCACGATGTTTTGAATGGATATTATCCCGCCGGATTTTCAAAAACGGAAGCGGATGCGCTTCGCGCGTCGGATCCCGATCGTTATATGGCCGAAGCGCGTACGTCCATCGTGACGCACGTCGAAGCCATGCTCGAAATGCAGCGGCGCGGAGCGGTTGCCTTCGATTACGGCAACAACATTCGTGGCGAGGCGAAGGCGAATGGCCTCGCGAATGCCTTCGATATTCCCGGCTTCGTCCCCGAATATATTCGCCCACTCTTTTGCGAAGGCAAAGGGCCGTTCCGGTGGGTCGCGCTTTCGGGCGAGCCGGAAGATATTTTCACGACCGACCGTGAACTGCTGAAATTATTTCCGGACGATGCCACGCTCCACCGCTGGATTCCACTCGCGCAAAAACATATTCACTTCCAGGGACTGCCGGCGCGTATCTGCTGGCTCGGCATGGGCGCGCGAGCAAAAGCAGGATTGCTTTTCAATCAATTAGTGCGCGAAGGCAAAGTAAAAGCGCCCATTGTCATTGGCCGCGATCATTTGGACACCGGCAGTGTCGCCAGCCCCAACCGCGAGACCGAAGGAATGCTCGATGGCTCGGACGCCATTGCCGATTGGCCGGTATTAAATTTTGCGATGAACGCCATCGGCGGCGCGACATGGGTTTCGTTCCATCACGGCGGCGGCGTAGGAATCGGGAATTCCATTCATGCGGGAATGGTAATCCTCTGCGATGGCACTCGCGAAACCGATGCGCGAATCGAGCGCGTGCTCAATTACGATCCAGCGCTGGGGCTCCTGCGCCACGCGGACGCAGGATATGAGACGGCAAAGGCGGAAGCACGAAAACATGGAGTACAAATACCAATGATTAGCGATATATGATTTCCAATAGACTCACGCATGTCATTCCCGCGAAAGCGGGAATCCAGGTTTGGCGTTACCGGAAATTCGGGGCCTGGATTCCCGCTTTCGCGGGAATGACATGCGTGCGGGTCAAAGGCGAGCGAAGATCCTAATTTCATCATTCATCATTCAACATTCATCATTTCCCCCATGGATGAAACCACCGGCTTAGGCGAGCGCCGCGCGAGAACGATCGTAACCATCGTGCTACTCGCCGAGACGCTGTGGGTCTTTTTTACGAAATACCTTCCGCTCGATGCCGGCTTGTGGGCGCTGCAGGCGGAACTTATCCATAGCCATATTTTCGGCCACGCGCAGGACGCATGGCATCTGATCCCCTATCCTGCTTCGAATATGGGCGCGCCGTTTTTCGCGGGAGTGTTAACCTCCATGCTGTCGAGCGAAGTAGTCACGCGATTGCTACTGACTATCGGCGGAATATTTCTTCGAGGGCTTGGAATGCTAGCCCTCTTCCGCGTGCTGCGCGTTCGCGACGCGGCGATTTATTTTCTCATTCCGGTGCTCGCCATGACGGGCCTCTGGTATAGTGGCGCGCTTCCGTATCTTATGGGGGAAATGCTGGCGCTTTGGGTGCTCGTTTTTTTGCTTTCGCAGGACCATCCACGTTCCGGCGCCTTCTGGACGCTCAGTATCGGGATGCTGTTCGTTTCGCTACTCAGCGCGCTCGCGTTCGTCCTCGCGGCGATTGCAGTTATCGCAATCATGCTTCAACAGCGAAAGAGCGTGCATCTTTCGCAAGGCTGGCTGAATGAGCCCCGCTCGGTAATAAGCTCGCTCGGGTTGGGCGCGCTTGTGATGGTCCTTGGCCTGATCGCGGGCGAGCCGGTCTTTCGACTCTCCGCGACCTCATTGCTTCCGACCGGACTTCCACGTTTACTTTTTCTTCTCACCCCGGCGCCGAACGTGCTGGAAGCAACGTTTCGGTATGGCGATATTCTCCACGCGCTGTTGGAATTGTTGTTTATCGTAGTCTTGCTCAGCTGCTTCGCGAGGGCATTTTTACTTGCGATCGAAGAGGTAACGTGGCAATCGCGCGCGGTAAAAAGCGCGGGATATTTTTTGCTCGTGTTGGCGCTCCTCGGTTCACTCATGGCCGGCATCGGTATCGAAACATCGAGCGGGGTGGTGCTGGCCGTAACGTTTATTTTGGCGGGTTCCTATTCGCGTGGCCCGGCCGTTCGTAGAACGGCGGTCGACCGTCTTATTTATACACTCACGGTCATTACGGTCGTTGCCTCGCTCGCGATTAATGCGTTTTCGATTGCCGTGGGCAGCACGGCCGCCGCCGACGTGATTCGTTCCTCGCGGTTGCTGGCGACGCAGGAACGCGAAACCGTCCGTGAGAACGAACATCTCGATAGTATTCGCATCCGGTTCGCTATGGATTCCACGCTTGCCGCGCAGGCCGCGTATGTGGGAGCTTTTTCCTATTCTTCCACCGCACCGATCTATCTGTTTTTGGAGCATGATGTGCTAGCAAACTTCGCGGCATTTCAAGCTCCGGGCGGAATGGTCAGCACAAAGAACCGAGGGGCCTTATCCACCAGTCCATCCGTTTCCGTTCTGATGGGATCGGAAGATAAATATATCGATTCGACCGTTCGCATACTTGCCGCCTTACCATTGGGGACGCATAGCACCAAGGCCTTCGGTCCCTTCGACCTCTCACTGCAGGAGGATGCTGGTATCAATATTGATAAAGGCGAGGCAAAATACCGCCTCGCGATTGGGAAATTGCGCGCCGGGCATCTTATCGAAATGGCGAAAAAATGACATGACTCTTTTCGAAAAAATTGCGAACCATGAAATCCCGGCGAAGATCGTTCATGAGGATGCCGAACTCGTGGCATTCCAGGACATCCATCCGCAAGCGCCATATCATATCGTAATTATTCCCCGGCGACCGATTCCTTCCATCAATGATGTCACGGCAAGCGATGCGGAGCTCATCGGCAAAATGGTTGTGCTGGCCGGACAATTGGCCCAGCGTTTGGGCATTGCGGAAAGTGGATACCGGCTCGTCTTTAATTGCGGCCCGGACGCGGGACAATCGGTCGATCACATTCATCTTCACCTTCTCGGCGGACGCTTGATGGACTGGCCACCGGGATAATCACGAAAATATATACCACCGGACTTATGACTCTCATCAAAACACAAATATCCGTTGGCGACCTTACTGTTCACCGAATCGGCTTGGGAACGAACCGCATTACCGATACGGAGGCCGCGCGCGCAGTCTTAAAGCGTGCCGTCGAGCTGGGTGTTAACTTTATCGACACCGCCGATCTCTACCAAAAAGGCCAGAGCGAAAGCACGATCGCCAAAACGCTTGCGCCCTACCGCTCCGGGCTCGTTATTGCCACGAAGGGAGGAATGTCGTGGAATGATGGAAGCGGAATCAATGACCCGAAATATCTCCGAGATGCGTTGGATGCAAGTCTAAAGCGTTTGAAACGCGAACGGATCGATCTCTATCAATTACACCGCACCGACCCAAACCTTCCCATCGAGCAGACGGCAGTGGTATTGAAAGCGATGCAGGAGCAAGGGAAAGTCCGGCATCTTGGCCTATCGGAAGTGACAGTGGAGCAGATCGAGCGTTATAGGGCGGTCGTGGAAATCGTCTCAGTGCAGAACCAATATAATATTCTGGAACGCAAACATGAGAAGGTCGTGGACTATTGCGAAGCCAATGGGATCGCGTTCATACCGTGGTATCCGCTTGCAAAAGCAAAGCTATCGAATGAGGTAATCAAACGCATCGCAACAGATCATAATGCGACGGAAACGCAAGTTGCCATTGCATGGCTCGTCGCGCGGTCGCCCGCCATCCTTCCCATTCCAGGGACGCTTTCGCTCGAGCATCTCGAACAAAATCTCGCGGCAGCCAATCTTACCCTCAGCGGCGAGGAGTTCGAGGAACTGAGCGAACTTGCTACTGCTCCGCGAGCAATGGCTTGAACATCGCTTCGACGACCGTATCCGCGCGCCAGCCGGTAAAGCTCGTGCGGATGATGCCTTTGCGATCGATCACAAAGGTAACGGGGATCGAAGTCATTTCGCCATAGGTATCCGGCACTTTCCCGTCAGAGATTAGAATTGGATATCCGGCCGGGTGCATAGCAAGCCACGGTTTTACTTTGGCGATGCCTTCGTCATCCATGGCAATGCCAAGGAATTGAATGCCCTGGTCGCCGTATTGTTTCTGAAGGTCGCCAAATTCGGGAACTTCTTTCCGGCAGGGCGGGCACCAGGTTGCCCAGAAGTTGAGCATCACGACTTTACCGCGATAATCGGAAAGGTGATGCACCGCGCCGGTGACATCCGTGAGCGCGAAATCGGGCGCGGCTTTGCCGTCCATGCTAATAGCAAGAGCGGATCGAGCCTCCTGTGGCGACAGGCTGGTCGCACCGCTGACCTGATACAATGCGAGAGCACCGACCATCGCGAGACCCGCGAGAATGGGAACAAAAAGTTTTGAGTTGCGAGATTTCATGGCGAATGTTTGAAAAATTACTTTCACATTACCTTTTCATAGACCGCGGATGGAGCGAGAAGGTTTCCGTACTGGAAACGGGCAAATTCCAAAATCCGCCTTTCGTTAGAATCACACGGGCGCCAATTTCTTGAAAATGCGGGTGTTAGGATCGAAAATCCAACGAACGACGCCCTCGCGCGTTATACCGCTACTTTTCCGCTCATGCCTTCGATCGGCCAGAGAACGCGGGCTTGCTCGGCGCTGGCCTTTTGGCTGGGGTTACCGTCGCGCATAACGATCTCGAAGGCGGACTTCCGCTCGATGTGGTCGAAAAAAGTGGGGTGAGCCAAGCGATTAAGCGCTTCCTTGGTGTCGATCGTAATTTTGCTGGTTTTCATCGAATATAGCCTTCTTTTATGGGTTTATAGCTCCGTATGGGAAGCCGAGTGAGCCGGAGGAACACAAGGGAGGCCAAATAAGTGACGGGAAAGTTCAATCAATTTAGCGTAGCCGAAGGAGTGTCACTCATATCGCAACGCCTCGATAGGATTCAACCGAGCGGCTTTGCGCGCCGGATACCAGCCGAAAAACATCCCCACCAGCGTGGCGGCGCTAAATGAAAGCCCGACCGCACCCGGTGAAATGATAAGCGTCCAGCCATTTTGCGCCGAAACGAACGAGCTTGCCCCGTAGCCAACCAAGACGCCAATAATTCCGCCCAAGAGGCTAAGCGTTATGGCCTCGGTCAGGAATTGAAAAAGAATATTGAATGGCTTCGCGCCTATCGACTTGCGAATTCCGATTTCACGCGTTCGCTCCGTAACGCTGACGAGCATGATATTCATAATGCCAATGCCGCCGAC
>Ga0070714_100000740_pt1 | contig 23137 bp, 20 predicted proteins | sample LARL83metaG_FD_65450 | JGI IMG/M metagenome (GOLD analysis project Ga0070714, IMG submission 65450) | Corn, switchgrass and miscanthus rhizosphere microbial communities from Kellogg Biological Station, Michigan, USA - LAR L8-3 metaG | ecosystem: Host-associated > Plants > Roots > Rhizosphere ... | reverse complement strand
TCCGTGAGCCGCGCCGTCGCGCTCATGAAGCCGCTGCTCGAAGACGACTCGGTCCTCAAGATCGGCCACAACATCAAGTTCGACAGCGTCATGATGGCGCGCCACGGCATCCGGATCGCGCCGGTCGACGACACCATGGTGATGTCCTACGTCGTCGACGGCGGCCTCCATGGCCACGGCATGGACGAGCTGTCGGCGCTGCATCTCGGCCATGCGACGATCACGTTCGAGCAGGTCGCCGGCAGCGGCAAGAACCAGGTGACCTTCGATCGCGTGCCGATCGACAAGGCGGCCGAGTATGCGGCCGAAGACGCCGACGTGACGTTCCGGCTGCATTGCGTGCTGAGGCCCCGGCTCCTCTCCGAGCGCATGGTGGCGGTCTACGAGACCATGGAGCGGCCGCTCATTCCGGTGCTCCGCGACATGGAGTTCGCCGGGGTGAAGGTCGACCCCGCCGTGCTGAAGGGCCTGTCGGTCGACTTCGGCAAGCGTCTCGAGGTTCTCGAGACGGAAATCCACAAGCTCGCCGGCGGATCGTTCAACGTCGGCAGCCCGAAGCAGCTCGGCGAGATCCTGTTCGAGCGCATGAGCCTGCCCGGCGGCAAGAAGGGCAAGACCGGCGCGTATGCGACGGGGGCCGACGTGCTCGAGGATCTGGCCGGACAGGGCCACGATCTGCCGGCGCGCGTGCTCGATTGGCGCCAGCTCGCCAAGCTCAAGAGCACCTACGCCGATTCGCTCCCCAACGAAATCGATCCCGCCACCAAGCGCGTCCACACCTGCTACTCCATGACGGTGGCGTCGACCGGGCGGCTGTCGTCGACCGACCCCAATCTCCAGAACATCCCCATCCGCACCGAGGAAGGCCGCAAGATCCGCTCGGCGTTCGTCTCCGAGAAGGGGTTCAAGCTGATCTCGGCCGACTACTCGCAGATCGAGCTCAGGTTGCTCGCCCACGTCGCCGACATCGGCGCGCTGAAGGAATCGTTCAGGAACGGCGAGGACATTCATGCGCGCACCGCACAGGAGATGTTCGGCGCGCCCCCGAAAGGCCAAGAGAGCGACCAGCGCCGCCGCGCCAAGGCGATCAACTTCGGCATCATCTACGGCATCTCGGCGTTCGGGCTCGCGCGCCAGCTCGGCATCGCCCATGCCGAGGCGGCGGCCTACATCAAGATGTACTTCGAGCGCTATCCGGGCATCCGCGACTACATGGAGCGGACGAAGGAGTCGTGCCGCAAGCTCGGCTACGTGACGACGATCTTCGACCGCCGCGTCTTCATCCCCGGCATCAACGACAAGATGCCGGCGCGGCGCAACTTCTCCGAGCGCGCGGCGATCAACGCGCCGTTGCAGGGGGCTGCCGCCGACATCATCAAGCGGGCGATGATACGGGTGCCGCCCGCGCTCGAAGCGGCCGGGCTCGGGGCGCGCATGCTGCTCCAGGTCCACGACGAGCTGGTGCTCGAAGCCGCCGATGCGGAGGCCGAAGCGACCGCCCGGCTGGTCAAAGCGACGATGGAGAAGGCGGCGCTGCCCGCCGCGGAGCTGAGCGTTCCACTGGTGGTCGAGACCGGCATCGGCACCGACTGGGCATCGATTCACTAGGAGCAGGGCGATGGTGCGCGCGATCTGGAACGGCGAAGTGGTGGCGGAATCGGCGATGGTGGAGACCGTCGAGGGCAACGCCTATTTTCCGCCGGAGGCGCTCAAGCGCGACTGCTTCGAGGAGAGCGGCACCCATACGGTGTGCGGCTGGAAAGGCGTCGCGAGCTACTACACGCTGGTGGTCAAGGGCGAGCGCAATCCGGACGCCGCCTGGTATTACCCGGACCCGAAGCCCGCCGCGGCGAACATCAAGGGCATGGTCGCGTTCTGGCGCGGCGTGAGGGTCGAAGGCTCCTAAAGCGTGAACACCCCGTATCGACCGGGGATGTTGGATACGGTTCGATCCGACCGCATCGAACGCCCAGTGACTTCAGCGACTTAGTTCGGAAGAATGCAATGGCTCTGAGCCAACCTCTCTACGCGATCTTTCGCCGATTGTTCCAGCAGGGCCTGTTGCCGCAGAACGGGGCGCTGCTCGAGTTCGGCGAGGCGAATTGGTACGGCGACATGTCGCCGGATGCGCTGATCGCGGACATCGAAGCCTTCGTTTCCGATTCGGATCGTCGCGCGCGCATTATCGCGTCGATTCGCCAGGCGGCGGCCGAGACGAGCGAACACCGCCTCTTCACGATCGCCAAGGCGGCGTATTCCGCGCTTTTCGATCCGTCCGTCGTGCATGCCATCGACATGCACGGCTCGCCGTCGGCGTTCAAATACGATCTGAACGATCCGGTGACGCTCGACACCCGTTACGAGTGCACGCTGAACAACGGGACCGCGGAGCACGTCTTCAACGTCGGGCAGTTCTTCAAGACGATGCACGAGCGCACGAAACCCTCCGGGCTCATGCTGCACGAAGGGCCGTTCACCGGCTGGATCAATCACGGCTTCTACACGTTCCAGCCGACCCTGTACTTGGATCTCGCGGCCGCCAACAATTACGATCTGCTGGCGATGTTCCTCATAGACTGGCACGCCCACAAGATCGAGCCGATCCCGAACCGCCAGGCGATCGTTGCCATGATCCAGCGCGCGGGCGAGGCGCACCGGTCCGCGGGCCTGGTCGTCGCTTTGCGGAAACCGGCCGACGACCGGCCCTTCGCCATGCCGTTCCAAGGCTACTACGCCGGAACATTGCCGCCGGACGAGAAACGGATCTGGGAAGCGGGTAGCGGCGCCTAGGAGCGCGATAGCCGGAGCCGCTCACGCCCGCTTCGGCGCCCGCGCCGGCGGATCGGCCGGGGCCGGGGCGGCGGCATGGGGCGCGGATGGGTGAGACGTTCCGTGGGCGCGATGGCCGTGGTCGAGCCCGTGCTCCGCTTCGGCGGCTTTGACCAGTGCCTGGGTGGCCTTCGCCGCCGCGCGCTCCTCCATCATGTCCTGACGCATCTTCGAAAGCTGACGGCGCGAGCGCTCCTCGGCAAGCCGCGCGTGCTCGCGCTCGCGCATGTTGGCGCGAACTTCGCGCCAGAGGTAATGGCCGAAGATGAGGAGGATCGGCGGCAGGAACACGAACATCGCCGTGCCGAAGTTGACCTGGTCGCGGTGGATCATCGCCTGGACGACGCAGTCGTAGCGCCCTTCCGATGTCTTGAGCTCGCGGCACTTGGCGACTTCTTCCTGGTAGCGCGCGTAGGCCTTCGCGTCGAAGTCGTGGGGACGGATGTAGTTCCACCAGCCGGCCGCGACCAGCCAGGCGAGCGCGACCGCGAACGTCAGCGTCGCGGCGAGGGGAACGCGCTGGAGGCGCGCCATCGCGCGCCGGCCGAGCCCGTGGAGAGCCCGGATGCCATCGCCGATTGTTCTCGTCGCCTGGAGCAGCATGGGACACCTGCCGGGCCGTCCCGGATGTGGCCGTTTTCCCGGGCGTCGACGCGGACGCACGGGGCTCCGATTTTGCAATCCCAGAGGTTAACGGCGGCTTAATACCCACGGGGTTGATGCTCCGGGGAGCGGCATGAAAAAAGGCCGGTCCTCGCGGACCGGCCTTCGAGCGTTGCCGATGCTTCGCCTCAACCCGCGGTCCACGTCTCCGGGGCGTCCTTCAGGCGACGAATGAGATTTTGCCGTTCCTGCTCGAGCTCGGCCGGCAGCCGGTCGCCGAACCTGCCGAACAGGGATTTTTGATCCTCGGCCTCGGCCTGCCCCTGGGCGCGGTCGATGTCGGTGATCTTGCGGAAGCTCTCCTTCGGGAAATCGAGCCCCTTCCAAGTGAGATCCTCGTAATGCGGCATGTAGCCGAACGGACTTTCGGCTGCGTTCTCGGCGCGACCGTGGACGCGGTCGACGATCCACTTGAGGACGCGCATGTTCTCGCCGAAGCCCGGCCACACGAACTTGCCGCTGGCGTCCTTGCGGAACCAGTTGACGCGATAGATGCGCGGCAGCTTCTTGACCCGGCTCTTGATCTTGAGCCAATGGCGCCAATAGTCGGCCATGTTGTAGCCGCAGAACGGCAGCATCGCGAACGGATCGCGGCGGATCGCCGCCTGGTTCTCGGCGGCTGCGGTCGCTTCCGAGCCCATCGTCGCCGCCCAGTAGACGCCGTTCTCCCAATTGCGCGATTCGTAGACGAGCGGGAACGTCTTCGAGAGTCGGCCGCCGAAGATGAAGGCCGAGATCGGCACGCCGTCGGGGTCGTTGATGGCCGGATCGGCGCTCGGGCACTGGCTCAGCGCCGCGGTGAAGCGTGAGTTGGGATGCGCGGCCTTCCGGCCCGACGCTGGGGTCCAGTCCTGTCCGCGCCAATCGATGAGGTGGGCCGGGGGCTGGTCGGTGAGGCCTTCCCACCACACGTCGCCGTCGTCGGTGAGGGCGACGTTGGTGAAGATGACGTCATGGCTCAGGGTGTTGATGGCGTTCGGATTCGATTTGAGGTTCGTGCCGGGGGCGACGCCGAAGAAGCCGTTCTCCGGGTTGATCGCGCGGAAGGTGCCGTCGGGGCGCGGCTTGATCCAGGCGATGTCGTCGCCGATCGTGGTGATCTTCCAGCCTGCGAAACCGGCCGGCGGCACCAGCATGGCGAAATTGGTCTTGCCGCACGCCGACGGGAACGCGGCGCAGACATAGGTCTTTTCGCCCTCGGGGCTCTCGACGCCCAGGATCAGCATGTGCTCGGCGAGCCAGCCCTGATCGCGGCCGAGCATCGAGGCAATGCGCAGCGACAGGCACTTCTTGCCGAGGAGCGCATTGCCGCCGTAGCCGGAACCGTAGGAGACGATCGAGTAATCGTCGGGGAAGTGGACGATGTATTTCTGCTTGGCGTTGCACGGCCAGGGAACGTCCTGCTGGCCCTTTTCGAGCGGCGCGCCGACGGAGTGCAGGCACGGCACGAACTCGCCGTCGCCGAGCAGATCGAGCACCTTCTGGCCCATGCGCGTCATGATGCGCATGCTGGCGGCGACATAGGGCGAATCGGAGAGCTGCACGCCGATGTGCGAGATCGGCGAGCCGAGCGGGCCCATGCTGAAGGGCACGACGTACATGGTGCGCCCGCGCATGCTCCCGGCGAACAGCCGGTCGAGCGTGGCGCGCATTTCCTTCGGGTCCATCCAGTTGTTGGTCGGACCGACGTCGTCCTTGCTGGCGGCGCAGATGAATGTGCGGTCTTCGACGCGCGCGACGTCGGCGGGATCGGAGCGGCAGAGATAGGAATTGGGGCGCTTGGCTTCGTTGAGCTTGGTGAAGGTTCCGCTTTTCACCATCTGGGCGCACAGGCGGTTGTATTCCTCTTGCGAGCCGTCGCACCAGTGGATCCGATCCGGTTTGCACTTCGCTGCGATCTCGTCGACCCAGGCGAGCAGCTTCTTGTTCCGTGTCGGACTCGTCGTAACAGTCATCCTCAACCTCTTTAACCTGCCATGGCCCGACGCGCGTTCCGAAAAAACGGAAACCCTGACCCGTGGCAGGGTCTGTGCCATGAGCCCGCGGCTAAAAATTACAAAAGCAGTCCTGAACCGCCGATGCGTGCGGTGGTCCCACCGGCGGTGACGCCGTCGGACCTGAACTGCCTCACTGATGATCTCTCCTGGTGCGTCCCCGTGGGGTTGCCCCACGAGAGCGAAAGATGGCAACCAAAACCGGACGCGATTCCGGTCCGCCATCGGCGGCCGGGGGACGATTTTGAAGCGCCCGGGGAATCGCGGCGGAGCATAGCCATAACCGCCGCACCCGTCAAAACCCGAAGGGCTTCTCTCGCACGTCGAAAAAATTCAAGTTTTTCAACGGGCCTTTCAACTTTACGGCGATGGCCGCGGGCCTGCCGCTGTCAATTTTGCGTCAGGTCTGCGGTCGATTGCTCCGCCCCAGCAAATGACCGGCCGAGGCACCGAGCGCAAGCCAGAAAAGAAGGGCCGACAGAAGCGATGCCGCCACGAATTGGGCGGCGATCTCCGCCGGGACGCCGGCGCCGGGGGTTCCCTCGGGAAGGTGCGGTGCGCCGATGACATGGGGGGCAAGCAGCAGAAGCACGCCGAGCGCCTTGAGCTTCGACGGTGCGAACACCAGCGCGACAATGCCGGCCGCGGTGGCGCCCGCCGTGCCGAGCCACCACAACTGCCGCGCGCCGAGGTCGGCCGAAGGCATGCCGGGAACTTCGGGCGGAAGGCCCAGGGCGGGCGCAGCCGCGAAGACGATGAAACCGGCCAGCCCCCACATCAGGCCGATGCGCTTGTCGGTGGGGCGGCCGACCAGGGTCATGCCGGCGACCAGCAGCAGCCCGTACGCGATGCCGGTCAGGGCATCGGCAGCGGCGGTCAGCGTCGGACGTTCGAGGCCGGTCGGCTCCCATTCCCGATTCTGACGGTCTTCCGCCGACGCCATCGGCGCGGCGCCATGGTCGTGGACCATCGCCGCGGTTTCGTACGTCTCCGCGATCTGGATCAAGGGCACGAGCCGGGTCAGGTGCATCGCCGTGGCACAGGCGCCGGCGATCAGGCCGGCAATGATGCCGGCCCACAACACGCGCGCAATCATGGTTTCTCCCGTTGCCCGGTCAGTGGCAGGGAAACGCGAAGGAATGGCGCGTGTCGTGCGCGGCGTTGTGAACCGCCGAGATGGTGGTGAAGCCGACGCCGAACAGGACGAAGCCTCCGAGCAGCGCGGCGACCAGCGCGGCGACGGCGCGGTCGGTAAGACGGGCATCGACAAGGGTTTGTGAGCGGATCATGACGAGGTTGCCTCCTTTTGGCCGGTGTGTCGTTCGGTTCGCCGCGATCGGAGGCATTGTGCTGGCGCACCCCGTCCAACGCTCGCGGCATTCGGTGGCAGGTCTCCTGGCTTGCGGGTCCCAGTCTCGCGCCGCCTTCCCGGTTTCCCAGTGGCTTTTGGCGTTCGACTCGCCGCTTACAGTTGCGGGGGCAGCCACGGCATGAGCTCGAGCGCAACGAGCCGCACCGCGTTCCCTTTTGATCCCCTGACGGGGAACCACCGTGGTGGAAGCTAATGCTGCCCCCCAATGGTGTCAAACGCGGGAACCGCGGGGCAGAGGAGCAGCGGGACGGGGCTGCATGCCGATCGACGGCTGGCGCTCGCCCGGCCGTCGAAGCGGCGACCGGACAGTGAATAAAACCCGGGAAACTCTCGCAAAAACCGGGAAGGCGAGGCGCGCCCCTTGGCGGCAGGAGCTTGGGAGGGCACAATGCGGCGCTGTTTCGGGACGGCCGCCGTCGGAGTGCGGGTCCAGGCCGCCCGTTTGCGATTTTCGCGATGTTGGATGTTCGACCGGCAGGGAGATTCCGTTTGCCTCGTACGATTGCGCTTGTGGACGACGACCAGAATATTTTGACCTCGGTTTCGATCGCGTTGGAGGCGGAGGGCTTTGCCGTGCGCACCTACACCGATGGCGCAGAGGCTCTCAAAGGCCTGTCGGAGAAGCCGGTCGACGTCGCCGTGCTCGACATCAAGATGCCGCGCATGGACGGCATGGAGTTGCTGTCGCGCATCCGCCAGAAGAGCCGGATGCCGGTGATCTTCCTCACCTCGAAAGACGAGGAGGTCGACGAGATTCTCGGCCTGCGCATGGGTGCCGACGACTACATCCGCAAGCCGTTCTCGCAGCGGCTTCTGATCGAGCGCATCCGGGCGCTGGTGCGCCGCCTCGATCTGAAGGAGGGCGAAGGCAAGGACGCCAAGGACGGCAGCATGGTGGTGCGCGGCGATCTCGTGCTCGATCCCGCCCGGCATCTCTGCACGTGGAAAGGAGGGCCGGTTCAGCTCACCGTCACGGAATTCCTCATCCTGCAGGCGCTGGCGATCCGTCCGGGCCACGTCAAAAGCCGCGATCAGTTGATGGACGCCGCCTATGGCGAGCACATCTACGTCGATGACCGCACCATCGACAGCCACATCAAGCGGCTCCGGCGAAAAATCCGCGTCGTCGACGACGACTTCGCGCAGATCGAGACGCTTTACGGCCTCGGCTATCGCTACAAGGAGAAGTGACGCTCGCACGCCGAACGGTGTGCGAGCGCGCATGACGCGCGATGGCGGATATTTCGAAAACCTGGCGTGATTCGGCCTGGACGCGCTTCGGCGCGTTGGCGGGATTGCGTCCGCCCTGGCGCGTGCGCTCGCTGACCTGGCGCATCCTGGCGCTCAACGTGCTGGCGCTGGCGACGCTGGTGGTCGGGCTTCTCTATCTCGACCGCTACCGCGACAGCCTGGTGCAGACCCAGATCGAGGCGCTCACCGTGCAGGCGGAGATCGTCGCCGCCGCCATCGGCGAAGCCGCGGTGCGCGAAGCCACTCCCGAAGGCCAGGAGTTCCTCACCGGTCAGGCGCGACCGATGGTGCGCCGGCTCGCGGCGTCGGCCGACGTTCGGGTGCGGCTGTTCGCGGCGTCCGGCGATCTCGTCGCCGACAGCCAGGAATTGGCCGGCGTGGGCACGGTGCAGTTCGCCGACTTGCCGCCACCACAGTCCCACGGCTGGCGCGAGAAGCTGGTGGATGCCTACGACTGGATCATCGATTTTCTGCCGTTCGGCAATCACCGGTCGGTCTATCGGGAAATTCCCAATCCCGTCGCCTCCGATTACCCCGAGGCCGTCGCCGCGCTCCGCGGCGGGGAATCGAGCGAGGTGCGCGAGATAGCCGAGGGCCGCCTCCTGATCTCCGTCGCGGTCCCGGTGCAGCGCTATCGCCAGGTGCTCGGCGCGCTGATGCTCTCGAGCGACGACACCGGAATCGAAGCGGCGCTGCGCGACGTGCGCATCGACATTCTCAACGTTTTTCTCGTCGTGCTGTCGGCGACGGTGCTGCTGTCGCTCTATCTTGCCAGCACCATCGCGCGGCCGGTGCGTCGCCTTGCCGAGGCCGCCGAGCAGGTGCGGCGCGGCCAAGGCCGCAAGGCGCAGATTCCCGATCTTTCGAGCCGCGGCGACGAGATCGGCGATCTCTCGGCGGCGCTCAAGGACATGACGACGGCGCTGTGGGATCGCATGGATGCGATCGAGCATTTTGCCGCCGACGTCGCCCATGAGATCAAGAACCCGCTCTCCAGCCTGCGCTCGGCGGTCGAGACCATCGCTCGCGTCGAGGATCCCGCCCAGCAGAAGAAGCTGATGTCGGTCCTGCTCGACGACGTTAAGCGGCTCGATCGGCTCATAAGCGATATCTCGGATGCCTCGCGTCTCGACGCCGAGCTGTCGCGCGCCGAGCTGGAACCCGTCTCGATCGGCCGCATGCTGGAGACTTTGATCGAGATCCAGCAGACGGCCCAGCCCGACGGGCCGACGTTCGACGTCAAGATCGAAGGCGACCCCGATCGGCTCGTCGTGATGGGCATCGAGGGACGACTCGTGCAGGTGTTCCGCAACCTCCTCTCGAACGCGGTGTCTTTCAGCCCGGCCGGCGGCCACGTCGGCATCCGCTGCGCGCATGAAAAGGACGCCGTGGTCGTAGCGGTGGAGGACCAGGGGCCCGGTGTCCCCGACGCCAAGCTCGATGCCATCTTCGATCGCTTCTACACCCAGCGTCCGAAGGGCGAGAAATTCGGCACGCACTCGGGGCTCGGACTCTCCATTTCGCGGCAGATCGTCGAGGCGCATGGCGGGCGCATCTGGGCCGAGAACATCCGCGATCCTGCCGCGCCTCTCGGCGGCTTGCTGGGCGCGCGCTTTATCGTCCGCCTGTCGGCGGCGATAACGAAGGGCGCTTGAGCGGGGATCGATGGCGCGCGCCGGCAAAATCAGCGGCATCGAGACCAAAGCCTGGCCGATTCACGGCACGTGCGTCGCGATCGCAGGGCGCGGCGTGCTGATCCGCGGCCGATCCGGCGCCGGCAAGTCGGACCTCGCATTGCGCCTCATCGCCGAAGGTGCCCGTCTCGTCGCCGACGATCAGGTGCTGGTGAGCGCGATCGACGGCCGTCTCGTCGCGCGCGCGCCGGAGCCGATCCGCGGGCTGATCGAGGTGCGCGGCATCGGCCTCGTGCCTGCGCCGGCCACGGCATCGGTCCGGCTGTCGCTGATCGTCGATTTGGTCGCCGCCCGCGCCGTGCCGCGGCTTCCCGAGCCGCGGTCGGCCCGGATCGCCGGGCTGGACATATCCCTGGCCACTCTGGCGCCGTTCGAGGCCTCGGCTGCCATAAAAGTCCGGCTTGCGCTCCGTTTTGGCGCAGGCTCTATTGGAGCGGCGCGCCGCGCTCGCCCGCGCGCGAGACGGACATCCCGATCGTGACTGCTCGTCCCCGTTCCCGCCCGCCCCGGCCCCCGCGCGCGGCGATCGACGCCGAGCGCGCCTCGACGGCACGTCCCAATCTCGTCGTCACCGGATTGTCCGGCGCCGGCCACTCGTCCGCCCTGAAGGCGCTCGAGGACATGGGATTCGAGGCGGTCGACAACCTCCCGCTGTCGCTGCTCGGACCGCTGCTGGCCCGGCGCGGCCGCGCCCGTCCGCCGCTCGCGGTGGGCGTCGACGCCCGCGCCGGCGACTTCGATCCGGCACGCCTCGGCACCATCATGGCCCGGCTCGGCAAGCGGTCCGGCGCTCCGCTCCGTCTTCTGTTCCTGGACGCGACCGACGAAACCCTGGCGCGGCGCTACCGAGAGACGCGCCGCAAGCACCCGTTGGGCGCCGATCGGTCGATCCGCGACGCCATCCGTCGCGAACGGATGCTCTTGAAGCCCCTGCGGGCGGCGGCGGACGAGGTGGTGGACACCACGGATCTGGCGCCGCCGCATCTTCGCCGCCTGCTGCGGATTCGCTTCGGCAGCGGTGCGGCCGGCATGACGCTGTTCGTGGTTTCCTTTGCCTACCGGCGTGGCCTGCCGGCGGACGCCGATCTCGTGTTCGACGTCCGTTTTCTCGACAACCCTCATTACCATGCGGCGTTGCGGCGCCTGACGGGACGTCACTCGAAGGTTGGCGCCCATGTCGCCAAAGATCCCGGATTCGCAAGCTTCTTCCAAGCGTTAACCAACTTGATGGCGGTTCTCCTGCCGCGCTTCGAGGAGGACGGCAAGAGCGATGTCACAATCGGCATCGGTTGCACCGGCGGCCGCCACCGGTCAGTCTATGTGGCGGAAGAATTGGCCCGCTGGTTCTCGGCACGCGGCCGTACGGCGACGGTCCGCCATCGCGATCTCGACGGCGACGCCGAACCGGAAACGAATCCCCTCCGGCGAGGAAGCCGGCAGTCATTACGACGAGGTAAAGCTTCATGATCGGATTGGTGCTGGTCACACACGGGGCGCTGGCGCGCGCCTTCGTCGCGGCGCTCGAGCACGTGGTGGGGCCGCAGAGGAACGTCGCCACGGTCTGCATCGAGGCCGAGGACGACATGGAGGCGCGCCGACGAGAAATTCTCGACGCTGTGCATACGGTCAACGAGGGCCAGGGGGTCGTGCTGATGACCGACATGTTCGGCGGCACGCCGTCCAATCTCGCCATCTCGGTGATGAACGAGACCGACGTCGAGGTCGTCGCCGGCGTCAATCTGCCGATGCTTATCAAGTTCGCGAGCCTGCGCGGCGACGCGTCGCTGGCGGCGCTGGTGGCCGCTATCCAGGAAGCCGGCCGCAAGTACATCAACGTGGCTTCGAGCCTGCTTGCCGACGCCGGCCATGGCCGCTGACGACGGCGTCTCGGCCGCGGGCGCATCCGCGTCCGCGCCGGTGACGCAGCGCGTTGCCGTGGTCAATCAGCGCGGGCTCCATGCCCGTGCGGCGGCGCGCTTCGTCAAGCTCGCGGGCGGCTTCGATGCCGCGGTCACGGTCACGGCGAAGGGCGTTCCGGTGCCCGGTCTGTCGATCATGGGGCTGATGATGCTGGCGGCGGGCCCTGGAACGGAGCTCGAGATTTCCGCGACCGGCGCCGATGCCGGCGCCGCGGTCGACGCTTTGGTCGCCCTGGTCGCGCATCGCTTCGATGAATCGGAATAACACTGGGCTTTCAATGACATGATTATGCCGCGACCGGTCAGCCCGTGCCGGTTGCATTGCACCCTTTCGGGAAATATAAGGATATAAAGCTAGCGTTATATACTTCCCGTCGGATCCGCCACTCAATCCCCGTCCCGCCCATCAATCCGCGCCGAGAGAGGGAGCAAACCGCCCCTCGGCCGGCCGCTTTCGGAGAGCCCCATGCCCGCAGCCACCAAGACCACCTCGAAGAGCGCCGATTACAAGGTGCGCGACATCGCGCTCGCCGAATGGGGCCGCAAGGAGGTTTCGCTCGCGGAAACCGAGATGCCCGGCCTGATGGCGCTGCGCGCCGAGTACGGCGCGGCCAAGCCGCTGGCCGGCGCGCGCATCGCCGGATGCATCCACATGACCATCCAGACCGCAGTGCTGATCGAGACGCTGACGCACCTCGGCGCCACGGTGCGCTGGTCGTCGTGCAACATCTTCTCGACCCAGGATCAGGCGGCGGCGGCGATTGCCGCCACCGGCGTCCCGGTGTTCGCCTGGAAGGGCGAAAGCGAAGAGGAATACGACTGGTGTCTCGAACAGACCATCAAGGGGCCCGACGGCTGGACGCCCAACATGGTGCTCGACGACGGCGGCGATCTCACCCGCCTTCTCCACGACAAGTATCCCGACCTCATGAAGGAGGTTAAGGGCGTCACCGAGGAGACGACCACCGGCGTCCATCGTCTCTACGAGATGCAGCGCGACGGCAAGCTCATGTCGCCGGCGATCAACGTCAACGATTCGGTGACCAAGTCGAAGTTCGACAATCTCTACGGCTGCCGCGAGAGCCTGGTCGACGGCATCAAGCGGGCGACCGACGTCATGCTCGCCGGAAAGGTCGCCGTGGTGTGCGGCTTCGGCGAGGTCGGCAAGGGCTCGGCGATGTCGCTGCGCGGCCAGGGCGCCCGCGTTCTCGTCACTGAGATCGACCCCATCTGCGCGCTGCAGGCGGCGATGGAAGGCTACGAGGTGACGACGATGGAGGAGGCGGCGCCGCAGGGCGACCTCTTCGTCACCGCCACCGGCAATGTCGACGTCATCACCCTCGATCACATGCGGGCGATGAAGGACCGCGCCATCGTCTGCAACATCGGCCACTTCGACTCCGAGATTCAGATCGCGGCGCTGCGAAACTACACCTGGAACGAGGTCAAGCCGCAGGTCGACGAGGTCGCCTTCCCCGACGGCAAGCGCCTGATCGTGCTCGCCCAGGGCCGGCTCGTGAACCTCGGCTGCGCCACCGGGCATCCGAGCTTCGTCATGTCGACCTCGTTCTCGAACCAGGTTCTGGCCCAGATCGAGCTGTGGAAGAACCACGCCAAGTACGAGCGCAAGGTCTACATCCTGCCGAAGCAGCTCGACGAGAAGGTCGCGCGTCTGCACCTCGACAAGCTCGGGGTTAAGGTGACCAAGCTGACGCCGAAGCAGGCGGAGTACCTGGGCATTCGCGCCGATGGACCGTTCAAGTCGGAGCATTATCGCTACTGATCGAGGAGAAACGAGCGCGCCTGCCGCCCGTTTCCTGAGTCTCGGCGTCGGCGCCGCGGCCCAGCGGCTCTTTGCCGCCCGCCGCATGCGGCGTAAACTCGCTCCGCGAGGGGGGAGCGGAGCGCTCGCGCAGCGCTGAAAGCTGCGTGTGCCTTCCGCGCCCGATCGGCGGCCGGTTGTCGAGCCGGCGCCGGCGCGGGGGAAGTGCAGCGTCATGTGGTGGGCAATCGGTCTTCTCGGCGCGGCGCTCGCGGGCTTCAGCCTGGCGGCGGTCGTCTTTCGCGGCCGTCTCGCGGCGGCCCGTCGAGACGCGGCGGCGGCATCCACCAGCCATGATCGATTGGCGATCGTGGCACGGGCGTCGCCGCAGGCTTCGCTGATCTGGTCGAATGCGGACGCCGAGCCGTGGGCCAGTCCCAATTTTACCGACGTGCTGAATCGCTCAGCGGCGCCGTCGCCCTCCGCCCTCGCCTTCCTGCTCGACGCGATGCCTCACGACGACCGCGCCCGCCTCCAGGCGGCGATCGAGCGCTTCCGTGCCGAGGGTCGGAGTTTCCGCATGGTCGCGGGCTCGCGCACTCCGGGTCGCATTTTCGAGATCCAGGGCGAGCGCAACACCGGGTTCGACGCGGTGTGGGTCCGCGATGTCACCGCTACGGAAACCGAAGTGCGTCGCAAGGCGGCTGAGGCCGCGGGGTGGCAGAACACGGTGGCCGAGCTCACCACGCTGTTCGATGCCGTCGATGTCCCGGTCTGGCTGCGCGGGCCCGACCTGGCGCTGATCCAGTGCAATCGAGCCTATGCCCGGGCGGTCGAGATGGCGACCCCGAGCGACGCGGTTGCCGCCGGCGTCGAGATTGCCGGCGCCGCGCAAGGCGCTGGTCGTGCGCTTGCTGCCGAGGCCCAGGCCGCGGCGGGGCGGCCGATCCGGCGCACGCTCTACACCGTCGTCGCCGGCGCCCGGCGGCTCCTCGAGATTACCGAGATCCTGCTGCCTTCGACCGGACAGGTCGCGGGTTTCGCCATCGATCACACCGAGCTCGCCGAATCCCGCGACGAACTGTCGCGCCACATCGCGGATCATGCCGGCGTCCTCGAGAAGCTCGGCACCGCCATCGCCATCTACGGCGCCGATTCGCGCATGACGTTCTTCAACGCGGCGTTCGCGCGTCTGTGGGACATCGAGGAGGATTGGTTGCGCTCCGGCCCCTCGCTCGGCGAGGTGCTGGAGGAACTGCGCGCGCGCCGGCGGATTCCCGAGCAGGTCGACTTCAAGGTCTACAAGACGGAGGTCCTGGGCCTGTTCACATCGCTCCTCGAGGCACGCGAGGAACTGCTGCATCTCCCCGATGAGCGGGTGCTCAGGATGGTGGTGCATCCCCATCCTCTCGGCGGCCTTCTCTACACCTACGAAGACGTCACCGACCGCATGACGCTGGAGCGGAGCTACAACACGCTCATTGCCGTCCAGCGCGAGACGCTCGACAACCTGCACACCGCCGTCGCGGTGTTCGGATCGGACGGCCGGCTCAAGCTCCGCAACGCGGCCTTCGAATCGATGTGGAGCCTCTCGCCGCAATTCGCCGAAGTTCAGCCCCACGTCTCCGATCTGGTGGAGCAGACGCGGGCGCTGTTCGTCGCCGACGACTGGGCGGCGTTCAAGGAGCGGCTGGTCTCGCGCGCCACGGATCATCAGCCCCACGCCGGACGCTTCGCTCGCGCCGACGGCAGCGTGCTCGACTATGCCGCGGTGCCGCTCCCGGACGGCGCGATGCTGTTCAGCTATCTCGACGTGACCGATTCGATCAATGTCGAGCGTGCGCTGCGCGAGCGCAACGAGGCGCTGGAGACGGCGGATCGCCTCAAATCGGAATTCATCACCAATGTCAGCTACGAGTTGCGCACGCCGCTCAACACCATCATCGGCTTCACCGAAATCCTCGCCAATCAGTACTTTGGCGCGTTGAACGAGCGTCAGACCGAATACTCCCGCGGCATCCTCGAGGCTTCGCGCCAGCTCCTGGGGTTGATCGACGCCATTCTCGACCTGGCTCTGGTCGAAGCCGGCCGGCTGACGCTGGAACGCCGGCCCATCGCGATCGCCGACATGCTGAACTCGGTTCAGGCGCTGTCGCGCGAGCGCGCCCGCAAGCAGGGCATCGAGGTGGTGCTCGCCATCGAGGCCAAGACGGGCAGCATGATCGGCGACGAGCGGCGCCTGAAGCAGGCCCTGTTCAACCTCATCAGCAACGCCATCCAGTACACGCCGACAGGCGGCCGGATCGAGTTGCAGGCACGCCGGGACAACGATCGCATCGTCTTCGCCGTCGCCGATACCGGCATCGGTATCCGGCCCGAGGATCGCCAACGTGTGTTCGAGAAGTTCGAGCGCACGACGGACGGTCGCGTGCGCGCGCCGGGCCTCGGCCTCGGCCTCTCCCTGGTGAAAAGCTTCATCGAGCTCCACGGCGGCGAGATCGAACTCAACTCGATCCCGGGGCGGGGAACGACGGTCATCTGCCGGCTGCCGGCATCCGACCCGAAAACGGGCGCGCTTCCCGGCAGCCGTTGAGTGGGATCAGCTTCCCGGCACGCCCTTGGTCGTCGAATATTCGAAATGCAGCGCCTGGCCGGGGAACACCCGGCCGTGGGCGGCGTGGGCCGCCATCGCCGCCTCGGCGAAGCCCGACAGGATGAGCTTCAGCTTGCCGGGATAGCTGGCGATGTCGCCGATGGCGAAGATACCGGGCACGGAGGTTTCGAGCCGGGCCGGATCGACGGTCAGATGATGGCGCTCGAGCGACAGCCCCCAGCCGGCGATCGGGCCCAGATTCATGGAAAGGCCGAAGAACGGCAGCAGCGCGTCGGCCGCAAGCGTGCGGCGGGCACCATCGAGGTCCTGGACGACGACGGAGGACAACACTCCGCCGGAGCCTTCGAGCCCATGAAGCTGATACGGCACCACCATCTCGATGCGGCCATCCTTGGCGAGGGCCGCGAGGCGTGCCGCGCTCTCGGGCGCTGCGCGGAATTTGTCGCGGCGATGCACCACGGCGATGTGCGCGGCGATTCCCTCGAGCGCCAGCGCCCAGTCGACCGCGGAATCGCCGCCGCCGGCGATCACGACGCGCTTGCCGCGGAAATCCTCTCGCCGCTTGACGTAATAGAAGACGCTTTTGCCCTCGAAGGCCTCGATACCGACGAGCGGCGGTCGGTTGGGGCCGAATGCGCCGGCTCCGGCGGCGATGATCACCGCCTTGGCCATGACCTCCACGTCGGTCGAAGTTGTGAGCGCGAAGCCGTCGCCGTTCGCGCGCAGCCGGTCGATGCGCTGGTTCAGGTAATAGGTCGGCGCGAACGGTTCGGCCTGGGTCTCGAGCTTTTCCACCAGCTCTGCGGCCGGGATCGTCGGATATCCCGGGATGTCGTAGATCGGCTTTTCCGGATAGAGCGCCGCGCATTGGCCACCGATCGAGTCGAGGGCGTCGAACACGGCGCATTTCATCTTGAGCATGCCGCATTCGAACACGGCGAAGAGCCCGACCGGCCCCGCGCCGATGATGGCAACGTCGGTTGTGGATGGGGAGGGTGCGGGCAAAGGGGACATGGGGTAAAAATTTCGTCGGACGGGCGGGCTCGGCGTCGGCGGGCGCTACCATCGCCCGGCAAAGCTTTCCGCGCAAGGGCGCGCGGTCGAAACGCGCGACGCGGCTTGCCCCGCCGGGCCGCTCGCCGCTACAACCATGCGATGGGCGATCGCGACGACCGTTTTTCCGCCTCCGCACCCGAAAGCGCCGCGCCCGGCCGCGCGATCGCGATCGCCGATCTCGCCGGCCTCGACGCGTTGGCGGCGCGGCTGGCGGTCCCGGCGAGGACCGGGGACACATTCGCCCTGTCGGGAGATCTCGGCGCCGGCAAGACCGCGCTGGCCCGCGCGTTCATCCGCGCCCTTGCAAAGCGCGAGAACGTAGCCCCTCCGGGCGAGGTGCCGAGCCCGACGTTCACCTTGATGCAGGTGTACGATATCGGTCCTCTTGAGGTTTTCCACTTCGATCTCTATCGCCTGAAGAATGCCGATGAGGCGCTGGAACTCGGCATCGAGGACGCTTGCGCCGACGGCATAGCATTGATCGAATGGCCCGAGCGCCTCGGCCGCTGTCTTCCGCCCGACCGCATCGATGTGGGCCTCGTCATTACCGGCGAAGGCAGTCGCCGCGCCGAAATCGCGGCACATGGCCGCATTCGCGACCGTTACCGGGAGTTTGCCGCATGAGCGGCCGCGATTCGGCGATCCTGGCCTTCCTCGGCGAATCTGGTTTCGGCACTGCGCGCCGACATCCGTTGCCCGGCGACGCGTCGTTCCGCCGTTACGTCCGCCTGACCGACGGCCCGGAACCGGCGCTGCTTATGGATGCGCCGCCGGATCGCGAGAACGTACGGCCGTTCATCGCTGTTGCGCGCCATCTGAAGGGGCTCGGCTTCAGCGCGCCGCGGCTGATCGCCGCCCGTCCCGACGACGGCCTGGTGCTGGTCGAGGATTTCGGCGACGACACGTTCACGCGGCTTCTCGCCGCGGGTGCCGATGAGCGTTCGCTGTACGAACTCGCCATCGACACGCTGATCGCCCTCCATCGTTTGCCGTCGTCGCGCGCGACGGGCATCGCCGTGCCGGCCTATGACGACGACCGGCTCCTCGCGGAGGCATGCCTCCTGACCGAGTGGTATGCGCCGGCGGTGCTAGGCTGTCCGCTCGCCGACGCTGCGGTGGGCGAATACGAGGCGTTGTGGCGCGCGGCGTTCCCGTTTGCCCGCGCCGTTCCCGACACGTTGGTGCTCCGCGACTTCCACGTCGACAACCTGATGCGTCTGCCGAGCCGGTCGGGCGTCAAGTCCTGTGGCCTTCTCGATTTCCAGGATGCGGTGATCGGGCCGGTGGCCTACGACGTCGTCTCGCTCCTTGAGGACGCCCGTCGCGATCTCGCGCCGGGCCTCCGGGCGGCGATGACCGAGCGCTACCGCGCAGCTTTCCCGGAACTGGACCGCGACGCGTTCGGGGCGGCCTGTGCGGTGCTGTCGGCGCAGCGGAACGCCAAGATCATCGGCATCTTCACGCGCCTTTTGAAGCGGGACGGAAAACCGATCTATCTTCGTCACATCCCGCGCGTGTGGCGGCTTCTGGAAAGCGATTTGACCCACCCGGCATTGGCGCCGCTGCGTGCGTGGTTCGCGATTCACTTGCCACCGGCCGTACGGCGCATCCCCGAACCTGCGGCGGCGGCACCGTGAGCATGCCTCCGCGCGCGATGGTGCTGGCGGCGGGCTACGGTCTTCGCCTGCGTCCGTTGACCGAGACGACGCCAAAGCCGCTGGTGCCGGTCGCCGGGCGCACCATGCTCGACCGCGCGCTCGATTCGCTCGCCGCATCGGGCGTGGCACATGCGGTCGTCAATGTCCATCACCTCGCCGCGCAGATCGAGCGCCGCCTTGCCGAACGCGCCGGGTCGGGTCGCAAGCCCACGACGGAAGTCTCGGCCGAAGCCCGGCTTCTCGACACCGGCGGCGGTATCCGGAATGCTTTGCCGCGGCTGGGTACGGCTCCGTTCCTCGCCGTCAATGCCGATATCGTCTGGGAGGACGGGCCTGTGCCCGCCTTGAAGCGTCTCGCCGATGCTTATGATGAAACGAGAATGGACGCGTTGCTTCTGCTGATAGCGCGCGAACGCGCGGTCGGCTTCGAAGGGCCTGGCGATTTCTTCCGCAACGATGATGGACGCCTCGTTCGCCGCGGAGACGAGTCGAAGGCGCCGTATGTCTATGCCGGATTGCAGATGCTGACGCCGGCGCTGTTCGACGGCGCGCCGGAGGGGGCGTTCTCGCTCAACCGGCTCTACGACCAAGCCCTGGCGCGCGGGCGGCTGTTCGGGCTGGTCCACGACGGCGCCTGGTATCACGTTGGCACGCCCGAGGCGCTCAGAGACGCCGACCGCATCCTCGCCGGAGTCGTGTAATGGCGTCGCCTGTATCCCGCCCGGCGGTGTTCAACATCCCGGCGGGGGCGCCGTTCGCGGACCGGCTCGTCGTCGGGCTGCTGCGCCGGCTCGGTATCGAGGGAGTGCCGGCCGATCCGACGTTGCTCGCCCGCGCGACGATCCTGGTGCCGACGCGGCGCGCGGTGCGCACTATCACCGAAGCCTTTGCGCGGCGTTTCGCGGACTCGGTCGTTCTTCTGCCGCGCATCCTTCCGTTGGGCGAGATCGATGCCGACGATCTCGCCGAGTTCGACGAGGATGCGCCGGATTCGGCCGTCGCCGGCATCGACATTCCCGCTGCGATTACGCCGCTGCGCCGCCAAATGATTCTGGCCCGCCTCGTCTCCGAGTTCGGCGCGAACGCTTGGCGCGAGCGGCCGAGTGCCGATCAGGCCGCGCGACTCGCAGCCGAGCTCGCGCGCCTCCTGGACCAGGTCGAGACCGAGGAGCTCACGTTCGCGGGCCTCGAAGCGCTGGTGCCGGACAAGTACGCGCAGCATTGGCAGGACACCCTCAAATTTTTTAAGATTTTGACGCGGGGGTGGCCGGACATCCTCGAGGTCGAAGGGCTGATGGACCCCTCGGCGCGGCGCATCAAGCTGCTGCGCGCGCGTGCCGACGCTTGGGACAAGAACCCGCCGCAGGCGCCGGTGATCGCCGCCGGCTCGACCGGCTCCATCCGTGCGACCGCCGATCTGCTCGCCATCATTGCCGGCCTGCCGCAGGGCGCGGTGGTGCTTCCCGGACTCGATATGAGCCTGTCCGAGGCGGCTTGGGATGCGCTCGGCGCGGTCGATGCGCGCAACCATCCGCAACACGCGAGTCACCCGCAGTACGGCCTCAAGGCGCTGCTCGATGCGCTTCAAATCAGGCGCGCCGACGTCAAGCCCTGGACCGGCGCAGGCGAGGAGAATTACGACCGGGCGCGCCTGATCGGTGCCGCGTTGGCTCCGGCTGCGGTGGCGGAAACCGAAGGCGTTGACGAGTTCGACGCTGCTCGCGCCAAGGCTGCGGCTCACGGCGTGACGCGGATCGACTGTCCCGGGCCCGAGGAAGAAGCCGGCGTGATTGCTCTCCTCATGCGCGAGATGCTGGCGAACGATCCTCCAGGGAGCGAGCGCCAGACCTGCGCGCTGGTGACGCCCGACCGTGATCTCGCCCGCCGCGTCGCTGCGGCGCTCGCCCGGTGGGGCATCGACGTCGACGATTCCGCCGGCACGCCGCTGGCACTGACGCCTGCCGGCCTCTACTTTCGTCTTGCCGCCGAGGCGGTGACCGAGCGCTTCGCGCCGCTGCCCTTGCTGGCGCTTTTCAAGCATCCGCTGGCGGCCGGCGGGCTGGGCCTTGGCGATTTCCGCTCGCGGGTGCGCCAAGTCGAGATGCTGGCGCTGCGCGGCCCGCGGCCGGATGCCGGCCTCGAAGGGATTGCTGCGGCGCTGAAGCCGCGCGGTCGCAAGGAGCCCGAGGCGATCCCCCTCGCGCGCTGGATCGGATCGCTGGCCGCCATGGCCAAGCCGTTCGCCGACGCGGTGGGATCGTCGCCGAAACCGGTGATCGAGATCGTTCGCGCCCATGCCGCTTTCATCGAAGCCCTGGCCGCCACCGATGCCGCGAGCGGTGCCGAACGCCTGTGGCGCGGTGACGACGGCGAGGCGCTGGCTGCATTCATCGCCGATCTCGAAGAGGCCTCGCGCGGCTTCCCGCCGGTCGCGGGCCGCGATTATCCCGCGTTGATTTCCGCTTTGCTGTCGGGCCATGTGGTGCGGCCTCGTGCCGGGCGTCATCCGCGCCTGTCCATCCTGGGTCCGCTCGAAGCGCGGTTGCAAGGAGCCGACCGTCTGATACTGGGGGGCCTCAACGAGGGTACGTGGCCGCGCGAGCCGGAGGCGGATGCCTGGATGAGCCGACCGATGCGGAACGACTTCAAGCTGCCTCCGCCGGAGCGACGCATCGGTCTCGCCGCCCACGATTTCGTGCAAGGTGCCTCGTCGCCAGAGGTGTTTCTCACCCGCTCGGAGCGTGTCGATGGCACGCCGACGGTGCCGGCGCGCTGGCTTTTGCGCCTTGAGCATTTTCTCAACCGGGTCGAAGCGCCGGGCGCCCTTGGTATCGGCACACCCTGGCTCGATTGGCAGGCCATGCTCGACCGCCCGGGCGAGGCCGTGCGCCCGGCGCGACCGGCGCCGCGTCCTCCGCTGGCTGCGCGTCCGCGCAGGTTGTCGGTCACGGAGATCGAGACCTGGATGCGCGATCCCTATGCGCTCTATGCGAAACGCATCCTCGGGCTGCGCGCGCTCGATCCGATCGACCAAAACCCCGATGCCGCCGAGCGCGGCATTGTCATCCATCGCGCTCTGGAGGAGTTCCTCAAGGCGTTTCCCGGCGATCTGCCGGACGAGGATGCGGCATACGAACGCCTGATCGCGATCGGTCGCGATGCGTTCGGCGCGGCGCTGGCGAGCCCGGGCGTGTGGGCTTTCTGGTGGCCGCGCTTCGAGCGCATCGCTCGCTGGTTCGTGCGCGCAGAGCGCGAGCGGCGACGGTCCATACGACCGGCCATTACCGAGGCCAAGGGTGCGATCGCCTTCGATGCACCCGGCGGGCCGTTCACATTGTCCGCGCGCGTCGATCGCGTCGACCGGCGCCTCGACGATGGTCGGCTGGTGTTCTCGGACTACAAGACCGGCGAGCCGCCGAGCCGGACCGAGGTGGCGGAAGGCTTCGCGCCGCAATTGCCGCTCGAGGCGGCAATTGCCGCGCGCGGCGGCTTCGACGGGCTGCCGGCGGCCGAGACCTCGGCCCTCCTCTACTGGCGGCTCGGCGGTGGCGATCCGCCGGCGGAGATCAAAAGCGCCGCTAAGGAGGATGACATCGCGGCGTTGATTGCCGACGCGTTCGCCGGGCTTCAGGGACTCGTTGCCGCCTTCGACGATGAGGAAACGCCGTATATCGCCTCGCCGCGCGATGACCGCGCGCTGCGCTACAGCGACTACGATCACCTGGAGCGCAGGCAGGAATGGGCCAAGGGCGACGACGATGGAGACGATGGCGCCCATGACTGACGTCGTCGACGCCGACCTCAAGCGGGAAGCCGAATGCATCCAGCGGGATGCCGCCGATCCCGCCGCGTGCGTGTGGGTTTCGGCGTCGGCCGGCACCGGCAAGACCAAGGCGTTGACCGATCGTGTGCTCAGTCTGCTGCTGGCGGGCACCGCGCCGTCGCGGATTCTCTGCCTTACATTCACCCGCGCCGCCGCTGCCGAGATGGCGAACCGCGTCAACGGCCGCCTCGCCGAATGGGCACGCCTGGAAGAGGCGACGCTTATCGAACAACTCCGGGCGCTCGCCGGGGCCAACCCCGACCGCGAGCGGCTTGCCCGCGCCCGCCGCCTGTTCGCCGAGGTGCTGGAGGCGCCGGGCGGCCTTCGCATCGCCACCATTCACGGGTTCTGCGAATCGATCCTCAAGCGCTTTCCGGTCGAGGCGGGACTCGCACCCCATTTCGAGGTGATCGACGAGCGGACGTCGCGTGAGCTTCTGGAAACCGCGCGCGACCAGGTTCTTGCCCGTGCGCGCCAGGGCGATCCGGACCACCCCGACAAT
>Ga0070714_100000737_pt1 | contig 23193 bp, 20 predicted proteins | sample LARL83metaG_FD_65450 | JGI IMG/M metagenome (GOLD analysis project Ga0070714, IMG submission 65450) | Corn, switchgrass and miscanthus rhizosphere microbial communities from Kellogg Biological Station, Michigan, USA - LAR L8-3 metaG | ecosystem: Host-associated > Plants > Roots > Rhizosphere ... | reverse complement strand
GTTCGATGCCGCCGACTTGGCGCGGACCGTCGACCGAGCCCACGCCGCGGTCGAGCGGGCGCGGGCGGCCGCGAAGCAGGCGGCCGCGAAGCAGGCGGCCGCGAAGCAGGTGGCCGCGGCCACGTCGGCCGAGCAGGCTCTCATCGAGGCGCTCGGTGCGCGGTACCCCGAATCGCGCGCGGTGGCTGACTGCTCGATCTGGAACGTGCCCTACGCGGAGGCGATGCGCGCGGCCTGGGAGCTGGATCCCGAGGACCCAGACGTCGCCGCCTTGTACGCGGACGCGCTGATGAACCTGACGCCGTGGCAGCTCTGGGATACCCGCACCGGCCAGGCCGCGGCCGGAGCGCGCACGCTGGAGGCAAAAGCGGTGCTGGACCGCGCGCTGGCATCGGCGGCGGGAGCCAGCCATCCGGGTATCTTGCACATGTATATCCACCTGATGGAGATGTCGCCGACCCCGGAGGCGGCCCTGGCCGCGGCTGATCGGCTGCGGGGCCTGGTCCCGGACGCCGGCCACCTGCGGCACATGCCATCCCACCTGGACGTGGTGTGCGGCGACTTCCGGCGCGTGGTGTCCGGCAACACCGACGCGATCGCCGCCGACGAGAAGTACCTGCGGCGCGCTGGGGCGATGAACTTCTACACGCTCTACCGCTGCCACAATTACCACTTCAAGATCTACGGTGCGATGTTCCCCGGCCAGTCGGAGGTGGCCCTGGCGACCGCGGCCCAGCTCGAGGCCGCGGTGCCGGAGGACCTGCTCCGGGTGCCGAGCCCGCCCATGGCCGACTGGCTTGAGGGCTTCCTGGCCATGCGCGTGCATGTGCTGATCCGCTTCGGCCGGTGGGCCGACGTCCTGGCGCTGCCGATGCCCGCCGACCCGGAGCTGTACTGCGTGACCACGGCGATGCTGCACTACGCCCGTGGCGTCGCGTTCTCGGCCACCGGGCTGATCGAAGAGGCGGAGACCTCACGGGAGCTGTTCCGGCACGCCGTCGAGCACGTGCCGCAGACGCGGACGCTGTTCAACAACACTTGCCTGGACATCCTGGCCGTCGCGGCGGCGATGCTCGACGGCGAGCTCGCGTACCGCAAGGGCGACCACGACGCGGCGTTCGCCGCCCTCCGGCGCTCGATCGCGCTGGACGACGACCTTCCCTACGACGAGCCCTGGGGATGGATGCAGCCGACCCGGCACGCCTACGGCGCGCTGCTGCTCGAGCAGGGCTACGTCGCGGAGGCCGAAGCCGTGTACCGGGCTGACCTGGGCCTTGACGACACGCTGCCGCGATCAGTGCAGCACCCAGGCAACGTGTGGGCACTGCACGGGCTGCACGAATGCCTCGTCCGGCTGGGCAAGAGCGGGGAGGCCCGGATCATCGCCCAGCAGCTCACGATCGCCTCCGCCCTGGCGGATGTGCCGATCCGGTCCTCGTGCTTCTGCCGCCTCGGCACGGCATGTTCTGATGCTGGCGGGTAGCTGCCTCCCAGGAAGGCGACTCAGATCTGGCCGAGCTGTTCCGCAAGGCCCAGGCGGACAGCCGTAAGGGAGCCGAGATGGGCAAGCAGATGATGCGCTCGCGGCTGGCCTCCTGACAGGATGGCGGCGCGGCTGCCATCTTGGGATACCCCGGGCGCTCGCGGGTAGGGGTAGCTGATGACGACCGAGGTACAGGAAATAGAAAGTAAATTCGAGGCTAAGCCAGGCTTCGTACTGCCAGTGCTAGAGGATCTGCCGCAGGTCGCGGAGGTATCCCGGGGCGAGGCGGAGACGCTCACGGCCGAGTACTACGACACCGCGGACCTGCGGCTGATCAGGGCGGGCATCACCTTTCGGCGCCGGGAAGGCGGCGCCGACGAGGGGTGGCACCTGAAGCTGCCGGACAGCGGACAGTCGTCCCGCCGCGAACTGCGGGTACCGTTCGGCCAGCCCGGTGATGCCGTGCCGGACGAACTCGCGCGGCTGGTGCGGGTGCATACGCGCGCTGCGTCGCTGCGGCCAGTCGCGCGCGTGGAAACTCGCCGTCGCCTGACGACGCTACGCGACTCGGCGGGGACCTCGCTGGCCGAGATAGCCGAGGACGACGTGACGGCGCAGTCCCTCGGCGCGGCCACGACCGTATCCCACTGGAACGAAGTCGAGGCGGAACTGACCGGCGGTGCGCGCAAGCTTCTGCGGGCGGTGGACAAGCGGCTGAACGACTCCGGGCTTCGCCCGGCTATGACCGCCACCAAACTGGAACGCGCGCTGGCGGTCAAACTGCCCGAGGCGACCGGCGATGGAGATCGGCTGAGTGCCAGGTCGCCGTCAGGCGAGGTCGTTCTGGCGTATCTTCGCGAGCAGGCAGCCAGGCTCAAGGCCCTGGATACGGCGGTCCGCCGGGACGAGCCGGACGCGATCCACCAGATGCGCGTGACCGCGCGGCGGCTGCGCAGCACTTTTCAGTCGTTCCCGATGATCTGGCTGCCGTCCGCGACCGACCACCTGAAGGACGAGCTGAAATGGCTCGGTCAGGTGCTCGGCGGGGCCCGCGACACCGAGGTGCTGAGTGAGTACTTCCGGGGCAGGCTGGCCGGCACGCCGGCCGAACTGATGCTTGGCCCGGTGCAGGCGAGGGTCACCACGTACTTCGCCGGGCGCGGTGCCGAGGCCGTGCGAGCGGTCCGCGAGACGCTGGACTCACCGCGCTACTTCGAGCTGCTCGACGAGCTGGACCTGCTGGCCGGTGAGCCGCCGCGAACTCCGGCGGCGCGCGCACCGGCCCGTGAGGTCCTGCCGGTCGCGGTGGCGCGCGCCTACCGGCGGACCAAGCGCCGGATGCGCCTGGCGCGCCGGGCCCCGGCCGGTCCGCGGCGCGACGCGGCGTTCCACGAGACACGGAAGGCCGCCAAGCGCGCCCGGTACGCGGCGGAAGCGGTGACGCCGGCATTCGGCAAGCGAGCACGGCGGTTCGCCAAGCGGATGAAGGCGGTCCAGTCAGTGCTCGGCGAGCATCAGGACGCCGTGACCGCCCGGGGGGTCGTCCGCGACATCGGAATACAGGCCCACTTGGCGGGCGAGAACGCCTTCACATTCGGCCTGCTGCACGAGCGTGCACATCACGCTGCACGGGACATCCAGCCCCAGGCCCCCCGGGCATGGAAGCGCGCCAAACGCCGCAAGTCACTCGGCTGGCTGGGCCTGTAGCGGCGGGCGGAATACCGGCAGGGGGCCGGCGGTTCGAGGTATATGCAAACGCATATATCTCGGTTGGAGGCCGCCATGCAGTTCGGGATCTTCTCGGTCAGCGACATCACCAGGGATCCGGTGTCGGGCGAGACGCCGAGCGAGGCGGAACGGATCAGCGCGGTCACGCAGCTCGCGCAGCAGGCCGAAGACGTCGGGCTTGACGTGTTCGCCATCGGCGAGCATCACAACCCGCCGTTCTTCTCGTCCTCGCCGACCACGCTGCTGGCCTACATCGCGGCGACGACCAGGACGCTGATCGTGTCCACGGCGACGACGCTGATCACCACGAACGACCCGGTGCGGATCGCGGAGGAATACGCGATGCTCCAGCACCTGTCGAAGGGGCGGGTGGACCTGATGCTCGGCCGCGGCAACACGGCACCGGTGTATCCGTGGTTCGGCAAGGACATCCGGCAGGGCCTGCCCATGGCGCTGGAGAGCTACAACCTGCTGCACCGGCTGTGGCGCGAGGACGTCGTTGACTGGCAGGGCAAGTACCGCACCCCGCTGCAGGGCTTCACCTCGATCCCGCGGCCGCTGGACGACGTGCCGCCGTTCGTGTGGCACGGCTCGATCCGCACGCCGGAAATCGCCGAGCAGGCCGCGTATTACGGCGACGGCTTCTTCGCCAACAACATCTTCTGGCCGAAGGAGCACTACATGCGTCTGATCCGGTTCTACCGGCAGCGCTTCGCGCACTACGGCCACGGCACCGAGCAGCAGGCGATCGTCGGCCTCGGCGGCCAAGCCTACATCGCGCGGCGCTCGCAGGACGCGATCAAAGAGTTCCGGCCGTACTTCAACGAGGCGCCGGTCTACGGGCACGGGCCGTCGATGGAGGACTTCATGGAGATGACCCCGCTGTCGGTGGGCAGCCCGCAGGAGGTCATCGACAAGACCCTGACCTTCCGCGAGCACTTCGGCGACTACCAGCGCCAGCTGTTCCTCGTGGACCACGCCGGGCTTCCGCTGAAAACCGTGCTCGACCAGCTCGACCTCCTCGGCGGCGAGGTCGTCCCGGTGCTGCGGAAGGAGATCGCGGCCCGTCAGGACCCGCGGACTCCGGCGGCGCCGACCCACGACAGCCTGGTCCGGGCCAAGTACGGCGACGAGCCGGCGCGGCAGCCGCGGCCCAACGCGAACCGCGGCGACAACGTCACGGGCGGATCCCCCTACCAGGACTCCGCCGACGCGGTCCACGCCGAGTACCCGGAGCCGTGATGAGCCGCGGCCAGCTCGCGAACGACGCGTGGGAGGCGCTGCTGTCCGCGCACGCCGTGTTCATGAAGCGGTTCGCGGCCCAGGACATCTGGACCGAGCTGTCCATGCGCGAGTACGACGTCGTGTACACGCTGTCCAAGTGCCCCGAGCCGCAGCGCATCAACGAGCTGAACCGGCATGTCCTGCTCAGCCAGCCGGCCCTGTCCCGCCTGGTGGACCGGCTGGCCGAGCGCGGTTTCATCGAGCGGCTCGCCGATCCCGCGGACCGGCGCGGCGTCCGGCTCGCGCTGACCGAGGCGGGCCGCGCCGTACAGCGCGATATCGGCCGCCGGCACGCACGCGACGTGGCCCGCGCGATGACCGCCGCGTTGAGCCCCGCCGAGCTCGGGCAGCTCGCGGCAATCTGCCTGAAGCTGGCCGGTCAGTGCGCGAAGGGAGCGAACCAGTGAGCGAGTCATTCCGGGTCGTCGTGGTCAGCGCGGGAACAGGGGACCCCTCCTCGACCAGGCTGCTGGCCGACCGCCTCGCCGGCCGCGTCGCGGCGCTGGCCGCCGAGCACGGGAACACGGTCACGCGAACGGTCATCGAGCTGCGCGAGATCGCCGCCGACATCTCCACCGCGCTGGTCTCCCGGCTGGTCAGCCCCAGACTCCAGCAGGCGGTCACCGCTCTCGGCGAGGCCGACGGCATCATCGCCAGCGCCCCCGTGTACCAGGCTGGTTCAAGCGGGCTGTTCATGTCGTTTTTCCAGGTCCTGGACAACGACTTGCTGATCGCCAAGCCGGTCGTGCTCGCCGCGACGGCGGGAACCGCGCGGCACGCCCTGGTCGCCGACGGCCAGATGCGCCCGATGTTCGCCTTCCTGCGCACGATGACGGCCCCGACCTCGGTGTTCGCGGCGCCGGAGGACTGGGGCGACCCCGCCCTGAACAAGCGCGTCGACCGCGCCGCCACCGAACTTGTGCTGCTGATGGAGAGCGGCCTCGCCCGAGCGATCAGGGAGCGGTCCTGGCCGAGCTATCAGCACGAGTTCGGCAGCGCTGGCGGTGCTGAGGACTCGATTGACCTGCACACCGACTTGATGCGCCTCGCCACCGGGGGATCAGCGGATTCTTGAGTAAGCACGTTTGCCGTTCTGAATAAAGGAACCTGGCAGCGGACGGCGGCATTGAAGGGGGCATGCTGTCGACCTTCGTACGAGCCTTCCGCACGCCTGACCTGCGTCCGAAGCTGCTGTTCACGTTCGGCATGATCGTGCTGTACCGGTTCGGCTCGTACCTGCCCGTGCCGGGCGTGTCCGAGGCGAGCGTCGCGCATTGCACCGGGCTGGCGCCTTCGAGCGGCACGGCGGGCGCGCTAGCGGTCTTGAACGTGCTCAGCGGCAACTCGTTGCTACGGCTGTCGGTGTTCGCGCTGACGATCATGCCGTACATCACCGCCAGCATCGTCGTCCAGCTGCTGACCCAGGTCATCCCGCGGCTGCAGGCACTCCGGCAGGACGGCCAGTCGGGCCAGGCGAAGATCACCCAGTACACCAGGTACCTGACGATCGGGCTTGCCGTCATCGAGTCCGCCAGTTACATCGAGGCGGCCAGGCTGGGGAGCCTGTTCCCGGGCACCGACTGCACCGCGACGACGCATCCGCTGATCCCGCACCCGACGCCGCTGACGCTGTTCACGATGCTGGTCACGATGGTGTCGGGCACCGCCGTGATCATGTGGATGGGCGAGCTGATCACCGACCGCGGGATCGGCAACGGCATGTCAGTCGTGCTGTTCACCAGTGTCCTCGCGGTCATTCCCGGCGAGGTCGAGCAGGTCTATTCGGTTAAGGGTCTCTGGTACGCGGCTTCCGCGGTGGCCGTCATCGTCGCGGTGATCGCGTTCGTCGTGTTCATGGAGCAGGCGCAGCGCCGGATCCCGGTGCAGTACGCGAAGCGGATGGCCGGGCGGCGGATGTACGGCGGGACGTCCACGTTCATCCCGCTGAAGGTGAACCAGGCGGGGGTCGTACCCGTGATGTTCGCCTCGTCGCTGCTGTACATCCCGCAGCTGGCCGTCTCGATGTTCGGCAGCACGAACCATCCGCGCGCGTGGCAGAACTGGGTGAGTCGCTATCTGACGCTCGGCACGGGGCCGGTCAGCCCGGTCTACTACCTGATGTTCTTCCTGCTGATCGTGGGGTTCACTTCGTTCTACGTGTCGATTACGTTCAATCCGGCCGAGGTCGCCGACAACATGAAGAAGTACGGCGGGTTCGTGCCGGGGATCCGGCCGGGGCGGCCGACCGCGGAGTACCTGTCGTACGTGCTGTTGCGGCTCACCACGCCGGGAGCGGTGTACTTGGCGCTGATCGCGATGTTCCCGATGTACGTGCTCGCCAGGATCGGGATCGCGGACCAGTTCCTGTTCAGCGGGGTGAGCCTGCTGATCATGGTGGGTGTCGGGCTGGACACGGTCAAGCAGGTCGAGAGCCAGCTGCAGCAGCGGAACTACGGAGGATTTCTCCGGTAATTCGGTGGAACCTTTCTCGTGTCGCCGGCATTCAAGGTTCCGTGAGACGTCTTACGGGGGCTCTTTCGGGGGCTCTTCCGGGGGCTCTTCCGGGAGCCTCGGCCGCGCGGGAGGCCGCGTTTACCGCCTTCGTCGATGCCGTGTCCCCCTCGCTGCTGCGCGCGGCCCTCGTGCTGCTCAACTCCCGCGAGGAGGCCGAAGACGCGTTGCAGCTCACCCTGCTGCGTACGTTCCGCCGCTGGGACCGGGCGAAACAGGCGCCGGAGGCGTACAGCCGCGCGGTGCTGGTCAACGTGTGCCGGGAGCGGTGGCGGCACCGCTCCCGGCACCCCGAGTCGGTCGGGGTTCTCGATGACGTGGGCGAATTGGCCTCGGTAGTGTCGTTTGCCGAGGCGGTCGACCGGCGGCACGTGCTGGTCCGGGCGCTGCGCCAGCTGCCGGACGTGCAGCGCGAGGTCCTCGTCTTCCGGTATCTGCTCGACGCGACGGTCGCCGAGACCGCCGCGTCCCTCGCGATCGCCGAGGGAACTGTCAAATCCGCGGCCAGCAGAGGGCTAGAGCAGTTGCGAATGCTGCTGTCCGCTGAGGAAAAGAAGGTTCGTCGTGTCAATCCACGCTGATGACGAGTTCAGCCTGAAGTTCGCGGTTGAATGTGAGCTGGACGGTGTTGCACCGGCCCCCGGGCTCGCCGGGGTGGTCATCGCCCGCTACCGGCGGGGTCGCCGCCGCCGTTTTGTTGGCGCCTTCGGCCTGCTCGTGGCGTGTGCCGGGATCGGGGTGCCGGTGGGGTTGCTGAGCTCCGGGCCTTCGGCTTCGCATGATGCCGCGGCCGCCTACGGCGGGTCGCCGCTTGATGGCGGTGGGCCGGTTGTGCTGCGGCTTGCTTCGTACGCGCTGAAGCTGCCGGGGCGCTACCGGGCGGGAAGCGTGAAGTCCGCCTCGTGCGCGGCGGCGGTGCCTGCGGTTCCTGCGCAGCGTTCTTCTGTCGGGGAGGCCACGGAGGTTGCCGCGGTGTCGTCGGGGGCGTGCGTCGTGATGATGCTCGCGCCGGGCACGGGCACGGGCACGGGCACGGGTACGGGTTCGGTGCCGCGCGGAGCCCGTCAGGTCACCGCCGGGCACTACCGCGCCTGGCTGCTGCCTGCCTCGTCCCCCGGGGCAGTCAGCGTGCTTGTCGACGGTCCGTCGGCGGACCTTGTGATCGGCTCGGACGGGGTCTCCCAGTCCGCGCTGCTTGACCTCGTAGGCGCGGGACTGAGTGGCTGAATCCGCTGGTCGTGGCCCGGCCTGCGTGGCTGTGGTAGCTGCCGTGGCTGTCGTGGGCGCAGGGTGCGTCCGCATCCGCTTCCCTAGCGTGTCAATTGCGTAGTTGAGCCCACTAGAGCGTGTCAAATCGCGTTCAGTGAGGGGTTCGCTAGCCGATTGGCTTCGCTGCGCGGATCTCATGCGTCGGATGCGTCGGATGCGCGGCTGCGTCGGCTGCGCGGAGACACGCTCTAGTGGGCTCAATTGCGCAATCGGCAGGCTGAAGAGGCGGAATGCGGGATAGGGAGGGCGCAGCTGGGGAGGGGTCTTGGACACAGCAGTGACAGAAGTAGCGAAATTGTCGTTATGGGCACGGATTTAATGATTGGACCTTGGCGTACGGCGGATCGTAGGATCGAGCGCTGTGCAGGATTCCGAGCGTGAGGTGCTCTTGTTCTTCCTGAGCAAGATGCGCAGCGCTGTGGTCCGGGTCTCTGAGGGGCTGACCGAGGAGCAGCTGCGCACGCCTGGCGTGCCGTCGGGGACAAACATCCTCGGCCTGATCCAGCACCTGACCGGCATGGAGGAGCACTGGTTCCAGGCGGTCTTCCTCGGCGAGGACCTGGCCGCGGAGTGGTCCATGCAGGTTCCGGACAGTGTCGGCGCCGCCGACGTGGTGGCCGCCTACCGGCGGGCTTGCGCGCGCAGCGACGAGATCATCCGCGGGTGCCCCGATCTGGGGACGGTGGCCAGGACCGCCAACCCCGGTGAGACCCGCAAGGTGGCGCTGCGCCGGATCGTGACGCACATGATCGAGGAGACCGGCCGGCACGCCGGGCACGCCGACATCCTCCGCGAGCAGATCGACAACGTTACCGGTCTCTAGCGTCAGACGCCGATGCCTCGCCAGCCGTCGATGGAGTAGCGCACGAGCTCGGCGAGCTGGCCGCCGACGGTGATCCGCGGCTTTTGCCCAGGCGGTCGGGGAAGTCCCGGGGGAGGACCATCGGCGCCGAACGGCGGCGCGCCAAGCGGAGAGGGACTGGCAGGACGTGCACCAACGGGCGGTGGTCCGAGCGACGGCGCCCCCGCCGGCGGCGGCCCGCCGGGCATTGGCCCAGGCGGCGGCCCGCCGGGCGGCCCACCCAGGCCGCCCGGCATCGGGGGCATCCCGGGCACCGGAGGCATCCCCGGCACCGGAGGCATCCCCGGCACCGGAGGCATCCCCGGCACCGGAGGCATCCCGGGCGCGGGAGCCATCCCGGGCACCGCGGCCATCCCGGGCATCGCTGCCATCGGGGGCGGGCCGGGTGGCGGCCCCGCTATCACGGGCGCGAGCAGGTAGTGCTTGATGACGATCGGGAACCGGTTGAACAGCAGGTTCCGCGGCCTTTCCCAGGTGATGCCGACCTCCGCGCACGCCTCCCGCACCGCGCTCTCCGACGCGAGGTTCGCGAAACCCGACCCTTGGAATGGCAGCACGTGATGCACGCGGTGCGGGCTCAGCCCGGCGCTGAGCCACAGGTCGATCCAGCGGTTGCCAACGATGCTGAGGTCGTAGCTCAGACAGATCTGCCGCGCCGCCCAGTCGTCCCGCAGCGGCGACGGGATGACGTCCAACTCGTCGTCGCCCGCCGCTTCCTCGAAGTCGTGGCTGGCCACGACCAGGAACGTGTTGAACCACAGCGTGAGCACGAACTGGATGATCCACGGCACGACGTAGCCTGTCGCCGCGCACAGCGCGAACTCGACCACCATCCAGAGCCGGATCGACCAGAAGTCTGCCCGGATCGCATCGCCCGCCTTCCGCGCCGGCGCCGCCGCTGACCCCGAAGGCGCTGACCCCGAAGCCGAAGCCAAAGACGACGAAGCCGAAGACGACGCCTCGGACGACCCCGAGGACCGCCGGCCGCCGCGCAGGAACCCCAGCAGCCCGCGCAGTCCGCCCTCGCGCGCCGGCCTGGTCCGCGGGTGCTCGAACTTGCCGATCTCCCGGGCCCGCAGCGGCAGCCCCAGCAGGCAGATGCCGAATTTATGCAGCGTGTACCCGGGGACCCGCAGCACCGGGTGCAGCCGAAGCATCCGGTCGAAGAACGTCTTCTTCACGTCCGCGCCCGACCCAAGGTACGGGTGGTGCAGCAGCACGTGCCCGTCGGTGCCGATCAGGCTCGTACCCACATAGTTGATGTCGAAGAGTGCTTTCCCGATAGGGAAGGTGAACCGTCCGCGGTCGTCCCACTTCCGGTGCAGGTGATAGTGCCCGGCCCCGGCCAGCGCGGTCCTCGTCACCACCATGATCAGTACGCACGCCCACCACGCCAGGGTCCCGGTGACCATCAGCCCGAGCGCCGCCAGATGCGAAAGCCCGATAGCCCACGTCACCACGTCGAACAGCCGGTCATAACGCCGTAGCGCCTGCTTCGACAGCTTGGCGTTCACATGCGAACGCACCGAAGCAAGCAGGCTGCCGGAGTCCCGGTAGTCGAGCCGGGGCAGGTCAACCGACGCATCGAAGTCCGGCGCCAGCAGGAACGGCGGGATCCCCATCTTGGGCAGCACGTCGCGCTCGGTGAAGCCGTCGATCTCGTACCGCGCCAGGATCTTGCGCAGCTTGAGCGGATCGCGGTGATAAGTATGGAGCAGCGCGCTGATGTCCCGGCCCTGCGTGGTCTTGAACCAGGTCGCGCCGCCGGGATGCAGGCTCATCCACTCGGTCAGGTCATAGGCCTTCCCGTCGACAATCCAGAAGGGCCTGCCTTCCGGCAGGACGGTCCCGGTATGCGGGGAACTCCGGCTGATCGTCTCGGACATCACGCACTCCTCGCCGGCCCGGACCCAGTACCGCCAGCAGCGAAGCTGATCAGGGCCGTCTCGATCTGGGCGCCCGGGCCCATCGTCACCATCACGCCGAGGTCGCCGTCGCGGACCGAACCGTCCGCGAGCAGCCGCTCCAGGCTGACCAGGAAGCTGCCGCTGGAGATGTTCCCGTAGTCGCGCAGCACCGAGCGGGTGTGCCGGACGTCCCACTCGGTCAGGTCAAGGCCAGCCATGACGGCGTCGATGACCGCGCCGCCCCCCGTGTGCAGCACCCAGTGCCGGACGTCGCCGAACGACAAGCCGTTGCGCGCGAGCAGCCGTGTCACCGGCTCGCGTACATTCGCGCCGATCACCTGGGGGATGTCGCGGTCGACGTAGAAGCTCCACTTGCCAGCCCCGGCGTCCCAGTCGAAGCGCATCCCCGCCCACTGCTCCGGAATGCAGAAGCTCTCAAAGTCAAGCACCCACGGCAGAAACCCAGTACCCCCGGAAGCCCCAGCACCTCCAGAAGCCCCGTCAGCGGAAAAGGCTCCGGAGCTGAGCACCGCCGCCGCCGCGCCGTCGCCGAACAGGCTGTTCACGATCCCCGTCCGCGGCGTCTGGTCGACCACGTACATCGCGGAGTTGATCTCGCAGCAGACCAGCAGCGCGACCCGGTCGGGATAGTTACTGATCCACTGCACGAGCGGGTTCAGGCCGTTCAGCCCGGCGTTGCAGCCCATGCCCACCAGGTCCGCGCGCAGCACCTTCGGGTCGAAGCCGAGTTCCCGCGAGAGCAGTGAACTCAGCCCGGGCACCATGAAGCCGGTCGAGGTCACGCACAAGATGTAGTCGACGTCGGCAGGGGTCAGCGACGCGGCGCCGAGCGCGCCACGGATCGCCCGCACGCCGATGTCGAGCGCGCCGTCGCGGAACTTGGCTTGCAGGTCGAGGACAGATTCCTCGGCAACACGGCCGGTACGCGCGTCCGCCGGCGGCAGGTACAGGTGACGCTTGCGGATGTGCGGGGAGCGCAGCAGCTTCCTGACGACTGTGTTCTCCAGCCCGAGCAGCTCACCGACCTCGTGCTGGGTGTAGGACCGTTCCGGGAACGCGCTCGCCACCGAGGCGATCGCGGCCGCCCGCCGGCCGGTCCCCGTCAGGCCAAAGCTGACCGCCTCGGAATTACGAATCATGTGCCCATCCCGTCCCGTCCAAAGAAATGCTACGACGAGAACGAGAGGAACAGGACCAGCCGGCCCGGCCAATATGAGCGTGGTGTTACGCTCACGACGTGATGAGCCGCCCCGTTCACTACCGGTCACACGAGGCGGACAGCGCCCGCTGGGTTGGTTTCCCGTTCCGTGACGACGACATCGTGATCAGCAGCCGGCCGCGAACCGGCACCACCTGGGTGCAGATGATCTGCGCGCTGCTGATCTTCCAGACGCCCGAGCTTCCCGCGCCACTGTGGCGCCTGTCGCCGTGGATCGATCACATGGTCGTCCCGCCGCGGGTGATGCTGGACGGGCTCGCTGAGCAGCGGCACCGGCGGTTCATCAAGACGCATACCCCGCTGGACGGGATCCACCAGGACGAGCGCGTGACGTTCATCGTGACCGCACGCCACCCCCTCGACATGTACGTGTCGCTGTGCCACCATCTCGGCAACATCGACCACCGGCGCATGCGGCAGCTCACCGGCGAACACCAGCCCGAAGAACCCGAGATGTCGCTGCACGACCACGTTGTCCGGTGGATCGACGCCGACGAGGACCCGCGCCGGAACCTGGACTCGCTGCCCGGTGTGCTGTGGCACATGTCCGACGCCTGGTCCCGCCGCGACATGCCGAACGTCGTGCTCGTCCACTACGACAACCTGAAGGCCGACCTGGAAGGCCAGATGCGCATGCTGGCCGAACGGCTCCGCATCACTGTCCCCGAGGCCGCGTGGCCGGCGCTCGTCGAGGCGGCCACTTTCCAGCGCATGCGCGACAACGTGGACCACCTCGTCCCGGACACGCAGGGCTTCTTCAAGGACACCAAGGCGTTCTTCCACCGCGGGGTTTCCGGCGCGGGCACACGCATGCTCACGCCCGCCGAGCTGGACCGCTACCACGCCCGCGCCGCCGCCCTGGCCCCGCCCGACCTCCTCGCCTGGCTGCACAACGCCCGCGCCTAGCGTGTCATTTGCGCAGTTGAGCCAACTAGAGCGTGTCAATTCGCGCCGGACCCGCTGCGCCGGACCCGCTGCGCCAGACCCGCTGCGCCGGACCCGCTGCGCCGGCAGTGGGTAACCGCGGTTCGAACCGGTGGACGTCGGTGCGGGCGATGGCGGCGTCGCGTTCGGCGGCCAGGGCGAGACGGCGCGGGTCGTTCATGTAGGCGTCCAGTGCCGCCTCCGACGGGAATTCGAGGAGCTGGATCTCGTCCGGCGCGCCCGCAGCAGCGCCGCCGGTCACCGGACCGCGCCGCACCACAACGCCGCCATGGGAACCGAACAGCGCGAGCACGCGATCCTCGTACGCGGCAAGCGCCGCGGCTCGCCCAGGGTGCGCCCACAGCAAAACACACAGGTGTACGGAGTTCTCGGCCATCCCAGCAGCCTGCCGCGTCACCGGACACCGGGCAACCACTACGGATATCTGAACGAAAAAAGGTAACCTGGCTGGGTGACCGAACATCAGGACCGGGCACCGGACCTAGGCATTCTCATCACGATCAGGTCCCTGCTGCCCAACCTGGCCCCGGTCGAGCGCCGGGTGGCACAGGCGGTCCTCGACGACCCGGCCGGCGTCGCCTGGCGGAACATCTCCGAGCTGGCCAGTTCTTGCGGAACGTCGGCGACCAGCGTGGTCCGGTTCTGCCGCGCGATCGGCATGCGCGGCTACCCGGAGCTTCGGCTGGCCCTGGCCGGCGCCACCGCGCACGACGACTCGTCCGCGATAGCGGCCTCCAGCGAGATCGACCCCCACGACGACGCGGCCACGATCACCAAGAAGATCGCGTACGCGGACGCCAAGGCGGTCACCGACACGGCGAGCCACCTGGACATCGAAACGCTCGAGAAGGCCGTGCGGGAGCTGGCCAAGGCGAAGCGGATCGATATCTACGGCGTCGGGGCCAGCGGCTTCGTGGCCCTTGACCTGCAGATGAAGCTTCAGCGGATCGGCAAGCCGGCCTGGGCCTGGACCGACCCGCACATGGCCATCTCGACCGCCTCGCTACGCGAGAAAGGCGACGTGGCCATCGGCCTGTCGCACACCGGCACCACCGTGGACACCATCGACGTGCTGCGCGAGGCCAAGGACCACGGCGCGACCACGATCGCGGTGACGAACTTTCCCTGGTCCCCGATCACCGAGGTGGCCGACTTCGTGCTGCTCACCGCGGCCCGCGAGACCGCCTTCCGGTCCGGCGCCATGACCAGCCGGATCGCCCAGCTGACCGTGGTCGACTGCCTGTTCATCACGCTGGCTCAGCAGGACCTGCCCGCCACCAGGGTCGCCCTCGAGCGCACGTTCGCCGCCGCCCAGGCCAAGCGCGTCCGCCGCACCCGCCGCCCCAAGGCCGGCGCCTAACCCCGCGCTCCTAACGCCCCGCGCTCCTAACGCCCCGCGCTCCTAACGCCCGCGCCCCGCGTCTCGCCCGCGCCCCCGCCCCCGCCCCCGCGTGACCGGCCGCCGCTACCCGCCGGAGAACCGGAACAACGTGGTGTTCTACCTCCTCGTGGTAGCCTGACCGCCGAAATCGGGGGTCGGACTACCACGAAGCGACAGACTTCCACGTTGATGCGGGGAGCGTGGCTATGCTCGCGGCCCCCGCCTAACCGCCTAACCGCCTAACCGCCTAGCCGCGTAGCCGCGTAGCCGCCTATCCGCCGGGGCGGCAGGAACAGCGCCCCGAACGCGGTGACGGCCACCATGACCGTCAGGATCAGCAGGCTGTCCCGCATCCCGGCGCCGAACGCCGTTCGCCGCGCGACCAGCGCTCCGAACACTGCGACCGCTACAGTTCCGCCGACCTGCCGCACCGAGTTGTACACCCCCGCCGCGAGCCCGGCCTGCGAGCCGGGCAGCGTCTCCAGCAGCATCGCGGTCAACGACGGCACCGCCAGGCCGAGCCCAAGCCCGACCGGGACCAGCAGGCCGGCGAGCAGGTAGCGGTCGGTCGTCCCGCTGACCGCCACCAGGGCGGACAGCCCGGCCGTCGCGCCCAGCAGGCCCGTCCAGATCGGCCGCCGCGGCCCCGACCTGGCGGCGATCCGCGCCGAGGCGAGGTTCGTCACCGAAACCAGCGCGGTCATCGGCAGGAACATCAGGCCGGCGTCCACCGGGGACAGCCCGAGCACCCGCTGGAAGAACAAGCTGAACACGAAGATCAGACCGTAGAACGTCCCGTTGACAGCGAACCCGGCCGCCGCGCAGAGCAGCACGGTCCGCGAGCGGAACAGCCCGAGCGGGATCATCGGCGCCCTCGCCCGCGCCTCGGTCAGCGCGAACAGACCCGCCGCGGCAACGCACAGCACCAGCGACCACAGCACCAGCGGCGACTCGAAGCCGGCCGACCCGCCCTCGATGATTCCCAGAGTCAGCGCCGCGAGCGCCACCACGAGCGTGACCTGGCCGGGCAGGTCGAGCGGCGCGGCCCGGCGCGGCGAGGCGGGCGCCCGCCGCAGCAGCGCGAGCGCGACCACGCCGGCCGGCAGGTTGACCACGAAGATCAGCCGCCAGCTCACCGCCGACGTCAGCACGCCGCCCGCCAGCGGCCCGGCCACGATCGCAACCGCACCGCCCACGGTCCACCGCGCTATCGCCCGGGCCCGCCCCGCCGGGTCGGCGAACGCCTGCCGGACCAGCGCCAGCGAGGCCGGCATCATGACCGCGGCGGCGCTGCCTTGCACCACCCGCGCCAGCACGAGGAACCACATCCGCGGCGCCGCCCCGCAGGCGGTGGAGGCCAGCACGAACACGACCAGCCCCACCCGGAAGACCCGGCGGGCTCCGGCCCGGTCCGACACGGCGCCCGCCGACACCAGCAGCGCGGCGAACATCAGCGTGTAGCCGTCCACCACCCATTGGAGCCCGGCTGTCCCGCCGCCCAGGGACCGTCCGATGCCGGGCAGCGCCACGTTGACCGCCGTGGCGTCGAGCGCGGTCATGAAGAACCCGAGCAGCGCCGCCATCAGTACCAGGGCCGGTCCGGGAGCTGGCGCCGCCGACGCCGTGTCCCGCCGAGCCCTGCCCTTGGTCTCGATCGTCATGAACTCCACCCTGCCGCCGGCGCCCGCCGCCAGGCAGAGCGCGTTCCTCCAGGACCCCTCAGCGGGGGTATGACAGGGCCCCCCTCGACGCCCGGCAGGCGGGAAACGGCAGGCAGACTAGGTGGTATGCCAGACCAGACCGAGCTGGGCAGGTTCCTCAAGGCCCGCCGCGCCGGCGTGCGGCCCGCGGACGCCGGCCTTCCCGAGGCGACCGGCACGCGGCGGACCCCCGGCCTGCGCCGGGAGGAGCTCGCCACCCTCGCCGGGGTCTCCGTCGACTACTACACCCGCCTGGAGCGCGGCAAGGAGGCCCGGCCAAGCCCGGCCGTGGTCGACTCGCTGGCCAGGGCCCTGCTGCTGAACGAGGAGGAACGCGACTTCCTGCGCGCACTCGCGGCCGAGGCGAGCCGCATCCGCAACGGCACGAAGCAGGTCAGGCAGCCGTCCCGGATCGTCCGGCCGTCCGCGCGGCAGCTGCTGGAGCACCTGCGGCCGTGTCCGGCGTATCTGCTGTCCAGGACCAGCAACCTGCTCGCCGCCAACCCCGGCGGTGAACGCATCCTGCCCGGCCTCGTGGACTGGCCCGCCGCGCAGCGGAACACGATCCGCTACACGTTCCTGCATCCGGCCGCACGCGACCTGTGGGTCGACTGGGCACAGAAGGCGCGGGCCTGCGCCGCCCAGCTGCGGGCCGTCGCCGGCAGCCATCCCGACGATCCCGATCTGGCCTCGCTGGTCGGGGAGCTGATCGTGAAGAGTCCCGACTTCAACCGGCTCTGGGCGCGCTACGAGGTCGGCAAGGCTGGCTACGGCGAGAAGACCATCCGGCACCCAGCGGTCGGCGTCATGGCGCTCAACCACGAGGTGCTCGAGCTGGTCGCCACCGACGGCCAGCGGATCGTCGTGTACATGGCCAGCCCTGGCACGCCCGACCACGACGCGATGACGCTGCTCGACATAGATCAGCCCTTGACCGAACCCATGAACCGGGCTCGGATCAGCTGACGCTGCGACGCGGCGAACAGGATCACCACTGGCAGGCTGACGATGACGATCGCCGCCGCCAGCTTCGGCCACGCCGACGTGTTCGAGCCGTAGAACACGAAGATGCCGCGGGTCACCGGGAACAGACTCGAGTCGGCGAGGAACACGACCGGCCCGATGATGTCGTTCCAGACGCCGACCATGCCGTAAAGGAACGCGATGACCAACGCCGGCCTGGTCAGTGGCAGCACGACCCGGACCAAGTACGACAGGTAGCCGGCGCCCTCCATCCAGGCGGCTTCGTCCAGCTCGGCCGGGATCGCGGTGATGAACGCCACGAGCAGCAGCACCGCCAGCGGCATGCCCGGCTCTACGTGCAGGATGATGTAGCCGAAGCGGCTGTCGTACAACCCCAGCGAGCGCGCCTCGGCGTACAGCGCGATCACCGAGAACGGCAGGAACAGCCCGACCATCAGCGCCAGGTAGTATCCGGAAGCGCCGCGCACCAGCCGTCGCGCGATCGGAAACGCGATCAGCAGCCCGAGCAGCGTGGACAGCCCGGCCGCCACCACCGAGTACAACACGGTGTTCACCAGCTCCGGACCGAGGTCGGCCTGGTTCCAGGCGGTGCCGAAGTTGCCGGCCACCACCCGGCCAGGCGTGTTGGGGGAGACCAGGAAGTGCTGCTGGGACTGGAACGCGATCATCACCACGTACAGCACGGGTGCGAGGAACAAGATGACGACGAGCAAGCCCATCGCGAAACCGCTGACCAGCCGCGGACGCCGCAACCGAAGCGACATGGACATAACACGCTCACGCTCCCATCAGCCGTCGCTCGCGCCAGCGCAGCAGGAGCATCGCCGGAATGGCGACGAACAGGGTCAGCACGAACAGCGTGACGGTGACCGCGGCGCCGAGGCCGATGTTCGCCTCCTCGGAGTTGAAGGCGGTGTTGAACGCCAGCATGCCGAGCGTCTGCGTGCCGTACTGGCCCTGGGTGAGCACGTAGATCGTGTTGTACAGCGTGAACGACCCGACGAGGGCGAGCAGCACGTTCACCGTGACGGCTGGCGCGAGCAGCGGCCAGGTGATCCGGCGCAGCCGCCGCCACGCGCCGATGCCGTCCATTGCGGCCGCCTCGTAGATCTGTGTGTCGATTGCCCGCAGACCGCCGATGAACACGAGCGTGGAGAAGCCGGCGTTCTGCCAGATCTGTACCAGGATGACCAGCGGCATCGCCCAGGAATTAGCGCCGAAGAACGCGGAATGGATGCCGAACGTGCTGAAGAACGAGCTCATCGGGCCGCCCTCCGGATCGAAGATCAGGATCCAGATCAGGCCGACGATCGTGACGCCGAGCGCGATCGGCAGGAAAACGAGCACCCGACCAATACCAGCCCAGCGACTCTCCCCGGAAAGACGATGCGCCAGTACCAGCGCGATCAGGTTCTGCCCGATCGTCACCGCGAGCACGAACGCCACGGTCGCCCAGATCGCGGACTCGAACCCCGGCCGTTCGGTGGTGAACATCGCGGTGTAGTTGGCGAAGCCGACGTTGTTCACCGGCGCGCCGGGCAGCCCGGTGTAGTTGGTGAACGAGATGACCACCTGGACGATGGCCGGCACGATGCCGAACAGCGCGTAAACCCCGAGCCCGATCAGCAGCCCGGCCCACATCGTCAGTACCGAGCCGCGGCTGAGCAGGCGAGCGGGCCGCCTGCGCGGCCGGGCACGGCGGGAGTGTCGCCGGGCCGGCCGCACAGGGTCGGTGCCCCCAGGTAGGGGTGCGATCCCGGGCCTGTCCTGGGATCGCATTGCCTCTTGGGTCAAGGAGCGGTCCAGTCTTGCTGGTAGAGCTGCGCGGCCTGGGCCGCCGTCTTGGACCCCTGGATCACGGCGAGCTGCAGCGCGGGCCAGTTAGTCTGCTGGTCGTAGTAGGCGTTGTTGGCGGACAGCGTGGGATAGAAATCGTTGATGTTCACGCCCTTGCCGAACCACGATCCCATGGCCTTGGCGGCGTAGCCGTTGAACGTGCCGCCGTTCTGGCTGGACGAGATCCCGGTGGTGTTCACGTACTGGGCGTAGATCGACGGTGAGGAGAAGAAGTTCAGCCAGGCCATCGCCGCCGCCTGGTTGTGCGACGAGCGCAGCACGGAGAACGTCAGGTTGTCGCCGACCTCCGGCTGGTTGTTCGCCGCCGTCTCGCTGCCGGGCAGCGGGAAGAAGCCGACCTGGACGTTCGGGTTGGCGGCCTGGATCAGCGGCAGGTCCCACGAGCCGTCGACCAGCATCGCCGCGTCGCCCTTGGCGAAGTCACCGGGCATGGACTCCCACGGCACACCGGTGTAGTTCGGCTCCAGGTACTGTGCCAGCGTCTTCTCCTCGTTCATCGCCGTGACGAACGCGGGGTCGGTCCACTTCGCGGAGCCGGTTTCCAGGGCGGTGGCGAGGTTCCCGCCGGGCGCGTTCGGGTACCACAGGCTGATCATCAGCTCGTAGTAGATGAACTGCAGGTACACCGGACCGACGTTACCGAGGCCGTCGAACAGCGGAGTGACGCCTTTGGACTTCAGCGTCTGAAGTTCACTGAGGAACTGGCTGTACGTCGTCGGCACGCCGAGGCTGTACTTGGCGAAGATCTGCTTGTTGTAGAACACGCCCTCCTGGTACGTGCCGGACACGAGGCCATAGGTCTTGCCCTGATAGCTCTCCGCGGCCAGCGCCGACGACGTGTAGTTGTGCAGGAAGCTCTGCCCGTTCAGCGGTGCGAACACGCCGCTGGTCGACCAGTACTGGAACGGCGTCATGTTCTGCCGGGTGGGGTGCAGCGGCAGTGCCTGGAACGGCTGGACCCACGTGACGATGTCCGCGGTGCCGGAGTTGACGGTCTGCTGGAGCAGTGTCGCGTACGGGCCGTTCACGTTCGCGGCGGTCTGCAGCGAGACGTGCACGTTCGGGTACTTCTTCATGAACGCCTTGTCGATGCTGGTGATCGCCTGGACCGCGGGCGGGTTCTCCCAGGTGATGATCTTCAGGTTGCCGGACAGGGCCCCTGATCCGGAGCCCGTGCTGCTGGAGCCCGACGAGCTGCAGGCCGCCGCGCCGAAGGCGGTGATCGCGACCGCCATCGCGCCTGCGGCCGCCGATCTGCTCCATCGAACCGACATGGGCTACTCCTTCGAATTCTCCGCGGGCACTCGGCCGCGGTTGGCGCTGCCCCAGATCTCCGGGGTGTAGCCGCGCGCGACGAGACGCTCGGCTACTTCGGCCCATGTCGCCTGGATGAGGGCGGCGCCGATGATGGTGGAGGTTGGTGCCACCCACTCGGACAGACCGGGGATGGCGATGGACGCGTCGCCGAGGACGCCCAGGTTGTCGAAGACGTAATCGGCGATCTCGGGTAGCTTGGGCAGGCCAGGCGTCGCCGAGACCGCGGCGGAATGGGTGAGTGAGGACACCGCGATCACCGCGACGCCGTGCCGCTTGGCCTCCTGGGCGAGTTCGACCACGAGCGCGTTGCGCCCGGAGTTGGACAGCACCCAGCACAGGTCGCCGGGGCCCCACTCCAGGCCGTCGGTGAGCTGGTGGTAGTAGCCGGACACGTTCTCCAGCTTGCCGGCCTTCTCCTCGTCCTCACGGGAGAGCATTTCCTCGTTCCACAGCGGCCGCACGACCTTGAGGCCGCCCGCCCGGCGGAACATCTCGTTGACGAGGGACACCGAGTGCCCCGCGCCGAACGCATAGATGTGATGACCATCGAGGATGGCGCTGGTGGTAGCGGCGGCCACCTCGTCGATGACGTCGCCGTTCTGCTCCAGCGCCGCGTCGAGCAGTTCGGTGATGTGTCGCTGCCAGGTCTTACGCACGGTCACCGGGATCCCCCCACATGTGAACTCATAGTAAAGATCTTACGATCATGGTGCCGAATTTGGTACTAGTTTACGAAAATGTGATCACGCGCGGATGCGAGGATGGCGATCATGGCGGACCGGATTCTGGGGATCGACGCGGGTGGCAGCGGCAGCCGCGTGGTGCTCGTCGCGGCGGGCGAGGTCACCGAGCTGCCCGCTGGGCCGCCGATGAACGCGCTGCTCACCAACGGTTTCGCCAAGGAACTCGAGAAGATCATCCGGGAGTCCGGCGCGACCGCGGCCGGCATCGGCATGCCCGGAATGCGCTCGGCCAGGCACTCCAGGGACACCGGCCGCACGCTCACCCAGCGCTGCGGCGTGCCCGTCCGGGTGACCGGCGACGGTGAGACCGCGCAGCTCGGCGCGTTCCTCGGCGGCCCCGGCGTGGTGGTGATCGCCGGCACCGGCAGCAACGCCATCGGCCGGGACGGCTCGCGCATGGCGCGGGCCGGCGGCCACGGCTTCTTGCTCGGTGACGAGGGCAGCGCCTACTGGCTCGGCCAGACCGCCGCCCGCACGGCGCTGTACTGGGCAGACGGCATGGGCGGTTCGGCTGCTCTGCATGATGCCGTGGTCGCCGCGGTCGGCTGCCCGCTCGACGAGCTGATCATCAAGGTCAACACCCATTCCGCGGAACGACATATCCTCACCCCCCTGGCGCCCGTGCTTACCGCACTGGCGCGGACGGATCCGGTGGCGAGGCAGATCGCGGAACAGGCGGCTGACCACCTGGCCGCGCTCGCCGAGGCGGTCCAGCGCCGCCTGGGCCCGCTCCCCGTGGCCGCCACCGGCGGCGTGTTCCGCTCCGAGATCATCTGGGACCGCTTCGCGTCCCGCACCGGCGCCGTCCGCGCCCAAGCGTCCCCCGCCGTAGGCGCCGCCCTCCTGGCCGGCGCCCGCCTCCCCGCCTCGTCCCTGCCCGCCGCCGCCTCCTCCTCCTCGTCCTCCCATGTCGGATAATCCGAAATCGGATTATCCGATGCTGGAGGAGTTTTGGGGGCTGCTCGAGGACGCGGTCGCGAGCCGGCTCCCGGGCGGTGCCGTGCCCGGCGTGGTCGCCGCGCTGGGGCGCAGCGACACGACGCTCGCCACCTGCGTCGCGGGGCAGGCCGACACGCTGCGCCCGCGGACGATGACGGCTGGCACCGTCTTCGACATCGCGTCGCTCACCAAGGTGATCGCGACGACCACCGCGTGCCTCGCGCTGATCGGGAGCGGTCGCCTGGCGCTCGGCGACTCGGCGACCGCGTACCTGCCCGCGGCGACCTGGCCGGCCGAGGTGACCGTCCGGCACCTGCTCACGCATACGTCGGGCCTGCCCGGCGCGGTGAAGTTCCACCAGAACTGCCAGACCCGCGCCGAACTGCTGGGCGAACTGTTCCGCACCCCGCTCGAGGCGCCGCCCGGCACCCGGGTGGTGTACTCCGACCTGGGCTTCATGGCGCTCGGCGAGATCGTCGTGGCGGTTTGCGGCGAGCCGCTGGACGTCGCGGTCCGCCGCCTGGTCACCGGTCCGCTCCGGCTGGCCGCCACCGGCTACACGCCGTCCGGTCCGCCGGAACGATTCGCGGCCACCGAACCGCGTGGCGATGGCACCGCGTGGACCGGCGTCGTGCACGACGAGAACGCACGCATGATGGGCGGCGTCGCCGGCCACGCCGGCCTGTTCTCCACCGCGGCCGACCTGGCGCGCTTCGCGAGATGGTGGGTGAGTTCCGGCGACGGCCCGGTGCCCGTCGTGCTGCGCCGCGAGGCCATCACCTGCCAGACCGACGGCCTGCCCGGCGTCGAGGGCTATCCCGGCAGGCGCGGCCTCGGCTGGGTCTGCCCTGGTGACCGCTACGACATCCTCGGCGGCGCCTGGCCCCCGACCGCCGTCTCGCACACCGGCTTCACCGGCACCAGCCTCGCCCTCGACCACGTGACCGGCACCTGGCTCGTCCTGCTCACCAACGCCGTCCACTTCGGCCGCGACGCAACCGCCGTCAAGGCCCTCCGCCGCGCCCTCCACGCTGCCGCCGCCC